>Ga0335082_10000004_pt1 | contig 324124 bp, 241 predicted proteins | sample Lox_Sample_41_FD_206718 | JGI IMG/M metagenome (GOLD analysis project Ga0335082, IMG submission 206718) | Soil microbial communities from Loxahatchee National Wildlife Refuge, Florida, United States - Lox_Sample_4.1 | ecosystem: Environmental > Terrestrial > Soil > Wetlands | place: USA... | reverse complement strand
TGAAGAATTTGCCATTTCTCTTCGGGGGTTCGATCTACTCGTGGTTTCCTGCTCATCCTGCCTCCTGTGTGGAGGCCCTGAATCATACCGAATGCGGTAGTCCAATTTCAGCGGGGAGCACTACAGGTGCCTGACGCTGACGAAGCGCCTTGTAAGAATCAATGCGAACGCGGCACCGTGGCTGAACTTCATTCAATACAAGGTCGGCTGACACTCAGGTTCTACTCTATTACAGTGACTCTGTTTTACAATTGATTACCAAGCATAAGGACACCTTATCGAAGCCAACCACACGTCCCGCTTCTGGGGAATTGTCCGCGCAAAAACACCAACGATGGAAAAGGCGAAGGCCTGGTTGAGGGAACAGGTCAGATATTGGAGGAGGAGCTGTAATGAACAAGGGATACACTCCGCATGAGCGCTTTTCGCTCAAGAACCATCCAGAATTCAACGAGAAGTGGGTTCAAGACCTCATTGCCAATGACCCATCGATCCTAGGACTGGGAGACTTGGTTCTCAGGGACCGGGAAAGAATTCAGCCGCGAGCGGGACGGCTCGACTTGTTATTGCAAGACCCCGAAACCAAGCGCCGCTATGAAGTCGAGCTCCAGCTCGGTTCGACAGACGAGGCTCACATTATCAGAACAATTGAATATTGGGACATCGAACGCAAACGCTACCCGCAGTACGACCATTGTGCTGTGCTCATCGCCGAGGACATCACCAGCCGCTTCCTCAATGTAGTCTCTCTCTTCAACGGGACGATTCCCCTCATCGCCATCCAGATGCAGCCCCTAAAGATGGGCGACAACGTCACCCTCGTCTTCACCACGGTCATGGATGAACTTAGCCGAGGCTATATCGACGAGGACGAGGACGCGGAATCGGCCCCAACTGACCGGGCCTATTGGGAGCAGCGCGGCTCCAAGGCAACCGTTGGCCTTGTAGACCAATTGCTCATGCTCCTCAAGGACCTGGACCCGAGTCTGGACCTCAAATACAACAAGTTCTACATAGGCCTATCCAAAGATGGGCGACCGTACAACTTCGTGAGTTTTCGCCCCAAGAAGAACCAGCTGCATTTTGAGCTCAAACTGCCACAATCCGATGACCTTGACCTGAAGATTGAAGAAGCCGGTCTGGAAACTCTTGAGTACAACAAGAGATGGGGCCTTTATCGCCTGCGCCTGACGAAAGACGATATTAAATCAAACGCCGAGGTTTTGAAGGACCTCGCTCGCACGGCTTACCAGCGTCGTTCCTCTCTCTAGGATCGCTATCGCCAAGTCTCGGCTGTTGTCGAATTCTAGCCCGACGCGCGGCCCAACGCCCAACTCTGGCGACGCCAGGTTGTTCCAGCGGCTTTTTATTCCGGTCACACCGCCGCGTCCATCTCCCGCCGGAGATCGAACCTACGAAAGCGCTCCGACCCCAGAAAATCAAATTTCCGCTCAAACAAGGTCGCCAGCTTCTCATTCGCCGTGGCGAAATAAATCTGCCGTCGCCCTGTCAGCACAAGCTCTCGTAGATAGTCAAGGAAGGACAACGAATTCAAATCATCTACGTGCGCGATCGGGTCATCTATAAGGACCACAGGCGGCGCCACCGTAAGCTGGGCGTTTTGGGCCAGAAAAATGGAGAGCGCAAACGCTGCCCGTTGGCCAGTGCTGATCTCCGTCAGTTTCGCCTCTCGACCGTCATCCTTCCGAATGAGCGTTGTCCAAGTCGAACCGAGTCCACGGAATTCCGCCGGCGAATGAATGTGCGAGAATATCGCTTCGACCGCAACGCGATTCTGCTGAAGAGCAGTGTCCATTGCCTTTTCCAAAGGATATTCCCGTCGTAGGCTATCAAGGGCAGCGTGCGCCTCGCTCAGGCGCTTAATTCGCGGCCTCAACGTCTTAAGTTCTCCGTCCAGGCTCTCTCTTCTTTTTGTTGATTCCGCGTGACTGCCCTGCGCTTGCTTTTCCCTCCCCAGAGCTGCCTGGAGTTCAACAGCTACCTTGCGAACCGAATCCGCTTCCACCGCGAGCTCGGCAACAGATTTTCGTCCGGGCCAAGCAAAGGTCAACGAAAACTGTCTCAGTTTCGCAAGAACACTCTCCGTTGTGGCCAGCCTTTCCTTTACCCGCGCATGGGCAGACCTGAAAACCTCAATTTTAGCCTCCGCAGTGCCAAGGAGGGTTGCTAAGGACTTTTCCAGGTTAGCAGCCTCTGCTCTCTCCGCTTCAACCGTCTTCGATGAATTCGTCCAATCCTGAGTGATCGTCACGAGCAATCGATCAGCCGCCTCTGAGGATACTTCAGGAAGCGGATAGCCCAATTCGCGCAAACCAGCCGAAATTCTATCCAGTTGAGCCGCCGAGAGGCCCTGCGACTCAAGCGAAGCCAACTCTTTGTTCAACGTCTCTAGCCGGTTTCTGGCTTCCGTCAAAGTCCGCTTTGCATCCTCTACGCCGGACAGTGCCAAACGAACCGAGACGCCGGTGGGAAGCTTTACTCGTTCTGAGAATTTTTTCAACCAATCGCTGGCCGTTCCGAGTGCAATCCCCTCACGTACGGCGGCTTCTTGTGCGGCTACTTGCTTAAGAAGCGTCTGACCGACCGCTTCGATGTGATCGTCCACGCCCATCTTCATGTGCTTTGCCAGCTCGCCTGGCCCAAACTGGGTGTGGCAAAGCGGGCACTCATCCGGCTTGCTGCTGTTCTGAACGATATTGGAAGCAATCTGACGGAGTTCTTGTGCAAGCCTGACCGATTGATCCCGGAGTTTGCTAAAGTTCGAGTGCTCCGCCTTAGTAGCCCTCAGAGAATCCTGTGCAGCAGAAAGCTTTGAAGCGGCTGCACTTTGGCAAGCCTCGACACCCATTCCCTGGTCGTCGGGCGAAAATACGGTCAAGAAGTCCTCGTTGAGACCGACCAACCACCCGGAATACGTCGCTACGGTACTCTGCTGTTTCCCCCGCTCTGCCACGCGACCCGGAACTCCCGCACCGATCAGGCGATTTGCCTGCTTCGCAAGATCTTCTGCCTTCTGATTGCGTTCGATCGCATCAGCAATGCGTTTCTGGTTCTTTCGCACGACATCGAGACGGGCAATATCCCCTTCGGCTTTCTCGGCTATGACCTTGGCCTCGCGGCAAAACTTCGCCAGCCCATCGATCGAGACGGGAGTCTCGGTCCAGTTAAGCTCCGCGGCTTGCCGGGCCAACGATACCAGTTCCGAAAGCCCCTGGACGAGCCGCCCAGCAAACTCCTCTTTGCCGTCTTGGCTACTGCTCCACCCGAGTCGTTTGATCATTTCTTCCAGGCGGACGCGAACCAAATCTGACTCCTGCTGAAGGCTGCTTTCCGCCTTCAGCCTCTTGTCCAAGGCCAGGAACTCTTCATTAAGTTGTGTTTCAAGCGGACGCAGCCCCTTAAGTTTTTCGTCGAGGGCACCGCTCACCCGTTCTATATCGCGCCAGGTCTTGGAAGCATCCGGTCCGACGAGGAGTTTCGAGAGATCCTCCTCAATCCGATCAGAATCTGACTCCGCCAAGCGAACCGCCGCATCCGTGTCGAGAAAATTGAACTGGGCAAAACTCTGGTACAAATTGTATGTCTTCACTTCCGACTGTCCATACCAGTTCAGGTTTCGGTCCCTGAACAATTGCAGGTCGCGTCCTGATGTCGCCCTCTCCTTCTGACCATCCGCAAACTTTACAAGCAACTCATAGCTTCCCGACGACGCGGGATTTCTCTTGTTTCGGCCACAGTAAAAGAGCTCGATCGCTTCGAGCAAAGATGTTTTCCCAGATCCATTGGCCCCGACAATGAGGTTCACCGATCCAAAGTCGAAATCTCGCAGGACAGGGAACTTCCGGAATGTCTGAAGGTGCAGCGAGCCAATAAACGGCGCGGGTTTGACCTGCGCGCTCAGCATTGGCTTTTTCCGCTTGGCAGCAGGCTGGGGCGACGACTTCTCGATTATTGCCAGCCTCTTGGGCAGGTCGTCGCTGCTCAAGATTGCTGAGTCCAACCCCGCTTCGACAAGACGGTCTACCCACAGGGACAAAATATTTGTCTGGGGAAATGCTTCCGTGGGTCCTACTACTGTCGGCGCGAGCACCGAATCTAATTGATCCTCGGCGATGACGAACTTGCGCGCATAGCTTCTGTCACCTTCAATGAATTCTTTGGCCTGCCGCACCTCGCTCTTTTCCAAGTGTTGCCTATCGGTGATGAAGTAGAGGTAGTTGCTCCATTGCAGATTCTTCACGCCTTCGAAGTAGTGACTACCGATTACGCGATCCTGATACTTCGTCAGCTTCTCTGAAGTCCCCGGCAAATCTTCCGCGACATCGAGGTAATAGACGGCAAAGGGGAGGTCACCCAGTTTGCGGGTATAGCGGATAATCGATTCATCCACCTGCTCAACATCTTTGAACTGTTCGGCCACTCGCTTACGCAGCTGGGAGATACTTATACTCATGTCTCCCTCCCGATGTCGAATTCAGATGCATCACCCGGCCGATCGAACTTGATATACCGACCAGGGTCCAGTTGAACAATCTCCTCGTTCTTACGAAACCAGACAGCCAGCCGCTGTCTCGCAGAGTGGCTTGCCCCTGGATCAGAAAATCCTCTGTGCAAAAACTCAGCAAGGGTTTTAGCTATCTCTTCTATGCGAGCCGCACTCGCTTCTTCTCCCATGTAAACCACGGTCGCTCGCTTACCCTTTTCTGAAATCGCATTTTGATGGGGAGAGTTTGAAGACCATTCGAGACGAAATCCATCCTTAAAGTCCGCAAGCGCAGGGGGTAAATATTTATGTGTATTCAAAATGTCCCAGAGTCGTCCGCAGCGTTTTAGCCGTCTGACCCGAAACTCTGTCGCTTCAGGATCTGTATCCTGGCAGAATGTCATTCTGCGAATGACTTCAGAGCCGTCGATGACGCAAGAATCCAGCCGGCGAACGCTGTGCCAGCCCCCATCATGCCTAATCTTTCCGGCACAAAGCGCAAGGACGCGCTCTGCATCCATCGGATTAGCGTCACGAAGATTCTGAATCTGGTCCTTCGCATGCCCGGCTTCCCCGACGACGCCGGAGAAACCGTCATCCGCTTCCAGTTGCTCGACCCAATCCTCTCCTGCATCGTTCCAGACACGGGTTTGAAGGAGTTGTGGTCCACGGCGCCTGGAAACAGACGCCGTAACACCAATATGAGCGACTTTGGTTGCTACGAGCAAATAGGTTGCGGGATTATAGTTAAAAAACAAAGCGTGGGCCTGCGACGTCTCCAGCCAGGTGTAGTAAAGGCCGCGTCTGTGGTTGGCGTTCAGTGTCGCGTCCCGCTCATCAAAATCCTTCGGTCTCAAATACCAGGCAGAGCCAGCGATATTGTTCCAGAGCGTTGGCTGTTCTCCACTCCATTCGCGAACGTCGCTCGCCCAGTTCAAACATAAGACTTCCGTCTCATCGCCCTTATATTGCAAGAGTCGATCCCTGTATTGTCGAAACTGGTTCTGTCTTGGCTTTCGATTGAGTTGTATATGGATCACCACGGCCCGGTCATAGATTGCAAGCGCATCAGCATCCTGGAACGCGAAGACATCAGAACAGATCAACGATACGAGCTTTAGCCCCTGCCCGCCTCCCCCGAATTGGTAGATTCGAGTACCCCGCTGCATGCCGTTGACTTCAAAATGGTTGTTGTCTCCCATGGGATGGGTTTTGAACTGAACCAAGACTATGGTTTTTGATGCACCGCCTTCGTTGATTGGCACGGCGTTAAAAACATACACAAGCGGGTCGGTGAACCGCTGCTCATCTGGTTGAAGCTCCTCGAAGAGCACCACCGCCGTTGGAGCGAGCTCTTCTTTCAGCGCCTGCAATTCACTGTACTTTATGCTCTCGCAACCGAGCACCCAGAGTTTGCCAGCGGCGGGAACGCGATTTTCTTTAATCGCAACCACGAGAGTCTCCCAAGGCATCGAATACTCGGGCGTTACCACGAGATCGGCGCCTGCTGCCTGGGTGCCAGCGAGAAATTTCCCAAATTGTTTTCGCGCGAGATCGCGATCTCGATTTTGAACTCCAATACTGCTCGCCTTAATCTGACCACACGGCTGCATTAACGCGACTTTGTAGTTGACTCCATCCGGAACCAAGGCATTGATCACAGGCGCGGCCAGTCCTTCGGTGGCGAGCACTTCAGCAATTGGCGTGATCTGCATCTGATTACTGACCCTCACCCTGATGTCGGCCAAAGCAATTTCTCACCGCGCGCATCCAGCTGGTATCGCCGCAACCTGTTTCCGTGTCCAAACGCATTTATTCGTCTTCCATTTCTGGTAGCGTCTTCTGCACAACCCTACCCATTCAAGCCTCTTTACACCTGCTCATCAGGCTCCGGCGAAAAGCTTTCATCGGAATCTTCACCCGGTGACCCAATCGGGATACCGTCAACCAGCATTGACGGCATTGGTTTTTTTGTTTTCACACCCAGGCTCCGCATGCGCTCCCCAATCGAGAGCGCGTTGCCCTTACCTGTCGAGAGCCGTTTTACGGCTTCATTGTGAGCGCTCAGTGCACCAGAGATCTTCTCAGCGACGCCATTAAGATCGTTGAGACTCGCGCTCACTTTGTCGCATAGATCGCCCGCCAACCGGGCAATCTCTTGAGCATTCTGGCCCTGCAGTTCGTAGCGCCAGATCGACGCAACTGTACGCATGGTCATCAGCAGCGTCGGAGGACCGACCAGCACGACCCGGCGCTCCCACGCGTAGACGAAAAGCTCTGGCTCCCTCGTCAGAGCCGCAGCCAGAGCGCCTTCGATCGGCACAAACATCAACACGCAGTCGTGAGCCTCCAGTTTTTCGTTTTCCTGGTAACGTTTGCCCGCCAGCCCGTCGATGTGACCTTTCATATCCCGCACAAACTGATCGGCACAGGATTCCCGTTCTCCTTCGCCCTTTGCCGCAATCAGGCGCTCATACGACGTAAGGGACACCTTCGAATCAATAATCATCGTCCGCTTTTCTGGAAGCACGACGACGACATCCGGCTTTTGAGGCCCACCTTCTTCGCTCTTGAGACCCAATCCGCGCCCTTGCGTGATATATTCTCGTCCCTCCGTCAGCCCTGCCGCTTCCAGAATGCGCTCCAGGGCGAGCTCTCCCCACCGTCCGAGCAGTTGAGAATCCCCCCTCAAGGCTTTTGCGAGTCCATCTGCCTGACTACCGATGGCATGGCTTGTTTCGACGATCAGTTTGATCTGTTCCTTAAGGGCCAGAACCTCGCGGTTCTCTGCTTCGTAAGTACTTTCCACTTTTTTCTGAAAATCTTGAATTCGCTCGCGCAGCGGATCGAGGAGAGCTGTCAACGCCTTCTGTGAATTCTCCGAAAGCTCAGTAGCATTCGTCTTCAGGATGCGATTTGCGATGTTCTCAAATTCAGCGGTCAATTGTTTCTGCTGCTCTGTGAGCTGTTTCGCCTGCGTGTCAATTTTCTCCCCGAGGGCAGTCTCTCGTTCCGAGAGACGGGCAACCTCCGCTCCAGCCGCCTTTGCTTCGTTAGCGGCCCTCTCTCGCTGACCTTCCAGCAAAACAGTTTGCTTCGCTTGCTCATCATTCTGTTTTGTGAGGCTCGCAACCCGCTCAGTCAGACGCGCAACTTCTTCCCCTGCCCTCTTTGCTTCATCAGCCGCACTTTTTCGCTCGCCTTCAAGCACATCTGCCCGGTTACGGAGTGAACTGCATTCCTGCCCAAGGCGTGCGACATCGGCTTGGGCTTTCGCCGTTGCATCCCTGTCACTTCCGCGAACTGCAGGCCACACATATCTCCCGAGCGCGATACCTAAACCGGCCGCCAGCACGCCAATGGCAATGAGAACCGCCAACTGCATTTCGTTCACCTCGGAAAAATTTCTCGCGCTAAACTCATTTCCACTCGTCCCTTATCTCCCCACAAATCAAGGGCCACCCCAGCAAACAAACTTCCACAATTGCATTTCCACGATATCGGTACGTCCAATTCACGGCACTCTTTATAACCTGATACTACACTATTAAGCTAGTCTCTTGGCAGATAATCGCGACGACCTGCGCGACACCGCGCCGCGACCGCTAATTCGCAGTGCCGCTGTCTGTCCATGCTGCCCGCCACTCCTCGTACTCACCGGGTCTAATTTCGTAGCTATCAAAATTTCCTTGATGCAGACTCAAGACTTCCGTCTGGGCTGTCTGCCTGAAGCGCTCGCGGTCTTCCTGCGGTAAGTTCTCCTCCGCCCACGCTCCAATATGCGCGACGTACAAAAGTGGAAATTCGCGATTGCAAGGTTCAATGGATACTACGCCCATAACCACTGAGACTTACTGCCTTCCCACCACCATAAAAACGACCTGGCCCACATCTTCCGCGCCGGACGCATCGCCGGCCACAGCTTAAGACTTTCCCGCGCAAATACGTCACTTGCGTGGCACTTCATTGTGTTATAGCCTCAGCGAACTATCTTGATGAATTGTGCGTTCCCGCGCAGCTACAGATGGCGGTGTTTCGGAGGATGTGGGAGTAAATCAAAATGCGACCTCAACTCTTAGCCGGAACAGCACTGGGTTTATTGTTGGGATTGCTTGTAGGCCTGTCATCTTCTCCGGTGGTGGCGACTGTCGTCGGAACGCTGACAGGCGGCATGCTTGTCTTTCTTGGGTTCGTTTCCAACAGCACCCCAGATTCGAACACAAAGTCTTCTTTCGAAGCAGCCGGATGGAGGCTCACTGGATTTGGGCTGGCTTGTACTGTCGCTCTTCTTTTTGGACTGCTCGTCCGCGCTCACAATTTTCTCACTCCACCCATCAAGCAGCAGGTGTCAGAACTAACTGATGCTGGCTTCACCCCAGACGAAGCCCACGCGTGGGTCGCATACAAGAACATCGGTGTTCTGATGCGGGCGCAGCCAAATATCCCAGCGGACAAAGACAAGCGGGCCGCGGGAACGGCCTCATCTTATCTTTTTGCGACCCCAGGTACCGATTCTTGCGAACTCTTTAATCCAGAAAAATATTCAAACCAGACGGAACATTTGAACGCATTACACAATGCGGGAGGGCGATACGCAGCGTTTGCCGATTCCCTTGCTAGTCTCGACGAAAAATCTCGCGCTGCTGCACTTGCAGCGACCAAGCGTCTGTTTTGCGCGGAATAGATTATGTTTGTCAGAACCATTGTGATCATCATGTTCTTCCTGACATGCGGCGTGGTGGGTCACCCTGGCATTACAGACCAGGATTTCCCTATGCACAGTCTCGACTTGCTAGCCTCATCCGTACTGCGAATAGATGCACGAGAATGTAAGAGTAACGCCCAGGTTGCCGCGATGGACAGAGTCGCCACGGGCTTTGTGTGGCGAGACAAAAACACAGTGGTCACGGCGCTCCATGTCGTGACGGGTTGCCCAAACATCAGCGTTTACTATCAGGGGCTAAAAATCTCGCGGCCTGCGAGAGTCGCAAAAGTTCTCCGCAAAGCCGATTTAGCACTTCTCTACGTCGGAAATTCTCCAGAATCGGTACCTCTCCAGGACGACCCCAAGACACCCTCATTAGATCAGCAACTAGCAACACTGGGATTTCAACTTCAGATCCCGGACATGAGCAGCACACTTTTGCACCTTCGCTATGGAGGGAAAAAGTTGCGTGACATCGTACCGCCTTCCGTTGCAGAAGCACTCGCGAACGTGGGTTCACCGAGTCTGGACTTAGAGATAACCAATATAGAAGGACACCTCGTTCCGGGACTATCTGGTGCGCCCATATTCAATCCGTCCGGCAAGGTCGTCGCGGTTGCTGATGGAGGTCTTGAGAACGGCACAGTCGGCATAAGTTGGGGGATTCCAGTTGGTACTCTCCATGACCTCATAGCGTCTTCCGATAGCGTCCCCGAAATTGCGAACGGTGTGCACAACGCTGGGCTTTTCGCCGCTGAAAGTGATTCTAGTGTTAAGGGCCAGCAGAATTGTTCGGGGCTCCAGTTAACGAAGCTCAGGACCACATCCTTTTCCAAAATTGCATCTTCAGCAGATGACTTACTCGGCCTTCAACAACTCATCAACTTTTTCCAGATGGACCCGGTCGGTTTTACTTTTGACGTATACCAGCACCTTCCTTCTGGAGCAACCGTCGCCCTTCCTTCTGGGGCGCAACTTACGGCCGCGAACGGGGTCTGCACGGCGAGCCTCGCCAATGGAGAAGTTGTAATCATGGTTCAGCTGGCGCTGCTCAATTCGGATGCTGAAATCCAGGCCGAGTCTCAACAACTCGAACTCAATGCGGCACGAGGTTCTAGCCAAGGCTGGTATGTCGACCCGGGGTTCACTTACGCTATGCCAGTGCCTCGATTCGACGGCATGGTCGTCCGTCGAAGGGGATATGTTCACGTCACTGCGGCGCAGATTGGTCTAAATCAGGTACCCCAGGACAAATACCTGTTTGAGACAATCGCAGCGAGAGGTCACGCCATGCTGTTTACATCGGTGACGAACAACGCAGCCACGACCGCAAACAACCAGAGAGCAATGGCTTGTCGATTAGATCCTGCACAAGATGGTTGCGCCGCTGTCCTCAGCCGGTCGAGTGATTGGGTGCGCTCCGTCTTGGCGGTTCACTTGGCCACTTTTCCAATCGGCTAAGTACGTCATCGATGCTGCCGAGTTGGAGACATTTTTCAGCCGATTCACCGACCCTTACTCACCTTTAGACCTTGGCGGTAAGAGCACGACACCCATACTCCGTATTTGAGTAGCACTTGTTGTCAGCCGGTTTTGTACATAAATGGGGCCCCGTTGGCCAAACTTGGGAGGCCTTTATATATCACAAATTTTTCTTGTATTAGGAGAATCAGTAAGCCTACCTAGTCCTTCTGGCTCGTGTACCCGCCGTGTACCCGAATTCCGCATTTTGAGCGTTTTTGGCGTATTTAGCGTTATGTAAAATGAGCAACTTGCGCGCTTTCAATCCCCATACGCGGTACGACTCCCACCCCGGGCACCATACCTTCATTCCTCCGAAAATTACGCCCGGCTCGGATCCGCATAAAATCGGCATAAATTCCGCGCATCGAAAAATTGAAAATCGAATCCGACGAATCGCTTTCCTCAATATTGTCACGGCAAAAACAACACGCTCTGTTTGGCTCCAAGGTGGGTGTTACTCCGTCCTGGCAGAAGAGAGTGTCCCGGAGCGAGTCGAAAAAATATCTATTTTCATAGCTTCTTCCGAAAATTCGGAGAAGTATTCGCCGACCGACAAGGTCGTGCGGAAACAATCGCAAAAAATGGGCCAAATTAAAGAGTTTCGGCCCACCAATGTTGGCGAAGTTGTGGCACGCGGATTGCATTCCAATCGCACGAGACGTGAGCCGCTGGGCTCCCAGTTCGAGACAGCCCAGCTGCCTCGCTTGGGGAAATTTTCGACCAGTCGATTTGGAAAAAGACCTCGCGCAGTTCCTGCGCACCAAATCGCAAACTATGAAATCGGGGGAACCAATGCATCTCAGATCGAAGGGTACCGCTCTATCCGGACGATCGCTCACTCCAGTGCTTTTCTTGCTCCTCCTGGCAATCGGCATGGCTTTGCCGGTCCATGCGCAGTCGACCGCGACCCTGCAGGGTTCAGTCACCGACCCTTCCGGGGCCGCCGTTCCTGGCGCCAAAGTTGTGGCCACCAACCAGGCAACCAACGTGGTGTCGGAGACGACAACCGACTCTGCCGGAGCCTTCCTCTTCACTTCTTTACCGATCGGAGCGTACAAGCTGGAAGTCTCCGGAAAGGGCTTCAAGACGGCTATTTTCACGGGTCTGAAGCTTCCGGTTGCCACCACGGTTACCCAGAATATCCAGCTCAAGCTGGGCGAAGCCACCCAGACCGTGGAAGTGATAGGGGGCGCCCCGTTGGTCGAGACCAGCAGCAACACGATGGGACAAGTGATCAACGACAAAACCGTCCAGCAAATCCCCTTGAATGGCAGGCACTTTACCGATCTTAGTCTCCTGACTCCGGGCACCATCACTCCACCGGCGAACGGCTTTCTCTCAGCCCCCCTGCGTGGTCAGGGCTCCTTCGGCATTAACACGGCCGGTCAGCGAGAAGACACCACTAACTGGCTGGTAAACGGAATCAATCTCAACGACCCGGTCCAAAACCAGATTACGTTCCAGCCGCCGATTTCCACTTTGGCTGAGTACCGCATCGATAACTCCTCGTTTCCCGCGCAGTATGGCCGGAATTCCGGCTCCATCGTCAATCTCGCTACTCGCTCCGGGACGAACGAGTTTCACGGCGAATTGTTTGAATTCTTCCGGAACAACGCTCTCGACGCCCGCAACTTTTTTAACGTGGGCGAAAGTTCATCTGGCGCCTTCCTTCCGCAGGCTCCCTTCAAACGCAACGATTTTGGAGCGGCCGGCGGCGGCCCGATCATCAAAAACAAACTTTTCGTCTTTCTCGCTTACGAGGGACTTCGTCAGCGGCAAAGCCTGAGCGTGTTGGCGACCGTGCCGAGTGCGGATCAAATCGCAACGGTTACTTCTCCCGCGATTCAGAGCCTGATCTCCCTGCTTCCGGCCGCAAATTTGGTCGGCTTGGGTGTCGTCTCCGATCCAAACACCTATACACAGTTCAGCGGCGGAGTGGTGGCGAACGTTTCTCTCAACCAGGGTTCCGCGGACATCGACTACGAAATGAGCGACAAGGACCGTTTGCACGGGTACTACGTGGTCCAGAAGGATCTTCGGCAGGAGCCCACGGCAGGAGGCGCGATTGCGGCCAACATCCCCAACTTTGGCGATACTCGCGACGGTTTCCGCCAATTGATGACCTTCAGCGAAGACCACACGTTCTCGACCACGCTCAGCAACACGGTTCGCCTCGGATACAACCGGATCCATCTCACGTTTGTACCTAACTCCTCATTGGACCCGGCCGATTTCAACATGACCTTGCCCGATGGGGCTCCGGTAGCGTCGGGCCTGCCATTCCTGAACGTTGGCGGCGCTCTCGGCTACGGCGGTCCCACTGGCGAACCACAGGGCCGCGGCGATACGACGGTTGTGCTCAACGATGGATTGACCTGGCTGAAGGGACGTCACACCTTCATGTTTGGAGCGGAGATCCGTCGCGCCTACAACAACAACATCGCGTACAACATTGGAAGTCTCACCTTTGCTTCCATGGCGAGCTTCCTCGCGGACCAGGCCAATGCATTTACCGTGCAACTTGGTTCCGGGAACAATAAACTCCTGCAGCCGGCTTACGATTTCTTTGCGCAGGACAGCTTCAAGCTGAAGCCAAATCTGACTCTTAACCTCGGCTTGCGCTATGCGTGGAATGCCACGCCTTCGGATTCTCAGGGGCGCTTTACCAATTTTGATCCCGCCACCGGCACCCTGATTTCCGCCGGACAACCGTATCAGCAGGCCAATACGAATTTCCAACCGCGAATTGGGTTCGCCTGGGATCCGTTCAACGATGGCAAGACGTCCGTGCGCGGAGGGTACGCGATTTTGACGCAAGCCCCTACAACCAATATCATCACCGGCTTGAGCGCCAATCCACTTTTTGCGATACCAGTCGCGGTCAGCTCGGCCAGCAACGCGATTACGGCGGAAAATCCCGGGGCGACGGTCGCAGGAACCAGCCTCGGCCCGGCGTCCATCAATCCTGGCTTCCAGAACGCGTATGCCCAGGACTGGAACCTCTCCGTGCAGCGGCAGTTCACGGCAAGTCTCGGCGTGGAAGTCGCCTACGTCGGAATCAAGGGTACGCATCTGCAACTCACGCAGAATATCAATCAGCCCCTGGTCACCGACGGATTTTATGGCTCCACGCGGCCGTTCCCCACGCTTCCCGGCGACAGCCCGATCCTTCCGTCGCAGTGCCAGGCCCCGCTCCCGAGTTGCTCCCTTTCGACGATCAATCAAGTCAACAGTGGAGGGAACTCCAACTACAACGCGCTTTGGGTGACCGTGAACAAGCATCTCTCTCAGGGCTTGCAGCTTCTGGGAACCTACACGTACTCCAAATCGCTGGACTACAACTCCTTGTCCACAGGCGAAACCTACACCATCCAGAACGCGTACAATCCGCAAGGCGATTACGGGCTCTCGGAGTTCGATGTGCGGAATCGCTTCGCGCTCAGCGGCTTTTATGAATTTCCGTTCAAGGGCAATCGCCTGGTCAGCGGCTGGCAGGTCGGTTTGGTTTTCCAAGCCCAGACGGGCAATCCGGTGAACCCCACCCTGGCCATCGGTCCCGGGCCGGGCGTTTCCTTGACCGTTCGCCCGGATCGACTTGGCGCGATTCATACGACTGGCAATCCTCACAACTGGTTTGCCAATGCCGTGCTCTGCCAGAACTTCAACGGCGCATTGCAGGGAGGCGCGCCAGCCATTCCGGATTGTGCTGCAACTCCGAACGCGACGCTGGCGGTGCCTTGCTTGTTCAGCGCCACGCCAACGGCGCCGGGCGGAAGCAGCTATCCTATCGTTCCCGGCTCATGCCATCCGGGAACTTTGGGCCGCGATGCCATCACCGGACCCGGTTTCGTCAACACCGACTTTTCGATCACCAAGAACACGAAGATCACCGAGCGGTTCAACCTGCAGTTCCGATCGGAATTCTTCGACATCTTCAACCACCCAAATTTTGGCAATCCGGTGCTCACCGCGACCAGCGGGTCGTTTGGGTTGATCGGCAGCACCAGGTTCCCAACCGGCGACTTTGGTTCCGCGCGCCAGATTCAGTTCTCGCTGCTGTTGCAGTTCTGAGAGCGAAAACAATCGAACATCGGGGGGCAGGTGACGCACCTGCCCTCTTTTGTTTACGACTGCTCATCCGGAGACAGCGCCCCGGTGTTGGATCGCGGCGCTTCTCGAGTGTCGTCGATAAATCAAAAAGCGTCGCCAACACTCGATTTGTCTCAAGGGCAGCCGTCCTTGCTGTCTCCCGCCGTCCTGCGCTAGACTCGCCGTTTCCAGGAGGATACCCGGCATGAAAGGTTCACCCAAAGTTATCGAGGAACTCAACAAAGCCCTGCGAGAAGAACTAACCGCCATCAATCAGTATTTCTTGCACGCGGAGATGTTGGAAAACTGGGGCTACGAGAAGCTGTCGGAGTATATCAAAAAGCAATCCATCGGCGAGATGAAGCACGCCGAGGCGCTTATGGAGCGAATCCTCTTCCTCGATGGCACGCCTTCAATGAAGCCCCTGGAGTTGACCGTCGGCAAGAACGTGCAGGAGATGATTCAGAGCGACCTGGACCTGGAACTCGGCGCCGTGAAGGATTACAACGCCGCCATCCAGGTGGCCGTGGCGGAAAAAGATAACGGCTCACGCGACCTGTTTGTCACCCTGCTCAAGGACGAAGAGGATCACGTGGATTGGCTCGAGGCGCAAGTCCACCAGATCAAGGAGCTTGGCTACGAACGCTATCTCTCCATGCAGATGGGTGACGAAGAAGAGGAGTAGCATACTCGTCGAGGAATTGAATATCTGGACTTAATTATTTGCCATCAGCAAGTGAATTTAAGTTATGGGGCAACTCACATTTAATCTGCAACCGGAACGCCGGATCTATACCGTCAGCGACCTGACGGCGCGTATCCGAGAACTCCTGGCGAAGAATTTTACGGATGTGACTGTCCAGGGCGAGATTTCCAATTGCCGCGCCGCGTCGTCGGGACATTACTACTTCACACTGAAGGACGAAAAAGCCCAGGTACGCTGCGTTCTTTTCAAGCAGCAGCAGCAGCGTGGGCTGAAGTTCCTCCCGGAAGACGGTCTCAAAGTGACTGTACGCGGCTCCGTGAGCGTGTACGAGGCGCGGGGCGAGTATCAAATTTACGTCGAGTCGATCGAGCCGGCCGGCCGCGGCGCGTTGCAGGTCGCCTTTGAACAGCTCAAAAAGCGCCTGGAGGCAGAAGGGCTGTTCGACACCGCCCGCAAGAAACCGCTGCCGCTCCTGCCGAGCCGCATCGGGCTGATCACTTCGCCAACGGGCGCCGCCGTCCGCGACGTTGTGCGCATCCTCAAGCGCCGCTTCCCCAACGTGCATCTCACGCTCTATCCCGTCCGGGTGCAGGGCGAAGGCTCGGCCCCGGAAATTGTGACCGCGCTCGAATATTTCAGCAGGCAACGGATCGTGGACGTGATTCTGCTCGTGCGCGGCGGCGGCTCATTGGAAGACTTATGGTCGTTCAACGAAGAAATCGTGGCTCGGGCCATCGCTGGGTCGGCGATTCCGGTGATTTCCGGTGTGGGACACGAAACGGATTTCACGATTGCGGATTTTGTGGCCGACGTGCGCGCTTCGACGCCCTCCGCCGCCGCCGAACTCGTGGTGCAGACGCGCCGGGAATTCGATAAGCAGGTGTTCGACCTGCGGGCCCGGCTGGAAGGCTCGCTTCGCTATCGGCTGCTGGAATTGTCTCGGCGCGTGCACGCGCTGGCCGGGCGGCGTGGGTTCCGGCGTCCCCTGGACCTGCTCCGGCAGCAGCGGCAGCGCGCCGACGAACTCACCTCGCGCCTTGCGCTGGGCTTGCGCGCGCGCCTGGAATATTCGCGGAAACGCCTGCACACCGCGAGCTTGCGCGTGGCGTCCTACGATTTCCGGGCGAAAATTGGCGTGTTGCGATTGCGGCTGCAAAAAATGTCGCAGGAGTTGGGTGCGCGCGAAGAGCGCCTGCTGCGCCTCAAGCGCGATCGCTGGGAGCGCCTCACCCTGCAACTTCAGGAACGCAGCCCGCTCAAAGTCCTCGAACGTGGCTACGCCTTCGCCACCGACGCGTCGGGAAAAGTCGTCAGCGATTCCGCGCAAGTCCGTATCGGCGACGCTCTCACCATCCAGCTCCACCGCGGTCGATTGACTTCTGAAGTGAAGAACAAGGGATAGAAAAAGGGGAACTACTCTTCGTCGCCGTCAACCTTCAAGACGGCAAGGAACGCTTCCTGCGGAATGTCCACCTGCCCGACTCGCTTCATCCGCCGCTTGCCCTCTTTCTGCTTTTCCAGGAGTTTTCGTTTGCGGGTAATGTCGCCGCCATAGCATTTCGCCAGCACGTTCTTCCGGATCGCGGATACCGTTTCGCGGGCGATGACGCGGCTCCCGATGGCCGCCTGAATGGGCACTTCGAACATCTGCCGGGGAATCAGCTTGCGAAGCCGGGTGACCAGTTCGCGGCCGCGCTCGACCGAAAATTCGCGGTGAATGATCAGGGCCAGCGCGTCCACCGGTTCTCCGCCCACCAGGACGTCCAGCTTCACCAGGTCGGATTCCTTGTATCCCGCGAGATGATAGTCGAGCGAAGCGTAGCCTCGCGAAACACTTTTCAGGCGGTCGTAAAAATCCAGCACGATTTCATTGAGCGGCAATTCGTAAGTCAGCATCACGCGTGTCGGCGAGAGATACTCGAAATTCTTCTGGATGCCGCGCTTGTCCTGGCAAAGCTGCAGCAGGCCGCCGACGGAGTCGTCGTTGGTGATAATCATGGCCTTGATAATCGGCTCTTCGATCTTCTCGATGTCGCTGGGATTGGGGAATTTCGCCGGGCTGTCGACCTCGATCACCTCGCCGGTCACGCGGGTGATGCGATATTGCACGCTAGGCGCGGTGGTGATCAGGTTAAGGCCGAATTCGCGTTCCAGGCGTTCCTGCACGATTTCCAGGTGCAGCAGCCCCAGAAAACCGCAACGGAAGCCAAAGCCGAGCGCGACGGAATTTTCCGGCTCGTAGAAAAACGCCGCGTCATTCAACTGCAATTTGCCAAGCGCGTCGCGCAACGGTTCGTACGCATCGGCAAGCACGGGGAAAATGCCCGCAAAGACCATCGGCTTGATGGCTTCGAAGCCCGGCAGCGCCGAAGCGGGCCGCGCGGCCTCTGTGACGGTATCGCCCATGCGCGCGTCGGCCACGCGTTTGATATTCGCGACGATGAACCCGACGTCACCGGCTTCCAGTTCTTCCAGGACCACTGGTTTCGGCGTCAGCGTGCCGAGTTGCTCGACTTCATAGACTTCATTTGTCGCCACTAGTCGAATCTTCATGTGCTTCGTGACGCGGCCTTCCATCACGCGCACCAGCACCACCGCTCCGCGATAAATGTCAAACCACGAGTCGAAAATCAGCGCCTGCATCGGATTTTCCGCGCTGCCTTTCGGTGGAGGCACGCGCTGCACCACGGCTTCCAGGACGTCTTCCACGCCGATGCCGCTTTTCGCACTGATCATCAGGGCGTCGTCGGAGGGAATCGCCAGCACGCTCTCGATCTGCTCTTTCACAAAGTCGGGTTGCGCGGCGGGTAGGTCAATCTTGTTGATGACCGGAATGATCGTTAGATTGTGCCCGGCCGCCAGAAAGGTGTTGGCCACGGTCTGCGCCTCCACGCCCTGGCTCGCGTCCACCACCAGCAGCGCACCTTCGCAGGCGGAGAGCGCGCGGGAAACTTCGTACGAAAAATCCACGTGGCCGGGTGTATCGATCAGGTTCAGGCGGTAGGTGTTGCCATCTTTCGCATTGTAATGTAGGCGGATGCTCTTCGCTTTGATGGTGATGCCGCGCTCGCGCTCCAGGTCCATCGAGTCGAGCACCTGCTCGTGCATTTCGCGCTGGGAAAGCGCGCCGGTGATTTCCAGCAGGCGGTCGGCCAAGGTGGACTTCCCGTGGTCAATGTGCGCGATGATACAGAAATTGCGTATGAACTTTGGGTCCATTCGTGTCCGTTACCGCCAGGATTTTTCCTGAGGGTGTTTCCGTGTGTTCGCCGGCGGGCTCGAAAGCGTGCCGCGTAAACATCTAGTTTGCCACAAGTGGGCACCATCGTCAGCCCGTCGGCTTGCGCCCGGGACTTTCGCGGAGGAATCTAATAAAGATGGCTATGTATGAGGACGAGGAATGGCTGAATTGACGGTTCTTTTTGACGGGGCGTGCAGCCTGTGCCGGGCGAGCGCTTCGCGTGTGCAAAGCTTTGACGCACGCAAGCGCATCGAATTTCTCGACGTTCGCGAGCCATCCGCCCAAACGCGTTTTCCCCAAGTCGATCGCCAAGTGGCCCTGCGCTGGATGCAGACGGTAGACAAACAAGGTCGCGTATCGAGCGGCGTTGACGCGTGGGCGCGCATCGGGATGCTGCTTCCCGGATGGCAACTGCTGGCGTGGGCACTTTTCTTGCCGGGTGTCCACTGGATTGGTTCGAAGGTGTATTCCTGGGTTGCGCGCAATCGGTACCGCTGGAATCGTGATCTGTGCGCCGACGGCACATGTTCGCTTCACGTTCCAGACAATTCTGCTCCAAAGCCGTAATCGAATATCGCGATGTGATAAATGCGGCACGAACTGTCAACGGCGCGCTATCATCGTGCCCGATGGATGGCTGGAAGCCGCACTTTCTAAGGTGGTTCGCCGGCCCGGGTCCCGTGGGCCCGCCGGGCAGCCTGCTGCCGCGATGGATCTTCCTCCGCGCTCTCGGTGTGATCTATTTCTCTGCCTTCTACTCGCTCGTGTTTCAGATTCGCGGCCTGCTGGGTCCCAGTGGCCTTCTGCCCACGGGCATGTATCTTGACCAAATCTCGAGCATTCTCGGCTGTTCGCGCTATTGGTATGCGCCAACGCTGCTATGGTTCGACTCCAGTGATCGCGCGCTGATGGCGCTGTGCTGGATCGGCATGATTGCCTCGCTCCTGCTGATTTTGAACCTGTGGCCGCGCGGAATGTTGGTTATCTGCTTCGTCCTGTTTCTGTCGTTCGTCTCTGCGGCACAGGATTTCTCGGGCTATCAGTCGGACGGGATGCTGCTCGCCGCGGGATTCATCAGCCTATTATTTGTGTCCGGCGGGATGCGCCCGCGTTTTGGCGCCGGTGCGCCGCCGTCCCGGTCAAGCCTCTGGCTGCTGCGGCTCCTGTGGTTCAGCATCTATTTTGAATCCGGCATCTCCAAATATTTCGGGGGTGATCCCTCGTGGCGAAATCTCACGGCGATGGATCAGTATTATCAGAATGGCCCGCTTCCCACGTGGATTGGCTGGTACGCGCAGCAGCTTCCCCACGGGTTTCACGCGGCCACGGCCCTACTCACGCTTTCCGTCGAACTGTTGCTCGTCTGGCTGGTGTTCCTTCCGCGTCGTTTTCGGCTCACGTGCTTTTTCATCGTCACCGGGCTTCAGATCGGAATCATCCTCACTGCCAACTATGCCTTTCTAAACTATCTCGTGCTCTCCCTAGGATTCCTGCTGCTGGACGACCGTTTCCTGCTGCGATTCTTCCCGCCACGCTGGACCGCCTCGGTTCGCGCGGATCTGGAACGGCCGCCATCGGAAGAAAGCAAAGAAACCATCGTCGAACTCGATTTGCACACGCTTGCGCCATTGGATTTGCCTGCCGAACGGCCACTCGTTTCGCCCGATGAAGAAGTTGCTGCCAGCGTCCCATGGCGCACACGGTTGCGCGCGGTACGCTCGATCGCCGGTCTGTGGCTGAGTGGATTTGTTCTTGCCTGGTTGCTCTACGCCAACGTTTTCCAGATACTTGCGCAGGTTTTCCGGGACATTCCCTTGCCCCCACAACCCGTAACGGTCCTGGAGCCGTTCCGCATCGTCGATCGCTACGGATTGTTCGGGCGCATGACCTGGAAGCGCTACGAAATCGAATTTCAGGGCTCCAACGACGGCACGAACTGGATCCCCTATCCGTTCCGCAACAAACCGCAGAATCCCGCCGAGGCGCCCCGCATCTACGCTCCCTACCAGCCGCGTTTCGAATGGAATCTCTGGTTCGCTTCGCTCGACACCTGGCGCGACAATCCTTGGGTCGTCCGGGCCGAACAGCTGCTTCTCTCGAACGACTCCGACGTCATCGCCCTCTTCGCGGCAAATCCGTTCCCGCAAGGTTCGCCGAAGCAGGTCCGCGCCGTCCTCTGGCAATACTGGTTCACCAATCTCGCGGAAAAGCGTGCCACGCACATGTGGTGGCGCCGCCAGTATCTGGGACTCTACGCCCCCGAGCTGGAGCGCGGCCCCGGCGATAAGTTCACCGTCACTGCCTGGCCCGATGCGGCCCCGCCCTTGCCGTGAGCCGCGCCAATCTCACTTCTTCACATCGGCTTGAATCAACTTCACCAGCGAATCGATCTCTTCCGCCGTGAGCTTGTCGCCGAACTTGGGCATGTGCCCCTTGCCGTCGGTGATGATATGCCGCAGGGCATCGGCCGAGGCCGCCGCGGCCTTTCCCGAGATCAACGATGGCCCACCCATAAATCGCCCCTCGGCGGTCTTGCCGTGGCATTTCGCGCAATCCTTTTTGTAAACGGGGTCCGCGGTCAAGGCGCTTTGCGCCGGCGGTGTTTGCGCACGGGAGAGCTGGCCGGTAAACAGCAGAGTGCAGGCTACGACGACCAGGGGGGCGGTTTTCAAGGCAGTCCTCGGAGCGATGGAATCCCTACGAGTGTGTAGATGCGGAGGTGGACCAAGGAGTCGCCTGCGCGAACAGCCATTGCACGGTGGCGGACACCAGGACTTTCTCTCCAAGAAAGTGTGGCTGCGTGTGCAGCACATACACGTCCAGCACCGCTTTGACCTTCGCAAATTGCTCGCGGACCAGCGTCTTCAGCGCATATTGCAGCGCCACGTCCGGCGCGTCGAAGCCGATGGCGTCAATCCCGTTGTGGCTCGCCAGAAAGATCGCCCGCAGGTTGTGAAAATGCTGCGAAACGATGGTTACTTCATCCTGGCCGAAAACCTCCTTAGCGCGGACCACCGAGTCCAGAGTGCGGAGCCCCGCATTGTCCATGTAGATGCGATCCCTCGGCACGCCCCTTTCGATCAGGGCGTTTTCCATGTCCAGCGGCTCGTCGTAGCCGCGAGCGTGGTTGTCTCCGCTGACGATCAGGAACTGCACCTTGTGTGCGTAAAAAAGCTGCGCGGCGGCGCTGATCCGATTCACAAAAAAGGGGTTCAGCCATCCGCCTGGAATCCGCTTCGGGCATCCCAGCACCAATCCCACTCGCCGCTCGGGAATCTGCTCCACGTTCGAATAGGTCTTGTTTATTGCCGCACGGGCTATCAGGACTCGGGCGGTTACCAGCGCGGCTCCGCAGAGCAACACCATAAGTCCGGCTGCGATGAGGGCTTTTCGCAACATGCGTCCTCATAATAGCAAATGCCCAGACATGTACTGCTTGCGCCCTTTCACGGTCCCCTGTGCGACGCCCCTCTTGCCCGATTGCCTAACGCTGCGACACTCCGTTTTTGGTGCCGCACGCGTCGGGGTATATAGTGGGAAAGGCGTTCCTCGCTCTCCGCATGGCGGCGAAGAATGCTACCCAGCACTCGACCAAAGGCAAGGGATTGATGGCCGCAGACGTCAGCAAGCAGCTGGAGCGGGCGAAGAAGTATCTCGAGAAAAATCGCTTCGAAGATGCCATCGAAGCGTATCTGGCTGCGCTCGACGGTGCTCCGCAGAGTCAGGAAGCGTCCCAGGCGCTCGGCGATCTTTATTCGCGCATCGAACAGCCGGATCGCGCGGCGGTCTACTACGGCCACCTTTTCGATCTGCTGGTCGAGCCCAAGGACGAAACCAAGGCACTCGCCCTCTACAACCGATTTCTGCGCAACTCGCTGGCTCCGCAATCGCCGGAGCGCATCGCGCGCTTCGCCTTCCTGTTGCAAAAGCAGAATCGTGTGGAAGATGCCATCGAGCAGTACGCTAAATCCGCCGAGATGTTCTCCGAAGCCGGCCGTGGCGAAGACGCGCTTTTCTGCTGGGAGCGCGCCGCGCAACTCGACCCGGACAATCTCTCGCGGCAGATGAAGGTCGCGGAAATCGCGTCGCATCTCGGGAAAAATGCGCTCTCGGCCAGGGCGTTCCTCCGTGCCGCGCAGCTCGCCACCGCTTCCGGGGCGCAGGCGGACGCCCTCAAGCTTTTGGCGCGGGCCTACGGTCTCGCCCCACAGGAGCGCAGCGTCGCGCTGCTTTACGCCGAAGCCAGGCTCCGCAACGGCGAAGCCGCGGAAGCCGCGAAATTACTCGAGCCCTTCGCGCCGGACGAAAGCGATGTCGCGTTTCTGGACACTTTCGCCGACTCGCTGTTGCAATCGGGCCAGCTCGATCGAGCCCGGGCGGTCCTGGAAAAACTCCTTCGCGAGAAAAACGAAGGCGTCACGCGCCTCTTCGATCTTGGCGACGCCTACGCCAATTCCGACGAAGATGCCAAATCCGTCGAGATTCTTCAACTCGTGAAGCGGCGCATGTTTGCCGACAAAAAGTCCGCGGAATTCACCGCGCAGGTGGAAGCGCTCGGCGCAAAGCATCCCGAGTCCATCCCGATTCTGGAGTTCTGGGCTGCGCTCTACAGCGAGCTGAACCGAGAATCCCAGTATTTTGAAGTGCTGATTCGTCTCTTTGACGCCAATTTCAATTCCGGCCTTTTTCCGAAGGCCTGCGAAGCCCTGGATCGCCTGGTGGATGTAGACTCCTACGACTATCGCAATCAGGAGCGGTTAGAGCGCCTGCGCGGCCGCGCCGACGAGGCCTTCCTGAAACGCATCGCCGGCCGCATGGCACGGTCCTCGAACATTCAGACGGTTCAAAGTACCCCGAAGCAGGCCAGCAGCTCCACACAGCAGGTGGATGCGCCGCCGCCGAACACGGAAGAAGGCCGCAAGGTGCAGGCCCTAGACGACCTGATCGTGCAGACCGAAATCTTTCTGCAGTACTCGTTGCAAAGCAAGGCCGTCGAACGCCTCCAGAAGATCGCGGCCATGTTTCCCGGCGAGGAAGAACGCAACCCCCGACTGCAGAATCTTTACCAGATGGCCAACTGGTGGCCAAAGGCGGCTCCCAAAGTTGAGGCCAAAAAACCGGTCAGCTCTCCCCCGGTGGTCGAGGAAAAGCCCGCGCCTCCGACCGGACGCACCGGCAGCTACACCGCGGAAACCCTGCGCGACCTCACCAAAATTTCCGAGATCAACCAGAAGATTTTTCGCCAGCAGACGCCCCGCGCGATGCTCAACACCACGGTGAATGAAGTTGGCGCCTACATGAAGGCGGCGCGAACGTTTGCCGTCATTGGCGTTCCAGGACGCCCGCCAGAAATGTCGGCGGAACACTGCGGTTCAGGATTCAAGCCCGCGCCCGCTGCCCAAGTGGTCTTTCTTCTCGCGCAAGTCGAGAAGGCCATTCCGGATGAACTCGGCGGCCTCATCGTGGATGCCAGCGAAGAATCGATCTTGAAAGAGCTGGGTCTGGCGACCGCGCTGGGCGTGACGATCACCGACAAGGAAACGCAGACTCCCGCCGGCATGTTGATCGTGGGCCACGACAAGCCCCATCAGTGGCGGCCCAACGAGACGTATTTCTTGCAGGCCATTGGCGACCAGATGATGATGAGCGTCAGCCACACCCGGTTGCGCAGTCTTGTCCGCCGCATGGGCGTTTCCGACGAACGCACCGGACTCCTCAGCCGCAGTTCCTACGTAGGCTGTCTTTTGAACGAAGCCGACCGTGCGCGCACGCAGGGAACACCTCTTTCGCTGGCCGTGCTCCAGATCGATCGCGGCGCGGACATGCTGCGCCAGCAGGGCGAAATGCCGCTGGAAAGGTTTCTGGAGCAACTCGCCCGGTCATTACAGCCGATCGTGCGCCAGAACGATATGGCGGTAAAATACACTTCGTGGGCGCTGGCGTTCATTTTGCCGGATACCAGTCTTTCCGGCGCCCAGAATCTGGTGGACAAACTGCGGCGCGCGGCCGCCGGCGTTCGCCCGCCCTGGGATTCCACGCAGGTTACCCTGAGCGCCGGAATCGTGGAGGCTGCAGCGCGCCAGGAATACGATAGCGAAGACATCGTCACGGACTTGATGAATCGGGCAGAGTTCAGCATGGAAGAAGCCCGCAAAAGTGGCGGGGACACCGTGATCCTCTCCGAAATCCCCAGGCTCTAGCAGGAAAGGAAAATCATGTTCCCAACGGATGTAGTGGTCGTGGCTGGTGCGCGCACGCCCATGGCGCGCTATACGGGCAGCTTCTCCGACGTGTCGGCAATCGAGTTGGCCGCGCACGCGAGCAAAGCTGCGATCCGGCGCGCGGCCGTGGATCCCGCGGAATTTGATCATGCCATCTTTGGCAACGTGATGCAGACCAGCGCCGATGCGCTTTACGGCGCGCGCCACGTCGGACTGAGAGCCGGACTGAAGATCGAAACGCCCGCGGTCACGGTGAATCGTCTGTGCGGTTCCGGCATCGAAGCCATCATCCAGGGAGCGCAAAGGCTGCTCCTCGGCGAATGCACTATGGTGCTTGCGGGCGGGATGGAAAATATGACCCAGGCGCCATTCGTGATTCGTGGGGCCCGCACGGGCCTAAAACTTGGCAGTGGCGCGCTCGAGGACTCCCTAATGGCGGGTCTCACCGACACCTATTGCAATCTTCCGATGGCGATGACGGCGGAAAAACTTGCCGGGCAACACGGAATTGCGCGCCCAGACGCGGATGCGTACGCGCTGCGCAGCCAGCAGGCGGCCGATGCCGCATTTCACTCCTGTTATCTCAAGGAAGAGATTGTTCCGGTGGAAGTCAAGCAGGGGAAAAAGACCATCCTGGCGAGCGAAGACGACCACCGCCGCCCGGAAACCACCATGGAAATTCTGGAAAAATTGCCGCCTTCGTTCAAGAAAGACGGCATGGTCACCGCGGGTAACGCCAGTGGGATTGTTGACGGCGCCGCGGCTGTTGTGCTGACTCGCGAAAAAACGGCAAAGGAACGCGGCCTGAAGCCCCTTGGCCGGATCGTTTCCTGGGGCGTTGCCGGAGTCGACCCCAGCATCATGGGCATCGGGCCCGTCCCGTCATCTCAAATGGCCCTTAAAGCCGCGGCCCTGAAACTCGAGCAGATGGATCGCATCGAAGTCAACGAAGCGTTCGCCGTGCAATATCTTGCCGTTGAAAAGGAACTCGGCCTCGACCGCGACAAAACCAACGTGAACGGGGGTGCGATTGCGCTGGGTCATCCGCTCGGCGCAACTGGCACGCGCCTCGTAATCACGCTTTTGAACGAACTGCGTCGCAAGGGCCTGCGCTACGGCCTAGCCACGGCCTGCATCGGTGGTGGCCAGGGCATTGCCATCATTCTGGAATCGCTCCGAGGTTAAGCGACCGGTTTTTGCTGGCGCCCAAGCTCCCAAAAGAAATGGTGCACCGCACCATCACCAAGGCGTGCCAACGATTCTGCGTGGGCTACCATTGCACCCCGGGATACAGGCTGGGAAGGCGGAAACCTCGGTACGCATTCAACTCATGGGTCTCGAGTTTCCACACCGGCTGCGGGCTGCTACCGGAAGTAACTTCGAAGATGTCCGAAAAGCCTTGTGGTGACCCGGTGTTAAAGTCGGCTTCCAGGTTGCCGTTGGCGAGTTGCTCGGCATTTCCTCCCCAGATCGAATACTCATTCGGGCGATAATCGGTGACCACCGTGGCCGTCTTCGCCGTTTCGTCAAGTTGCAGCGTAACTCCGCGACTGTAGGTGCACCCCGCATTGAAACACGTGCTGCCCGGTGCAACGGGACGAACGTTTCCGTTGTCGAACACGGCCAGTCCAAACTGGCCGGTCGTGTTTGGCGTCGTGAACGAAGGGCCGTGCTGGGCATAAAACCAGTCGTATGGCGCGCTGCCGTTTGCCAGCGTGAAGTCGCCTTCGTCTCCCAAACGCCAGAGAATAGCCCCGGACCCGCTACCATTCTCGTAGTCGATCTTGATGATCCAGCTCTGGTGCCGGATGGAGAGCAGCAAATTTCCGTCATCGGGCGAATACACGATGGCATTGGAGTGCGTCCAATCCGGGTAGCCGAACGGTGCTCGGTTGATATCCAGATGATCGAATGTGCTCCACTTCCAGACCGGTAAGAAGGTGCCATCGCCCTGTGGAGCAAGATCCACTAAGACATCGCCAATAATATTTGGAAGCCCAGAACAATTTGGGATGGCGGAGCACGGCTCGTTGGTATTGAATAAGGCGATCCAATGGCCATTCGGCAAAGCGATCACATCATGATGGAAAGAAGTGACCGGATAGGTGAATCCCTGCCTGTGTAAAGCAGCCTGCAGATCTGCCCGAGATTCCTGCTGGATCGTATTCCCCACGAGATCAATCTCGCGAACATAGTCTGGCGACAGACCCATCAGGATATGACCGTTCGGAAGCAGATGCGCTCCCTCCACGGATTCTCCCGTGAGTGCGGGGATATACCAGATCATGTTCCCGGAAAGATCGAAGGCCGCGAGTGGCGTAGTTCCTGCGTGTCCATTCAGGAAGTTCAGGAGTTCAACCCCGGGTTGAGGTGTCATTCCCCCGGTTGTTGTTGCGGTGACCGCTGGAACCTGTTCCGTGGGCACCGCTTGTGTCGTGAAGGTGTGGTCCAAATCGGTTGCTTGGGCGCCGCTCGTCCCCGGAATCACCGCGCGCATGTGGTATTGCGTCGAAGCCATCATGCCCGCCACCAAAAATGTAAGCGTCCCGGAAGACGGCGCCGCCTGGGTCCACGTCTTCAAGTTGTAAGACGTATCCGGGCTGAATTGAACAAATGCGTTTGTGCCGGCCGGAAGGGAGAGTGTGTACTGCGCGACCAGCAGGTTGGAAGTGGCGCTCACCTGGCCGGAGGGGAGCACCGTGATCATGGCGGAAGCCGTTTTAGTGGGATCGTGCTGGCTCGTGGCTGTAGCGGTAATCGTGGTAACGGCCGTAACCGTCGGCGCGGTGAAGTTTCCGTTTGTGTCGATGGTGGCGCCGGAATTTCCGGTGACCGTCCAGAGCACATCCGAGGCGCCGCGCGAATCCGTGGCAGTGAGTTGCACGGTTTGCGTGGAAAAGATCATAGCGCTGGATGGCGAAATGGAAATTGCGATTGGAGGAGAGGAAGAACAGCCCGAGAGCAGGTAAGCGAGTACAAACGCAAAGTAGCCAATCCAGGCATTCTTATTCATGCGCGGTCCAGAGTGGGAGAGGGCTGGTGGCCGAGATCCCCAAAATTTTTGGCGAGCGCCGCGAGCCTAACACAATTTCTTGGCGCGTCCAACCAGGAATCCCCGGCGGTATAAACTTGTAGACCTAAAAATGGTACCACCGGCGACTTAGTATTTGTATTTGTTGAATACCAGAACCCTTAGCAGGCCTATTTCCCTGTCCTGAGCCGGTGCATCGCGTGTCAAGCAGTCGGGATTCCCCGGCGCTTGCCGAATGTTCTGCGTTTTACCCCCAGTGGCGCGGTGCTGATGCCGATCATTGACAGGCCGTTGCAAATATAGCAGACTCCGCGAAATGAAACGCTTCTACTGCTCTCTGCTCGCTCTCTGTTTGTTCTCCGCCCTAGCCCCCGCCAACGCGCCGGACGATGTTCCTGTCTTCGAGATCACGCCCGTCAAGAGCACCATCCGCTTCGGAGTCAAGGCATCGGTGCCGATTGAAGGCGTCTTCGACAAATGGAACGCGACACTTACCTTCAAATCCACGGACGTAACTACCGGTGTGCTCGACATCAAGATCGAGGCTGCCAGCGTGGATACCGGAAGCAGCATGAAAGACGGCAAACTCAAGAGCAAGGACTTCTTTAACGTCAAGGAGAATTCTTACATCACCTTTCATTCGACGAAGCTTGTGCAGACAGGCCCGAACACCTTTGAAGTGGACGGGAACTTCACCATTCGGGGGGTAACCCGCCCCGAGAAACTCACCTTCACGGTTACGGGCATCGGAACTGGCAGTGGCGCGATCGCCGGGACCATGGCCTTCGATCGCAAAGAGTACGGCATGAACAGCGGCATCCCGTTCATCAAAATTGCCGACCGAGTCGAAGTCACCGTGGACCTGCAGGGCCGGCGCGTCAGCGGGCCACCCATGAACCTGAATCATTGAGAGGCATCAAACGGCTTTTTTTGCGGCGGTGCCGATCGCATAAATCGTTGGCCGCCGGAAAAAGTTGAAGCGCAGAAGCAAAGCTCCAAGTCCGCGAAGAAAGGGTGGAAATCCATGAAGGCTGTTCGTCGCATTCTATTCGCAGTGCCGTTAGTCCTTGGGCTGCTGGTCACGACGCCGGGTTGGGCGCAGACCAAGCCGGAGACCTCGCAAACCAAGACCGCCGCGTCTCCGGAAGCCCCTACCCAAAAAACGAACACGGACGCGTACGTCGCGCTTTTGCGGCGCAATGTCCGTCAGGAACGCACCGAGATCATGGGCTCCATGATGGCCCTAAGTGCTGCAGACGCCGCCAAATTTTGGCCGATTTACAGCGAGTACGATGAGCAACTCCGCAAGCTGAACGACCAGCGCGTGGTGAATATCAAAGAGTACGCGCAGAACTATACCAATCTGACCGACGACGAGGCGGATAAACTGGTTCGCAGCGCCATGGCCTTCCAAAAACAGCGACAGGAACTTCTGGTGGGGACTTACGAAAAAGTCAAAGCTGCCTTGGGTGGTGTCACCGCTGCGCGCTTTGCCATGGTGGAACACCAGATTGAAACGCTGATTGATCTACAGATCATTTCATCACTGCCCATCGCCGGGCAGGCCAATTGAACTCGGAAGAGGAGAAACCAAAATGAAATCGGCAATGAGATTCTTCTGGGCATCGGCAGCTTTACTGGGGATGGCCATGCTTCCTGCGAGTTTGCCTGCGTCGCCAGGGGCAAACCCGCAGAGCAAAAAGCGAATCACCGTTCCTGCCGGGACGCGCATCCTGATCCGCACCGTGGATTCCATCGACTCCAGCAAGCAAAAGACCGGCTATCGTTTTTCCGCGACTCTCGAAACGAATTTGGTGGCAGACGATGTGGTCGTCGCTTCCCGTGGCACCACCGTTTACGGCCGTTTGGTCGAAGCATCTTCATCGGGCCGGTTCAAAGGCAGCTCGGGCCTGACCTTGGAGCTCACCGATCTCCTCATTCGTGGCACCGCCTATCCCCTGCTCACAAGCACTTACGAAGTTAAAGGCAAAGGCGAGGGCGGCAATACCGCAAAGAAGGTCATCGGAGGCGCGGGTTTGGGAGCGCTGATTGGCGGGTTGGCCGGTGGAGGAAAAGGCGCGGGCATCGGCGCACTCGCCGGCGCGGGCGCCGGAACCGCCATAGCTGCTTCGAAAAAAGGCGAACAGCTGCAAATACCAAGCGAATCTCTGCTGGAGTTCCGCCTGGATCAGCCCGCTTCGCTTCCCGCTCCCTGATGCAGTCCGGATTGTGATCTAGCAATTGGCGGGCAGGGGCCGCTTCGCGCGGCCTCTTTTTCTCTACCCGGGATGGCCTCGCGTTCCCCTCGCGGCCAGGCTCCTCGACACATCTCCATGAGTTGCCCTGCGGTTTCAATCGCTGCCGCCTTCGTCAAAAGCTTAATGACAGCACGAACGCGGTAGAACGGCGCGGGCAACTTTACATGCATTCTGTGGCCCGGGGGTTTTTCGAAAAAGACGGTGGAACGTTAAATACCCCGGTAGATCCCGGCTTGCGATGCAAAGATCCAACCACGTATAGAGGAGGGGCGAATCAGCGATGGCGCGCTTTTATCGGAGTTTTCGCTCATCTGCAGGGAGTACCCGTTGGCCAGATACGAGGGGATATCGCGATAGTCGGTAACAGGAATGAAGGGTCCCGTCTTCCCGAGCTGCACGTGGTAGCGATTGTCCTTGAAACGGTGTGGGACAAGTCGCGTTCCGGTTCGTTTTCCGCGGGTCACCGTTGCGAAAAGCATCCGCCACCTCCAGCTCGATAGGGTCCAGAAAGTTTACAAACGTCGAGCACCCGTCCGTAAGAGGCCATTCTGTGGAAATATGTGCATGCTTGTGGATACCAAAGTGGCGGGAAATTGTGATTCGCGCTCGGACCGCGGAACATGAGTTTCCGAATGGCGTTTGGTACACTTTGACGGGTGGCAATTTCCCTCCGGTAGTGCGTGTCACGGCAGACTTGAGGAATCCATGGCGATTGCAAAAGTCGGTGTAGTGGGGTGTGGCTTGATGGGTTCAGGCATTGCGCAGGTGTGCGCGCAGGCGGGCTTTTCCACGGTGGTGCGCGAAGTCAGCGCGGAGTTGCTCGAGAAGGGACTGAAGGGCATCGAGAAGAATCTCGGCCGGCTCGTCGAAAAGGGCTCGCTGACCGAAGCGGCGCGCAACGAAACCCGCAGACGCCTGAAAGGCACCACCTCCGTCGACGACCTGAAAGATTGCGACGTCGTCGTCGAAGCCATCATCGAGCAGTTGCCGATGAAGCGCGAACTGTTCGGCGCCCTGGACAAGCTCTGCCCGCCGCAAACCATTTTCGCCAGCAACACCTCTTCGCTTCCGATTATCGAGATTGCCGCGTCCACCAAGCGGCCGCAGCGCTTCGTCGGACTGCACTTCTTCAACCCGGTGCCGGTGATGAAGCTGGTGGAAGTCGTGAAGACCGTCGCCACCGACCCGGACGTCTACGAACAGATGGTCGCGTTCGGCGGGAAGCTTGGAAAAACGCCTGTGCGCGCCAATGATGGCGGCGGCTTCATCGTTAATCGCCTCCTGGTGCCCTATCTTCTGGACGCGGTCCGCGCCTTGGAAGAGGGCGTCGGCTCCATCGTGGACATCGACATTTCCATGAAGCTCGGCTGCGGCTACCCCATGGGCCCGTTCACGCTGCTCGATTTCGTCGGCCTGGACACCACCTACTACATTTCCCAGATCATGTTCGATGAATTCAGGGAGAAGCGCTTCGCATCACCCCCGCTACTGAAGCGCATGGTCCTGGCCGGTTGGAACGGAAGAAAATCCGGCCGCGGCTTTTATGATTATTCCGATCCGGCGAATCCCAAGCCGATGGAGCTCTGAGGAACGGTCATGGCTTACGAAAACCTGCTCTATGAAAAGAAGGATGGAATTGCGTGGATCACGTTCAACCGCCCCAAGGTCTTGAACGCGCTCAATCGCAAAACAGTTGAGGAATTTCGGCACGCCCTGCTCGACGCGCGCGCCGATACTTCGGTCCGCGTACTGATTCTCACCGGCTCCGGCGAAAAGGCCTTTGTCGCCGGCGCGGACATCAATGAACTGGCGCAACAGGATCCGGTGGGCGGCAAGGAGTTTTCGCTCTTTGGCCAGGGCGTCTTCCATCTGCTGGAGACGATGGGCAAACCCTCCGTCTGCGCCATCAATGGCTTCGCCCTGGGTGGAGGCTGCGAACTCGCGCTTGCCTGCTCCATCCGGCTCGCCAGCAAGAACGCCAAGCTCGGGCAACCCGAAGTAAAACTCGGTATTATTCCGGGCTACGGCGGCTCGCAGCGCATGGCCCGCCTTTGCGGCAAGGGAGTGGCTCACGAGCTTTGCCTCACGGGCGAAATGATTGCGGCGGAGGAAGCGCAGCGCATCGGGTTGGTGAACCACGTCTATGAACCGGCAGAACTCCTGCCTGCGGCGGAAGCGATGGCCAAAAAGATTCTCGAGAAAGCGCCGCTGGCCGTGAAATACTGCATGGAAGTGATCGAACGCGGGGTGGAAATGCCCCAGGAAGAAGGGTTGTTTCTCGAAGCGACCCTGTTCGGCCTGTGTTGCGCTACGGAAGACATGCGCGAGGGCACCAAGGCGTTTCTCGAAAAACGCGCGCCCGGGTTCAAGGGTAAGTGAGGGGAATGATCCAGCCGACAAAAATGGACGGAAGCTTGAGCGCCCAAGGCTTGCGCTTCGGGATTGTCGTCAGCCGTTTCAACAGCTTCATCACCGAGCGCCTGCTGCAAGGCGCGCTGGATGCCTTGGACCGCGGCGGGGCGGCGGGCAAAGAAGTGGACGTCGTGCATGTCCCCGGCTCGTTCGAATTGCCACTCGCCGCAAAAAAGCTTGCCACCACCGGGCGTTACGATGCGCTCATCGCCATTGGCTGCATCCTCCGCGGGGAGACCGCGCACTACGACTATGTCTGCTCAGAAACCGCACGCGGTCTGCAACTCGCGCAAATGGACACTGGTATTCCAGTGATGTTCTGCGTGCTCACCTGCGACACCCTGGAGCAGGCCATAGACCGCGCTGGACTTAAAGGCGGCAACAAGGGATTCGAAGCCGGCCTTGCGGCCATCGAGATGGCCCAGCTGTCCCGCAAGTTGCGCGGCTCCGCGAAACCCGCCGGTGGCAAAGGGCGGCGCAGATAACGTGTCCCTCCGCACTAAATCCCGCGAGTTCGCCATGCAGATGCTGTTTCAGTGGGACATGAGCCAGCAGCCACCGGCAAAACTTGCGCCGGCCTTCTGGAAAAGCGCCAAAGCCGCCGAACAGACGCGCAACTTTGCGAATCAGCTATTTGAAGGAGCAGTGCACGACGCAACGGCGCTCGACGAACTGATTGCCAAGCACGCTTCCAACTGGAAGCCCGAGCGTGTGGCGGCGATTGATCGTGCCATTCTCCGGCTGGCCCTCCACGAAATGCGCGCCACGGACACGCCTGTAAAAGTTGTGATCAACGAAGCCGTGGACCTGGCGAAGAAATATTCCTCCGAGGACGCCGGAGGTTTCGTCAACGCCATCCTCGACACTTACCACAAATCCCTGCAAGCGAAGTAGTTCGAGCGACGCGGCGGCTACGACTACGTGCGGATCGTTCCTTCGAAGACTTTCACGGCGGCGCCGCTCACTCGCGGCGTTAATTTCTTCCCGTTCTGCGAAACTTCAACTTCAATCTGGCTAGGCCGTCCCATCTCCACGCCTTGCGCAATATGCAGTGTGTGCCCCGCGCCAGTCTTTCCATATCTTACCAGGTACGCTCCCAGCGATCCCGCCGCCGATCCCGTGGCCGCGTCCTCGTACAATCCCCACGGCATCATGCCGCGCGCATAGGCATTGGAATTTCCGCCAAGCACGAAGCAGTACGCCAACCCGCACTCTTTGCCCACCAATCGCGCCAGTTCCACGATGTTCATCTGAATCTTCTCGAGCGCTTTGCGATTGCGGAGCGGCACCATCAGGTTGTAGATCCCGGTGGAAACAAATTCCGGCTCCAATTTCGAATCGAAATCCTTCGGCGCAAGCCCCAGCGCCGCCGCCAGTTTCTTCTTATCGATCCTCGACGCCCGAAACGCCGCCTCTTTCTGTGTCATGGTCACGCGCAGGGGTCTTCCATCCTTGAAACGAATTTCTACCGGCAAGACGCCCGCCCCGGTCTGCTGCTGGACGTGCACGCCGCCTTCCTGCGCCGGAACCACGCCAAGCTCCGCCAGCAGGAACCACGTGCCGATCACCGGATGCCCCGCAAGCTTCAGCTCTTCCTTCGTCGTGAAAATCCGAAGCCGCGCCAGCGCGCGGTCGTCGGTCGGCTTCTGCACGAAAACCGTCTCCGAAAGATTCATCTCCCGGGCGATCGCCAGCATCTGGTCGTTCGATAGCCCGTCGCCGTCGGTGATCACCGCCAGCGGGTTGCCCTGGAAGCGTGTCGTTGTGAAAACGTCGAGTGTGTAGAAGCGGTGGTTCATGCGGGGCTCCGTCCGTCAATCCGTCAGGCAGCTATTCTATATCTGTTCGAGGTGCGCCACCGTCCGCTCGTTTTGAATATTGCCGGTGTTCAGCGTCGTTCGTGGCTCGATCAACACGATGTGCACCTCTTCGTCGGCAACCGGACAATGCTCCACTCCACGAGGAACGATCACGAATTCCCCCTCCCGAACCACCGCTTCGCGATCGCGAAATTTCATTCGCAGCGTGCCTTGCACCACCAGAAACAGTTCATCCTCGTTCTCGTGGTGGTGCCACAGGAATTCGCCCTTCAGCTTCACTGCCTTCACCTGGCAGTCGTTGATTTCGCCGATCACGCGTGGGATGCAGTAGTCCTGAAATTTCCCGAATTTTTCGCGAAGATTCACGGTGTGCATGAGGGCGCTCCTTACAAGGCGTTGACGGCCGCGACCGTGGCATCCAGCACGCGCCTGGTCGTCTCCGGCCGTGAAGTTTCCGAATAAATCCGCAGCAAATTTTCCGTGCCGGACGCCCGCAGCATGACCCAGCCGGCATCGCCGAAGTATAGCTTGATGCCGTCGAGGTCTTCGCGCCTGGTAATTTCCCAGCCGTCCAGCTGCCGCGTTTTTTCGCTCGAAAAATGCGCGATGGCCTTTTCCTTCTGGCCATGCTTCACGTCCAGATCAATGCGTCCGTAATGGAATTCGCCGAATTCCGCGTGCAGCATGGCGATCAGCTCGCCCAGCGATTTCTTGTGCCAGGCCATCAGCTCCGCTAGAAGCAGCGCGGAAACCGTGGCATCGCGTTCCGGCAAATAGAGGCTGGTGCCGATGCCGCCGCTTTCTTCGCCGCCGATCAGGATGTTCTGCTCCAGCATCAGCTCGCAAATGTATTTGAAGCCCACGGGCACTTCGTGCAGTTTGCGTGAATATTTTGCCGCCAGCCGGTCGATCAGTTTGGTAACGGAAAAAGTCTTGGCGATGTCTCCGGGCAGCTTTCGCGTGTCGATCAGGTGCCATACCATCAGCGAAAAAATCTGGTGCGGGTTCACGAACGAGCCATCGCGGTCCACAGCGCCGATGCGGTCGCCGTCGCCATCCGCGGCAAGCCCCGCATCGTATTTTCCGGCCAGCACCGCCTTGCGCAGCGCTTCGATGTGCGGCTCGATGGGCTCCGGATGCACGCCTCCAAACTTCGGGTCGCGCGTGCCGCGAATCTCGTCGCAGCTTACGCCATTGCGGTCGAACAGCTCCTTCAGAAGCCCCGTCGCCGACCCGTGCATGGGATCCACCACAAATCGGAATTTCGCTTCACGCAGTCGCTCCCAACCAATGAGTTTCTCCACCGTGTCGAGATACGGAGCCCGCGGCTCCAACGCGTGAATCAATTCCTTGCGCGGCGGCAAAGGCGACACGCCATTCGCGAGCACGCCTTCAAGCTCTCGTTCAATTTGCGCGACGATCGAAGGGAGTGCGCTGCTGCCATAGCTGGCCTTGTACTTGATCCCGTTCCACGAAGAAGGATTGTGGCTCGCCGTAATCACCAGCCCGCCGGCCGCCTGGCGCTGCCGTACGAGCAACGAAATCGCCGGAGTCGGGCACGGCTTGTCCGCCAGCCACACCGGCGTGCCTGTCGAACTGATAACTTCGGCGACCGTCGCCGCGATCTCCTCCGATTCGAAGCGGTGGTCGTAGCCGACCAGGACGCCTTTCCGCGCGTCCTCGCCTCGCACCACGAATCGCGCGATCGCCGTCGCCACGGTCCGCGCATTGGCCGCATTGAAATCCTGGCCGATGATTCCGCGCCATCCGTCCGTGCCAAATTTGATCGGAGTCATGATGCAAAAAGTATACGCGAGGTGGGAGCGGGCAAGAAGTTGACGGAGCGACTAACCGCTCGCGGCCTATGGGCGACTCGGGTGGCCTTAACGGGCCACCGGCGCTCGGCTGGACGACTCATTCGGCTGCAAAACCCGCTTGATCATCGAAGCGAACCGCGTCTGGTCCTCGCCGCGCACGGTCTCAAATTGCAGGCCAAGTCCGGAACCGTTTCGCACGTAGCGAACGGTCGCGTTCGCGCGAATCTCGCCGTCTTCGACCAGGAAATGCAGATTCACAGTCGCGCCAATCGGGCAAACCTTCCGGGTTTCCACGAACAGGCCCCCCGCGCTCATGTCTTGCACGCGCGACGTGTCCTCGACACGGCCACACCGCCAGAACACCCAGATACCTTGCGGGGTTTCTACCCGCTTGTGCCGCCGGCGAGAATTCAGGACTGATTTCTTCATGTGCGCCCGCCTGACCTATGAACTAGGCCCCATCCGGCCCAGCCACTCAACTAGCCGGGTCTTGCTAAATACGAGTGGGAAATAATTACTCCGAAGCATGCGGCAACGTACTGCGCCCGGCAATTTCATTTTGGAACACTGGTGCTGAAAGAGGTATAAACCGCCATGCGCCCAACCTGTACCAACGGCCAGCTATCTCACGCCGGGTGCACGGAGAGCCAAGATTCTCCCGCACAGGCTTGATTGCACCGGTGGAGTTTCAGAATGGATCAGGCTAGAGGAGTTTCTTGTTCTTTCGGTTTTCGAGGGCCTTGACGATTTTGCTCACGTCCTGCGCGCGGTCGCGCGGGCAGACCAGCAAGGCGTCGGGAGTTTCGACCACCACCAGGTCGCGCACGCCGATGGCGGCCACGAATTTTCCAGGGCTCCACAGAAAATTGCCTTCCGCGTCCAGCGATTGCCCGTCGCCGGCTAGGATGTTCTCCCCTGGATGCTTCGCAAGGAGTTCGTATACCGCCGCCCAGGACCCGATATCGCTCCATCCGATTTCCGCGGGGATCACGAACACGCGCGGCGCGCTAGTTTGCCGTGTGGCCCGCTCCAGGATGGCGTAATCCACGGAGATGTTTTCCAGCCGGGGATAAATGCTCTTCAGCCTGTGGGCGTAACTTCGCTTGCCGATGTGCCGCGCCAGTTCCTCCAGCAGTTCGTACGTCGCCGGAAGGAACTCCTTGAGCGCGTTGAGGAACGTGGCGGCACTCCAGAAGAACATCCCCGCATTCCAATGGAAATTCCCCGAAGCAACATATTCTTTCGCCACGCCAAGTTCCGGCTTCTCCGTAAAACGCCTCACGGCGTAAACCGCCGGGCCTTTCCCGCCGATCGAATCGCCTTGCCGCTCGACGTATCCAAAGCCTGTCTCCGGGCGCGTCGGCGGAATTCCCAGCACCACCATCCGACCCGGTTTGTGCGCCAACTCCAGGGCCCCGCGCACGATTTCGCGATATTTTTCTGGCTGCGCGATGTAATGGTCCGCGGGCAGAACCGCCAGCAAGGCATCTCCTCCGGCCGCCTGCCGCACATGAATCGCCGCCAGTCCAATCGCCGCTGCGGTATTCCTCCCGATCGGCTCGGTCAGCATTCGCTTGCGAGCCGCAGCCGGCAGTTGCCTGGCCAGAGCGGTCGCTTGCTCGGCGTTCGTGACCGTCCAGATTCGCTGTGCGGGCACCAGCGGCGCCAGCCTCGCGATTGTCTGCTGCAGCATCGAGCCTTTGCCGACGATGTTCAGAAGCTGCTTTGGAGTGCGCGTGCGGCTGCGCGGCCAGAAACGCGTCCCGCGGCCCCCGGCCAGGATCACCGCATGCGCCGTCAACGCCTTTTCCTTCATCCTTGGGCACCCATAACCACACGGGAGATGGCCGCATCCTCAAATCCCTGCTTGCGAAGCTGCCTGCGCAGCGCCTCCATATCCGGCACCGTTACCCGCAGCACAGAACACGCTCCGTCCGGCTGTAACAGGACCGTCGAAAGATTCGCCGGGAAATACCAGGCCTCGCCCGGCCGGAACGCGAACCCCTGCTCCGAATCATAAAACGCTCCCGTGCCCTCGAGAGTAACGAACAACTGAAACTCCGTCGGGTCGCTCTCAATGGGCGTCGTTTTCGTGCAGTCCCACCGCTCCGTCGCGAAATATTCGCACGCGGCCAGCAGATACTTGCACGCATCGGGCGAATGGAGCGCCAGCGGCTCCACTTTGCCGCCGCGCGTCCCGTTGAAATTCGTCACTTCCAATGCCTTTTCCAGGTGGAGTTCCCGCGGCTTGCCCTTGGAATCCACGCGCCCGTAGTCGTAAACGCGATAGGTGAGATCCGAATATTCCTGAATCTCGCAGACCACCAGACCGGGTCCCATGGCGTGCTGCGTTCCCGCCGGAACAAAATATGTATCGCCGGTGTGCGCCACAACCGGTTCCAGTAAATCCTCGACTGAATTGGTCCTTACGGAACGCTGAAAGCCGGCCTTATCCACGCCCGGCTTCAGGCCCATCAGAATGGTTGCGTTCGCCTGTGCGCAGACGATGTGCCACATCTCGGTCTTCCCACGGCCGCCGGCGGCCTGTTCGTGCTTCGCCGCGTAGGTGTCGTCCGGATGCACCTGAATGGATAGCTTGTCGTCGGGGAAAATGAATTTGATCAACAGGGGAAACTCAACCAGCGACGCCTGCCGCATTCCCCGCCAATCCGCCGGCATTTCCCGCCAGGCCTCACGCAGCGTTTTGCCGGCGTATGGCCCGTTGGCGACGCGCGACTCAAATGCAGTCAGCCACGCCTCCCCCAGTGGCTCTTGCAGGTTCACCTGCTCTGGATACCACGGTGAGAGCGACTTCCGGCCCCAGATCCGCGGGCTGAACGACGGCTCGAGACGCGAGAGAACTGGTTTCATCGAAGTCTAGGACGCGGCCTCCGCTCGTGAAAAGAACTTATCGAGCCGCCGCAGGCCTTCCTCGATGCGCTCCAGCGATGTCGCGTACGACAACCGCAGAAATCCCGGCGCGCCGAACGCCTCTCCGCCCACCAGCGCCACGTGCGCCTTTTCCAGCAGCAACTGCGCAAGCTGCGTGCAATTCTTCGCCACCGCGCGGTTGCCTTCGCCCAGATGCGCGGATACGTCCGGGAACGCATAGAACGCGCCTCCCGGCCATTCGCATTTGACGCGGGGAATCGCGCGCAGTCCTTCCACAATCCGCTTCCGGCGTTTGGTGTACTCAGCCAGCATCGGTGGCACCGTATCCATCGAGCCACGCATCGCCTCCAGTGCCGCATACTGCGCGATCGAGTTGGGATTCGAGGTGCACTGGCTCTGAATCTTGATCATCGCCTGAACGAGTTCAGCCGGCGCCAGCGTGTAGCCGATGCGCCAACCCGTCATCGCAAACGTTTTGGAAACGCTCCCGATGATGATGACGCGGTCCTTCGCGTCCTTCGCGCTGGCAATCGAATACGGCTTGTGCGGTTCATACACAAAATGCGAATAACACTCGTCGCCCATCAGCCAGAGATTGTGGTTTTTGCAAAACGCCAGAATCTTTTCGTACTCCGGCGGATCCACCACGCCGCCGCAGGGATTGCTCGGCGAATTCACGATGACCATCTTTGTCTTCGGCGTGATGGCCTTCTCGATGTCCGCCGCCTTCACGGAGAAGCCGGCCTCCGGCCGCGTTTGCACGACCACCGGTGTTCCGCCCGCGTACTTGATGATGTCCGGGAAGCTCACCCAGTACGGCGCGGGCAGGATCACTTCGTCGCCGTGTTGAATCAGCACGCAAATAGCATTGAAGATAGCGTGCTTTCCTCCGACGCTTACCACGCACTCCTTCCCCGTATAGTCGGAACCCAACTCCCGCTTGTGCCAAGCCGCAATCGCCTCGCGCAGGGGCATAATCCCGCCGGTGGGCGTGTACTTCGTATGATTCCCTTCGATGGCCTTGATGGCCGCCTTTTTGATGTGGTCGGGCGTCGGGAAGTCGGGCTCCCCCGGCCCGAAGTCGGCGATGTCCACCCCTTTCGCCTTTAGCTGCTCGGCCGCGCTGATGACCACCGCCGTCGCCGACACCTGGATACGATTGATGCGATTCGTGAATTGCACGGGCTCTCCTTGCGGCAAACCTGCAATCTGCTAGTTTTCAGGAAAAGCCCGGGAAATACAATCGGCAACCTGCCGGCGCTACCAGCCAATATGACGCGCCGTTGCTACTTGGCCTTGGCCGACCGGTAGCACGCAAGCAGTTCTGCCACGGAAATTCCGTCGATGCTCATCCCGTTCGTCTGGCACTCAACGATCGTTACACACGAGAGGTTCGCATGCTCGATCCGCATTCCCGCCAGATTGGCATCCTCGATAGTCGCCCCGGAGATATTGCAGTTCCGGATCGCGGTGCTTGAAAGATTCACGTCCTCGAAATTCGCTCGCGAAAGATTGACGTTCCGGAACATCGAGTCCGAAAGTTCCGCGTCGTCCGCCCAAACACGCTGCTTGGTCTGATGCAGCTCCAGGGTGGGCTCTGTGCTCATGCGACCCTCGCGATCCAGTTGGTAAAGCGCCCGGCAGCGGCTTGGCAGCTGCGTTTTCTAGCCGAGCCACTGCGGATTGTGAAAGGTGCCGTCGAAATTGTGCGTAGTCTTGTAGCCTTCGTATTCCCCGTTTTTCGCCGCCTCGGCCGTTTTCGCTAGCAGGGCCTTGGTCTCGTCGGCCGAAAGCGGCTTGAAATTGCGCGCCACCATCAGCGCCTGCTGCACATCGGCAACGCTCTCGCAGCCGGTGATCACCACGCTGGTCGGCAGGCTCATCGCGTATTGCAGGCATTCCACCGGCGTCAGCGTCTTGCTCTTCAGAAGCAGCCCGGCACCCATCGGCTTCATCCCCAGCACGCCGATTTCTTTTTTCACCAGCACGGGCAGCACCTTCTGGCCGAAACTTTCGTAGTGCGCGTCCATGGCGTTCAACGGCATCTGCACAGCGTCGAAGTGGAAATTGTGCTTGTCCGCCGTCTCCAGCATGTGCAGGTGCATCTCCGGGCTCTTATGCCCGGTGAATCCGATATGGCGCACCTTGCCCGCTTTTTGGGCAGCCAACACCGCCTCCATCCCCCCGTCCGGACCGAAAATTCGCTCCGGGTCGGTCATGCGAATCACTTCATGAAATTGCAGCAAGTCGATGTGATCGGTTTGCAGACGAGTCAGCGACTCCTCCAGTTGCGTTGTCGCTGCTTTCTTCGTCCTCCCGTCAATCTTTGTCATCAGGAAAGCCTTCTGCCGGTATCCGTCTTGCAGCGCCTTGCCCATGCGGATTTCGCTGTTGCCGCCGTTGTAGTCCCAGCAGTTGTCCAGGAAATTGATACCGCCGTCCAGCGCTGCGCGGATGATGCGGATGCTTTCCTGCTCGTCATGCTGCATCCCAATGTGGAAACCACCCAGGCCGACCATCGAGACCCGCTCGCCGGTCTTCCCCAGCTTCCGGTAGGGCACCCCGTTCTCCGCCCCGGCGGCCCAGACCTCCGGTCCTGCCACGCCCGCAAGCAGGGAAGCGGTCAGCATCCCGCTCAAAAAGTCGCGGCGATTCACGCCGCCTGATTTTTCGGGGGAATTTGCATCAAACGTGCTGCTCATGGCGTTTCACCTCGGGGCTTCCAGCCTAAAACGCCGCCGCGGAAAGCTCAAGTCGAACGTGGGTCGCGAGAAAGGGGGGCTCGTCTAAGCTATTTTGGCACGGATGCGTTCTTCCACGATGGGAGGCACCAGGTCCGTCAGAGGCCCGCCAAGTTGCGCGATCTCCCGGACCAGTTTCGCGCTCAAATAACTATAGGACTCACCGGGCAGCATGAACACCGTCTCCAGCCGCGGCTCCAGCTTCCGGTTCATCAGAGCCATCTGGAGTTCGTATTCATAATCGGAAATCGCGCGAATCCCGCGCAGGATCACTCCCGCGCCGCGTCTGCGCGCAAAATCCACCAGCAGGCCCTCGAACACATCCACTTCCACGGCCGGCCACTGCTTGGTGACTTCGCGCAGCATCTCCATGCGTTCAGAAACGCTGAACAACGGCTGCTTCTCCACGTTCTTCAAGACCGCGACGATCAAGTGGTCGAACATCTTCTCGCCGCGCATAATTAGGTCCAGATGCCCGTTGGTGACCGGGTCAAACGAGCCGGGATAGATTGCGACGGAAGTTTTCATGAGAAGGAGAAGCGCTACAGCGGCACATTGTATCCCAACCGCCCCGGAAAGCCAGAAGCAACTTGCCGGAAATTGTCTCCGATGCCTGGCCGTTGGGGAATTGTCCCGCGGCGGAAACTATGCCACCCTTACGGTTGCATGGCTGTCGCAGAAGAGACCATTGAAACGATTTAATTATGTTCCGAAAGGAATTTCCATTTGTAGCGGCCCCGTCCGCGGCGGGCCCCCTTTGCCCGAGGATTGCTCATGACTTGGATAGAATCGTTTGCACCAGTGCGTTTGCTCGCCTCATCTCTATTTTTCGCAGGTGCATTTGTGGCTCAGGCGCAATCGAACAACCCGCTCAACGTCATGCCGCTGCCAGCAAACGTGCAGCGCGGCGACGGCAGTCTGAAGATCGACGCCAGCTTCACTCTTTCTTTCGCAGGATATCGCGAACCGCGCCTTGACCGCGCTCGCCAGCGCTTCCTCATCCAACTCCAGCGACAGACCGGCATCGCACTCTATCCCGCTGGAAAGGGAATGATTCCTGCCACCTTCGCGATCGCCACAGATCACGCCGCCAAGCCCGTGCAAGAACTTGGCGAAGACGAGTCCTACACACTGGATGTGACTCCCTCCAGCGCAAAGCTGCACGCGCCTAATCCCTTGGGCGTCTTGCGCGGATTGCAGACGTTTCTGCAACTCGTCGCCATCACTCCGGACGGCTTTGCCGCTCCCGCCGTGCACATCGAGGATCAACCGCGCTTTCCCTGGCGCGGGTTGATGATGGACGTCAGCCGCCACTTCATGCCGCTCGACGTTGTCAAGCGCAACCTCGACGGGATGGAAGCCGTGAAGATGAACGTCTTTCACTGGCATCTCTCGGAAAACCAGGGGTTCCGCGCCGAAAGCCGCAAATTTCCGAAGCTGCAGGAGCAGGGCTCCGACGGGAACTTCTACACGCAAGAACAGATTCGCGAGGTCATTGACTATGCGCGGGACCGCGGCATCCGCGTCGTCCCGGAATTCGACATGCCCGGCCATAGCACTGCCTGGTTCGTTGGCTATCCCGAACTCGCCAGTGGCAGCGGCCCGTATGAAATCGAGCGCAAATGGGGCGTCTTCGATCCGGCGATGGATCCAACCAACGAGAAAACCTACAAGTTCCTCGACGAATTCATCGGCGAAATGGCGCGTCTTTTCCCCGACCAGTTCTTCCACATCGGCGGCGACGAAGTGAACGGCAAGGAATGGGACGCCAATCCGAAAATCCAGGCCTTCATGAAGTCGCACAACCTCAAGAACAACGCGGAACTCCAGGCGTACTTCAGCGGCCGGGTGCAGGAACTTGTCACCAAACATAAGAAGACGCCGGTTGGATGGGACGAAATCCTCGTTCCCGGCGTGCCCAAAACAATTGTCATTCAGTCCTGGCGTGGCGTGGGTTCTCTCGCCGAAGCGGCAAAGATGGGCTATCGCGGAATCCTTTCCAACGGTTACTACCTCGATCTCGGCTGGAGCGCTGCCCGGCACTACGAAGTCGATCCGCTTGGCGGCCCGGCGGCTTCGCTTTCGCCGGCACAAAAGCAACTCATCTTGGGTGGCGAGTCCTGCATGTGGTCCGAATACGTAGACCCGGAAAACGTTGATTCCCGCATCTGGCCGCGCAACGCGGCGATCGCCGAACGATTCTGGTCTCCCGCAGGCGTAACCGATATCGACTCCATGTACAACCGCATGTACGCCGAAAGCGAACGCCTCGAATGGCTCGGACTCAAGCACCGTTCATTCCAGCGGCCGATGCTCCAGCGCATCGCCGGCACTCACGCAACTCCGGACGAAATGGCCGCTCTGACCGAATTGGCGGGCTCTGTTGAGCACCAGAAGGATTACACGCGCGAAGAAAGCGCCACGACCGAGCCGACCAGCTTCACGCCACTGAATCGCCTGGTGGACGCCACCTTTCCCGATAGCGAGATTTCCCGCCGGTTTTCCATCCTGGCCGACCAATTCATAGCCTCTTCCTGCCAGGATTCCGCACTAGGAAGGCCGTTGTACGCGCAACTTGCCGAGTGGGCTAGTCTCAACAACCGTTTGCAAGCCTTGGCCCAGCGGTCAGAGCTGGTCAAGGAGGCTTCGCCAGCTATCTCGGCACTTTCCAAGATAGCGCTTGAGGCGTTGGGCCTCTCCACCAGAGGAGTTCCGCTCTCCGCCGACCAGAGGAAATCCCAATCCGATGCTTTCAACGCCCTAGAGAAGCAGGCGCATCAATCCCAGTTGACGCTGCCGATGCTCCCGGCCTTGCAGAGGCTGCTCGACGCGGCCTCGCAAAACACTGACTGCGGCAGGCCATGAAGTGCCACCTCTGCTTTCCCACGGCGGAGTGACTCGTCTAACCGGAAGTCATTGACAAGGACGCTATCCAAACTTAGGGGTGACCATGCGCTTCCTGGTTTTGCTGTCCGTCCTTTGCCTCTTGCAGAGTCCCCAGGGGCCAAATCGCCAACAAGGTATGGCCACGCGTGGCGACCATGTCATGGGTTTCTCCCACGAGAAAACCAGCCATCATTTTGTGCTCTATCCGGATGGTGGCCTTATTCAAGTGAGCGCCAACCAGGCGGACGACCAAGCGAGCATTGATCAGGTCCGTATGCATCTCGGCCACATTGCGAAGATCTTCGCGGCTGGAAACTTCCATGCGCCTATGCTCATTCATGACACGACTCCACCCGGAGTCGCTAGCATGGAGAAGCTAAAGACCGAGATTCGCTACGACTTCTCCCAAACGGACTGTGGCGCATCAATCCGCCTGACCACCCCAAATCCGGAGGCACTGGACGCTATCCATGCACTCCTGCTCTTTCAGATTATCGACCACCAGACCGTCGACTCACCTGCCATTCAGGCGCTGCCGAAGAGTTAAGCCGGCTCTCCTCAATCATTACTTCGACGGTGCCGCGTTGTGGCAAACTCCTTCGCCGGAATCGTGAAACGTCTTGCCTGCCTCGGGAAGGAAGTCCCAGCGATAGGTTTTGGGTGAGAGTGTAAGTTTCAGTACCCCGAAAGTGCGGTCGTCGCGCACTTCGCTGTTGGGTTTGGCGAAACCCTGCGGCGTGTGGCTTCGCCCACCGGTCCCGATAACGAATTCGCGAATGCCATGTTCCGGATCGAGCTTCCCCTCCGGATCTTGCGGCGCGAACCGTTCATAGTTGTGTTCGTGACCCGCAAGGAACAAATCCGCGTGTGCGCCGTACAGGTCCTGCCAGAGCGCCCCTAATTCCGGATGTTCGGCATGGCTGGGGAATATGCCGCTGCTGAATCGCGGATGGTGGCCGTAGGCGATGATGCACGCGTTTGGGTGGGCGGCCAGGTCCTGCTTGAGCCAGACCTCCTCCGGCGAGCCTTTCCCACACCCGCCCAATTGCGGGATGGAACAGTTCGTGTTTAGGGAAATGATGTGCCACACACCCAAATCGAAGCTGTAGTAGCCCTTGCTGGGCTCGCCGGCCTGCTTGCCCCAATACTCGAAATAACCGACCGCCCTCGAGCCGTTATATTCGTGGTTCCCCGGCGAAGGTTTTGTTCGCCCCTTGAACTTTCCCCACGTCGGGTTGTAGCAGTTCATGAACTCTTCATACGTGCCGCTGTTGTAGGCCAGGTCGCCGGTCGCAAACACAGTTCCCGGAATCCCCTCAATGAGTTTGGCCGTAGCCTCGGCGCCGGAGAGATCGGAGCACCCCGCAATATCGCCTGCTCCCACCAGCACAAACGTATCCTTGGTCTTTCGCTTCTCCGTTTTGGACGCCTTCCTGGCTGCATTCTGCGAGGCCTGGAACGAGTCATTTCCGGTTGGCTGTTTCGCCGCCAAACAAACTGTTGAAACGTTGATCAGGAAAGCGAATCCAAGTGCCGCCACTCTGCGAAATAGCCTCATCTTTTTGTCCCTGACTTCCCCGTTTGCACAGAATCTGCAGAATACACGGGATTCTGCAGGTTCTGCCGATCCATTCAACCCTTCCTTCCTCCATTCGATCGAAATATCTGGCTGTTGAGTGAATTCCACTCCATCTGAGACCGTTTTAGTCTTAGTCTATCCATCGGAAAACTAAAGGCTTGCCGCTGGCTCTCCCCTTGGGGCGGGGTTGACAAAAGGAAGTTGGAGGTCGTATAGTTTATATGCGACTTGTTCAGTCGTAATTCTGTCTGCTCCGCGCACGCCGAGTGGGGACTCGCGATGTTCAAATTGTCGAAGAAGGCGGACTACGGTCTGATTGCCATGAAGCATCTGGCCAATCATCGCCAGCAGCATGCTTGCAGCGCCAGCGAGATTGCCGAGGAATATGGCATCTCCACGATGCTGATGGCCAAGGTGCTGCAAAAGCTGGCCAAACAAAGCTTGGTGGTAGCCAAGCACGGTGCCAGCGGCGGCTATCAACTGGCGAAGGAGCCGGCCAGGATCAGCGCCTTGGAAGTGATCACGGCCATTGATGGGCCCGTTTTGATCACTTCCTGCGTGACGAGCCATGGAAATTGTGACGCCACCGACCGCTGCTCCATCAAAGAACCATTGCAGAGGGTCAATGAAAGCATCCTGGGAGTTTTGAGCACGGTGACCATTGCGCAGTTGAGCGAAGAAAAGCAGGAAGCCGCGCTCGTGGAATTAAGAGGGATGGACCAGTTGGCGGTGAGCCGCTAAGCGGGAGTCCCGGAAGGAATAGGAGAACACGGAAATGGCCGTCAAGCTGCCGATCTACATGGACAATCACGCCACCACCCCCCTCGACCCGCGGGTGCTGGAGGCCATGCTGCCGTATTTCACCGACAAGTTCGGCAACGCGGCCAGCCGCAACCACTCCTTCGGTTGGTCGGCGGAAGAAGCCGTCGAAAACGCGCGTCAGCAGGTTGCTTCGCTGGTCGGCGCCACCGCCAAGGAGATCATCTTCACCAGCGGCGCCACGGAATCCGACAACCTGATGATCAAGGGCGTCGCGGAGATGTACCGCGAGAAGGGCAACCACATCATCACCCAGGCGATCGAGCACAAGGCCGTGCTGGACACCTGCAAGAACCTGGAAAAGCACGGTTTTGAAGTGACCTACCTGCCGGTACAGAAGGACGGCCGGGTGGATCCCGAAGATGTTCGCAAGGCCATCAGGCCGACCACCATCCTGATCTGCATCATGTATGCCAACAACGAAATCGGCATCATCAACCCGATCCAGGAAATCGGGAAGATCGCCAAGGAGCACGGCATCATTTTCGCCGTGGACGGCGTGCAGGCGGTGGGCAAGGTTCCCGTGGACGTCCAGAAAGACAACGTTGACCTGCTGGCCATCTCCGCGCACAAGCTCTATGGCCCCAAGGGTGTTGGAGCTCTCTACGTGCGGCGCCGCAATCCCCGCGTGCAGCTTTCCGCCATTATTGACGGCGGCGGCCACGAGCGCGGCATGCGCTCCGGCACGCTGAACGTGCCCGGCATCGTCGGGCTTGGCAAGGCTTGCGAGCTTTGTCAGCAGGAGATGGCGCAGGAATCGCAGCGCCTCCTTGGGCTGCGCGAACGCTTGCGCAAGGGCCTGGAAGCGAAACTCGATGAGGTTTTCATTAACGGTTCGATGGAGCATCGCCTCCCGAACAACCTGAACATGAGCTTCGCCTACGTGGAAGGCGAGTCGCTCCTGATGGGCATCAACGATGTCGCGGTTTCGAGCGGTTCGGCTTGTACTTCGGCAACCCTCGAGCCGAGTTACGTACTCAAAGCTCTAGGCGTGGGCGAAGATCTGGCGCATACCTCGATCCGCTTCGGCCTGGGGCGTTTTACGACTCAGGAAGAAGTCGACTACGTGATCGACAAGATGGTTCAGGTGGTCACGAAGCTGCGTGAACTCTCGCCCCTCTACGAAATGGCCAAGGAAGGCATAGACATTTCCAAGGTCAAATGGCAGACCGCCTAATACAGTGAGAAATGGAAGGAACAAAATGCCAAGTGCAATTGCAACCGAAGGAACTTTGCGGATTCACCGCTCGATTGCGGGGACGTCGGCGCCGTTTCGTGTGACGTACCAGGCCTATCAGGATGGGGACGAGCCCGCCCCGGCCGCCGAGCGTTCGTTTTATCATCTTCAGGATGTTCGGACGTTTCTAAACGTTCTGGGCATCGGCGCCGATTACGTTCGTGACGCTCTGCGCGAGCTGACCGCGGGCCGCTCCGCGTTTTTGACCAACATCGCCTTGACGGAAAAGGCGGTCAAGAACGCAGGTTTCGGCTCTCTGGTTGCCGCGAAGGGTTAAATTTCTGGTCGATTTGAATCGAGAAGGAGCACCGGTCCATGGCATATAGCGAAAAGGTAGTCGATCACTACAACAACCCCCGGAACGTCGGCAGCCTGCCGAAGGAAGATCCCAATGTCGGGACCGGCCTGGTGGGCGCGCCGGAATGCGGCGACGTAATGAAGCTGCAGATGAAGATCAACCCGGATACCAAGGTCATTGAAGAAGCCAAGTTCAAGACCTTTGGCTGCGGGTCGGCCATCGCCAGCTCGTCCCTGGCCACCGAATGGGTGAAGGGTAAGACCGTCGAAGAAGCTCTGGCGATCAAGAATACCGACATCGTCCGCGAGCTTTCTCTGCCGCCGGTCAAGATCCACTGCTCAGTTCTCGCCGAAGACGCCATCAAGGCGGCCATCGGCGATTGGAAGAAGAAGCACAATATTGAAGTTCCCGCGCACGAGAAGTCGTCGCACTGAGCGAGGCTAGCGCGGGGGTAGTGGCGTCTTCCGGCGGTGATGGAGACCGTCGGAGGCCGCTGTCCAAAAGAGTTTAGACAATCGCTCCGAAACGACAATCGCTCCAGGTAGGGCTGTAGTTCGGCAAAGAAATTTCGGGTCGAATCAGGAAGCCGGGGCTTCAGCCGCGGCGTATAGGAGTGGAGAGTTTGGGGCTCTGGCCCCTGAAGAAAGCTTTTAAGTATGGCTACGGAAACCATCACGCAAACGCCGCCATCGGCAAAGGCCGGGCCGGTGATCCACATGACCGAGAAGGCGGCGAAGAAAATCATCGCGTTGCTCGCCAAGGATGGCGTGTCGCCGGAAACCGGCGGGTTACGCGTGGGCGTGCAGGGGGGCGGCTGCTCCGGATTGTCGTACGCCATGCGGCTGGATACGCAGGCGCGCGACCGCGACCGGATTTTCGAGGCCTTCGGTGCGCGGCTTTTCGTGGACCCGAAGAGCTTGCTCTATCTGAACGGGACCACGCTGGAGTACGAAGAGACGCTGATGCGCCAGGGCTTCGTTTTTCAGAATCCCAACGCCGCCCGGAGTTGCGGCTGCGGCAGTAGTTTTACCGCTTAAGACCACTGCGCGGGTGGCATGGATTTGGCAGGCTGGCAGCTTCGTGCGCCAGCCACTTTTTTTGGGATGGATGACGCGGAATCGCAATGAGTACGCCACTGCCAATCACGAACGCGCCGCTCGTCTGCTGGAGTTGCCACGAGCGCACCCTCGGCACGCATTTCTGTTCTTCGTGCGGCAAAATGCTGCAATTGCCGGAGAAGAGCGATTACTTCGCGATGTTTGAGCTGCCGCGCAAGCTGTGGATCGAGATGGGCGCGTTGGAACAGAAATTCCTGCAGCTGAGCTGGAAGCTGCATCCGGACAATTTCGTCAACGCCACGCCGGAGGAGCGCGAGATTTCGCTGCGGCGGAGTTCGGAACTCAACGATGCCTACCGCACGCTCCGGGAGCCCGTCGCTCGCGTGGAATATCTGCTGGCCATCGAGGGCGCGCGCGTGGAAGGCCAGAACAAGCAGCAAGCGCCGCCGGAGTTGCTGGAAGAAGTATTCGAATTGAATGAATCGCTGGACGAGTTGCGCGAAGCGAGAACCTCCGGCGAAGACACAGCTGCTCTGAGGCAGCGCCTCGAAACCGCCGAAAAGAGTTTTCAGGGCAAGCTCGCGGAGGTCGACGCCGAACTGCAAGCGGCCGCGAAAGGGTGGGACACGGCGCTGGAAGCCGCGGAGGAAGCGCAACGCAAGAGCGTCACCAGCAAGCTGAATGAGCTGCTGAACCGCCGGTCGTACATCCGCAATCTGGTCGTCAACGTCCAGAAAGAACTTTCGTAGCCGGTAAGAATTCCTGTTATCTGATATCTGATTTCTGATATCCGCTAGCAGCATAAAGCGACTGAGAATACATCGCATGGGCAGAATCGTCGGAATCGATCTTGGCACCACCAACAGTCTGGTCGCGTACGTGGACGCGCAGACCGGTGCGCCGAGGTGCATTTCGGGGCCCGCGGGCAGCACGCTTTGCCCCTCGGTGGTCAGCCTCGACGCAGACGGCAGCATCATCGTCGGCGAACCGGCGCGCCGCCGCCTCCTCACGCAACCCGAGCGCACCATCTATTCGGTGAAGCGGCTGATGGGCCGCGGTCCCGCCGACGTGCAGGGCGAACTGAAATTGTTCCCGTTCCGCATCGATCCTTCCAACAACAACGTGATCCGCGTGCGGCTCGGCGAAAAGATCCTCACCCCGCCGGAAATTTCCTCCTTTATCCTGCGCGAGCTGCGCAACTGGGCCGAGGCCTATTTCGGCGAAACCGTGGACCGCGCCGTGATTACCGTCCCCGCGTATTTCAACGACGCGCAGCGCCAGGCGACAAAAGACGCCGGCAAACTGGCGGGACTGGAAGTCCTGCGCCTCGTGAACGAACCGACCGCCGCGGCTCTGGCCTACGGCCTGCACGAAAAGCAGCGCGGCACCGTCGCCGTCTACGATCTCGGCGGTGGCACCTTCGATATTTCGGTGCTGAAGCTGATTTCGACAGGCGAGGGCGATATCTTCCAGGTGCTTTCCACCAACGGCGATACGCACCTCGGCGGCGACGACATTGACCACCTGTTGCAGGCCTTCGTGCACGAGCGGATCCTGCAGCACGACCAGATCGATTTTTCGCCGCACGGCGAGCTGGCGCAGGAACTCCGCAAGGAACTCATCGAAGTAAAACACAAGCTGTCCGAGTCGGATCAGGTCACGCTGCGCTTCCCCCTGCCGAACGGCAAGGTCTTCGTGCAAGAATTCACGCGTGGCGCGTTCGAGGCGCTGATCCGTCCGGTGGTCGACCGGACAATGGCTCCTGTCCGCCAGGCGCTGGCCGACGCGCAAGTCAGCCCCGGGCAAATCGAAGAGGTCGTGCTCGTGGGCGGCGCCACGCGTACGCCGCTGATTCGCCGCACCGTGCAGGAATATTTCGACCGCAAGCCCCACACGGAGCTGAATCCCGACGAAGTGGTGGCGCTGGGCGCGGCCGTGCAGGCCAACATTCTCGACCGCGGCGTCCAGAACATGCTTCTGCTCGACGTCACCCCGCTGTCGCTGGGCATCGAGACTTATGGCGGCGCCGTGGCGAAAATTATTCCGCGCAACTCCACGATCCCCGCGAGCGCGCAGGAACTCTATACCACCGGCGTGGACAATCAGACCGGCATTGACATCCACGTGCTGCAGGGCGAGCGCGAACTGGCGAAAGATTGCCGCTCGCTGGCCCGCTTCACGCTGCGCATACCTCCGGCCCCCGCGGGCCTTCCGCGCGTCGAAGTGAAATTCCTGATCGACGCCAACGGCATTCTGCAAGTGGCCGCAAAAGACGTGCGCACCGGTGAAGAGCACTCGATCGAAGTGCAGCCGAGCTACGGACTGAACGACGCCGATATCGAGCGCATGCTCGAAGAATCGATCGAATATGCCGAGCAGGATTTTGCGGAGCGGCAATTGATCGAGGCGCGCACGGAGGCTGAATCCATCCTTGCGGCGACTTCCAAAGCACTGGCGAATTCGAAGGCAGGCGCTTTGTCCGATCCGGAGCGCATGAAAATCGGACAGAGCGTCGCCGCGCTGCAGGAAGCGGTGAAGGGCACGGACTACAAGGCCATCCGCAAAAGAATCGACGAATTGAACCAGGCGACCGAGCACCTGGCCGAAATTCTGATGAACACCGCGGTGCAGACGGCGCTCGAAGGCAAGAAACTGGCGGAAGTCTAGGGAGAGAAGCGTATGGGCGGATCCAATCCATATATCGAAGAAGTGAAATACAAGAAGGCCACGCAGAAGTTCAAGGTCACGTTTCTGCCGAGCGGCAAAACCGTGGAAGTGGACCCGGAGAAGTTTCCCTACGGCCACAATGGTTTGCCGGGCAGCATCCTGGACATTTCCGAGGGCTTCAAGATGGGCCTGGATCATGCCTGCGGCGGCGTTTGCGCCTGCTCCACCTGCCACGTCGTCGTGAAGGAAGGCCTCGAATCCTGCAACGAAGCCACCGACGCGGAGCTTGACGAACTCGACGAAGCCCCGGGCATCACGCCGAAATCGCGCCTCGGCTGCCAGACGGTGCCCGACGGCACGACTGACATCGTGGTCGAAATTCCGGAGTGGAATAAGAATTACGCAAAGGAACTGGACCACTAAGCGGGTGAGTGGAGATTGGTGGCTCGCGACTGGTCAGGAGAATTTGTAGCGGCCGCTTACTGAAGCGGGCGCTTTTTGTGAGGGCGAGAAATGCCGAGTACCTTTGACTGGGACAACCTGGAAGACATCGCCATCGGCCTGGCCGACAAATATCCCGACGTCGACCCCTATACCGTCCGCTTCACGGACATGCACAAATGGATCACCGAGCTTCCCGGCTTCGCGGGCGATCCGCTGAAGTCCAACGAAAGCAAACTCGAAGCCATCCAGACCGCCTGGCATGAAGAGTGGGAAGATCGCAAGGCGTAAGAGCCGTGCCCCGCAGTCCGTGCATCGTGGTTTGCAAGAGTATTCGTAAACCGGAATTGCGCGATATCCGTGGGTGCGCGCGGCCTTTGCTTGCCGGCGAAGGATTTTGCTGCGCTAGATTTTTCGGAACACGGAACACAGGCGGGGGATCACCGCGGAGTGCCTCCGCAGGGCCGCTGGCAGGAAAGGGAACTACAGGATAAACTAGAGACACTGCAGTTTCTGGTTTTGTGCGCCCGTAGCTCAGCTGGATAGAGCGCTTGCCTCCGAAGCAAGAGGTCGCGTGTTCGAATCACGCCGGGCGCACCACTTTTTTCATCAAATTACTTCCTCAAAGCAAGCGTCTCGATCAAAGAAACACCAACCCAAAGACCCAGGTTCCCAAAATCGGAACCCGGGGCACCCTCCGTCTCTCCAAACTTTTACCAGACGTGCCGCAGTGCCGTCCTCTCCTCCACCTTCATGTCCATTCAACTCATCGAACCCGGGCCACTTGCCGTCGGCGCCGGCTGCGACCCCTTCTTTGATTTTTTCTGTAATCCATATTTCGATAATTGGCTGAACGTAGGTACGGCAGGCCCTTCCACCACACCAGAGAAGAGAAAATTCCCTTGGTCAGTGCTCCCGCCTAATTTTTCCACATGGAATACTCCTGTGCTTGGCTTTACTTACACTAATCCAATTGGACTCGGCTGGTGTATTGCCGCATGCCACGCTCAAGCCACCTTCGACAAGGCTTTGTGCTTGGTGGACAGCCTTTTCATAAAGAATAATCTAAATTTTGGCAAGCATTGCATTCAGACTGTTAACGAGTTAGAAGTCCTATGCGTAAGTGGCTGCTATTCTGACTATGGGCAGAGTGGGCCCCCGCAAAACTAGAGAAGGCACGGATCCCAGTAATTCACAAACTGACTCTTCCATCACCTCGGAAGGCAAAAATAATGTCCGTGAAAGCATGGCCCAAATGCGCCATCCGCAGCATAGCTCTTGGCAATCTTGTGATGTGTGCCGTGGGGCCCCTTTGCAAATCGACGCAATGATCAGAATTGCGCGAGGACCTCAATTTTCTAATGTATCTCCTTACGCAATGCGGGTTTTCTGGGCCATGGCGTGTGTCAGCATGATTTTTGGTGTCATCGGACTTATTTCTGTCCCGCCTTTGTGGCACCTTGACGATGGTGGACGCAGACTCTGTAACTGGCTTTTTGGCACAGAGTTGGTCTATTGGGTTGCGAACTCCCAAATAACGATTCTTCTGGCCATGTCGAACAGCGAATGGATTCATTCATTGGGAACAAGTATGGGGCCTGCACGCGCCTCGGGAGGCATGGCAACAGCACCGCAGTTCCTCACTCTTTATCCGGTTTGGGCCCTAGTGCTCCTAAATCTTGCGTATCGTGCGAAAAACAAATCTACTGTGCCTCGTTAAAATACTGCCGGGCCTCGACTGGTGGATAGTCGGTCCCTTTTTTGGCCTTGCTCAAATGTGCCAAAAATAGCGTAGGTTATCCAGTGGTACTGGAATCAACAGAAAAGTTCTCAAATCGTCCCCTAGGGCGCACCACTTTTTTCGTCAAATTACTTCCTCAAAGCAAGCGTCTCGATCAAAGAAACACCAACCCAAAGACCCAGGTTCCCAAAATCGGAACTCGGGGCACCCTCCGACCGACTTTACTTCCGTGGGACGTGCCGTAGTGATATCCTCTCCTCACTTGCATGCCACTCAAGATCAAATTCAAGCCCGGGCCACCCGCCCGAACATTTTGAATTACATGAACCTGAAGCTGACGGACACTGACATGTACAGCCACGAACACCACCACAAGGACCAGTGAGGTTTCTTCCCAATGAAATCGTGCATCCTAGCTTTGCTTTTGCTTGCTATCGGCGGTTCTGCGGCGGCCCAGAAGCCCGAGGCAGCGCAAGAAGTCCCCTACTGCGATCTGGTCAAAACACCACAAGCGTTCGCAGGAAAGCGGGTTCGTGTTCGCGCTATCTACAAATATGGATTTGAAATTCAGCGCCTGGACTCGCCGGCTTGCTGTCCAGAGCGGGGAGCCAAAATCTGGGTCGAGATAGACTCAGGGCTCGGAGGAGACTCCCTCAAGCTCTTCCGCAAGTTTCCCAAAGGTATGGGCCTAGTGCTTGCAACCTTCGAAGGTAAGTTTGAGAGCGGCGGGCCGCACGGTGACGGCGGATACCGCCTCAAGTTCACAGTAGACAAGATTGAAAAGCTCGAACGTACAGCGAAAGCATCCGCCCGCCATGATCCGTCATGGGCACCGAAGAATTGCGAAGCGGCCAGAACCACGCAACCCAAGAGCTCTTCCACTCTTATCCACGAACCGCTGCACGCTGAAGGCGCCGTTCAGTTCGAGCTAAGCCGAGGATATCCTAAGGCTTGTAATGTCTGGTACAGGAGCACGGGATGGTAAAAGAAAGTTCTAAAATCGTCCCCCAGGGCGCTCCATAAACCCCGATGGCCCAGTTAACCTTACGCGTTTAAGCTGCCTGAATTCTCTCAGAAATCTGTACATTTTGGCCGGTAGTCGGACGGTAATTAATCCAATTGGACGGTCGGTGGCGTTGCCCGGCCTTTCTACAAGTTGTCCGTGAATAGAGCGTAACGCGAGTGGCTGTGGCAACGCGTGATGAGATCACTTCCTAAAGCGCCAATTATTTCGACCAACCAATCGAAAATAAGTAGCGATTGGGGGCTATTACGGACTTTGCCGAACTGCGCAATGGTTAGGCCTGCAGTTGGTGCGAGAGGAAGGAAAACCTGCTGCTGTTCCTGACCCATCCGCTGTCCCCCGTGAAAACGCAGCAGTTGGCCTATCCATTGGAAGTGGACATTGTGGGTTGAGTTACCGGCGTGGCCGTGCGCATCGCAGACATGGCGCCAGGGCCAGCTTCTCCAACGAGCCCCTGGATGGGACCTAAAGGGATTGGTCGGTCCATAGCGCGCTTGTCGTAGAGTGCGCCACTCAGAAGCAACCGCGAGAGCGATCCCACAAGCGCCAAGGGAGCATATCCGGCCCTTGGTTTGAACCGCCTGACGGGTGCAATCGGTCGCCAAACCGGGCGGCTCACCCAGGCTACGGTCTGGTGTGCCATGCCGTTGTTCCGGAATTGGTTGGATATCTATTAGAAAGATTGGCGGGGACGACGGGATTCGAAAATCTTGTGCATCTTCAACGTCACTAACAATGCCAGAGAGGAATTCAGCCAAGCCTCCGAGAAGGGATGCGCCTGCGTGCCTAACTCGATCCAATTTTGAAACTCATTTCTCCGCTATCGCGCTCAACACGACCTGTAGATTCTTTCTTGATGTTTGCGGCCAGCATTGAGGAACGCAAAAATGACGCGGGGAGGGATGCGTATTTCCGCCCATGGATCTCCTGCCCCGATCACCAACGCCGCAGCCAACCGAACCATAGAAATTGGGTAAGCGTTATCTTTTGCCTTGACTTACCTTTCTCCCGAAGCGGATTCTCTTCGCGGTGAGATTTTTCATGTCCAAAGCCAGTCGGAGGCAAGTCCTCAAATACGCTGTCGGCTGTGTAGGTTTTCTCCTCGAAGGGCGTGGCGGGCCCGCTTTAAGCTTTACCGGTGAGCCCGCAACCGATCGAGGATTTGAGGTTCGCCTTTCCACCGTCAGCGCCCACACCTGTCGGCTCAGTATTCTGCCGATCGAAGAGGGTCGCGCCACCGGAATCCCTTGGAATGGAGTACTGCTGCAAAAATCATGGGGCGCTCCAGTAGCAAAGCTCGCAATGAACTTCAAGGCACAGACCATTCGCTGCGGAAGCCTGTCGATCGCAGCTTCCTCGGGACCCCTCCTGTTTGCGTTCCGTAAGGCGGATGGCAGGAGGATTCAGGAGTTGACCATTGATAACACCGCCGGGACTTTCTCATTCGATAGCGGAGACTCCCCACTCCTGGGCCTCGGCGAGGGTGGCCCGCAGTTCGATCGCCGCGGCTCCACGGATGGGATGCTCAGTGGTCAGCGCGGCTACGAGCTCGCTACTCACGGGGCTCGCGTGCCGATCCCCTGGATCATCAGCACCGATGGTTGGGCACTCTTCGTGAATCAACCCTCCGGAACCTTCGATTTCACTGGCCCCTACAGTCGCTTCCGCGCGATCGACGGAAAACTTTTCCCGCTTGACCTCTTTATTGTCGCTGCCGAATCGCCCGCCGGATTCCTTTCAGAATACGCACGCCTAACAGGCCTACCGGAAATGCTTCCGCGCTGGGCTCTCGGCTATCAGCAGTCCCATCGCACGCTTGCCAGCCGCGAGGAGATTCTGGAGATCGCGAAAACTTTTCGCGAGAAGAAGCTTCCCTGCGATGCGCTTATCTACCTTGGCACGGGCTTTTGCCCATCGGGTTGGAATACGGCCAATGGCTCCTTTGCCTGGAATGACCATGTGTTCCCTGATCCGCAGGAAATCTTGGACCGATTTCACTCGGAACACTTTCACGTGGTCCTGCATTCTGTGATCCTTACCGACAAGCTGCATGGAACTGTCAAGGATGCCTGCCAGCTTGCTCGATTCGACGAACAGGAAGTGGCCTGCTACTGGGACGCTCATCGCAAGGACTTTTCCCTCGGCGTAGACGGCTGGTGGCCCGACGAGGGCGACTCGCTCGACGTCGCCTCGACGGTTGCCCGCCACCGCATGTATTGGGAGGGCCCGCAAATGGACCGCCCCAACCTGCGGCCCTATGCGCTTCATCGTAATGGCTTCGCAGGAATGCAGCGCTACGCTTCCATCTTGTGGTCGGGAGACGTGGATTCCCGCTGGGAGACGCTCAAGACTCACGTTCCCATCGCCATCAACACGGCCCTCACCGGCATCCCTTATTGGGGCACGGACATTGGCGGTTTCGTGCCAACCAGCGAACTTACGGCTGAGCTTTATCTGCGTTGGTTTCAGTTTGGGGCATTCAATCCCCTCTTCCGGAGTCACGGGCGAACCTGGAAGCTTCGCTTACCTTGGGGTTGGAATACGGGCGATCCAGGTCCCGTGGAGATTCGCGGCTATGCGGATGGCGGCACTCCGGACGCGTCTCAACTCCACAATCCACAGGTCGAAATCATTTGCAAAAAATATCTGGAACTTCGCTACCGCTTGCTGCCGTATTTGTACAGCCTGGTGCATGAAAGCACGAAAACCGGCATGCCTCCGCTTCGCTCTCTTTGGCTCCACTATCCGGAGGATCCAAAAGCGGCCGCTCGTGGCGATGAGTTCCTATGGGGTCCTTCTCTTCTGGTTGCGCCGGTAGTCGAGAAGGGAGCCACCTCGCGGAACGTCTATCTTCCCCATGGCACCTGGTTCGATTTCTGGACCGGAGAAGCCGTTGAGGGCGGTGGGGAAGTCACGCGAAAAGTGGATTTGGAGACTACGCCTCTCTATGTCCGGGCGGGCTCTATCCTCCCGCTCGGTCCTGTTAAACAATATGCAGAAGAAAAAGTGGACGAGCCACTGTTTCTGAGCATCTATCCTGGCGCAGACGCTTCGTTCCTGCTGTACGACGATGACGGCGTTTCTTTCAACTTCCGCCAGGGCGAATGGATGGGTCTGCAAATCAATTGGGAAGATGCCCGCCGTGCACTCCGCCTGCAACTCGCGCGGGGCTCGAGAATGGTTGGAGCAGGGAAGCTTCGGATCATGGCGACTCTCCACAACACATTGCGCCCGATCACCTTCGATGGCTCGCCGGTGGAACTGAAGCTCTGAGGTTCCGCCAGCTATGGGGGTGGGAGAAGCGTTGTTTTGGCCGGCAGGGATTGCAAGCCAACTGCTGAGTTAGTCGATTCCAGAACAAAGTGAAAAACAGCAAATTCATCGGGCGGAGATCATCGTCGATTCGAGGGCATTTTCCCAGCAGCTTTTCCATCTTCGGAGAAATTACGAGACCTCGATATCGTCCGGTGGGGCCGTGATTCCGAGGAAAGCCATTTATTATCTTCGACGGGACGAATAGTTCTGCCGTGTCCAGCTAGCTTCGAAATGGGTCGTCTTCCCGCTCTTCTCTTGTGGAATGACGATTGTGTTGTGGCAATCAACTGCCTATTGCGGGTCGGAGTTGGGAGATTTCGCGAATGTAGTGGGATCGATTGGCGCGTTGTTGCGGACATCTCCTAATCGTATGTCCGTCAACTGCCCTGCGCTGAAGAGCGTCTCGTGGAATGGGATCCGAACTCCATCAACTGCGCGGTAGTCTTCGTAATCGACCTGGTAAGGATTGCGGCCGAGGGGCGTGTTCACGAGGCGAATGACCCGCACGAGCAAGCCAGAACCCTCGTCGAAGTAGAGTTTGACCGTAAGCTGGGGATCGTGGACGCCGACGAGAACGAAAGCGGGCCGACCCGCGATCATTTCGGGGTATTCCACATGAAGGTCGGGGAAAACGTCAGTGAGGTGCAGAGCAAACTGCAGATCTGCGTCCATTCGGGCGATGGCGAGTTCCTGCAGGTCCATTGGCCGAGTCGGCCTCCCCGGGAAGGCGTTCCATCCAGCGTTTCCGTTTAACGAAGCAATGCTTTCGCCCTTCGGTAGCCGAATCACCATAAGTTGGCGCGCTGGCCGCTGAGTAAATACTTCCAGAGTCCCAGTTTCGGGTCCGACTCTAATGGTTCCCTTCGCTATACGACTGGTGATTTGCTGGATGGCGGAAATCCCGCCGAGGGCAGTTTGAAAGTGATCGATCAGTTGTTTGATCGTAGGAAGCGCCGGTGGCAGAGGCGTTCCCCCTTGGAGGCTCGATAACGAGGCTCGATTCGCCAGTTCGCTAAAATTGGGCACTCCTTCAGGGTGAGGATGTCCCCGATGACAGGAGTAGCAGGTCACTTCGCGGCGCCCGGCAAAGCTTTCATTGTCGATTTCGAACATCATGCGCATCATGTCGCGGGCAATTCGCTTGGGCTTTTTATCGTCTTTGTCGAAGTGCCCTGCCACGTGGCAATACGAGCACGCCACTCCGAGCGAGGCGGAGATAAAGCGCATCGAGGGAATGAGCTGATCGGAGGGAATGGTTTTCAGCACGTCAATGTTTTTATACGTCTCACCTGCATTTTTCTCGGAAGCATTGGGTGAGGCAATCGAAAGGCGCTCGACGGGAGCGGGCTGCTGCTTCAGCGCCTCTGCGACCCTTGCCGACAGCTCCGACGCTTTCTTCATCCCCCCTTCTTTTTGGTATAGCTGGATCAACGTGCTTGCCGCGGGCAGATAGAGCGGGTCGAGAGTTACCGCGCGTTCGAGATGCTTCGTCGCTTCGGCGTCGTCCCCCTCCATCATGAAGGGAGCCGCGTAACTCGCCTCGGCGGTGGCGGAGTCGGGTTCCAATTGCAGGGCTCGCCCCAGCGCGAACTTCGCTTCCTCGGTCTGCTTGCCCAGGAGCAATGCTTCGCCGACCCATTGGAAGAAACTGCTGTCGTCGGTATATTTCTGCTGCACGCTGGTGAGAATGCGGTAGCCCTCGATCACGAATGACGAAAGATGCCGCTGCATGCCGACGTCAATGTAGGCGATTCCCAGATTTCTTTCCTTGAACTCCGGCGGCGAGGGGCGCCAAGGCGCGATGCCCACATCGGACGGAGCATTGGGAAGGGTCTCAGGGCGCCGCTGAATCCGATGATCGGTGAATGCACTGTGGCCCCCATCCTTCGCTTGGCGTCGTGGCATGTGGCACTCCAGGCAGTTGCTGTCCTGCGGTGGATGCGGGGTCGGAAAGCTCTGGCCGTGACACGAAAGGCAGCGGGCGCGGTAGTAAGCGACCGGATCGGCGGGCTTGTCATGAGGATCGTGACATGTGCCGCACCACAGTCGGCCGCTGCTGTTGCGGGCGCAGGCGCTCAACGCCAGTTGCTCCACGTGGCTGATGACCTTGAAATTTCCGGCAGCGGAACCCGCGGGAACCACGTCATGATAGATCGTGAAGGTGTCTTCCAATCGCTGCCCGGGCACAAAATCGGCCAGAGTCTTTCCAGGATTTGGCACTCGCGTGGCCCCGAACAAATGGCACTGCTCACAAATGCTGTCCCGCGCCGCGGGTTCCAGTTTGGCTGGGTTGACGATCGTTCCCGCGCGTGGATCGGCCAGGTGGCGTTCGACCGGTCCGTGGCAGCGTTCACAGGTAATCCCTTCCGCTGCGAAAACGGGCGAGCGATAGGAATTCAGCGTTCCGGGCACGTAGAGAGCCTTGCCCGAATGGCAAAGCAGGCATTCCTCTCCGATGGGCCTCGTAAAATCGGGATCCGGCGTGGTTTCGTAGCCCGGCGCGAGATCGTAGGATTGCCGGCTTTTGTAGAAGGCCACCGGCGACTGAAATAAATGACCGCCAAGGTTAACGATGTAACCGCTGGCGTGGTTCCCCGAGCCAACGACGTAATCCACACGGTATCGTGTTTGTTCCCCGCCGTTCTCCCAAGTTTGCCAGAAGCCCGTTGGCGTCAAGGAGATGGTGATTCGAGTTCCGCGCGCAGTGACGGTCCCGGCAGGTTCTTCGCTGGCGCGCCTCAGCGAACGCGACATCGCGGAACGCGCGTAGCCGTTCACCTCCGCCGGATGGCACGTCACGCAGCGCTCCGCACCCGCCGGAGGAACCGGTAGCGACAGCGACGGTTGCGCGGAAGCCCTGTCCGGAACTTGCGCAGAACGCGATTGAGCGTTGCCGGCCGGAGTTGCCAGGATTGCCAACAGAATCGAAAAAAGAGAACTGGGCAGAGATCGCAAGAATGCCGGGGATGGATGCCGAAGATAACTCCCGGATGAGCTTTCTGCCGGGTACGTACGAGGCCAAATCGTCCTGAGACGCAAGGGCACCATGTTCCCGATCGAGGTTTACTGTCGACAACCGAGTCCGAGAATCCCTGAACGAACGGAAGAATGGTATTGCTCGGTTACGTCGACGCCCAAGACGAATCACCGCAAACCGGTTCAGCTTCGCGGTGCGCGAATTGGGATCAGCTTTGTACCGTCTGGTACAGGCGATACTGTTCGTCGGCAATCCCCTCAAAAGGCTTAAATGTCACCTTTTGAGCGCCGGCCAGTACGCTCCACACGCCCGACGACTCGGTGGCCCGGAGCAATGCCGCTTTCGAAAAATCGGCAGGCAAGCCGCTATCGGCAAAAAGCGCCAGCGGACCGGCCAGCAGTGCCACAAGTTGCGGATTTTGATCGTCCACGGCCTGCAATCGGACCGGCATTCCAATTTCGTACTCGATGCGATCGCCCGATTTCCATGTTCTGGACACGGCAAAGAATTTGCCAGGAGTGACTTCGCCTTCCACGCGCTTCCCATTTACCGAAACTCGCGTTTTGGCATCTGCCCAGGCAGGAACTCGCACGTAGACCGTAAACGTTTCCGGGCGGGAAAGTTCAAACGCCATCTGGGTCGTGTTCGCCGTGGGGTAGTTGGTGGTCTGGGTCAGCGTGCACTGCGCGCCGCTCTGCGACCAGGTCAGCTTGGAAGGCAGGAAAAGATTCACGTAGACGCCGTCTTTGGCCTGGTAGTAAGAGCTGATTCCGTAATCGGCGGTCAGTTGCGGAAAGGTTCCGGAACAGCACGGCCATTTGTCCTTGTAGTAGACCTTCTTGGCGTCATCGCGATTGTAATCCGAGTAGTAGAAACTCGTGCCATCGGGCTGAATGGGTTTCGCGCCGGCGATCGTGTTGTATAGAACTTGCTCCATGCTGTCGCCGTAGCTCGAGTCGCGGGTGACGCGCAGCAAATATCTCGTAATTTTGAATTGCCCGTAGGCGCCGCAGGGTGTCTCAAAACTCGAGTGCGTCGTGCCCAGGCTTGCCCCCAGGAGCCCCTTCCCTGGCACGACGAAGGCCTCATTGGGTCCCCACCCGCCGGTTACGTAGCTCTGCTCGCGCACCATCCGCAAGCCGTTTGAGGCCGCTCGAAAATATTTTTCCTCGCCGAGCACGAGATACGCCTGCATCGCCGAACTCAGCGTGTTGACGTGACTATACGCGTGCATCCCGGGAAGTGCGTTGTGATTCGCTGCGAGGGCGTCGTAATACTCGTGATAAATGTAGCGCTCCCCCAATTCCCGGTAGCGCTTGTCGCCGCTCCGCCGATACGCCAGGAAAAAGTTTTCCGGCAACGTATAGGTTTCATCCCATGTGTACGCGATTGATTTGTGCGGCCTGGCTTCTTGTTCGGCACGGCTCAAGGCCTTTTCCGGCAGGTGCGGCAATACCGCATCCGTAGCCCGCTTGAGCACATCCAGAGCGTTGGGATCGCCGGCAAATTCGTGGGCGTCGATCAGGCCGCAGCACGTTTTGTCAAAGGTGTAACCCGGAAGGCGGTAATCCACATAGAATTTTCCGCTTGGCTCCACGGTTGCGCCGAATCCCTTCACCAGGCGATGGACCTTCTCTTTAGTGGGTTTCGATCCCGTTACCGCATAGGCGCGAGCCAGGCCCGAGACGTACTGCCCAAATGAATGGCCTGCAATGAACGCGTGAAAATTGGTTTTCTCGTTGAAATCGTCCGCGTCGTCATACCAGCCGCCCATGTCGGGGCCTGGCGCTGGCAGTCCTTCCCGCTTGCGGAAAGGCTTCAGCATGCCGTCCTCGTTCAGGTTCAGAAAAAGCTTGTGGTTGTTTTCGAATTGATCCCGAAAATGACTCTCCAGGAGTTGCACGCTGGCGTACGGGAATACCGAAAGTGGGGGTGTTACCGCGACCGAGGGTCCGGTCCTGGGAAAGGCCGGGAGCGATCGCGCAGCCATCAGGCCGGCGGCGGAAACGGCGCTGGTTTTCAGGAATTCTCGGCGAGTCTTGCGTTTCATCAGGAGGCTCCTGGAAAAAACTGAGAACGCCAGCCGGCGAACATTCCAATGCCTGTATTTTCCAGGCCCGGAATCTGAGCAAGCGTTTTCTCAATATTGATGTATAACTCTTGTTGGAGCCGCCGTCAAACGTGGACTGTCCTCATCTGCTCCGATGAAGTATCCTGAAATCGCACACTCCAACGGCAAATATCTGTGATGACTGTCATCAGGAACCTTTCTTTCGCGATTGCACTGGCGCTCACCAGTTTCCCAATGCTCTCCCAATCACCCGTAAATCCCGCTGCCCGCGTCAGCGAAGCCCTGCGCGCGAGAGACTTCGACAAGGCCATTGCAGTGAGCCAGGAGGCTCTGCAGCAAGATCCAAGTGATGCGCAATTATGGACTCTGCAAGGTATCGCCTACGGCAGTAAAGGAGACAACCAGGACGCGAAGGCCTCCTTTGAACGAGCTTTGAAGCTGGCGCCCAACAATCTTGCCGCGCTGGCGGGGGCGGCGCAGATCGAGTATCAGGAGGGGAGCGCCAGCGCTATCCCATTGCTCAATCGGCTGCTTCAACTCCGTCCAGGGGACCCAACCGCCAACGCTATGTTGGCGGTCCTCGAATACCGGAAAGGCAACTGTGCCGCTGCGGTCTCACACTTTGCGCAAGCGGAGAAATTGATTGACGCCCAGGTGGAAGGACTCCACGCTTACGCGACTTGCTTGGTCAAGCTCAAGCGCTTCGATGAGGCCATCAAAACTCTGCAGAAGGCTGTGGCTCTTCAGCCGCAGGATGCGCGTCAATTGCAGGTGCTGGCTTCGGTTCAGCTCATGGCGCAAAAGCCTCAAGACGCGCTGGCAACACTCAAACCGCTGCTAGAGGTGCCGAAGCAGGATCCAGGCGTTTTGCAGTTGGCCTCGCGGGCTTACGAAGACACTGGGGACACGCCGCATGCGGTGAGTGCGCTGCGCGAAGCCCTGTTGTTGAATCCGAAGGACACCAGCCTCTATCTGGATTTCGCCAACATCTGTTTCGCCCATCAGTCGTTTCAGGTGGGCATCGACGTGATCACCGAAGGGCTTTCGCTCCAACCCAAGGCGGACGACCTCTACGTGGCGCGTGGCGTGCTCTACGTTCAGCTCGCCCAGTACGACAAAGCCGAGGCCGACTTCGAGAAAGCTTACGAACTGAATCCCAACCAATCCATGAGCATCGCTGCACAAGGCCTTGCCGCGGTGCAGGCCAACGACCTCGATCATGCCCTGGCCTCCGTTCAGCAAAAGCTCAAACTCAAACCGAATGATCCACTCCTGCTCTATCTGCAGGCGGATGTTCTATCGCAGAAGGGAATCGATCCCGGTACGCCGGAGTTTGAGCTGGCAATGACTTCGGCGAAAAAGGCCGTCGCCTTGCAACCGAATCTCGCGTCCGCGCGCGCGGTCCTCGCAAAACTTTACATGCAGACGGAGCAGTATCCCGAAGCCATTGAGCAGTGCCGAAAGGCCCTCGACATTGATCCCAAGGATCAAACGGCCGTATATCGCCTGATCCAGGCTCTCCGGAAGACCGGCCAGACCAAGGAGATTCCCGACCTGCTCAAGCGTTTGGCGCAGCTTCGTGAAGACGCAACTAAAGAAGAACGCGAGAAATATCGCTACAAATTGCTCGAGGAAAATCCCTCGGCAACTCAGCCGTAGACGAGCCGGGCCTTCTTGCGGGACCTGCCCAGCTGCGGAGAAATGGTTTACCCGGGATTCCGGCAACCCCATAATTGAAGAACGCCGGCTCAATTGATATTCCGGAGAGAGTGCATCGAATGACCCTTGCGCGTCGCGCGTTTCTGCAGCTTTCGCTTGCTTCCGCTGGCTCTTTTCTGGCCACTCGCGCTTTCGGCCAGGGCGTCGCCGCCCACAAGGCCAAACCGTTGCCCCGGCAGGCGCCTTCCGGGCGTCCCTTCAATGCGCACCTCGTGGATATTGCGGCAGAGGCTGGCTTGCGTCAGCCGACAATCTACGGCGGTATTGACTCGAAGAAGTACATTCTGGAATCCACCGGATGCGGCTGTGCCTTCATAGACTACGACAACGACGGCTGGATGGATCTCTTCCTTCTGTGCGGCACCCGTCTCGATGGAGCTCCTCCGGGGGCCACCAACCGCTTGTACAAGAACAATCGCGACGGCACGTTTACCGACGTCACGGAAAAGGCGGGCCTTCACGCGGTGGGCTGGGCATCCGGTGTCTGCGTCGGAGACTACAACAACGACGGCTTCGACGACATTTTTTGCACCTACTTTGGGCAGAACATTCTCTATCGCAATAATGGTGACGGCACCTTTACCGACGTGACGAAACCCGCCGGCCTCCTGAATGAGCAGCCCCGCTGGGGCGCTGGATGCAGCTTTCTAGACTACAATCGCGACGGCCACCTCGATCTTTTCGTCTCCAACTACGTGCGATTTTCCTTCGAGCACGCGCCGGTGCCTGGCACGAATTCGAATTGCAACTGGAAGGGAATCCCCGTCGAGTGCGGGCCGCGCGGCCTCCCCACGGGACACCACTCACTGTACCGAAATAATGGGGATGGAACGTTCACCGATGTCAGCAAGGAGTCCGGCATTGCTGCGGCCTCGCAATGTTATGGAATGACGGTGGTCACCGCCGACCTGGACGAAGATGGCTGGCCGGATATCTACGTTGCGTGCGACTCCACCCCCAGCTTACTTTTCATGAACAATCACGATGGCACCTTCCGCGAGGAAGGAGTTCTGCGCGGTGTGGCGCTGAGCGACGATGGTGAAGAACAAGCGGGTATGGGAGTCGGCGTGGGCGACTATGATCTCGATGGCCATGCGGACTTGTTCAAAACGCACTTCGCCGACGACTCCAATGGTCTCTATCACAATGACGGAAAAGGCAATTTTGACGACGTGACTCGTCAATCGCGGATCGGCGTGGAGACGCGCTACATCTGCTGGGGCGCGGGAATCATGGACCTGGACAACGACGGCTACCCGGATATCTTTCTCGTTTCGGGAAACGTTTATCCGGAAGTCGAGCGAAAGCTGCCCCAATATCCCAACAAGTCGCCCAGGGCGGTTTTCCGGAATTTGGGCAATAAGACATTCGAAGAACTCGTCGAAGTCGCGGGACCCGGCGTGGCGGCGGCCCATTGCAGCCGTGGTTGTGCCTTCGGTGACTTTGACAACGACGGGGATGTGGATATTCTCATCATCAATCTGAACGAACCGCCTTCGTTGCTGCGAAACGATCTGAGCGGACAGCCGAACTGGGTCAAAGTAAAACTCGAAGGCGTTAAGTCAAACCGAAGCGCGATTGGAGCACGTGTTTTGGCCCATTATAGCGGGAGAACGCAGGTTCAGTACGTTTTAAGCCAGTCCAGCTACTATTCGTGCAACGATCCGCGCCTTCACTTCGGACTCGGCGATGCGAACTTGGTGGACATCGAAGTTCACTGGCCGAGCGGGGCGTCGGAAACCTACAAGCAGCTCCGCGCTAACCAACTGGTCACCCTCAAAGAGGGTGTGGGTAAAGTGGCTAACCGGGGCTGGGCTCGGTCCTGAGCAAGTCAGGTAGTTGAGGTCGAGGGGGGCGGTAGACCCTTCCGTGCCACCCTAATTGAAAACCATTAGAAAAACCTTGACACGGATTTTGAAGTGGCATATATACCTTCCAATCGAGAAAACGTTTACACGTAATCGCAATCGTAAATGTTTGCTCTAATTTGGGGGTGGAAGCATATGCAGGGGAAAGTTCTGATCGGGCACGCTGCCCGTATGGCCGTTGTTTTTCTCATCTTCGCAGGTTCGGCTTGGGCTCAATTTAGCGGAAATATTCAAGGCACGGTCACCGACCCAAGCGGCGCGGCCGTGGCCCAGGCTACGGTCGGTCTGGAAAATCTCGTCACGCATACCTCCGCGGCGGGCACCACTGACGCTTCCGGGGGATATCGTTTTCTCAGCTTGGCACCGGGTTCCTACAAATTGACGGTAGAGGCCAAGGGTTTCGCCAAGGCGGAGACGGAGGTTCGGCTCGAAACTGGCCAGAATCTCAACGTGCCGATCACTCTGAAGGTCGGTGCGGCGACGGAGTCCATTGTCGTCACGGCGGAGAACCCTCTGATCAACACGGCCGAGACACGTAACCAGCAGACGCTGCAGACGCAGGAACTCTCTACCCTGCCTCTCAGTGGACGCAACATGCTTTCCCTGATCAGCGTCGCCCCAGGGGTTTCCGGACTTGGGCTGGCCGGCGGTCCCGGCGTTGCTTCCGGCACTCCCGGCTCGGGCGTGGACAACTTCTCCACGGAAACGGCCGTGGACGTCAGCGCCAACGGTCAAGGCACCGTCGCCAACATGTGGATCGTCGACGGCTTGGACGTGACCAGCAGCATTCGCCAGGGCGTACTGAACCTCACGCCAAATCCCGACGTGATTCAGGAAACGGCGATTCAGGTTAATACCTTTTCCACGGAATATGGACGCGGCAGCGGATTGCAGGTAGCCCTGACTTCGAAATCCGGATCGGATCAGTTCCACGGCCTGGTCAGCGACTATTTCAATTATCAGTCCATGTACGCCAAGTATTCTCTGCCTGGTTCGGATCACTCCTATTCCCCTTTCCATAGCAACAACATCTCGGCCACCATCGGTGGTCCCATCATTCCGCATCACCAGTTTTTCTTCTATTTCGGCATTGAGGCGCTGCGTTCCTCGGTCTCCACCGGCAATACCACGCAAATCTTCCCAGCGCCGGAGTTCGCCAGTTTTGCTCAGAACACCTTTCCGGGCACCTTCGGAACCATGATCCTGAACCAGTACGTTCCCACGAACATCAACGGCGCCACTCTAAACAAGACTGCCGCCGACATCTTCCCGGATACTTGTGGGACCCCCACAACGTTCAACCTGCCTTGCGATACTCCGATGCTAGACAGCGGTATCTTCAATTCCACGAACTTCCGGAACGGCACGCAGTACTTCGGGCGCGTCGACAAATATTTCTCCAAAGACCGCATTTATGGCAGCTTTTTCCGGACGCTGCTCAACTATGGCGGCCCCAACGTGATTCCGCAATTCTCGACGACCAACCACAACTGGCAGACCGCCTACCAGATTAACTACACGCACACATTTTCACCCACGACTCTCAACGAATTCATCTATGCTCAGAATCGCATTGAAGGCAAAATCGGAGAAACGGGCGACTTCACGATTCCCGGTATCAGCGTTACCGGCCAGAACGTTGGCTACGGCGTAGGATTTGCCCAAGGCGATTTCATCCAGCACAACTACCACTGGCGCGACGTGCTCACTCACGTCCACGGCGCGCATGTCATCAAGGTAGGCTACGAAGGTTGGTTTGGCGACGACGTGGAGCCGTTCGAAGGTCCATGGTCTCACCCGGCCTTCAGCTTCAATAACCTGTTGGACCTCGCGCAGGATGCCCCGGTGAACGAAAGCGGCGTGATGTACAACCCCCTGACGGGACAACAGCAGCTGTGGAACTGGAACGCTGCCTCCAAAACCTGGGGCCTGTTCGCGGAAGATACCTGGAAGGCCAGCCGCAATTTGACATTGACGTTCGGGTTCCGCTTCGATGACCAGGGAAATCCGTATTCCAGATCCGAAGCGACCGTATTCGGCAATTTCTATCTCGGAAGCGGCTCGACGTTCCAGGACCGCGTTGCCGCCGGCTTCGCGAAGCCCACACACAACGCATTAAAGAGTTCGCCAAAGGCCTACCAGCCTCGCATCGGCGGCGCTTGGGATGTCAACGGCAAGGGAGACTGGGTGGTACGTGGCGGTTTCGGCGTGTACTCCAACTGGCTGACCCCAGCCAATATTCAGGAGGAATTTCGCGGTAATCCTCCGGGATTGATTCTGCCAACCTTTTCAAGCGCCAACGCGGACCCCGCTACCCGGCCGGTCTTCGTTCAGGGCACCAGTAGCACGCCGCCATTCGGCTTTACGTTCCCGGCGCTTGCGGGTACTTCCTTGTGTCCGGTCGCTCCGTGTCTCGACGCGGCGGGGGGCATCCCCGGCGCGGGCCTGACGATCGGAGGTATTACTCCCAACATTGTGTCGCCCACAGCCTATGTTTGGGCCGCTACGTTGGAGCACCGAATCGGCAGTCACCTCGTAGCCAGCGTTCTCTACAGCGGGTCGCACGACGCGAATCTGGTTGGAGGCGGCAATGCAGGAGGGCAGGTCTCCTATGGCTCGGACATCAACGCCATGCCAGGCGATCTGATCGGGAAGCCTGTCAACAGCCTCCCGACCAGACTTAATCCTAGTTTCGGTGCGATCAATTACACCCAAAACGATCGCGTAAGCAACTACAACGGCATAACGTTCGATGCCCGATGGAGAGCCTCGCGTGGATTCTTCGACGCCTCCTACACGCATTCCGCCTCAAAGGACGATGCGGGCATTTACCCGACAGCCCTTGATCCGCACCAATACTACGGTCCTTCGCCCTGGGACGTTCCCAATCGGTTTTCTCTGAGCTTCAACTACGAATTCCCTTCGGCTCCGAGCGAATCATCCTGGGTAAAGTCGGCAACGGGGGGATGGGGAGTCAGCGGAACCAGCATCTATCAAACTGGCTACCCTTTTAACGTTTTCACTTCTGCCAACTTCTTTAACGGCGGCGACTATAACGCTGACGGAGACAACAACGACTGGCCCGATGTGACCAACTATCATCAGGGAACATCACGAAGCGACTATATCAGCGGAGTATTTAACGCCGGGCAATTTACGGCCCCGACTCCCGGCACCCTCGGGAATGAAAAAGCCGGCCAGTTCCGCAATCCGGCCTTTGTCCAGACGGACATGACCATTTACAAGAACACACATATCACCGAACGGTTGAATTTCCAGTTCCGCTTCGAATTCTTCAACCTGTTCAACCACCCCAATTTCCAAAGCATTCAGGGAGACCTCACCGCGGGCAACTTCGGCCAGGTTACCTCCCAAACCCTGCCGAGATGGTGGCAGATCGGCGGAAAGCTCACGTTCTAGACTGATTTTTCACTCCAACCCCGGGAGCCGTCGTCCAACACCCCAAACGATGGCTCCTGGTTCTGTTTTCCGCTCGTTCCGACGGCAGTTTCACGCTCTGACTTTTCTGTTGGTTCGTGGCCGGTCTCGGGAACAACCTGGCAACAATCATTGACGAATACCGCGCAAAATCATGATGCGTCACATAGGAATATGCTAGACGAACCAGCTACTTTGCGTTTCTGCTCTTACCTCCGAAGCAGAGGTCCCGTGTTCGAATCACGCCGGGCGCACCACTCCTTTTCACTTAAATCAAGTTAGCCTACTTGGCCCGTAAGGTAACAGCAAGGTAGATTCCTCCGGAATCCCCATGATGACCCTTTCCAATCGAGTAGCTTGCATCTTCGCCGTTATTCAGTTCGGAGGCATGGCGGCGGTATCTGCCGGGGCCCAAACCACCATCAAAGTCCCCGCGGACCAGCCGACCATCCAGGCGGCAATCAATGCCGCTAACAGCGGCGACACCGTGCTTGTTTCTCCGGGCAAATTTACTGGAGCATAGATTTCAAGGGCAAAGCCCTAACTGTGACCAGCTTGGCGGGGCCGTCTCAGACCACGATCGATGGCGGGCAAAGCGGTGTTGTCGTAACTTTTCAGACCTTTGAAACTAGAACGTCGGTTCTCCACGGCTTTACTCTCACCGACAACGCCCCGCCCTTGCCGATTCCCGTGAATGTAGTCGCTGCTGGAATCCTCGTCGTTGGCGCAAATCCCACAATTACGGGCAACGTCATCACGGCAAACCGTGGCTATGGAATCGACCTCACCAACAGCGGCGCTCTCATTAGCGGAAACACGATTCGGGGCACTTTGACAGCGGGCGATCCCGCCGGAGATTTTGGTTGCGACTATATCGATGGTTCTGGGATTTATGTAACCGGAGGGGGCGGGATTCCCGGGTATAGCGTCCAGATTGAAAATAACCTGATTGAGTTCAATGCTGCGCGCTGCTACGGTGGAGCGATTTTCTACAACTATGCAACCTCCGGATTCATCGCAAACAACACCATTCGCTACAACACAGCCCTAGGCCCCGGTGGAGCGGTGTATGTCTACGCAAGCCCGGTCTCGTTTGTTCAAAACTTGTTCGTTGGCAACACGTCCGGCGCCGGCGGCGGTGCGATTTACCTGCAGATAATTAGTGATTCAAATTCCAATACAGGCCCTTTGAACCAGTTCCTCGTTAATAATACATTCGTGGGAAATACCATTGAACTAAACCCCAAGATCTTCGATTTCTATACGGATGGTTCTCAAGTCGCATTTGGCGGCTACGTCAGCCAAGTCGGTTTCTTCAATAACATTTTTGTTTCGGGCGATACGTACGGGCAGATTGCCTGCGACCCGACCTATCAGTACCTGAGCGGCAACCCACCCATCTTTTCCAATAACGACAGCCTCAATTTTGGCGGACCGCGCGCCAGCGGCTGGTGCCCCGATCAAACCGGCAGCAACGGCAACATCAGTGCCAACCCGATGTTCGTCAATCAAAACGGCGAGCCTTTCCATCTGCAGACCGTTTCTCCGGCGATATCGGTCGGTGATGCCGCCGCACCAGATCTCCCGACAAGCGACCTGGACGGCCAGCCCCGAACCCAGAATGGGAAAGTCGATTTGGGTGTCTACGAAGGCGGTGTCGCTCAATCTGGCGTTGATTCGACTCCAAATTTTTCTATCTCTTCGGCTCCTTCCAGCCTGGTGATTACCAATGGCCAATCCGGACAGATAACTCTCACCATTTCTCCGTCTGGAGGACTTATTGGGGCTTTATCCCTCAGCTGCCCAACAGCTCCTTCCGGTATCAGCTGTTTTTTCCCCGAGCCTATTCTCGGAGCTGGGGGCGACAATCAACCGCTCACCGCGAGCGTGACCATTTCCGCTTCCGTGCCTGCAGCAAGCCTTGCCACTCCGCCTTCAGAAGTGATCAGCTTTCGTAATGCCAATCGCTTGAGATTGTTTGCTCTCTTGTACTCGGTATTTCCTGCCATCCTGTGTGTTGAGCTTCTGTTGGCTATCCGCCGTCACCGTCTTATCTCAGTCGCTCCCTTTACAGCTGTTCTGGCTGCTGTGCTCTTCGCGCAATCCTGCGGTGGCGGTTCTCAGTCGCCCGCACCTCCACCTCCCCCCTCCAATTCAAAGTCGTTCACAATTGGGATTACAGTGACATCCTCGGGCAATGTGAATACCCCAAGCCAGACCTTGAACCTCCCCGTGACAGTCAACCTCTAGACTGCCCGCTTTGGTGAGTCGTTGTCGACCATCCAATCGGGAGAATTCTAAAATCGTCCCTAGGGCGCTCCATCACTTGATAATCCTCCTCAGACAACCTTCGCTTGATGCGGCAGAATCCTGTGCCAGGTGCCGGGGTCCAGAACCCAAGAGCAGAACACGGCCTCTCCGACTCGCACTCGTTGAATCAATGCTCTCCTCGAGATGCCGCGAAGCCGATTCCTGTATCCCGGCGTAACCACGCATTTTTCCGGTAGAATGCAGGGCCAGCACGAGAATTACCGGGCGGGGGCTTTACTCCACATGAAGCGTCGCAATGTCGATTCCGCTTTGCAGGCTGCGCTTGCTTTAGCACTCACGTTCGCCTGCTGCGGCCGCTTGCGCGCGGAGCACGCGCCGGCAATCCTGCATGAGGCTGCAAAACTGAATCACCTCGGACTGGACCAGCTGCACAAGAAGGAATATGACCAGGCGATAGCCAGCTTCCGGCAGGCATTGCAGATTCAGCCGGAGTATCCCGAAGCGCTCGATAATCTCGGAAAAGCCCTGGAATCTACCGGAAAAGACGCGGAAGCGATCGCCGATTTCGACAAAGCCATCAAGATTGCTCCGGAAAATGCAGCGGCGTATGCGGATAAGGGGCTGGCTCTCTTCCACGAAGGCAACTATGACGAGGCGGCAGCCTGCTACCGGTTGGCGATTGAGCATCACAAGAATTTTTCCGAAGCGCAAAATGGATTGGGCGCTTCGCTGCTGCACCTTGGCAAGAAGGAAGAGGCTGTGGCCGCGTTTCAATCCGCAATTGCCAGCAACCCCAAAAACGCGCACGCACAGGGAAACCTCGGGTCGGCGCTGCTGGCCGAGAACAAACCCGAGGACGCCTTGCCATATCTGCGCAAGGCGCACTCGCTGCGGCCGGATTCGCCGGAAGCTTTGGAAAATTACGCATTGGCACTCGAGCAGGCTGGACAAACGAACGAAGCAATCGCAGCGTACCACAAGCTGGCGATGAAAAATCCGAAGCAACCGGGTGCGTGGGAGCATCTCGGCCGTCTGTATGCCAAGACGAAAAAGTATGACCAGGCGGTGTCGGCCTACCAAAAAAGCCTGAGCTTGAAACCCGATGAGCCGGAAGTGTTGCTGGCCCTGGGACAGGTGCAATCAGAACAAGGCAAGCTGAATGAGGCGATTCAGTCCTTCGAAAAGTGCCTGGCTCTCCAACCGGACGATTTTTACGCTACCTACAATCTTGGGAACGCCTACTACGCTCAGAAGGATTATGCAAAAGCGGAGCCCGCTTTCGAAAAGTCCTATGCCCTGCGCCCGGATTACGCGGAGTCTCTCGTTGGCCTGGGGGCCAGCCAGCTGGCTGCGAACCAGTACGACAAAGCTGCCGAGACCTACCAAAAACTCGTGCCCATGAAACCAGACGACCCCAGTGTGCGATTCAATCTCGGCACCGCTCTCTTCAACGCGGGCAAGTATCCGGAAGCCGCCGCGAGCTACCGCGAGGCGATTCGCCTGAATCCGTCGCTGGCCCACGCGCACTACAATCTAGCGATGTCTCTGCTGCGCCTGAACGACGCGAAGTCCGCCCAGGCGGAATTCGCCGAAGCGCAGCGTCTGGATTCCAGCCTCAAGCCGCCAACAAAGTAGCGCGCACCATTCTCCGCTCACCAGGAGACTGTTCCGGTTTTCAGGAGTCTAAGGAGGTGATACAGTCGCCGCCCATCACGGGTGTGGCCGGACAAGAGGGAAGGGAAACGATGAAACTTGCGAATGTATTGTTGGCGGGAATGCTTTTCCTGGCAGGATCCGCGCGAGCGGCGGAGGTGAACAGCGGAGAGACACTGATACACGCGATGCACGACCGGTATGCGTCGTCGTGGTACAAGACGGTGACGTTCGTGCAGAAGAGCACCACCTTTAACGCCGACGGCACAACGAAGGCGGAAACCTGGTACGAAGCCGCGCTCCTTCCCGGCAGGTTGCGGATCGACATCGGCCCACCGAGCGACGGCAAAGGCTACCTGCTGGTGGACGGCAACGTGACGATTTTCCATGGCGGCCAGGTTAAAGACACCCGCAAGCAAACCAACATGCTCCTCGTGCTGGGCTTCGACGTCTATGCCCAATCGCCGGAAACCACCCTGGCCATCGCGAAAGCGCAAGGATTCGACGCGGACAAATTCCACGAAGATACCTGGGAAGGGAAGCCAGTCTACGTTTTCGGCGCCGAAAAAGGCGATCTCAAGTCCAAACAGTTCTGGGTGGAGAAGGAGCGCTTGCTATTTGTGCGCCTGCTGGAGCCGGACGCCAAGGATTCTGAAAAAATCCACGATATCCGCTTTGCCGACTACCGGCCACTCGGCAAAGGCTGGATCGCGGCGCTCGTGGAAGTCCATGACGGAGGAAAAAAGGTTTTCAGCGAGGAATACTCCGACATAAAAATGAATGCAAAGCTGGATCCTGCGATTTACGATCCGAAGCAATTCACCACCGCGCACTGGGAAAAATAACGCCCTGCGCGCATCGGCGGCGAATTACTCCATCTCAAACGTGACGTAAGTCAGCTTGCCGGAACGCTCCACGAGCATCGCGGCGGGGTCGCCCGGCTGCAATTTCGCAAACGCCGCGCGCAGGTCGTCCATACCCTTGATTTGCGCGCGGTTCAGCGAATGGACCACGTCGCCTTCCTGCAATCCGGAATCCACCGCCAGGCGATTGGCCACAATCGACGTCACCAGCACGCCTCCCGGAATCCGTAAGCCGCCGAGAACATCCGAAATGTCCGGCGTGACACTGACGCCAACGATTCCGAGCCGCGGTATCAAGTCCTTCTTCGGGTCGCCCAGGTCCGAAAGCCGGCTGGGATCGTTGTGCGGCTCGTAAATGGGAAGTTGCAGACCCAGCTTTTTGTCGCCGCGCATAATTTCCAGCTGTGCCGTATCGGACTTGTTCAGAAGATAGAGCGCCAGCGTGAAGATGGGCACGTTGTCCACCGGAAAACCATCCAGCGTGGTGATCACGTCCTGCACTTTCAGCCCGGCATGTTCCGCCGGGCTTCCCGGGTAAACATCCGAGACAATTACCCCCGATTCCGTGGCGAGGCCGAGCCCCTGCGACAAATCGCTGGTCACCGTTTGCACGTCCGCTCCGATCGACCGGCGCCGCACGCGTCCGTATTGCCGAATCTGTTCGTAGGCGTAACGCACGATGCCGCTGGGAATGGCGAAGCCGATGCCTTCGTTTCCGCCGGACTTCGTGTAGATGAACGTATCAATGCCCACGACGTTTCCGTCCACGTCCACGAGCGGCCCGCCGCTGTTCCCCGGATTGATTGCCGCGTCCGTCTGAATATAGACCATCGGATCATCGGGATCGGGTTGCCGAAGGACGGAGCTGACCAGCCCGAAAGTGACGGAGTTCTCCAGCCCTTCCGGGCTGCCAAATGCCAGAACAATCTGGCCCTTCTGGACGCGGTCATAGCGCCCCAAGGGAAGCGTGGGCAGTCCCGTTGCATCCACTTTCAATACGGCTAGATCAATCAGTTTGCTGAATCCCACGATATGTGCGGTCAGGGTCCGGCCCCGGGATTTCAACAGAGAGACAGCCTGAGAATCCTGGGAAGGCGCAGGGGTCAGAACCACGCGCACGCGGTCCGCTCCCTTCACGACATGGTAATTCGTGACGATGTAACCGTCCGGGTCGACAATCACGCCGGAGCCCAGGCTCCGTTCGCGCCCGATCGAACTTGGCGCGGAACCCTCGTCGTCCTCCTCGTCGGGCGAGCCGAACCCGGTGACCAGCACCTCCACCACCGCCGGCGAAACGCGCTTCACCAGCGACTGGAAGGAATCGTTCATCTGGTAAAGAATTTCCGGCGTTTTCTCCGTGGGCGCTGCGGGAGCTTGCGCATTTGCCCGAAGTGCTCCGCCCACGAGCAGTGCCGCAACGAGCAAGAATTCAGCGCATCGAAACAACCGGGACGGATTCGATCGCACAATGTTCACGGAGTCTCCTCTTTCGGTTGCAGCGCAATTGCCGTTGGACTCGGATGTTCCACCTTGCCCCACGTCACTATTTTCAGATCCAGCACAAAGATCGAGTAGAGCACCGGCACGAGAAGCAGAGTGATGAACGTGGCCAGGCCAAGCCCACCAATTTGTGCATAACACAGCGGCTGCCACAGTGGCCCGCCGTGCAGCGCCAGGGGAATCAGCGCAAGAATTGTCGCACCCACCGTGATCAGCACCGGGCGCAGCCGCACGATGCCCGCGTCCAGCAGCGCCTCTTCCAGCGGTTCCCCCCTTTCGTGCATCTCCTCAATAAAATCGAACAAAACAATCACATGGCTGACAATCACCCCAATGAGGCTCGCGATTCCGAGGAACGCCATGAATCCGAAGGGCGTCCCCCTGATGGAGAGCGCGATCAGCGCCCCCACTACGCCGTAAGGGGCGGCTGCCAGAACCAGGAACGGCTTGACCGCGTGCCGGAATTGAAACGCCAGCGCCAGGAAGATCAAAGCGATCGAAGTAGCCATGATCACGGCCAGATTCCGGAAGCCCTGCAACTGCTTCGCTTGCTCCCCGCTAACGACGATGCTGTAGCCAGGCGGCAGCGATTTCTGAAGCTCCGTCAGCTTTGGCAGAGCCGCCGAGAAGACCTCGGAAGCCAGCACACCGGGAGGCGTGAAACTCTGCACCGATATCGTGCGGAAGTGTTCCAGGTGGCGAATCCGCAGCGTCTGCAGCTTGTTTTCGATCTTGGAAACCTCCAGCAGCGGCACCTTGTTGTTCGATTGCGAGGCGTAGACATACAGGTTCTGGATGTCGGAAAGTTTTGCGCGTTCCTCCATGCGCAACCGCGAGACTACCGGAATCTGCTGGTCTCCGCGCCGCAGCGTCGTCAGCGCCGTGCCGCTCAGCGCGGCCGCGGACGAATTGGCTACGTCCTGGTTGGTGACGCCGGCCAGATTCGCCCGGTCGGGATCAACCTTAAGCGTGATTTCGAAGCCGTCTTGCCCCCAATCCTCGCGCACCCGCGCGGCTCCCGGAACCGACTGCAGAATCTCGCTCACCTTCGAAGCGATCGAGCGCAGCGTGCGGATATCTTTCTCTTCATCGAGTGCGCTAATGTCCGCCAGGCCCGTCACCCGAAGCTCCACGGGGTAGTCCACGGGATTCGTTTGCAACTGGCGCACGTCTACGCGGGCGCCCGGAACGCTCTTCGAAATGGCATCCTGAAAAATTCCCGCGAGCTTTGGCGTGTCGTCCTTGTTGTACACCTCCACGATTACTTGCGCGTAATTGAGCTGCTGCAGTTGCGGCGTCACGGAGAACCAGAAACGCGGCCCTCCCCCGCCTTCAAATGTAGTCAACGATTTCAGCACCGGCAGCGGCTTGCCATCTTTTCCGGGATGTTCCTTCGCATATTTGTCCGCCGTCGCCTGCACTACGCTCTCCACCTGCATCGCCGTTTGATTGGTCACAAACAGCGGAACATCGTTCGGCAGCCAAATGTCCATGAACGAAAGATACTGGACATCCTCGGGAAAAAACTGCGTTTTCAATCCATGACCGAGCAGTCCGCCCGCGGCCAGAAATACCAGAGATCCGCCAAACACCAGCCAGCGATGTCGTATCGCCCCCTGCCCCAGGCGGTAATAGCAGCCGCTGAAGCCCCGCGACCGCCGCTCCTCCATCGGCACCTCTTTTTTCTTGCTGGGTCGCAGCAGGTAATAGCCAAGCAGCGGAACGAAGGTCATCGAAACCAGTCGGGAAGCCACCAGCGCGCAGGTCATCACAATCGGCAGGCTGTACAGAAATTCTCCGGTCGATCCAGTCAGCATCAGAAATGGCAGATACGCAACGATGTTCGTAATCGTCGCGAACAGGATGGCGTGCGCCAGCTTCGTCGGCCCAAGCCATGCTGCGATCACCGGTGGATGGTAGTCGGCAAGCGACCGCTTGATGGAGTCTCCGGCGACGACCGGGTCGTCCACAAGCAGGCCCAGGGCGATAATCAGCGTCGCGATGGAAACCTGCTGCAGGTCAATCCCCAGCATGTGCGCGAATCCAAACGTCATCGCCAGCGTGATCGGAATGGATATCGCCATCAGCACCGCGGAGCGCCACTCCCAGAATCCGATCAGGGAAACAATCACCACCAGGGCGATCGCTTCATAGAGCGCTTCCATGAAGAGGTCCACGTTTTCCCGCACCTGGCGGGGCTGGTCCGAAGTGGACGCGACGATCAGGTCCGGGGGCAGCAGCCGCCGTGTTTCCGCCAGCTTCGCTTCCACATTCTTGGCAAATTTGCCGATCTGTTCGCCGCTCCGCATCTGGACAGCCAGTGTCACGGCGCGTGTCCGCCGCCAGTTTCCCTGAGCATCCCGCCACGAGTAGTAATTCAAGTAACGCGCGGGGCTCTGATAGCCGCTGCGGATGTCCACCAGGTCGCGGAGATACACGGCGAGACCGCTGCTCGAAGTCCCCACGATTACGTTGCCGATATCGGCCGTGCTCGTGAACTCCCCGGAAGGGTCGATCAGGATATTTTTCGAACCCGCTTCCAGCGCGCCGCCCGGCAGCGTGATGTTGCGGGCATTCAGGATTCCTTTCAGATTCGACGGTTGTAACCCGTAGGAAGCCAATCGCTCCTGCGAATAATCCAGGTAAATCTGTTCTGGCAAAACCCCGGAGCGATCCACGCGCGAAACCTCCGGCGCCCCGGTAAGCGCTCGGGAAAGCAGGTCCGTGAACTCATCGAGCTGCCGGTAGGTGTATTTGTTCCCTGGCGCGGCCGCGAGTCGTGGTGCAATCTGCGAAGGGTCGTGCACGATTATCGGCGGCCAGGTGTCCGGGTGAATCTCCGACTCGTGCAAACGCAGTTGAATAAAAGTGCGGCCGTAAGCGTACAACTCTTCATCGGTCTTGTCGGTCAGGCCATCAGCAAAGGCGTAACCCGGTCCCGCAACGATTTTCGTGTGCCGGAGCATGTGCTCCGCCTCGGCCGACTGCACAAACAAGCCCAGGGTACGTACCACGGCATCGGCGGGCACGGATTGCGGAAAGCAATAGACAATCGTCACGGGCCGGCCTTGGCTCGCGTCGTGCCTCTCCGCGCGGACGCCTTGTAGTCTGTGTTCGATCGCGCGAGCGCGCACGGCGATGGCTGTGGGCGCTTCCAGCGGGCTCGCCACCGTCAACATCAACGCCGCCGTATCCCCGAAGTCGCTGTTGAATTTAATCGGCCCCGCGCCCTGCGGCAGACTCAGCGAATTCAGCTTCAGGTTCATGTCGCTGAACTCTTTTTTCGAGTCCACCACCTTGTCCGAAAGTTGCACCTGCACGATGGAAAGGCTCGGCATGGAGAGCGACTTGATGCCGAAATTCGCTCCGATGGGTGCGCGAATGTTGGGATTTTCCGCGATGGTGGACTCGATCGGCCGGGTGACAAGTTGCTCCACTTGCTCGGCCGTTGCCCCCGGCCATTGCGTAATCACGGAGGCCACGCGGACGGGAATCTCCGGATCCTTGCGCTGCGGCATCTGCGTGTAGCCGTAAACTCCCAAAGCGACCGTAGCGAGCAGCAAAATCCACGAAATCTGCCGATTCTCCACGAAAAATCGCGCGGTGTTCTGTTCGTTTTGGATGTAGTCGGTGTCGGTGCGATGTGCCATTCGCGCGTCTCTTGCTTCCCGTCAAATCCTAAGGAATTACCTGCACGGCTTGCCCGTCACTCACCAGCGTCGCGCCGTTCGAGATTACGCGCTCCCCCAGAGCTACGCCGCGGGTGATCGATACCATGTTTCCGAACGCCGGCCCCGGCTGCACCGGCCGTCTCCTCGCAATCTCCTTTTCCCCCTCACGAACCACCACGAACACATCGAATGTGTTCGTGCCGTCGGAGGGCGAAACAATCGAACTCAGCGGCACCACCTGAACTGGCGCGGGCAGTTTCGCCTGCCCCAATGCCAATGTGGCCACCATCCCGGATTTCAGCAGATCTCCTCGATTCGGCAGCGTCACTTCCACCTGAAAAGTCCGGCTCTTCTGGTCCGCTTGTGGGCTGATTGCGGTCACGCGGCCCTCGAACGATTGCGGATAAATCTCCGTCTGAATCGATTGCCGCTGGCCGAGCTTCAAGGAGGGAAGCACCGTGTCCGGGATTCCAAAGACCGCTTTCACCACTGACGTTTCACCCATCGTGAACGCCGGCGTCCCGGTCGCCACCAGTGCGCCAATCTCGATATTGCGGCTGAGGATTTGTCCGTCCGAAGGAGCTCGTGCTTCGCAATCGGCAAGCGCTTGCTGCGCCTGGGCCAGCGAAGCCTTTACGGTGGTCAGCGTCCCTTGGCTGGAATCGAGCTGCGCCTTCGCGGCGTCGTAATCCGGTTGCGTCAGGGCGTTTGCATTGTACAAGGCTTGCGCCCGCGCAAAATCCTGTTGTGATTTTAGCGCGCCCGCCTGAGCCTGCTCCACCTGGCCGCGGTACTGTTCCACCGCGTGTTGGTAGTCTGCTTCGCGAACCGTAGCCAGTACGGTACCCTTCTTTACGAAATCCCCGGCCTGCAGATTCCGCACCCGGCCGTCGGCTCCCTTGCGTTGCAGAATCTGCGTCACGTATCCGGCGGACTTGAAGGCGACCGTAACCTGGTCATACGGAACTATGCTCGCCGAGTAGTTCACTCCTTCCTCGCCGCTGTACGAATGGACTTCCGCCACGGTTACTGGTGTCGGCAGTGGGCCGGCCGGCTTTTTCCCCGAACCGCAACCCATCAGCGAAGCTGCCACCAACAGGCCCAGCAGCATTGCCCCGGCGTCGCGCCGAATGCCATCCATACTCATCTAATCCTCACCGAGCGACTTCTCGAATTCCGATCGCGCCGTCCAGAAATTCGCCAGCGCTTGTTGGTATTGAGCCGCGGTTTGCGCCATGTTCGATTCCTCCGTCTGCACACTGCTTAGCAAGGCCGCCTTCTGCTTGTACTGCTCCAGCACCGCGTCCAGCTTTTCCTTCTCCGCCTCCTGGGAAAGCTCGGAAACCTTCAATTGCGCGCGCGCCTCGCGAAGTTTGCGGAAGCGATTGTCAATGTCGAGCACCACCTGGCTCTGCGTTTCCGTCAGATTCAGCCGGCTCTGGGCGATCGTCCGGTCTTTTTCGTCCAGCAGGTGGCGCTTGTAGCCCCAGTCAAACACGTCCCACTTCAGGGAAAGGCCGATGGAATTTACGTTTTCCGGGAAGCCCTGAATGGTAAAGGGTGAAAAATACATGTATTGCCCGCCGATCTCGGGGATATATTGCGCCTTCTGCAGGCGCCGCGAAAAAACCGCCTGGTCGATCTTGAATTGCGCCTGCCGGACCTCCGTGCGATTTTCCAGTGCGATGCGGCGGGCCGATTCCAGGTCCTGCTCTTCCGGTAACGGCCCCGGGACGCCGCTCACCCGGAAATCCGTGCGCACGTCGCGGCCCAGCAGATTGTTCAGATTTTCCTTCTGCGTTTGCAGGGTGTCCTGCAGGGTCACAAGTTGTAACTCAGCCTGGGCCAGCTGCGCCTTCACTCCAGTGCTTTGGTACTGCAGGACAGTCTTTTCTTTCAAGAATTGTTCCGTGGTGCGATCCACTTCATGAAGCGCCTTCACGTTTTCTTCCGCCGCATCCAGCGCACTCTGTGTCTGCAGCAGCGAATAATAAGCCTCTTTCACGGAGGTGTTGACCTGCTGCCGCTGCTGCCGCAATTGCTCCTCGCTCAGCCGCTTGCCGACTTTCAGCAACTCGATATTCAGATGCGCGTCGTAGAGCTTGCTCAGCGGCTGGTAGACTTGCACCAGGCTGAGCCCCGAGAATTTCGGGTTGGTGACCAGCACGGAATTGTCGTTGGGTACCGGCGTTTCGCCCACGTTCCCGAAGGCGCCCTGTGGGATGTGGATGTTGATCGCTGTCGGCAGGTAAGATCCGATCAGCTGCACATTGAACTGCGGATAGCGCTGCGTCTGTGCCGCTAGTATCGCGTCGTTGGAGTAGAGGACCCCCTGATCCGACATCTTGATCAGCCGGTTATTCTCCTGCGCCTCCGCGATCGCCTGGGAAAGCGTGAGTTCCGGCAAGGCATCCGTGGGCGGCGTTTGGGCAGCCGTGGGAATTGCCAGAATACAAAGGGAAAGCGTCAGAAGAAGGCGGGGCATCCAAACTCCGCTCCGAACCTCGTGCGAACTCGAGAAAGGCTTTCTTCAAAGCGGCGAGGAAAGCTGTCCTGGCGAAGCGAGGTCTATCCCATTCAAATCTTGCCGAAATTTATAATCCGGAAGAGGGAGTTGTCAATCGGAAACGCGCACTCACTCGACCCACAGGCTCGGCTTGAGTGCGCGGGTGGCAGCTCGACTAAAACAGACAGTCCGGAAGCAGCGAAATTCCGATACGGGGCAGCCTCAGGGCTCACTCAGCGTCGGCCGTTGCAGCCAGCGGGTCTTCTCGCAATAGGCGTAGAGTTCCTCGCGAAACTTCGGGTGGGCGATCTCAATCAGCGCTTCCGCGCGCTGGCGAATGGTCCGCCCGTGCAGGTAGGCCACGCCGTACTCGGTGACCACATAGTGCACCGAGCCGCGCGACGTAACCACCCCCGCGCCCGGATCAAGCACCGGCACGATCCTCGAAATCTTGCCTCCTTTTGCGGTTGCCGGAATGGCTATGATCGGCTTGCCGTTCTTGCATCGCGAGGCTCCTCGGATGAAATCGACCTGTCCGCCGATGCCGCTGTAAAAATACGTACCGATCGAATCCGCGCAGACCTGCCCTGTCATGTCCACTTGTAGCGCGGAATTGACCGCCACCATCTTGTGGTTTTGCGAAATGATGTAAGGATCGTTGGTATAGGCGTTGGGATGGAATTCGAACGCCGGGTTGTCGTGCACGAACTGGAACAGTTTCTTCGTGCCCAGCACGAATCCCGTGACGATTTTTCCCCGGTGAATGGTCTTGCAGCTTCCGTTGATCACACCCGATTCCACCAGCGGAATCGCGCTGTCGCTCAGCATCTCCGTGTGGATACCCAGGTCCTTGTGATTCGTCAGCTGCAGCAGCACCGCATCGGGGATGCCTCCGATCCCGAGTTGCAGCGTCGCGCCGTCTTCGATCAGTGACGCCACATTCTTCCCGATTGCCCGGTGGACCTCCGTGATCTCGACGGACTTCAGCTCGCACAGTGGACGGGAGTGCTCCACAACAATGTCAATGTCGCTCACGTGGATGAAACTGTCGCCGTACGTACGCGGCATCTGATCGTTCACCTGTGCGATCACGATCTTTGCTTGGCGCGCGGCCGTCAGAGTCGTATCTACCCCTACGCCAAAGCTGCAGAATCCGTGCGGGTCTGGTGGCGACACCTGGATCAGCGCCACGTCAATGGGCATCTGCCCGGATTCGAAAAGATTTTCGATCTGGCTAAGAAACACAGGTGTGTAATCCGCTCGCCCCTCATTCACCGCCTGTCGAACGTTTCCCCCGATGAACATGGCGTTGTGCCGGAAATGGCCTTCCATCTGCGGCGAAATGTAATCGGCGCGGCCCAACGTCAGCAGGTGCACGATCTCCACGTTTTTGACGAACGGCGCGCGCGCGATCAGCGCCTCGACCAGGGCCTCCGGCTCGGCGCAGCCGGGGTGGATGTAGACGCGCATGTTCGACTGAATGCACTGCACCGCTTCCTGTGGCACGACCGACTTGCGGCGAAATTGTTCATTCCAGCTCATCGGGACTCCCTGTCCAATCCTTCTCCGCGGATCAATGCACATGAACGTGCAATCGAAATGCCAGTTAAGTGCCCCGTATCCCAATCTAAGTCCTGAAACATGAACACGATACGGCGATGCGCGTGACCCTCGCACCCTTCCATGTGACATTTGACCCAGGACCCCTCGCAAAATCGCGCTGTCCCGCCCGCAAGGCTGCGATCGCGGAAAATATCCCCCCATTGCCCAAGCACGCAACGTTTTCTGCGAGGCAACGTTGAACCAGCTTTTTCTCTCCTGCAAACTTCCTCCGTGTATCGTTAAGCTGTACTTCCCACTGGCGGAGCTATGAGCAAGCTGCGAATCCTCGTTTCTCTAACGACCAACGACAACGACTATCAGATTGAGCAGGCCAATGCCGCGGAGCAGGCGGCCCGGAAATTCGGCGTCGAACTGCAGCTCTTGTATGCCGTCAACGATGCCATCAACCAGAGCACGCAAATCTTGAACGCCATCCAAGCGGTGGAAGATGCCCGCCCCAACGCCATCCTCTTCGAGCCCGTCGGCGGAACCGCTTTGCCGCAAGTGGCGCGCGCGGCGTTGGACGCCGGCATCGGCTGGGTGGTTCTGAATCGCGAGGCTACCTACGTCCCCGAACTCCGGCGGCTTGCCAAGGCCCCGGTCTTTGTTGTCACCGTGGATCACGTCGAAATTGGAAGAATCCAGGCGCGGCAATGCGCCGCATTGTTGCCCAAGGGCGGCAGCGTTCTCTATGTGCAGGGCCCTTCGGAAAATTCCGCTGCCAAGGACCGAGCCAAAGGAATGCTCGAAGTGAAGCCCGCGAATCTTCACCTGATCACTTTGAAAGGGCAGTGGACCGAAGACAGCGCGACCCGCACCGTGCGCTCCTGGTTGAAGTTGCCCACCTCGAAAAAAGCGGCAGTGGACCTGGTGGCCGCGCAGGATGATTCAATGGCCATCGGAGCCAGAAAAGCATTTCAGGAAGTGACCAACGAAATCGATCGCGAGCGTTTGCTCGCCGCTCCGTTCCTTGGCATTGATGGTTTGCCAAAAACTGGTCAGGCGTGGGTGCGCAGCGGACTTCTGCGGGCCACCATTTTCAGTCCGCCCAACACGGGCCAGGCGATCGAAATGTTGGTGGACGCGCTCGAAAACAAGAAGCCGCAACCCGAGCGCGCCATCAGCCAGGCCGTGTCGCTTCCGCCGCTGGACTCGCTTCGCCCCTGACTTCGACAAGTCAAATTCCGATGGATTTCTGGTGGATTTTTCAGTCCTGGCGGGTCCGGGTATCGTTTCGACACCCGCTATTGCCAGATGACTCCGAAAAGAGACACAATCTCCCCAGAGTCGGATACGGGTTGTCCCCCCGGTAATTCTTACATTCGACGCGGGTCCCTCGGCGCACGATTAGGAACACCGGTTCATGTCTTCTCTCTGGCGCAATCTCGCTCTGGCGGCGCTGGTTTGTTCGGCGTTTGGCGCAAGCCAGACGTGCGCCCAGGATGTTGCCGAAGCCGCGCGCGCGGCCCGCGAGCGCAAGGCAGCCCAGCAGAACGCACCACATCACGTTTATACAAACGATGATTTGAACCACGCCAGGATTCTGACACCGCAGGATACTTTGCGCGCAGCGAGCAACAGAACAATCCCCGCCGACCTGACGAAAGATGCCATGCAACCCCGGCAAGCAGCGCAGCGGCCGCAGACGCCGTCTCTTGGCGAAGTCGCCCGTGCCTACCGCGCCGAAAAAGCCGCGCGTCACGCGGAACTCGCCGCACAGCAATCCGAGCAGCCGCACTATTCCTTGGAACTTCCGAAAACAACTCTCGCCGCCCCGAAGCCATCCGTCGGCACACTGCCCGGATCACTTCGCAAGGATGAATTGCTTCCCGCGCTTCGCATGCCGGCGCCCGCGCCTCGGGCCACCACGAACCTGCGCATGTCCCCGTTTGTACCGCGGCACATCGAGGCTCCCGCCACTTCGCGGCGATATGTGCCGCTATCCAAACTAGTCGCATCGCTTCGCAAGGAAGAAGTCAAGCGCGGGGACAGTTGGTGGAGGCTGGCGAAACGTTACCTCGGAGACGGCTCCCGCTGGACGGAATTGCTGCGCCTCAATCCGGGCCACAGCGCGAACCCCGATATGTTGTTGGCGGGCACCATGGTCTTTCTACCAGCCAGTGATCATTCGAGCCCGGGACCCCCGGGGACTCGCGTGACCGTTCGCAAGGGCGACACGTTTTGGTCCCTGGCCCGCGATTATTTGGGCTGCAATCAAGCGTGGCCGCAACTGGCCGCCGCAAACCCGGAAATCACGCAGTTCACCAAATTACAAATCGGCGCGAAACTCAAAATCCCAGACAGCTCAGCTGCCGTGTGTTCCGCCGCCCCCGCGCTCCTCGCCCGAAAATAGCAAGTTCCTTCCCGCCTTGCCTGCCCGCCAGCAATAATTGGCCTGAATAATGGTGGGGCTGGGGAGGCTCGAACTCCCGACCTACGGTTTAGGAAACCGACGCTCTATCCATCTGAGCTACAGCCCCGCTTCTCCATTGTAGTATGACTCCCCGCGCCCCGGCGACACACGTGTACTCCACAGAGAGTACAGAGAACACCACAGCCCTGTGATACTATCCAGCCGTAAACGAGAGTGGCGCCCGCCTACGCCTGCCCAGCTTTCCTTTGGAGGCTCCCATGAGCAGCAAGCTGAAATGGATCGGAATCGCCATTGTGGTGATCATCCTGATCCTGTTTATCCTGCCTTTCCTGATCCCCGTCAACAAGTTCAAGCCAACCATCGAATCGAAAGCGTCCACCGCCTTGGGCAGAAACGTGCAACTCGGCAACTTGAGCTTGTCTCTGCTCACCGGCTCGGTGGGCATTGACGACGTTTCCATCAGCGACGACCCAAAATTCAACTCCGGCCCTTTTCTGACCGCGAAATCGGTAAAAGTCGGCGTGGAATTGATCCCCCTGATTTTTTCCCAGCAGCTGAATGTCACCGAAATTTCCATTATCAAACCGCAGCTCATGATGCTGAAGGACCCCAGTGGCCGCTGGAACTTCTCTTCTATCGGCGGCAATTCCAGCAAGAATCCCGCCCCCGCCAAAGCCTCGACGGCCGGCAGTTCCGGGGGCAGTTCTGCCGAAGCGCTCTCCATCGCCAAGCTGCGCCTCGAAGACGGCCAGATCACTCTGGGCAACACCGATTCGAAAAAGCGCAACGTCTATAGCGACGTGAATCTCACCGCCACTGATGTCGCCATGAAAAATAATTTCCCCGTGGACTTCTCCATGGGCTTGCCGGGCGGCGGCACCATGCAGATCAACGGCAAAGTCGGCCCGGTTGACCCCAACGACGCCGCGCAGACCCCACAAAATGTGAAGCTCACCATCAAGAGCCTCGACCTTGCGAAGACCGGTTTCCTCGATCCTTCCCTCGGGCTGGGAGGCTTGGCGGATATGGACGCAAACCTCGTGAGCCAGAGCGGCGAGATGTCCACGAAAGGCGAGCTGAAGCTCTCGAAAGCCGTCCTCGTCGCCGGCGGGAGTCCCGCCGGGATTCCGGCCATCGTCGATTTCGACACGAAGTACAACCTGGCCAAGGGGACCGGCGTCCTTAATCCGTCCACCATCAAGATTGGCAACGCAAAAACAAATTTGAGCGGAACGTATAAATCTGTCGGCGACGATTTCGTAGTGGACCTGAAAATTGTCGGCAACGGACTGCCCGCCACCGATCTGCAGACATTTCTCCCGGCTCTCGGCGTCAACCTGCCTGAAAAATCCAAGCTTGCTGCAGGCACGCTCAACGCCAACCTCAATGTCACCGGCCCGACAAACAAATTGGTCACCGATGGAAACATCGGCCTCTTCAATGCGAAGCTCGCCAATTTCGATCTGGGCAAGCAAATGTCCGGCGTCGGCTCCCTCGCGGGCATCAAGACCGGCAACGACCTGGAGATAGAAAAGTTCACTACCAACGTGCACATGGCCCCCACCGGTTTGCGCGCGGACAATCTGGATGCCGTGGTGCCTTCACTCGGCTCCGTGACTGGCGGCGGAACTCTGGATTCAAAAAACAACCTGGATTTCAATCTCGTGGCCGCGGTGAATAGCTCCGTCGTCTCCGGCGCCACAAGTGCGGTCGGCGGCGCGGGTGGCGCGCTGGGCAAGGCCCTGGGCGGCGGCTCGACCAGTTGCAAGAACGGTGCCCTCAAGGTTCCCCTTCAGGTGAAAGGCACAACCGCGAATCCGAAGTTCCTGCCCGACGTCGGCGGTGTCGCCGCAGGTCTACTGAAGAATGAACTTTCCTGCGGAGCCGGAGGTGCGGGCGGCCTCACCAATGCTGCCGGAGGTCTCGCGGGCGGCAACAAGGGAGCGGCCGACACGATCAATCAGCTCGGCGGTCTTTTTGGCAGGAAGAAAAAGCCTTAAGGTTATCCACGCAGCTTCGCAAAGCGCAAAGACAGGTGGCCCGCTGCCGCCTGTCTTTTTTTGTTCGCACTCTTGACGTTCTTCATCGTTGCCCTTAGCCTCAATACCCTGCAGGGGCTGTCCGGCGGGTACTTCGCGTAACCGTCTGCGCTTGGGGGACAAGGAGTCATCATGAGTTGGAGAAGCGTTTCGGCACGCCTGTGGGGTACTGTGTTCCTCGCTTGGCTGGCGTGCTTGGTCGGCGCGCAATTGGCGCAGGCACAGGGCGGGGAGCCACAGGTTTTTGCTATCCGGGGAGCGAGAGTCGTTCCCGTTTCGTCGGCGCCCATCGAAAACGCAACCGTCGTCGTGTCCCACGGTCTGATCACCGCCGTTGGAACCAACGTGGCCGTACCTCCCGACGCTTGGGTGATCGATGGCAAGGGACTCACCGTGTATCCCGGGCTCGTGGATGGCTTCACAGACGTCGGCGTGGCCACTCCCGCCCCACCAACGACAGACGGAGGCAATAAATTTCCTCCCCTTTCGCGCGGTCCCGAGGATCGCCCGGCCACCACGCCCTGGCGGAACGCCGCCGACGAAGTGAATCTCAGCGACCCGCGCGTGGAAACCTGGCGCATGGCTGGCTTCACCACCGTCATCGCGGCTCCGAAGGGTGGCATGTTTCCAGGCCAGGCGGCTATTCTCGATCTTGGCGGCGTGCGCGCCGGCGATTTCGTGGTGAAGACCCCCGTGGCCATTCCCATCTCGCTTCAAGCCCCGGGCGGATTCCGTAGCTTCCCGGGATCGCTTATGGGCGCGATCGCTTACACCCGTCAGGTCTGGCTCGATACCAACTGGGAATCCCAAGCGGACGCCATCTACGACAAAAATCCTCGTGGTCTCGAGCGCCCTACCTACGACCGCTCCGACGTTACGCTCGCGGAGGCGCTTGGAAAGCACGCCGTAGTTCTGATTCCCGGCAACAGCTCCCTCCAGATTCGCCGCGCTCTGCGCCTCAATGAAGAATGGAAACTCAACGGTGTGATCTACGGCGGCCAGATGGCCTACGATTTTGCGCCGGAAATCGCCGCAAAAAAGATCCCGGTGCTTGTGGACTTGAAGTGGCCGGAAGCCTCCAATGACGCCGATCCGGAAGTGACGCCCACGCTCCGCGAACTCCAGTTCCGCGATCGCGCGCCATCCTCCGCCGAGGCGTTGGATAAAGCCGGCGTCAAATTTGCCTTTTATTCCGGTGGAATCGCCACGCCCAAGGACATTCTCCCCGCCGTAAAAAAGGCAATTGATGCCGGCCTGCCTCCCACTGCGGCGTTGCGCGCCTTGACTCTTTCTCCGGCGGAAATTTATGGAGTTTCCGAAACGATGGGTTCGATTGAAAAGGGCAAAATCGCCAATCTGGTGGTCACCGACGGCGACCTTTTCGATAAAAAGACCAAAGTGAAGATTGTTTTCGTGGATGGGTGCAAGTACGAAGTTCGCGAAGTGCTGCGGCCCACTGATCCTCCCAAGGGCGACCTGACCGGTAAATGGAACATGAAGTTCGCCACTCAGCAGGGCGAAGAACAGGCCATCGCCGACCTCACGATGGAACCCGACGGCACCTTGACCGGAACCGTGTCCGGTGATCGTGGCACTGGCACTGTCTTTAGCGGCTGGGTCAGTGGCGACAATTTCTCCTTCACCATCAGCCTGCAGATCGAAGGCGGCACCAGTGATGTCGTCTTCACCGGAACGTTCGAAGGAACTTCGATGAAAGGAACCATCCTGGCCTTGGGATACACGATCGAGTTCACGGGCGCCAAACCCACTGCGGCTTTGGCCGCGACGATGGGAAGTGCGCGATGAGCATCTCCGCAAAGATTGCCTTCATCGGCGTGTTGGCGTGTTTGGCCTCCGCGAATGGCCTCGCCGCGAAAGAAAAACCCGCGGTCGTCGCCCCGGATACTCCGTCTCCGGCGATTCTGATTCGCAACGCCACCATCCTCACCGTTTCCCACGGCACCATGGAAAAGGGCGACGTGCTCATCAAGGACGGGAAAATCGCCGCCATCGGCAGCAATCTCAAAGCGCCCTCGGACGCGCAGGTCATCGACGCCACCGGGCAGTTCCTCAGCCCGGGCATCATTGATTGCCATTCGCACATTGCCATTGATGGCGACGTCAACGAAGGCTCCGTCTCGGTCTCATCGATGGTGAATATCGCGGATGTCCTGGACTCCGACGACATCTCCATCTACCGCGACCTCGCCGGCGGCGTCACCACCGCGAACATTCTTCACGGCTCCGCCAATCCCATCGGCGGGCAGACCATCGTCATCAAACTCCGCTGGGGACAACCCGCATCCAAGCTGCCCTTCGAAGGTGCGCTTCCCGGCATCAAGTTCGCCCTCGGCGAAAATCCGAAGCGCTCCAATTTCCGCATCTCCGGCGCGCCCCCCCGCTACCCTGCCACGCGCATGGGCGTCGAGGAAACCATTCGCAGCGCATTCACCGAAGCGCGCAACTACAAGAACGCCTGGGATACTTACAACAAGCGCGTTGCCGCCGGTGAAAAAAATCTGATTCCCCCGCGCCGCAACCTCAAGCTTGACCCTCTGGTAGAAGTCCTGGAAGGGAAGCGCTACGTCCACGCGCACTGTTACCGCGAAGACGAAATCCTAATGCTGCTTCGCGTGGCGAAGGAATTCGGCTTCCACGTGCAGACCTTGCAGCACGTTCTGGAGGGCTACAAGGTTGCCGACGAAATTGCCGCCGCCGGCACCGGCGCATCCACCTTCTCCGATTGGTGGGCCTACAAAGTCGAAGCCTACGATGCCATTCCCTATAACGCCGCGCTCATGACGCGGCGCGGCGTGATCGTCTCGGTTAACTCCGACGACGCGGCCGAAGCGACGCACCTCAATCAGGAAGCGGCGAAGTCGATGCTTTATGGCGGGCTGACGCATGATGAGGCTCTGAAGTTGGTCACCCTGAATCCCGCAATTCAGTTGGGCATTGATAAACGCGTCGGCACGATTGACGTCGGCAAAGACGCCGACCTCGTCCTCTACAATCACGATCCGCTCAGCGCTTATGCCGTTGTCGAAAAGACGCTGATTGATGGCCGCGTCTATTTCGACCGTTTGACCGATATCTCCGGGCGCCCAGCCCTCGCCCAGGAGAAGAAGGAACTTCTCGAAAAGCTCTCAAAGAAGCCTGAACCGGAGAAAAAAGCCGGTGAGAAGAAGCCGGAAGTGACGAAACCGGAAGGGACAAAGGGCGGAGAAAATAAACCCGCACAGCAGCCGGAACAAAAGCCGGAGCAGAAGCCGGAAGCCGCGCCCAAACCTCCGCAAGCGCAGCTCGCCATTGGAGGTGTGCAGTGAAACGCCTCCTCCCCGCCTGTGCTTCACTAATCCTTTTCGTGTCCCTCTTCGCTCCCATCGCGACGCCGCAGTCAAAAGCGGACTACGCCATTGTGCACGCCAAGGTATTCACTCTGGCCGGTCCACCGATCGAAGACGGAACGGTTCTCATCCACGACGGCAAAATCTCCGCCGTGGGCTCGGACCTCGCGGTTCCTGCCGGTGCACAGGTGGTTGACGCGAAGGGCTTGCAGGTCTACCCGGGCCTCTTCGATGCCGTCACGCAAATGGGCCTTAGCGAAATCAGCGCCGTCCGCGCCACGGTGGACTCCACCGAGACCGGACAATTCAATCCGGATGCTGTCGCCGCCACCGCGATTCTTCCTTCCAGCGCCCACATCCCGGTCACGCGTGCCGCGGGAATCACCGAGGTAATTGCCGCGCCAGCAAGCGGCGGCTTCGACAGCAGCGGCGATACCAATCTCATCGGCGGCCAGGCTTCCGCGATTTACCTCGCCGGTTGGACCATCGACGATATGCTGATTAACAAACACGCCGCCATGGTTGTCGATTGGCCCGACGTGCAGACCCGCTCGTTCGACCTCTCGACCTTTTCGATCAAGGAAAAGCCGTTCCCCGAAGTTAAGAAGGAATACGACAAGCAGATCAACCTGCTCGCCGACTACATGGAGCAGGCGCGCCACTACGCACAGCTCTTGCAGGCTCCGGGAGGCGCAACTTTTCCGCGCGATGTGAAGCTCGAGGCGATGGCGCCCGTCATCCGCGGTGAAGTTCCCCTGCTCGTGTTTGCGGACACCGCCCGGCAAATTCGCGATTCCGTCGAATTCTGCGACAAGCAAAAGCTCAAGATGATTCTCGCCGGCGGCCAGGAAGCCTGGAAGGTCAAGGATCTGCTCCGTTCCAAAAATATTCCAGTCGTCCTTCGGCCCACTCTTGCAGCTCCGCCGGACGACGACGATCCCTACGACCGAATGATGACCCAGCCCGAAGAACTCCGGACTGCCGGCATCCAGATCGCCTTCGCCAGTTTCGACAACAGTTTCGCGCGCCGCCTCGGGCAGCAGGCTGCGAATGCCGTCGCCCATGGGCTGCCTTATGAGGAAGGCCTGAAAGCCGTCACCCTGTACCCCGCCCAAATCTTCGGTCTAGATTCGCAGCTGGGAACGATTGAGGCCGGGAAAGTTGCTAGCCTGATCGTCACCAACGGCGATCCTCTCGAAGTCACCACCAGTATCCGCTACCTCTTCATCAAGGGCAGGCTGACTTCCACTGACAACAAACAAAAAGACCTTTACGAAAAATATCTAAACCGGCCGAAGCCTGGCCGGTAAGTGGCTTTGTTCGCAGGCTTCGCCGCGAACCTCAGAAAATCGCCGCCTCCAAAAAGCGCCGATAATCCCGCAACTTTTTCGCGGCAACCGCGTATCTAACAGTACGTTGCCATGCGCAAGGCTATCTATCCGGGAACTGCAGCACTTCTCGCCCTGCTGATTGTGGGCCCCGTTCATGCCGATGAAGCGAAAAAGGTCATAGACCAGTATTTGAAAGCCGTTGGCGGGAGCAAATCCGTCTCCCGGCTGCAAACTCTCGCCATCGACGGCAGCCTCTCTACGCCGGGCGAAGATGCCCCGGGAACTTACTCTTTCCGGGTGAAAAAGCCCAATCGCTTGTACGTCGAAATTCGCTCCGGTGATGCCACGCTGATCGAATCCTATAACGGCAAGTCCGCCTGGCATCAGGCCGCCAATGGCGAAATCAGTACCTTGCTCGGTTCCGCCGCACAGCAAATGGAAACCGCTTCGCACTATTACAATTCGCGACTTCTCGAACTCGGTAAACACAAAGTCGGAGTCGCGTACAAAGGCGAAACCCAGGTGCGCGGACGCCCCGCCCAGCAATTGGAGCTGACCTATCCTTCCGGCCAGCGGTGGCAGGTCTTCTTTGATCCGCAATCCCACCTCATCGTCGAAGAAAAATCCCAGGTTGCCGGCGAACCACGGGATATTTTCTATAGCGAGTATCGCCGCGTGGATGGTGTCCAGGTGCCCTACAAAATAGAATTGCACCGGGGAGCCGCCGCTTATTCCGTCGCCGTCACTCGCGTGGCCGTCAACGAAACTATCGGCGAACGCGTCTTCGATTTCCCCATTAAATCCCAGGTCAAGCTGCCCGACTTGAAGCAGCTCTTCGAAGAGATCGACGCCAATCAGAAACAGATCGACAAGCTCAAGGAAAACTACGCCGGAACCCGCGTGGAAGAAGAGACGCAGTACGACAAATCCGGCCAGGTCACTAAACAGGAGATCAACGAGTACACCTTCTTCTATCTCAGCGGCGATGAAGTCTCTACGCTTGTAAAGAAGGACGGAAAGCCACTCGGCGCGGAGGAACAGAAGAAGGAAGACGAAAACACGCAAAAGCGCATCACCGAAATCCAGAAAGAACAAAAAAAGAAGGCGGAAAAGGACGAAAAAGCCAAGGAAGAAGGGAAACAGAAGCAACACAAGGACGACGACGACCCAGGCATCGAAGTCTTCCTCCGCGCTTCCCAGTTCGTGAATCCGCGCCGCGAGCGATTCCGCGGACAGGACGTTCTGGTTTTCGACTTCGAACCCAATCCGGAATACAAAGCAAAAACCATGGTCGAAAAATTAATTAAGGATCTCGCCGGAGTCATCTGGGTGGACGAACAGGCCAAGCAGGTCGTGCGCCTGGAGGCGTATTTTGTCGGCGACTTCCATCTCGCCGGCGGACTTCTCGCCAGCGTCAACCGTGGCACGGGATTCGTTTTCGAGCAGGCCTATCTCAATAACGAAGTCTGGCTGCCCACCTATGAGGAAGCGCACATCGGCGCGCGCGTTCTGTTGGTCAAAGGTTTCCGGATGAATGAAATTACGCGGTACTCCGACTACAAGCGTTTCAGCGTCGAAACCCTCAATAAGATTGAGAAGCCAAAGGAAACCGAGTCTCCCGCTGCGGAACCTGCGGACAATAAGTCCCCTTAAGTCTGTCCCGCTCTAGCTTCGATCTGGAAGGGCTATCCGGCTGCGCTTCTTTGCTGAGAACTTCCTGAACTTTCCGAAACGCGAATCCCGCTGTTTCGATTTCTCGGTTCCAGCCAATCACCTCGGGGCGACGCCTGCTAGCGCCCTTCGAAGGGATACCGGTCCTGCGCCTGCACTGCGTCCGCGATGCGCCGCCGCAGCCCGATGGTGTCCACCGCCGGCCGCTTCCCGAAGCGCTTCAGCACCGCCATCTGCGTCATCAGCATGTCGCCCTCGTGGACAGCCGCGAGTGCGCGCTTCGCTTCGTGATCCACCCCCTCGGCGGCATCCGCGATAAAGACGCGCGCCGCGTCAATCATCACCGATGAGGCGGCTTCGCCTTTGCTCGCGGCTGCCTTCTGCGCGCGCAACATGCAGGACTCCATCGCATAGATCTCCATCACCATGTTCGAAAGCGCTCCGATCAGTTCCTGTTCCTCGGCCAGTTTCTCGCGGAACTTCTGCACCGCGCCGCCCGCGGCCTGCAGGAACATCTTCTTGGCGCTGCCGATCGTCCGCGCTTCCTCCGCGAGCACGCCTTCCGGTGTCTCATCGAACGAAGGCCCCGCCAGTATCTCATCGGCCAGCTTCATCGCCGCCGGGATCAGTGGCAATTGGCCGCCCATGGCCCGCTTCATCAGCATCTGGATGATCAGCATGCGGTTGATTTCGTTCGTGCCCTCGAAAATGCGATTGACGCGCGAATCGCGGTACGCACGGCATACTGGGTAGTCCTCGTGGAACCCGTATCCGCCGAAAATCTGCACCGCTTCATCCACCACAAAGTCGAGCATTTCGCTGCCGTACACCTTCGCGATGGAGCTCTCGATCGCGTACTCCTCCAGCACCTTCATCGTGTTCTGCGTTTTGTTCCCGGATCCCGACGCCGCGTTCATGGCCGCTTCGATGTTTCCCGCGGTGCGGTAATTCATCGATTCCACCGCAAAAATCTGCACCGCCATCTCCGCCAGCTTCTCCTTCATCATCCCGAAGTCGCCGATCGGCTTGCCGAACGCCTTGCGCTCTTTCGCGTATTTCGAAGCCGTCATCAGCACGTACTTCGAACCGCCCACGCACGAAGCGCCCAGCGTGAAACGCCCCGCGTTTAATACGTTGAACGCCACGATGTGCCCGCGCCCGATTTCATGCAGCACGTTTTCCTTCGGCACCTTGCAGTTTTCCAGGAAGATCGGCGTCGTCGAACTTCCATGAATCCCCATCTTGTGCTCTTCATTGCCCGGTTTGCAGCCCGGAAAATTCCGTTCCACCAGGAACGCCGTGAACTTATCGCCGTCGATTTTCGCGAAGATCACGTACAAATCGGCGAAGCCGCCGTTGGTGATCCACATCTTCTGCCCGTTCAGGACGTAGTGTGTCCCTTCCCTATTCAGTTCCGCGCGCGTCAGGGAATTCTGCGCGTCGCTGCCCGCCTGCGGCTCGGAAAGGCAGTACGCGCCGATCATTTCTCCGCTGGCCAGCTTTGGCAGATATTTCTTTTTCTGTTCCTCCGTGCCGAAATAAACGATCGGCAGCGTCCCGATTCCGGCGTGCGCGCCGTGGGTCACCGCAAACCCGCCATAAATGGAGATTTTTTCTGTAAGCAGTGTCGTGGCGATCTTGTCGAGCCCCGCCCCGCCGTATTCTTCCGGCGTGCCGCCGCTCATCAGCCCAAGTCCCGCGGCCTTCCGCACCAGTTCCGCCATCAGCCCCGGCTTCTTCGCTTCCAGGTCTTTCGCCAGCGGAAGTACTTCCTTCACCACGAACTCTTCCGCCGTCTGCCCGATCAGCTTCTGGTCGTCGGTCAGGTCCGCCGGCGTGAAAATGTCCGCGGGCGCCGGAGCTTCCAGGAGGAAACTGCCGCCCTTTGCTGCGGGTTTCGTGAGAACGGAGGTGGCCATGAGTGATGCTCCTTGCCGGCCCGGGGCCGCGGTTGAATTCAAACAACTGTTTGAAAAGTCCAGCACCCGATTCTACCCGTACGGCAGGGCATTCCGCAATAGAACTTGATGCCACAGGTAAGTCCAGGCAAAGCGCCGCTAAGGGAGGGGATGTGAGCCAAAGTTCCAGCAAGCAAGGCGAATAGCGACATAGCCCGTCGCCAGGGCTGGGAGTGCTGTCGGTCTTGCGGGAGTTTTTTCTTCTTCTTTGAGGGCTATTCCCGGTCCCGGGGAATCTCTCTTGTTCGTTTTACGCGCGCTCGAAAATTCCCGCTGCGCCCATCCCGCCGCCCACGCACATCGTCACCATCCCATACCGCGCGTTGCGGCGTTCCAATTCGCGCAGGAGTGATGCCGTCAGCTTCGCCCCCGTGCAGCCCAGCGGGTGGCCCAGCGCAATCGCCCCGCCGTTGGGATTCACTCGCGTGGGATCCAGATTCGCCTGCCGAATCACCGCCAGCGATTGCGCGGCAAACGCTTCGTTCAATTCAATCACTGCCAAATCGTTCAGCGATAATCCCGCCAGCTTCAACGCCTTGGGGATCGCCTGAACCGGCCCAATCCCGAATTCTTCCGGCAGGCATCCGGCGGTGGCGTAAGTGACAAAGCGTGCCTGTGGTTTCAGCCCGAGCTGCGCCGCCTTCGCGTCGCTCATCAGCACCACGGCCGCCGCGCCGTCGCTCATCGGAGAACTGTTCCCCGCCGTTACCGTCCCCTTCACATGAAAAGCCGGCTTCAGCCCTGCCAGCACTTCCATCGAAGTTTCCGGCCGCGGCATCTCTTCTTTGTCGAACACAAAGCTCTGTGTCGCCGGCCTTACCGGGGACTTGCTCTTCGCGCCATTCCCGTTGGGCAGGGAAGTGATCTTGACCTCCACGCCCACGGTCTCATCTTTGAACTTTTCCGCCGCAACCGCGCTTACCGCCTTCTTATGCGACTCCACCGCGAACTGGTCCGCTTGCTCCCGTGAAATTCCGAACTTCCGCGCGATATTTTCCGTGCCCAATCCCATGTTGATGTACGCATCCGGATAGTGGTCCACCAGCCAGGGATTCGGCGAAATCTTGTTGCCGCCCATGGGAACCATGGACATCGATTCCGTGCCGCCCGCGACGATCACCTGCGCCGCGCCGCTGCGAATCCGCTCTGCTCCTTGCGCAATGGCCTGTAATCCGCTGGCGCAGAAACGGTTCACCGTCATCGCCGAAGTCTCCACCGGCAGCCCCGCACGCAGCGCCGCAATTCGCGCCACGTTCATTCCTTGTTCCCCTTCCGGCATGGCGCAGCCCAGGATCACGTCGTCAATTTCCTTGGGATCGAGTCCAGGGACACGCGCCAGCGCTTCCTTGATCACCAGCGCGGCCAGGTCGTCGGGACGCGTGGTGCGCAGTGACCCTTTGAAACCTCGCCCCACTGGAGTGCGTACGGAAGAAACAATGACGGCTTCAGCCATGGCGGACCTCTTTCGTGCGGATTCCTCCCGATTGTCGGCCGCTGCGCACAAAAAAGCAAATTAGGCCCAAACGGGAGTAATTTCCTGCGGCCATGGTCACTTTCCGTGGATGGGGAGGCCCTTCTTCGGAATGAAGAGAGTCGCGGGCGGGGCGATCTTGTTCGTCACAGAAAAATTCCTCTGGTTCAACGCAATCCCGATTCTTCCCCGGGAGTCCACGTACAGCAACGGGTCGCCGACTGGTACATCCATGAACGTCTTCATATACGGCAACGAGAACGGCTTCTTATTTAGTTGAATGGTCACGCGGTCGCCGAGGTTGTAGCCGAGTTGTTTGAACTCGTCCCCCGAGATATCTGTGATCAGCGAGCCGAACGGATCGTCCAGCGCGATGATGTCGCCTTCGATGCCTTTGTCCGTGACCGCCGGCGTCTTGGGCGTGAGCCGCACCAGTTGCTGCACCGTTGGCCCGACCAACGTGTAGTCCCAACCCGCTGCAAGGTGCGCGCCCACCGGAGAAAAAATGTCCCGCCCGTGAAAGGTCGAAGAAATTGCGTCTCCGATCATCCAACTGCTGTTGATGATTTCCCGCGCGGAGTCCAGCCCGTCGCGATCAATCACGGGCGAGATCAGTCCGTTGTCCGGCACCACGAAGTATTGCCCCTTCTTTGTCTTCACCACCACTGCTTTGCGGTTGGTGCCCACGCCCGGATCAATCACGCCAACGAAAACCGTCCCCGCCGGGTAATATGGGCTGACCCCCGCCAGAAAGCGCGCTCCTTCCTCAATCGAGTACGGCGTTACCTGATGCGTGATGTCCATGATCCGCAGATCCGGAGCGATATTCAGCATCACCGCCTTGCAGATGGCCACTGCGTCATTTGCGGTGCCGAAGTCTGTGATAAAGACCAGCACCGGATGCTGGGCCGCTCGTGGACTCGCGCTGGGCTCCTGCCGTAGCGGTTCCGATTTCGTGCAACCGCTTATCCAGGTGGATGCCGCGATCAGCAGAAGGGCCGCGATTTGCGCTCCGTGGCGATGCATCATCCTGCGAATGCTCCTGTGGAGAAATCCCGTCCAGCCTCGAAAACTCCAAAGCTACCTCAAAACCCGGCACAGTATACGGGAGATTCCAAATCTCCCGCCAGATTTCGTTTCGAACCCCGATTGCGGCACTTCCTTGATTTCATTAGACTGTTTGCGCCCACCCGTCAGGGGTATCGAAGTCCATTTTTTCGCCGCCCGCACAGCCCTCTCGAGGACTATGCCCAATCAATCGTCTAGGAGGACGCAAATGCGTCGTAGAGTGCTTTGCTTGTTTGTATTCTTTCTCGCGGCGGTTGCCGCGCGCGCGGATCAGGTCACCTTGAAGAATGGCGACCGCTTGAGCGGAAAGATCGAGAGCGCTGATGGAAAGACACTTCTTCTCAAATCGGATTTTGCCGGAGACGTCACCATCCAGTGGGACGCCATCACCGGCATCGAATCCACGGAAAATATCACCATCACCTTGAAAGACGGCACGAAGCTCTCGGGAAAAATCACCACGGCAGACGACAAGTTCGTTGTGGCTGGGGCGCCTGCGCCGGCCCCGCCTGCGGCAAAGGAGTCCATCGTCGCCGTTCGCAACGATGCGAACGAGCGCGCCTACGAGGAAGCCGAAGAAAAAATGGCCCACCCAAAATTTACTTATTTCTGGCGCGGCTTGTTTGATACGGGCCTGGCCCTTACGCGCGGCAACTCCGAAACCGTCAATTTCACCATCGCTTCCAAGGCTGTCCGCGAAACCCCGCGCGACAAAATTACAGTCCACGCCGACTACATCTTCGCCAACAACAGCTCCGTTCCCCCCACGCAGACTACCGCGAATGCGCTCGACACCGGCATCCGTGGCGATTTGAATGTCCGCCCACGCCTGTTTGTCTTCGCCTTCACTGATTTTCAAACCAACGAACTCCAGCACCTCGATCTACGCAGTTTATTTGCCGGCGGCTTCGGCTACCACATCATCAAGACCGCCAATACCACCTTCGACCTCTTCGGCGGTTTTTCCTATGATCGGGACTCGTTCGGGTCCTACCTGCTGGCTAACCCCGCTCCCCCGCCGGATTTCAACACTATTCCTTCGTCCGTGCAAAACAGTGCCGAAGCCCTAGTCGGCGAGGAGTTCGATACCAAGCTCTCGAAACGTTCGTCGCTAGCCGAACGCTATACCTTTTATCCGAATCTCTCGCACGCCGGTGAATACCGCTTCCAACTCGATAGCAATATCGCCACGCAAATCAGCAGTTGGCTGAGCTGGCAAGTCACCATGAGCGACCGCTACATCAGCTATCCCCCTGTGGGTTTGAAGGCCAACGACCTGCTCCTCTCAACCGGCTTGCGTGTTACCTGGGGGAAAGGCAAACTCTAGGCGTTCTGTCCCGCCCATATACTCACCGTTCGCTCCCAAGGGAGCCAAGGAGGTAGTTCGCATGGGCTTTATCGCTTGGATTGTGACGGGCCTCATCGCCGGCTGGCTGGCCGGGAAAGTTATGAAGGGTGGCGGCTATGGCGTCGTCATGGACATCATCCTCGGCCTGCTCGGTGGGATCGTCGGCGGCTGGGTCTTCGGTATGCTCGGCATTTGGCGCGGCGGCGGGATGATTGGCTCAATACTCGTCGCGTTCATCGGCGCGGTCATCCTGGTCTGGATCACCCGCCTCCTCAAAAAGGCTTGATCCGCTGATCACTCCTTTTGCCGGCCCGCCCGAATCGCCCCGGGGTCTGCCCCTTTTGCCTGGCACCCAAGCGTTCGCGGGCGGGAATAGCTAAGCAGATAATACTCTCCAAGGACCTGTCCCTTGCCCGGAAGAGCAGGTTTTTCCACAAGGGAGTACTCGAAGATTAAGCGAAATTGTGCGCTCCGCCAGCGGCTTAGGTAACCTGCTTATAATCATCAAATTACACAAGAATATGGCTGCCATAGGCGGTACTAGGAGATTCGTTTAGCCCATATTTTGATGCTACTGTACCATTTCCCTCCATCCCCTCCTCCTGTCTAATGGGACAGGTACGCACCTTAGACCCTTTGGCCAGGGAACTTCATCTAAGGTGTGTGGGTCGTCTTTCACCCCTGGGCTGGGTTTTCGGGGGGCGGTCAGCAAGAGAGGGAAGGGTCAGGATGCAAAAGAGAGATAAGGGTCGCAAATGGATTTGGTGGTTCCTGGGGATTGTCGCGGCGCTGCAACTCTACTTCGTTCGTGAACTGCTCGCGGCGTTCGCCATCTTCGTGTTGGGCTTTGCGGTGATCGGGGTCTGCATTGCTTCACTGTATATGTTTCAAGTGGCTTGGGGAGCCGGCGTCGCGCGGTTGGCGGCGAGCCAGCATCCGCTGGTCCTTGCAGCCCGGCGCGGCGTAGTCTCCATCGAAGACATGGCCCGGCGGCCGATTCGCCGTCCGGGTTCGCAACCAGTTTCGTAAGCAGGTTGCTTCTTCAACTGCTTGCCAGAGCACAGGGTGGGGGCCGGGCGTAATGCGGTTCCCGAAACTGTGAACAGTAGCGCGGGTCGGCCGTCCTGAGAGAGCGGCCGGCCCTTTTTCTTTTGGGGCTTAGCGCTCTTTGCATTAACTCCCGCCTGCGCTTTTCTTTGCGCCTCCAGATTTGCTATCGTTGCCCCGCCCTGCCCGGCCTGGAGGTAGTCATGAAACTGTTCCGCCCGCAATTTGTCTGCTTGCTGATCTTTGCAACAGTAGCCGCAATCCCCATTAGTTACGCGCAGGAAAAAGCCGCCACACCAGTAAAAAAAATCGCCATTCGCGCCGGCCGCCTGATTGACGGCAAAAGCGAGACGCCAATCGCGAACGCACTCATCGTGATTGAAGGAGACAAAATTGTAAGCGTCACGCCCGGCGGGGCGCCGCCCGCGGGCGTGGAAATCATCGATCTCTCCAAAGAAACGGTCCTGCCGGGCTTCGTGGACGCGCACACGCACGTGCTTCTCCAGGGTGACATCACCGAGGAGGACTACGACGCGCAACTCCTGAAGGAATCCATTCCTTACCGCGCGATTCTCGCCGCCCGCAACGCGCAGATCGCACTTGGGCATGGCTTCACGTGTTTGCGTGACGTGGAAACCGAAGGCGCCATGTATGCCGACGTGGATGTGAAGAAGGCCATCAATCGTGGCGAGATTCCCGGCCCGCACATGCAGGTTTCGACCCGCGCGATGACGCCCACCGGAATGTATCCGCTGCTCGGCTACTCCTGGGAATTGAGCGTCCCCAAAGGTGTGCAGTATGTGGATGGCGTCGACGAAGCGACCAAGGCCGTGCGCGAACAGGTGATGTACGGCGCGGACTGGATCAAGTATTACTCCGACCACGGATATTTCTACGGGCCCGACGGTGTGCTGCACAGCCACGTGAACTTCACCGATGCGGAAGCAAAAGCGATTGTGGACGAGGCGCACCGCCTCGGCCACAAAGTGGCGGCGCACGCGATTGGCAGCGACGGCATTGCGGCGGCGCTTCGGGCGGGCGTGGACTCCATCGAACACGGCGACGGGCTCACCGAACCGGAGATCGAAGAGATGGCGCGCCGCGGCGTTTATTGGGTGCCGACGATCATGGTGGGCGCGTACGTGGCGCCAGGACGGGGCGGCAACTGGCCAAAGATGGTGGCGACAGAGAAGGCTGCGTTTCAACTGGCACTGAAGAAGAACGTGAAAATCGTGCTCGGCACCGACGCGGGTGGCTTCGATTGGCGCCAGCTCAACGAAGCCAAGGAGTTCGACTACTACGTGCAATACGGCATGACGCCGATGCAGGCCATCCGCACCGCAACCACCTCCGCCGCGGAATTGCTTGGCTGGTCCGATAAGATGGGCACGATCGAAGCAGGAAAGTGGGCCGACATCGTGGCCGTCTCCGGAGACCCGCTCAAAGACATCACCGAACTCGAGCGCGTCAACTTCGTCATGAAATCCGGCTCTGTCTTCAAGAACGAATTGCACTAAATCTGAATATATCCAAGCGAAGTTATAGTTCGTCTGGCAAGGCCGGTCTTACGTGAGGCGCTGATCGTCGATCTGCGGCACCAAACTCTCTGAAATTGAGCCGTGCTTGGTTAAGGCTCAGGCCGGAGTTCGGGCCCCCGCGTATCTCTTCTGCGTCATGGTCGTCTTGACCGTCGTCCTCCCAAAAACAAACCGGGCAAATTTCGTCTTGGCCCCGCCCATGAAGCGTTCTGAACCGGCAGCATGGACATCGATACGTCTTTGTCGGCTCATATTTCTCAGAAATATTTCTAAACACACAAGTCTCTCCAGCTAAGCGTTGGGATCATGCTGAACATCTAGAAAAACGCGGCGCCGCCGTCGACGTTGATGGACTGGCCGACCATGGCGCTGGACATGTCCGAGCATAGGAACAGCGCGGCTTGCGCAATTTCCATCGCAGTTTGTCCGCGGCCTTGCAGCAGGGAACTCAGGAATCCTTTCAGCTGCTCCTCCGGGCTGATATTTAGTTTTTTGGCGAGAGTGTTGCCAAGTTCCTGGCTCATTTCCGTTTCCGTCACCGGTCCCGGACAAATCGCATTCACACGCACGCCGTTGCGCGCCGCCTCGGCGGCCATGTAACGCGTCAGTCCCAGCAGTCCTGCCTTTGCCGCGGCGTACGCCGAACCCCACGAAAAGGCGGCCTTGGCCGATAAGCTCGAAATATTCAGAATCACGCCGGACTTTCGCGCGTACATTCCGGGCAGCGCCAGTTGGCTCAGCTGAAACGCCGCGCGCAGATGCACCGCAATCACCTTGTCGAACTCTTCGAGCGGATAGTCTTCCACCGGCACCACCGGTCCGTAATGCCCGCCGTTGTTGACCAGGATGTCCACGCGCCCCAAATGCTGCACGGCCTCGGCAAAAACGCGCGCGCAATCCGCCTCCCGCCCCAAATCGCCTGCCACATAGACGGCCTTGCCGCCATCCGCAGCAATCTCCTTCGCCACTGCCGCCAACTGGCTGCTGGTACGCGCGGTCAAAAACACCGTCGCGCCTTCCCGCGCAAACAGCAGCGCGATCGCGCGGCCGATGCCGCGTCCCGAGCCAGTTATTAGAGCGACTTTATTTTCCAACAGCATCAGCGCGACCCACCGGTGCAGGTTCTGGTTTTTACTGCGGGGAGAAAATCGGCCGGGACCGGCTCTTTGCCGGTCGATTCCGGCAGAATGTCCCATGCCGTCATGGTCACGATCAGACTTTCCTTGGGATACACCATCAACTTTTGACCGCCGAAACCCCGGCACATCCAGACGTATTCGCTGGCATCCGGTAGTTCGGACAACCACCACTTGTAACCATATTTGAATTGCCGTTCGTCGGTTTGGATGTAAGGCGCAAGAGATTCCTTCACCCAGGCGCTGGAAACAATCCGCTGGCCATCCCACATGCCATCGTGCAGATACAAATAGCCGATTTTTGCCAGGTCGCTGCCGTTGAGATACAAGCCGCCTTCGGTATCCACAACTCCCAGATAGGTGCGTTTCCACTGATGGCGGATGCCCAGCGGCGCGAACAAATATTTTTCACCGTAGTCGTCAATGTCCTGCCCGGTTTCTTTCTGAAAGATGTAAGCGAGGAGTTCGGTTGCCCCGCTGCTGTAGTTGAATACTTTTCCGGGTTCGGCGGCCATGGGCTTGTCGATCACGTACTGCACCCAATCGTCGGTTGCCTCCATCAAGCTGGAATCGCTACGCGGATCGTCGTACGGGACATCTTCCTCATGCCATTCCAGCCCGGCGGTCATGGTTAGCACGTCGCGCAAAGTCATGCGGCGTTTGCGGTCGTCCACGTTTTTTACCTTGGAAACGTCGAAGTATTTCAGGACCGGTGTATCCACCCCGGCCTTGAAGTCGCCGCGTTGCATGGCCACGCCGATAATCACCGAAGTGACCGTTTTGCTCACCGACTGCATGGTGTGCAGATCCGTCCCGTGGTAGTAAGGGTGCCACTCCGGATCGAAATAGTTGTAGCGGCCGGTAAGCCGCGCATTGAGCGGGCCGCGTTCTTTAGCCTCCTTGCCGTAGATTTTTGCGTAATCGTGAGTGTAAGTGCGCTCGAAGACTTTTTTTCCGCAACGAAAAACGGCAATGCTGTCGAACATGGGCGAATATTTTCCCGCGACTATTTCTTTGTCTAATCCGAGAAGAACCTGCTCATCGAGCCCGACACTGGCCGGGGTGGCTGCTGCCCAACCCTTAGTCGGCCAAAGAGTTTCGCGAGTCGAGGACCGGGCAGGTTTTCCCGCGAAGAGCAGAGCAGTCGAGACCAGTAGGATGGTCGCCGCAAGACCAACCAGCAAGCCGCGCTTTGTCATGGTGCCTCCGTTGCAGAACGTTATGGCGCGCAAGAAGTTGTGTCAAGCGGGGCCAAGCATTGATTGTTTGCATTGGAGCGTTCCGACAGTTTCACGCTAAAATTGTAGGGATATGATCTCCGTTGAAAACGTCACTATGCGCTTTGGCGCGCGCATCCTTTTCGAGGATGTCACCACCACCTTTATGGCGGGCCGCCGCTATGCCATTACCGGACCGAACGGCGCCGGGAAATCCACCTTCATGAAAATCCTGACCGGCGAGCAGGATCCGACGAGCGGCAACATCACGCGTCCGCGGAAAATCGGCGTCCTCCGACAGGACCAGTTCGCCTTCGACAAATTTCGCGTCCTTGACGCGGTCATCATGGGCAACTCGATTCTCTGGCACGCACTCCAGGAGCGCGAAGCCCTGTATGGCAAACCGCACGACGAACTGACCGACGCCGACGGCATGCGCCTCGGCGAACTCGAAGGCATCGTTGGCGAGGAAAACGGATACGAGGCGGAAGCCGACGCCGGCGTCCTCTTGGACGGCCTGGGAATCGAAGCCGAGCTTTACGAGCGCAAGATGGGCGAGTTGCAGGGAGGGCAGAAAGTCCGCGTGCTGCTGGCGCAGGCGCTGTTCGGCAATCCTTCGGCGCTGCTGCTCGACGAACCCACCAACAACCTCGACCTCGATTCCGTGCACTGGCTGAAGGAATATCTCAGCGAGTATCACGGAGTCCTGATCGTGATTTCGCACGACCGCCACTTTCTCAACAGCGTCTGCACGCACACCGCCGACATCGACTATCAAACCATCATCATGTACCCCGGCGGCTACGACGACATGGTTCTGGCCAAAACGCAGATTCGCGCGCGCATGGAAGCGGAAAACGCCGTCCGCGAGAAGAAAATCGCACAACTCAACGAATTCATCGCGCGCTTTTCGGCCGGCACGCGCTCGGCGCAGGCCACCTCGCGCAAGAAAGAAGTCGAGCGGCTGCAGGTTTCCGATCTGGCGCGCTCCAACATCCAGCGCCCGTACATCCGTTTTCAATTTGAGGTGCCTTCCGGCCGCGTGCCGGTGGAAATCAAGCATCTATCCAAGTCGTATGACAAGCTGAAGGTGATTCCGAATTTCTCCGCGCACGTCACGCGCGGCGAAAAGATCGCGCTCACTGGCAGGAACGGCGCGGGGAAGACCACGATGCTGAAGTCCATCATCCGCAACGCCGGTCCGTTCATTGGGGAAGCGGAGCATCAATTCCCGATCGATTCGGGCAGTGTCACGTGGGGCCACGAAGTGAAGGTCGGCTACTTTCCGCAGGACTTTGGCTACACGATCGACAAATCCAAGGGCATCAACGCGCTCGATTGGCTGTGGCAATTCAAGCCGCAGGCACTGCAGGAAGAAATTCGCGGCGTGCTTGGCCAGATGCTTTTCAGCGGAGAGGACGCGCTAAAACCCACCTCCGGACTATCGGGCGGAGAATGCGCGCGCCTGATCTTCTGCAAGATCATGTTGCAGAAGCCGAATTTCCTGGTCTTCGACGAGCCCACCAACAACCTCGACCTGGAATCCAACAACGCGCTCAATATTGCGCTGCAGAAATTCGAGGGCACGGTGTTGCTGGTCACGCACGACGAAGACGTGCTGGAGGAAGTGGCCACGCGCATCTGGAACTTTCACGACGGAAAGATCGAAGACTTCAAGGGAACTTACGAAGAGTTCCAGGCCCGTACGCAAAGGCCCGCAGCGGCAACCGCGAAGGGCCGCAAGTAACCGATCCGTGCAAACCGGAGCGCTCCGGTAATGTCGGCGCGCCGACAAATACGCAAATTTGTGCCACGTGGAACATGGCAGCCAATTCGAACGTGGTTTCATTTTGAAATGCGCTCTTGAAAGCAAAGAATTTATCGTCACACGAAACGTTCGAACGTTTGCGAAGTGCTTCCCAAATTGAAAACGCCGCATCCAAGGGCTGAATCTCCGCTGCCAAGGACGTATCTGTCTTGACAGCCGAGATATCGAGCTCACCCGTTTGAATACAGCGTCTAATTCGTTTTCAGGCCCTTGAGAAGGTGACCAATGGCCTCGTCGGCTTGATACGGTGTGATGGTGTGCTTGTTGTTCAATTCTTTCTGGCTGATTGCGCGGTAGGCCAGTTTTCTCGGTTGCCGCAAGGCCAAGTCAATCACAAACGTTCCTTCGTGATAGCGGACATTCTGAAAGGCCACTTCCGGAGGTCCCCAACCCCAGCCGGACCAGCAGCCGTAGGGGCCGCAGGCCACGCCGGGGTATCCACCCGGATAAACGCGCTGAACCGTGGCTGTCTGTGATTTGACGGCGACGTGATAATCCACCCAAAAGTCTGCAATTGAGGGATCGCCGACTTGCGTGAGTCCTTTGGATTGAAGATTCCTGGCGATGGCGGCTTTCAGAATGTCGCGGTTCGCTTCGGTGTTCCAGTCGCGGTTGCTCTCTAGGCGCTGCTTTTGCGGCGGTGTGATGACGTCGCGCGAAAGCACCTTGCGGTTGTCCGGGTTGGTTCCTGGACCTTCCGGCGCATTCAGCGGGCGCCACGCCCAGGTCATGCCTTTGGCAATATGAATATCCGGATCGCGAATCACCTCGACGTTGTCGTCGCACCCGGCCAGAAAAAGTCCACCGGCCAGCGCGCCGGCCAGCAGCACTGCGCCTGCTCGTCTACCTAGTTCCACTTGACGTACCTCCACACTCTGTTGAACACAGTTCCCAGCAAAAAGTTGGATGCGGTGGACATTGGAAGGCGTAGCTCGCGCACCTCGGCTCGTGCGCCGGGAGCGGTCAGGAGGGAAGGCCCCAGTCCATGGGAGGAAAAGTCACGGGCCAGAATTTAGGATCCGGCCGGTCAAATTCAAACGCAACGTTATAGAACTCCATTCCCGATTCCTCGACGCGCACCACGCGGCAGTCAATGTCCCTGCCCGTTTGCGGATTGTTGAGGAGGAAGGATTGCCCGACATGGAGATGCGACCGCATCTGCATCAGCCCGCCATGCGCGTTTACTACTTGCGTCTTGGCCTCTTCCTGGATCTGGCGACGTTCTTCATTTTCGGCCAGGACCATCACGGACATGCGCAGCATGACTCGTTCGCTTCTCCTGCGGTTGGCTTGGGTCTGTGGCTCCATTTATAGGATTCTCTTACCCTGTCTATTTTACGCAAAACCAAGAGTGTCTCGAACTGTCCCAAATGACAGGTTTCCCGCAGGCCCGCTGAACCCCGCGGACACTGGCCATGCACGGAAGGGACGACTTTGATATGATGGAGTCTTGAAAATTCAGTAGTTTAGGAGGCAGATGTCGGTCCAAACGGCAACCGCTACCAAAACCTTGCTTCGGGTGCGTCCCCGGGGCTTCTGCGCCGGCGTCGTCCGGGCAGTGGACATTGTCGAACTGGCGCTGGAGGCGTACGGCGCGCCGGTCTACGTGCACCACGAGATTGTGCACAATACCTATGTTGTGGAGCAACTGCGCCGCCGGGGGGCAATTTTCGTCGAGACGATCCAGGAAGTTCCTTCCAATTCCGTGCTGGTCTTCAGCGCCCATGGAGTGCCTCCGACGGTTCGCCAGGAGGCCAAGGACCGCCTCCTGCGCGTGATTGACGCCACTTGCCCGCTGGTGACCAAGGTCCACCTGGAAGCGCTCAAGTTTGCACGCGAGAAGCGCACGATTGTTCTGATCGGGCATAAGGATCACCAGGAAATTGTCGGTACTTCCGGGGAAGCGCCGGACCGCACGCTGGTGGTGGATTCCGTCGCGGCCGTGGACGCATTGGAAGTGGAAGACCCGGACCGGTTGGCGTTCCTGACGCAAACAACGCTGAGTCTGTATGACACCCAGGAGATCGTGGCGCGCCTTCGCCAGCGTTTTCCGAAGATTATCGGCCCGGCGAGCGATGACATCTGCTACGCCACGCAAAATCGCCAGGAAGCGGTGGAACAAGTAGCCAAGGACGTGGACCTGATTCTGGTGGTGGGCTCGCAGAACAGCTCGAATTCAAATCGCCTGGTCGAGTTGGCGCAGCGCCTGGACCGCAAGGCGCAGCTGATCGATTCCGCCGCCGATATTGATCCCGCCTGGCTCGATGGCGTGACCCGCATCGGCCTAACCGCTGGCGCATCTGCTCCCGAAGTTCTGGTCGAGCAAGTCAGCGAGCGGCTGGCTCAACTCGGTTTTACGGACCAACGCGATCTGGACTTGATCCGCGAGGACGTGCGGTTTACGCTGCCGGCGGAATTGCAGTCCATCGCACCCGCGCCGCGCCGCTAACGCGGGGCGCGCGAGTCCGTCAGAAAGTTGCAGTAAGGCCGGGCAGGGGATTTCCCGGCGCCATCAGCCCTTACCCGGCAATTCAGGTGTATCGGCCATGTGGTTGTGGCCAAGCGATTTCCGCAGCACAAGGAGCAAACCTTGGCGGTCAAAATCGTCCGTCAGCCGAACAAGATTGCCATCATCGGAGCGCCGTCGAGCGCCGCCGCGTTTCTGGCGGGTAGCGAGAAAGCGCCCACGGCCCTGCGTGCCGCTGGCCTCGTCGAGCGGCTCCAGTCCATCGGCTACGAAGTCACGGATATGGGAGACTGCACACCGCGCCTGTTCGCCGATGACGATGAGCACAAGCGCTCGCGCAACGTCCCCGAAATTATTGCCTCCCTGAATGATTTGAAGCCACGCGTGGAGCTTGCCTTCAAGTCCGGAGCGCTGCTGCTGGTGCTCGGCGGAGACTGCACGCAGATCTTCGCTGTGCTTGCCGGCGCGCGCCGGTATCACAAGCACCTCAGACTGTTGTGGATGGACCGTGACGCGGATCTGAACACGCCGGCCACCACGCCTTCGGGACGGCTGGACGGCATGGTATTGGCCAGCATTTTTGGGAAGGGTTCGCCGGAGCTGGTCCGCTTCTGGGGCGAGCCGCCGCTGGTGCGCGAACCGGATACGCTGGTTTATGGGCTGGTGCGGGTGGATCAGCCGGAGCAGGAATTCATGGCGGGTTCGCCAATGCGGCACATGTACGCCGTGGACATCCAGGCAAAGGGCGCAGAGAAATCTGCCGGGGAAGCGCTTGCCCAATTACATGCCGAGGGCCGGGAATTCCTGGTCCACGTGGATCTGGACGTGATCGCCCAGGAAGAATTGTCCGCGGTCAATGTGCCCGACTCCGGCGGGCTCTCGTTCGCCGAGGCACGAACTTCGCTTACCGAGTTTGCCAAGCAGAAGAACCTGCTGGGCTTCGATGTGGCCCAGTACAATCCCGACAAGGACCCCGACGGCGAGGGCGCCAAAAAGATAGTCGAATTGCTGGCGGAAGTTCTTTCCGCGCGATTGGCGGCGATGGCGCCGCCTCCGGCGCCCGCATCCGCGCCGGAACCGGAAGACGCGAGTTCCGCGCCGGCGTGAGTTACGCGGACATTTCCTTGCGGGTGGAAATGCTGATCGCGCCTGACTTGGATGCCCCTCCCACTTGGTTGGTGAAGCGGCAAACTGTGCAGCTCTTTACGTGGCGTTCCAGGCGGCTATAGGCGCGGGCATAGTCCGCCTGGAGCTTTTGCAGCGCGTCGGTTGCGCTTCTTGCGCGCTGGCCGAAGCGGACGATTTCCTCACGCCGCACGCTCCACGCCAGCAGCGCGCTCTTGCAGATGCGGAGCAAATCTTCATAGTCCGAACAAGCAGCTGTTCCAATTTCGGATTTTTCCCTCATGTGCCTCTCCAGATGTTGCGAACTCGTGGGTCTGCGATGCATCTGGTGTGCCATGGCAGTAAGTGACTGAATTCAAGGAGGCTGAAAGAGAGCTCGGTGGGTTTCTGGCGCGCGTCCCAGTACGCAAGAAAGTCTGGAGCTTCCAGTAAATCGGTAATTCTTACCAGTTATGGAGTGGAAAGAACCAACTCGCGGGGGGCGGCAGCCGCGAAATTGTTTTACCGGATTTTCTTACCGCATGAATACCGCGTGCAACCGTATCGCCAGATACAGTGTGGAACATCTCGCCGCGCTGAGCGACGGCATGGTCTGCTTTTTGTTGCAGGCATTCAGCGCTTGGCAACGATGGAATCTGCCCCAGGTCTACCAGTTCTAACGAACCCGCGCTTGCTCAATTGATGCCATGGATGCGCATGTCCACAAGTTGGTCTACGGTGAGGCTCTTCAAACCGCGCGCCTGTAACTGCGAAATATACTCGGGCGAGACGCCGTGAATGCGCATGGCGACAAGTTGATCGGGATCGGGGTGCGGGTAGCCGAGCGACTTGAGTTTTTCGATGAAGTCCGGCGAGACACCGTGGATGCGAAACGCAATCAGTTCGTCGATATCCATGTGATCGTAGCCGGCTTTCTGGAGCGACGCGATCCATTCGGGTGTGGCGCCATGAATGCGCATAGCCACGAGGTTGTCGGCATCCGGCTGATAACCTGCCTCGTGCAGGGCGCGGACCATCTCCGGCGTCACACCATGGATGCGGAATGCCACGAGTTCATCGTTGTCGGTGACGTGCATCCCTTCCTTGCGCAGGCCTGCGACGAACTCGGGAGTCACGCCGTGAATGCGAAAGGCAACAAGCTCATCGGCTTCGGAGACGCGCACGCCTTCTTTGCGGAGGGCCTCGATGAATTCCGGAGTGACGCCATGAATCCGGAAAGCGATCAACTGGTCCGTGTCCAGCCCGTTCAGATTTTCCGATTTCATTTTCCTGGCGAAGTCCAGGGTGACGTCCATCAGTGCCATGCTGATCTGTTTTTCGGCGTCGATGCCGACGAAGCCGAGTGCTTTCATGTCCCGCGTGTAGTTCGGGTCTGGAGTGAAATGAAACACGCCAGCGCCAGTGCCGTTTTCCAGGTAGCCCTGGCAGTCGAACTTGCCGGCATCCCGCGCGATCGTGAATCTTACTTCCTGTTTGCCGGGTTTGGAAGCGTCGAGTCCCCGGAACGCTGATAGCGGCCAGTCCGATTGAAAATGCGAGAAGCCCCCGGTTTCGTGGTGGCGCATGAGGCCAAATTCCACCGTGCCGGGTTGCGAGCCAGGACTCATCGTCCAGTTTCCGGTGGTGGTGTTGTCCGTGGCTTTGGCGATTAGCGTCACCACCAGGGTAAAGGCCAAGAGGATGTAACAGATCAGAGCTTGCCGCCGATGGATGGCCATCGCTTCCTCCTCCGTCTGCATGACTACTTCTCCAGCACGCCCGCGTGCTTGAGTTCGACCAGTTGCTCCAGGGTCAAATCCTTGAAGCCGTGGCTGCGAGCTTGTGCGATGAACTCCGGCGTCACGCCAGCGATCTTTGCGGAAATGCAATCGTCCACGTCGACTTTGAAGCCCGCGGCCTGCAAGGCCTTCACATAATCGGGAGTAACGCCTTGCACCTTCATGCCGATCAATCCATCCGCATCGGGATGCAGGCCGAGGCCTTGCATCTGCTTCACATAGTCCGGGGTGATGCCCTGGACTTTCATTCCGATCAAGTTATCGGCGTCCGATTTCAGTCCGAGGGCGCGCACTTGCTGGACGTAGTCGGGAGTGATCCCCTGGACCTTCATGCCGATCAGCGAGTCCGCATCGGTCTTCAAGCCGAGATCTCTCATCTGGTGGACGTAATCCGGAGTGATTCCCTGTACCTTCATGCCGATGAGGGAATCGGTGTCGGTAGCGAGTCCGAGTTCTTTCATTTGTCGGATGTAATCGGGCGTGATGCCTTGCACTTTCATCCCGATAATTCCGTCGACGTCGAGTTTGAGTCCATCGGCGCGAAGCTGCTGCACGTATTCCGGGGTGACGCCCTGGACTTTCATGCCGATCAGCTCATCCACATTTGGTTTGAGCCCCTCGGCCTGCAGGCGGCGCACATAGTCCGCGGTGACGCCTTGGGTCTTCAGCGAAATCAGTTCATCGGCGGAAAGATTTTCGAGGCCGACCGCTTTGAGACTATCGATGTAGGATTCATCGGGCTCCGCAGCCTTTGGAGCATCCTGTGGGGCGGGGGGTTCCGGAGGCTCGGGAGCGGCGACAGGATTGGGTGCAGAGTCGGGAGCCGGCGTGGGCGCCACGGCGGGCAATGCAGGAGCCTCGATCAGAAAAGCTCCGGGAGGTACGGGCTTAGGCGCCGGTGGTACCTGTTGGCCAGGAGGAGCCGGCTGAGGAGGCCGAGCCACATCCAGCAAGGCGTGACCCGCGGCCGCTGCCACACAGAGAAAGGCGATTCCCGCCGAGAGACCCACGGAACGCAAACCGCTGCTCGCTGTGGGCATTCCCAGAATTCGACGGATGCGCGACGCCAGCGAACCATGGTTGGCACCGAGCGCGATCGCGGGCGTCATGCGCAAGCCCTCGAGAAGCGCAAGCGCGCGGGCGTATTCCAGCGGGCTACCGCAGATTTCGACGACCAGGTCGTCGCACGCGTTCTCACGTTCCTCGCGAATGCGCTTGTTCAGCCACCAGACGGCTGGATGGTAGAAGAGCAGGGCCTCCACTGCGATCTGGAAAAGGTTGACGAAGGCGTCGTAGCGCCGCACGTGAGCGAGTTCATGCGCGATGACAGCTTCGAGTTGCGCCTCGTTGAGTCCGGTGAGCGCCGAAACGGGCAGAAGGATCATTGGCCGGATCCAGCCGACCACAGCGGGCGAGTCCACACGCAGCGATTCGCAGAAGCGCACGGCACGTTGGAGGCCCAACCGGACTTGCATTCGCCGGCAGAGCTGCATCAAATCGTCCTGTACTGGAACAATTTGGCGGCGGCGCAACCGCTCGATCAGCAGCACACCGCCGGCGGTCCGAAGACTGAACACGAGCACGCCGAGCATCCAGATTTCCACGAGCCACAGATACCCGGCCTGGCTTCCGCCGCCGGGGAAGACCGGGGATTCAGGGGGTGGCGCCTTCATCTCAACGGTCGCGCCTTCAGTTCCCAGACCTTGTGAAAAAATTGCAACTATAGCTTGCGCGCTGTGAGCGTGATTCCGCAGAAGGACGAATGTGCTCAGCGGAGCCGCCGCCATCGCGAGGAGGCAAACGACGCCGACCGCGTAGCGCGCCGACGCTCTTCGCCAAAAGCCCAGTCCAACAGCGGCCAGCGCTGCCAGCACCGCCCCCTGCCAGAGGAAGTGCAACAACGTCAGCCCGAGGTCCCTGAGCACATCCGGGGAGACCCACCGCGCGAGAGCGATCATCGGAGTTTCCTTTCGTATTCGTCCAAGAGCCGGCGAAGTTCTTCCATCTCTTTTTTCGAAGCGCTGTGCGTGGCCAGCGCGTGCAGCATGAGGTCGCTGGCAGAGCCGTCAAAAACGCGCTGGAGCAGATCCGCGGCGAATTCCCGTTTGGTGCGCTCCGCCGGCTGGCAAACTTCATAGACGTGCGCGCGCTGCTTCTCGTCGCGCCGCACGAGCCCCTTTACCGTCATGATCTGCATGAGCTTCAGGACCGTGGTATAACCGAGCGCTTTTTTCTCGTTGAGGGATTCATGGACTTCGCGGACTGTAGAAGGACCGCGCTCCCAAAGCACTTGGAGGATGGCGAGCTCCGAGGCGGTGGGTTTGAGGGGTTTCGTCATGGGAGAGAAGTTACTACGAACACTTTCGTATTGTCAACGAAATTCTTCGTAGTTTGACTGGGACTGTGTGTCCAGCACCTGCCAGCAGCTGGATTCTCCCATGTATTCAATCAGAAAATTCGATATGGGGATTCTCGCGTAAATCGCGGGCAAACCCTAAAATAAGAGGGCTTGGGATAGATCCGGATCGGAGCATCATGAAGCCGCCCCTGCAGGTGATGAAGTTCGGAGGAACGTCGGTAGGAGACGCCTCATGTATCGCGCGTGCGGCGCAAATTGTTGCCGCGGCTGCGCGCGCGGGAAGGTGCATCGCCGTGGTGTCCGCCATGAGCGGCGTGACGAACCGGTTGATTGAGGCCGCGAAGACGGCCCAGACCGGGAATGCCAGAGGCGCGCTGGAAAGGATGGATGAACTCGCCGCGAAGCACGAAAAGACGCTGCTGGCCGTGGTGAAGAACGAAACGGAACGCGGCAAGATCAGCGTGCTGATGAATGAGGTTTTCGCGGTTGGGCGGCGATTCTGTGAAGGCACGGCACTGCTGCGCGAATTATCGCCGCGGACCCTGGACACGATCTCGAGCCTCGGGGAGCGCTTGTCGGCTCCGCTGGTTTCAGCGGCAGTGCGGGAACTTGGCTTCGCGAGTGAGCCACTGGAAGCCACCGAACTCATCGTCACGGACGAATTTCACGGTGGCGCCGATCCACTGATGGAGGAGACGCGGAGCAAATCGCGGTCGCTAATTTATCCGCTGCTTGAGAAGGGAATCGTGCCCATCGTGACCGGTTTCATCGGGTCCACGCTGGATGGTGAATTGACCACGCTGGGGCGCGGCGGATCGGACTATTCCGCCACGATTCTGGGTGCGGCGCTGGAAGCTTCGGAAGTCATTATCTGGACGGATGTAGAGGGCGTTTTGACCGCCGATCCGCGGCTCATCAGCGAAGCAAGGACGATTCCACACATCACTTACCGGGAGGCGGCCGAGTTGGCGTTTTTCGGCGCGAAGGTGCTGCATCCCAAGACGCTGAAGCCCGTAGTGGAGGCGGCGATTCCGGTGTGGATTCGCAACAGTTTCGATCCGGAAAAAAGGGGCACGGAAATTACACTCAAGGGTGGGCGCAACGGAGGCGTGAAGGCGCTTACGGCCATTCGCGATGTAACGTTGATCAGCCTGGGGGGCCCGGGAATTGTGGGCCTGCCGGACGTGATCGGCCGGACCTTTTCGACCATCGCGGAAATGCGGGCAAACGTCCTGCTGATCTCCCAGTCGTCCTCGCAGAACGATATCTGCTTTGCGATATCGTCGGCGGACGCGGAACGCGCCATTGAAGCGCTGCGCGCGGAGTTTGCCCAGGACCTCAAACATGAAAAGGTCGAGCACATCAACGTGAATCCGAGCATCGCGATTGTCGCCGTGGTCGGAGAGAACATGCACGGGACGCCGGGAATCGCGGGCCGCACCTTTCAGGCGTTGGGCAAGGAAAACGTGAACATTATCGCGATCGCCCAGGGCTCTTCGGAAACCAACATTTCGTTTGTGATTGAGGAGAGCGACGTCAAGAAAGCCTTGCTGGCGACGCACCGCGAGTTCGGGCTTCATCTCACGAAAAGCGAAAACTGAAGAGCGGCGCTCAGGCTTGTCCTTCAAGGCGCTTTTTGTGATAGCGCGCGAGGCCCTGCCAGGAAAGTTGCAGTGCTCCGTTGAAAACGTAGTGCGACAGTTCCGCCGGAGTGAGAAACTCCGCGGCTTCGGCGGCCACGCGGCGAGCAAAGTCGCGAACCGCCTCGTTTGGTTCACCAGTTCGGGCCAGAATTTCCGCCGACACCTTTCCCCACCGAGCCAGACGCTCCCCGTAATCCCGGAGATGGCGCAGTGCGTCGTCGGAAAAGCCGAAGTGCGTCAAAAAGAGACGGCGAGGATGAAGATTGCCGATGGCGTCCAAAGAAGCTGCCCATAATTCCAGAGAGATATCGGGTGGAGGAGTGGCCAGGAGGATATAGCGGTTGCCCTCGATGCAGATGCCCGCCGTGTCGCCTACGAAGGCGACGCGTTCGGTCGAGTCATAGTAAGTAACGTGGTGAGAGGCATGTCCGGGGGTGTAAGAGACCCGGAGTTCCCGCGACCCCATGGGGATCGACTCAGCGCCGTCGAGAATGCGCAGGTTGCCTTCGGGAACGGCCAAAAAGTCTCCAAATAAGGATTGCATCTCGGTCCCGTAGAGGCGCTGCGCGCTCGCAAGAAGTTTTGAGGGATCAATCATATGCGGAGCGCCGCGGCGGTGTACGTAGACCTGCAAGCGGGGATTTTCCCGGACCAGGGCGCCGGTGGCGCCGGCGTGGTCCAGGTGGATGTGGGTAAGAAGCAGAGCGTTCACATCCTGAACGCGAAGGCGGTGCTCGGCCAAGCGGTGCCTAAGATTCTCGAGCGTACTACCGGGGCCCGGGTCGACGAGGCCGACGAATCCGTCCGACCGCAGCAGAGCGGTTGCAATGCATTTGGGTTTCCCCGTCCAGTTGAGGTCGAGGATGCTGATGGGCTGCATAAGAGCAACAGTGTAGCGCACGCTCGGCGGATTCCGGGAGAGTCCTAGAACTGCGACCTCGGGCCAGGCGCGTTTTGACACGCACGAAATGCTTGCAGAATGATGAAGTTATAGACTATGCTTTCACTCGCAGCAACCTGCTTTATCCCACCATCTGTTGTTTCGCATCTGAGCAGCGACGGTGTGGAACCGCCCCTATTTTATCAAGTAAGCAGCGGATGCTTGCCATCCTGCAACGCCGTCCAGCGCAGCAGCTGAAATCACGAGAGGACTGACGCCAGGAATATGATGGGATTTCTTGGTTCGATTATGGAGGAAACAATGCGGAAATGGTGTGCAACTGTGGCTCTAGGCGCTCTATTTGCCCTGCCACTCTGTGCGCAGCAGAAGGACGCGAGCACAGCGGATAGCAACAAAACGACAGAAACTTTCAACGCGGTGCCCGCTCATGATTTTAGCATCGCTCCCGCGTCACCGACGCTCTTTCCGATGCCAGCCGCGGCGATGCCCGCGGACGCGATGTCGGATTGGAATAACAATCCGTGGAACCGGCACGCGTGGGGCTTGCTCACTCCGAAGTACGAAGTGGCGGGGATGTTCAGCTACATCAACTTTTCTCCGGGCTCCTTCAACAATTTCAACCAACTCGGCGCCACCGGTTCGTTTGCGTACAACGTGAACAGGTGGTTGGGGATCGTCGGTGAAGTGGGCACGTACCGCTTCGATCGTCAGATCTATGTGTTGAATGATGATGGCAGCTTCACGCAATCGACGATCAGCGGGAACATGCAGACGTACCTGTTTGGTCCGCGCTTGAACTGGCGCCATTTCGATCACTTCGTGCCATTCGGCGAAATCCTGTTCGGCGCGGCACGGGGGAGCACGCAGGTGACCGGCGACGGCTCGCAAGCCGCGTTTGCGATGGCGGTGGGCGGCGGCGTGGATGTGGTCCTCACCAAATACGTCGCGTGGCGGTTCGTCCAGGCCGACTATTTGCTGACGAATTTCTCGGGCTCTCTGGTGAGCCCCGACGGGCGGCAGAATAACTTCCGCATCGGCACCGGCGTGGTGCTGCGCTGGGCATATCCACCGGCGCCGCCGAAGCCGAACCGTCCACCGGTTGCGGCTTGCAGCGCGGATCCGGCTTCCGTCTACGAGGGGACTACCTCGCCGGTTGCCATCCGCGTGAACGCGAGCGACCCGGACAACGACACTCTGACCTACAGCTATACGGCCACAGGCGGTACCGTGGATGGGACCGGGCCGGAAGTTCGCTGGAGCCCGTCGGGCCTGGCGATTGGCACCTACACGGTGAACGCGAAGGTTGATGATGGCCACGGCGGCACAGCTACGTGCGCTGCGGACGTTGCCATCAGCAAACGGCCGAACCAGCCTCCGACGATTTCGTGCGCTCCCGAACGCAACCCGATTCTTGCGGGCGAACGCGTGAAGATCAATTCCACGGCCAGCGATCCGGATAACGATCCGCTGACCTACAGCTATTCGGCCACGGGCGGGCAGATTTCGGGCAACGGCCCGAGCGCCGACTTCGATTCGACCGGCCTCTCGGCAGGTAGCTATCAGGTTACGTGTACCGCAGACGATGGACGCGGCGGGCGCACGAGTGCGAACACCAACGTGGACGTGCAGCAACCGGCGCCACCGCCGCAAGCCTCGAAGGTCGGGGATTGCGGATACACGAAGGTCGGCGCGGGCCGCTTCGACAACGCTTGCAAGCGCGTGGGGGACGATGTTGCCCTGCGGCTGAAGAGCGAGCCGAACGCGAAGCTCGTGATCGTAGGCTACGCCGATCCGAAGGAACCCAACGCCAAGAAGCTGGCGCAAGTCCGCGCCGATGGCGCCAAGAAGTATCTCGGCGAGAAGGGCATTGATGCCTCACGCATCTCGACCCGCGTCGGGACCGCGTCCACCGAAAAGGGCATGGAGAAGGACAACCGCCGCGTTGACTTCATCTTCGTGCCGGAGGGCGCAACCTACTAATCCTTCATCCCCGGCGCCGGCGCAGCAGGTCGGAGGCCGGGCGGGAATCAGGAAACCATCAACCGGGCTCTCCGAATCCAGCTTCGGGGAGCCCGTTTTTTTTGGAATGCGAAATTGGCCGAAAGGAGCCTCGCCGTTCGCGTGAAATTCAGCGTACTTCTATTGTGGGTGCTTGCCGCTTTGCTACCCGCCGCCGCGCAAACGTGGCAACGGCTAGGACCGGAGGGGGGCATGGTGATTTCGCTTGCGGCAGATTCGGCCGGAACGGTCTATCTGGGCACGAATGACGGGCATCTCTTTGCCAGCGAGGATCGCGGCGCGGACTGGGACTTGCGCGGGCGCGTCGGCACACGGACCGATGCCGTCGTTGCGCAGCTTGCCGCACCTCCGATGGGCGGGCGGGAATTGTTCGCGGCGGTCTGGTTTCGCGAAGCGGGCGCCGGTGGAGGCGTATTTCGCAGCGCAGACGGCGGCCGGACCTGGCAACCTTCGGGACTTGAGGGCGAAGCGGTTCGCGCACTGGAGTTCGCGGCTAGGCGCGCGAACACGCTCGTGGCGGGGACCCGGAGCGGGGTGTTCCGTTCGGAGGATTCCGGACGGACCTGGGAACGCATCTCTCCCGCCGGTGATCCCGAACTCCGCAACGTGGATTCGGTGGCGATGGACCCTGCCAACCCGCAGATCATCTATGCCGGCACCTACCATTTGCCGTGGAAGACGACTGACGGCGGCAAGAGTTGGCATTCGATTGCCGTGGGACTGATTGACGACTCCGACATCATGAGCCTGCGCGTGGATGCGGCGAACGCGTCGCGAGTTTACCTGAGCGCGTGCTCGGGAATTTATCGTAGCGACAACCGCGGTGATCTTTGGACCAAGTTGCAGGGGATTCCGTATTCCGCCCGCCGCACGCAGGCGATCGTACAGGATCCCGGGCATCCCGCGGCTCTTTATGCGGCAACCACCGAAGGGCTGTGGATCACGCGCGACACCGGGGAGAGCTGGGAGCGCACGACGCCGAGGGATTGGGTGGTGAATGGGGTGGTTGTGCTGCCGCGGAAGGAGGACTCCCCGGCACGAGTGATTATCGGGACCGAGGCGCAGGGAGTCCTCGTCAGCGAGGATGCGGGGAAGACGTTTACGCCCTCAAATCGGGGGTTCGATCATCAGATTGTGAAGCAGTTGGTCGCCGATTCACGCGACGCCGCGCATCTTTTGCTTTTGCTGGAACCGAGCGGAGGCCGGCTGCTGGAAAGCCGCGACGCGGGATCGACGTGGGTACCCTTGCACGATTCCGCGGGTGCGCGTTCCGTGGTGGCTGCGTGGACCGTGGACCGGATTGATCGCCTCTACGCGAGTCCCTGGGGCTGGATGACGCAGCTTTCCGACGGAACGTTGTGGCTCTACTCGGAGAAATCCAGCGCTTGGCAGCCGTGGATTCTCATTGAGGCTGCTGGCCGGGTCACGGGCGCGATAGGTACACGGGGAAGTCGCGCCTCGCGGCGGTTGCGCGTTGCGCCGGGTGATGCCCTGGCCTTTTCGGCCAACGACACTTTCCTGCCGGAGTCCCCGGGAATTGCCCGCTGCAACCGCATCGGCGCCTGCGCTTTGCTTCCCGGGATGGCCCAAACTTCAAAGGTCTCGTCCATCTGGGCCTCGCTGGATGGGCAATTTCTGCTGGTTTCCACCGCCGGCAAGCTGGCCCTTTCGCGAGATGGGGGGCGGTCGACTGTATGGCGCGATCTTCCGGCCGGTACGCGAGATGTGAACGGGATGTGGAGGGATTCGTCCGCCGAGTCTGTCCTATTCCTTGCGACCGAGCGCGGGCTTTACTATTCGCGTGATTTCGCGCAGCACTGGATGCTTTCGCAAGGTGGATTGCCGCAGGGCGTTATCGAGCAAGTGCTGCGAGGCCGTGATTATTTTCTGGCTACTCTTGCCGACGGCGGAGTGTATGCCTCTCGCGACGGTTTCGGAAACTGGAGCCGCTTGGATGAGGACGGCGAGCGTGGCCGCGTGAACGGACTGGGTGAAACGCGGCCCGGGCAATTTATCATTGGTTCCGCAAGTGAAGGAGTGCTCCGGTGGGACAACACTCCTGCCTCCGCGTCAGCGGGGCACACGCAGGGTTCCAGTTTGGAACCGGACTGCAGAGAGCCGTGCAAGAAATCTCGCCGGCGATAAGCGGCCCCAGTTCCAACTTGGTACATGTACCTGCAGGATGAGCTCTCGCTAATTGCTTACTTGACAATAGAAGATTTCTGAACTAGAAGGGAAAGGGAATTCCCGGAATGGGAACGGGCTGTGTCCCGTTCCTGCCGAGTTCCGCGGCGGGGGCGATGTACGCTTCCGAGAGAAGAGGGGCGATGGCGGAGACGCACGCAGGGCGCACGTTAGGTGCGGAGTTTGAAAGGTCCGCCGGAATGATAACCGTGGAGAAAGTGGAGCGCGAAGCGCGGGGGCTGCCTCCGGTACATCTGCTGGTAGTGGACGACGACGCCCATGTCCGCGGGGTTTGCCGAAGCATTGCGGAAGAAGCGGGGATGAAGGTTTTCGACGTGAGCACGGCCGAGGAAGCGTTGGAGGTTCTGGAGCTTTCACCGGTGGACATTTTGTTGACGGATTTACGGCTGCCGGGGACGAGCGGCCTGGAGCTTCTGCGGAAAGTAACGCGGCTGTTTCCGGATATTGCGGTGGTGATGCTGACGCAGTACGGGACGATCGATTCCGCGGTGCAGGCGACGCGCATGGGCGCGGCCGACTACGTGACCAAGCCATTTCGAGTGGAGGAGCTGCGCGCGCGGCTGGAACAGGTGGTCCACGCGGTGGAGTTGCGGCGCGAGAACCGCATGTTGCGCGAGCAGGTGCGCGCGCGGCCGGGTTTTGGCGGGCTGATCGGGATGTCTCCGCGGATGGAGCGGGTGTACCGGCTGATCGAGAAGGTGACGCTGCGAGACCATCCGGTGCTGGTGCTGGGCGAAAGCGGCACGGGGAAGGAACTCGTGGCGCGGAGCATTCATTTTCTGGGGCCGCGCAAGGAGAAACCCTTCGTGCCGGTGGAGTGCTCGGCGCTGGTGGCGACGCTCATCGAGTCCGAACTATTTGGCTACACCCGAGGCGCGTTCACTGGTGCAATGCAGGCCAAGCAGGGCTTGATGGAGGCGGCCAACGGCGGCACGCTGTTTCTTGACGAGATTGGCGAAATGAGCCTGGAGATGCAGGCGAAACTGCTGCGTGCGCTGCAGGAGGGAGAAATCAAGCCGGTGGGGTCCACGGAACGGCGACCAATTAACATTCGCATTGTGGCGGCCACGAATCGCGACCTGGAATTGGGCATTAAGAACGGCAGCTTCCGGCAGGATCTCTATTTCCGGCTCAACGTGGTGCAGATCAAGCTGCCGCCGCTGCGCGAACGCAAAAGCGACATTCCAATGTTGGTGACTTCGTTTCTGGAAAAATTTTCGCGGCAGGACGAGATGACGCGGGAGCTGACGGAGGAAGCCATGCGCCGGCTGATGGCCCACGACTGGCCGGGCAACGTGCGGGAACTGGAGAACACCATCGAGCGCGCCGTGGCCCTGGGCAGCGGGCCATATTTATCGGTGAACGATCTACCGACCACGCTGCAATATCCAACGACGGAGCGCGCGCCGGAGAAGGAAGAGCTGCTCCCGCTGGACGAACTGGAGCGCCGGGCGATCTTGAGCACGCTGCGGCAGACGGGCGGGGACAAGCAGGCGGCGGCACGCATGCTGGGGATCGGGAAGACGACGCTGTATCGAAAATTGAAGCAGTACCAGATCGAGCGCGTGGATGCCTGACGGCGACAGCGCGAGTATCGAATTGGAAAAATAGAGTTGGGATTCTCGACTTGAAATCACTCCCTCTTCCGTAACTCTTCCACAGACAACAAGTTGGCACGGCGCGCCTTTGGCTTTGGCGGTGCATAGATTTCGCGTGGGCACCAAATGGGGGACACTGCGTGTTTGCGCGAATGGAGTTGGCACGGCCGCCCTTGAAACATGGCTCCCGGGGCGTCCTGCAGAGCGCGCGAGAGGGAGCGAGCCACGCAGTCTGGATTCAGGAGGGACTGCGGGTGCTGCTCGCGGAGCCCGGCGCGGAGCGGGCGGGCATCTGGCTGGAAGCGTCGCCGCCTCCGGCACCACGTGCTGATTTGCCTTTGGCTTTCCAGGGAGAAGTGCGGGAGAGCGGATATCGCGGCGGAACCGACCAATGGAGGTCGCTCTCGCTGGAATCGCCGGTGCCGCTCGAATTTCTATCCACTGGAAAAACGGCAGAGTTCCAAAACACCGAAGATTCAACTGCTCCGATACTGGGGCCCGCCATGGGCATGCGGCGCGGGGCGTGGGTGCCGGTATCGGTGCGAAGCGTGCTGCGCGGAGTGATTCTGGTAGCAGCGCAAAGGCGGGAAGTTTCGCCCCCGCGCGCGGCGGCCGAAGACCTTGCGGTGGAACTCTCCTTGGCGCTGGAATGGGAAGATCTCTACGGACGGGCCGAAGAGCGCCGTGTGGATCTGGAACTCACGCTTCGAGTGCAAGGAGAGTTGGCTTCCGGCGCCGCGTGCAGGCCGTTGCTGCAGATGATCGCGGAGAGTTGCACGCTGCCGCAGGCGTCGCATGGGCCCGGCGCGAGTTTTGCCCTCCTTGGGCGGCCCCAAGCGGGAGGTTCCGTCTGCGAACCGGCAGCGGCGCGCGCCGCGGAACGCCTGGAAATCCTGGCGGGCAGCGGCGAATCCGCCTGGGCGCACAGCGCGCAGGAGGGTCCGCTCGAGATGTTCTGGCGACAGGCGGTGGAAACCGGGCAGGCCACAGGGGCGGAGGCGAACACGCTCCCGCTGGCACGCGGGATTGCCCGCATCGTGGCGTTGCCGCTGACCCAGGATCGCGCGGCTCCGGGCGTCCTGATGGCCGGCCTGCCGTACGAGTCCACGAACCTGGAAACGATAGAGCGGCTGGAGCGGCGGGCGCTGCTGGCGGCGCAAGTTTTGCGGCAGCAGGCGGTGCTGGAAGAACGCGAGCAGATGGAAGTCTGGCGGCAGGCGTTGTTTGTGGCGAGCGACAAGCCGGCGTTGCTTCTCGATCGCCAGGGATTCGTGCGCAGCGCCAGCCGCGGTGCAGAGCAGTTGATGAGCTCCGGACCGGCGGCGCCTGCCGCGCGCTGGGACCGGCCGACAATCCGCTTCGCCGAGCTGTTTCAGCCCAAGGACTGGGAGCGCGCCCATCTATGGCTGCGTCTCGATGAGCCAGGCGAGGCGCAACAAGGCCAGAGGGAACGCCTGAAGGCGCGGCTAGAAAACGGAGTGGAAGTGACGTGCCAGCCCATGAATCTGGCGACGGGCGCGTATCTTGGGGTGACGCTCGGGCGCGAACCGGAGGTCTCGCAGGAGCGGAGCAGGGAGGACGTTGAATGTGAACTGCGGGAAACCGTCGGCTGGATGGAGGGTGGCGTAGTGGTGTTCGACGAGGCCGGCCATATCCGCGCGGCGAATGAACGGTTTCACGGCATGCTGGGCATTCCGGCGCACGAGGTCGCAGGAGCGAAAACGTTCGAGGACCTGCTGCGGCTGGCCTCGCCCCACGCACGCGACCCGGTCCGTTTTGAGCGCGAATGGCGCGCGCTGGCGGAATCTTCCCAAGGCGAAACGCAAGAGGAGCTCCAGATGAACTGGCCGGTGCCGCAGACGCTGGAGCGGTGCACACGCGAGATTGTGCGCGAGAACGGACGGCGGCTCGGGCGCGTGGAGGTGTACCGCGAAATGACGGCGCGGCGGATGTTCCAGTCGCGGATGGCACAGACGGAGAAGCTGGCCTCCCTGGGGCAGCGCGTCAGCGGCATCATCCACGACATGAGCAATCCGCTCACGACCATTCTGGGTTACGCGCAACGGTTGATGCCCAGGGTGGCGGCGTCCAGCCCCGGCATGCAGCGCGAGGTGCGCGGCATCCTGGGAGAAGCGGAACGCGCGGCGCAGATTCTCCGCCAATTGCTGCGGATCGCTGGCGACGGCCCGGGAATCCGCGAGCCGCTCTCTCTGAACGAACTGGTGGACCGCACGGTGGACGTGATGCGCGCTTCGCTGTTCGGGAGCCCGATTCGCCTGCTGGTCGACAAGGAGCCTTCCCTGCCGCGGATCGAAGGTGACTTCGGGCAGTTGCAGCAGGTGCTGCTGAACCTGCTGCAGAACGCCCAACAGGCCATCGAGCAGAGCGCGAAGGGCGGCATGATGGGGGTGCGAACTTCGAGCGCGGGTGAGGACCGCGTGCGGCTGGAAGTGTGGGACGACGGCCCGGGAATTCCCGGGGCGATTCAGGCGCGCATCTTCGATCCTTTTTTCACCACCAAGCCGCCGGGGGTGGGCACGGGGCTAGGCCTGGCAATCGTGCTCGGTTACGTGCGCCAACACGGGGGCACGGTCAGCTTGCGGAGTTCGCCGCAGGCCGGCACACGGTTTTTCGTTGAGCTTCCAGCGCTGCGACCGGCCGCAGCGCGCCCAGCGCCGGTGCCGGAGATGCTCCGCTATGCGCCACGCCTGCCCATGCCGGGGAGAGAACGCCCCGGGGAACAGCGGGCGGCCAAGGTGCTGGTGGTGGAGGACGAGCCGACCGTGGGCGGGCTGATTGCCGACGTTCTCCGCGACGAGGGGATGCGCGTGGACGTGCTGCGCGACGGCCACGCGGCGCTGGCCCGCGCGGAGCACGAAACTTACGACCTGGTCATTTGCGATCTGAAGATGCCCGGCATGGACGGGAGAAAGTTTTTCCAGTCGCTCGGGCAGCGGCACAATTCGCTGCGCGAGCACGTGCTGTTCGTTACCGGAGATGTGGTGACGCCGGGAACACAGGAATTTCTCGACCGGCACAACCTGCCGTACGTGGCCAAGCCATTCCGTGTGGAGGAGCTCAGCCGCGCGGTGCGCGAGATGCTGTAGGGACAAGGGGGGAACGTCGTGGCTTACCAAGGGCGCTGGCAGCAGGGATTCCTGAGCGACGGGAGGGCTGCCGCGGCGTCCCTGGGCTCCGCTAAGATTCTGGTTTCCGGAGGGGCGGAATTCTGCGCGGATGCGCGGCGGGAGTTCCAGCGCCAGGGGGAAGACCTCTTGATTGCCGAGGCGCGCGGTCCGGACCTTACGCGGGAGTTCCTGGAGCACGAGGAGCCCGCGGCGATCCTGGTGGAGGATCGCGCACTCACCGAAGGAAATTTCGCGCTACGGCAGAAACGGCTAGCCATGGCGGCGCGGCTGGCGCTGCTGGCGGAATTCGCGCCGGTCGTGTGGATCGGGGCCCCTGAACAGGGCGCGGGAATTTCCAGCGCGCTTCCGCCGGGGGCGGTGGAGTTCGTGCCGCGCGCTCCGCTGTGCGTGGCCGCGGCGGTCACGCTGATGGAGCGCCGCCTGCGCGTCACCCGCGGCAGCTCGCCAGAGCGCGTGCACCCGCGCGCGGCTAGCGTCGCGGAGTTCACGCTCGACGGCCGGGATTTCGGCGAGGTGCTCCGTCACGAATTGAATAACCCGCTGACCGGAATCCTGGGGAACGCGGAACTGCTGTTGCTCGAGGTCCGGCGCGGCAACGTGCAGGTCGCAGCGCACAACCTGCAGCGCCTGGAAGTCATCGCCGAGCTGGCGGTACGCATGCGCGAGACGGTGCGGCAACTGAGCGACCGCTGGGAAGGGTTGGGCGGGAAACCGCCGGCGGAGAAATCGCCCACCGAGGAGAAGACAACTTTGTCGGTCACGGGGCGGCGGTGAACCGGGCGTAGAACTCCAGCACGCGGCGGCGAAACTCCTCCGGCTGGAATCCCAACGCCGCAGTGTGAAACGCCCGCGGAACGATCCAGAGCGATTTCGGCCCGCGCGCGGCGGCATAGATGAGTTCGGCGTGGTGGCACGGCAGGGTGGTATCGGCCGCGTCGCAAATCAGCAGCACGGGAAAGGCGCGGGAAGCGACCGCGTTTTCCGGTGAAACTTCGGAGGCGGGGAATCCTGCAAGCCGGCCCCCGCGATACAGCATCGTCCACGCCCCGGGGGCGAAGAGCGTCTTCCCCAGCAGCGCATATTCCTGCAGGCCGGCGTAGTCATAAGACGCTTCGCGGAGGCTCGCGAAGGGCGCTTCGGCAACCACGCCCGCGATCCGGGAATCCACGGCCGCCGACTGCAGCGCGATGCCCGCGCCCATGGATTCGCCGAGGGCGAAGAGGTGCGCGGGATGCTCCGAAGCTTCGAGCGCGTCCACGATCGCACGGGTGTCGTGGCGTTCCAGCCAGCCGTAGGTGGCCATGGCTCCGCCGCTCTCGCCGTGGGCGCGCGCGTCCATCATCGTTACGCTGTAGCCCGCGCGGAGCAGAACCAGGGCCTGTTCGACGACGCCGGCGCGGTTATCCGCCACGCCGTGAAAGAGGAGCACCCAGGAGCTGTTCGGGTGCTGCGGGCGCACTTTCCACCCGCGAAGGATAGCGCCGTCCGTTGCGGTGACCTGAAAATTTTCTCTCTGCGCGCCGGCCTGGGCGAACGATACATCCGCATCGCGCACCAGGTCCGGAGTGAGCGGCCGCCAGAGGGGGTGCAGGAAGTTCGGCGCCACCAGCCAGCCCATCACCGCCGCGCTGAATGGCGGCGCCAGCAGCAGCGTCAGCGCGATGCGGGCGAGGCGGGGCATCTCAAGCAAAGAGACGAAGATTCCGTGCCATTTGTTCCTTCACGACAGGCCGCAAGTGCCAGGAGGCAACGTAGTTCGCCAGCTTCAAGAACGGAAAAGCACGTCCTCGCGCTGGAACATTTTCACGGCCAGAAAGAGCGCGATGGCGGCGTAGACGCAGGTGGACGAAAAGATGATGGCGATAAAATTCCAGTGATAGGTGCCAGTCACGAGTTCCTTGCACAGGAGCGCCGCATTGAGAATGGGGACCAGCGAGAGCTTCGCGGTGAGGTCGATGGGCAACATGGCGCAAACGGCGGGGACAATCACCAAAAACATGATCGGCGTCACATAACTCTGTGCCTCCTTGTAGCTCTTCGCAAAAAGAGCGACGGTCATCACTCCGGCGGCGAAGAGAACGGCAAGCGGCAGCACCATGACGAAAATCGAAAGCACAGTGGTGAAGTGAATCTGCAGCTGCATCTGCGCGGCGTCGCTGCCGGCCTTATCGAAGGCATGGAATTTTTCCAAAGTCCAGAAGGAAACGCCCATGGAAATGACCGAAAGGGCGGCAGTAACCAGCGAGGCGGTGAGCACCATAAAGAATTTACCGAGCACGAGGTGAGTGCGGGAGACCGGGCTCGACAAGATTGTTTCCATGGTGCCCCGCTCTTTTTCACCGGCGGTCAGGTCCATGGCCGGATACATGCTCCCCGTCAGGCACAACAGGATCACCATATAACCGATGACGCCTCCAAACGCGGCCCCGCCCACCTTCTCCGGCGGCGCAACGTTGTTCTGCTTGATCTCAAAGGGTTTCAGGAGTGATTCCGGCAGGTGATTTGCGGTCAAGCTCTTCCTGACGAAATCGTCCCGGAAGTTCTCGATCTGCTTTTGGATCTCCCCCGCGGCAACCGAGGATTTCAGGTCACCTTCGTAGGTATCAATCTTCAGAGTGGGCACGTTGTGGGATTCGAGATCACTTGCAAACTGGGGCGGAATTTCAACAACCGCACGGATTTCCTTGTTGATGATTTTGTCTTTCCAATCCGGGGACAGCGGGACAATCTGGACTTTTTTCATTTGCCGGAGATATTCCAGGAATTTGGGCGAGTCCGCGCCGCCAAGGATCATCACTTGCGGAATTTCGGACTTCACTTTGCCCACAATGGCGGAAATCGCCGCTCCCAGCCCGGCGGTAAGAATGGGGAAAAGCACCAGCGGGACAATTAGGGAAGAAATGAGGGTGCGGCGGTCGCGCAACGCCTCGGTGAGTTCCTTGCGGTAAACGATGCCGATGTTTTGCAGCGACATTTCAGGCGGCCTCTCCTGGCTGGTAGTGCGGCGCGACCACTTTCACGAAAATTTCCTCGAGGTCCTCTTCCTGGTAGCGCGCGCGCAGTTCCGCCAGCGAGCCTTCCGCCAGTAGCTTGCCAGACTGGATGATGCCGATCACGTCGCAGAGTTTTTCCACCTCGCGCATCACGTGCGTGGAGAAAATCACGGTTTTTCCTCGCTGGCGGCACTCGCGGATGAATTCGAGGATGGTGCGCGCGGTCATGATGTCGAGCCCGAGCGTCGGTTCGTCGAAAATCATGACCTGTGGATCATGGATCAGCGTGCGGGCGATGGAAGTTTTCTGCTTCATACCGGTGGAGAGCTTGTCGCAGCGGCGATCGCGGAAGGAGTCCATGTCCAGGCGGCGGAAGATTTCGTCCACACGTTTCTTGAGCTCCGCTCCGGCGATTCCGTTCAGCCGCCCGAAATATTCGACCATCTCCTGGGCGGTGAGCCGGGGGTAGAGCGCCGTGGCGGTGGAGAGAAATCCGACCGTGGCGCGAACCTTCTCGGGCTCTTCGACGATGTCGTGGCCGCAGATGACGGCGGTGCCGTCGGTGGGCTCGAGGATGGTGGCGAGCATGCGGAGCGTGGTGGTCTTGCCGGCGCCGTTGGCGCCCAGCAGGCCGTAAATCTGGCCGGGCTGGCAGCGGAAGGTCACGCCATCCACGGCACGAATCTGGCCGCGCTTCTTGTCGTGAAACAGCTTGGTTAGTCCACGCGTTTCGATCATGCGCAGAACCTCGGATTGGGATTGCACTGCGGGCGAACCGCTCTGCCGAACTATACGCGGCGGCGGAGGAAAAGATATCACGGTCGGGAAAACTTCGGTGCGGAAAGCCGACCCGTTGCCGGTCTGGATATCCGGCCGCTATCCTTTGTGACAGTTGGGGCACTGCTTGGCATCGAACTTATCGGGGGGCACACGGAACATGTTGTTGCACTGGATGCAGACGCGATGCAGCGCCGGCGAGGCGGGCGGGGTCTTCTCCTGCTTCGATTGCGGCAGCGTGGAGGCAGGAGTTTCCATGGTCCGGGTAGTCTACCACGCGGAGCGGCGGAGCCCCACCAGGGGAACCACCCGCAAGCATCCGGGATGACCAGGCAGAGGAGGCCGGTGGAAGGAACTGGAGTAAAGGGCTAACCTCCTGATAGACTTTAGGTTAAGCATCCGTAGAAGCAGACCGCCAGGCCCGCGAGCCGAGTCTGAATTCCGGCACGCCCGCAAAGCCGGATGATTCCCTTGCTACACCGAAATTGATGGCCGAGATATTTGGAATTTCACGAAATTATGGATAAGAGGCTGCGCAACCGGACGCTGCTCTTCCTGCTCCTGGCGGGAATCGTCGCGTTCGTGTTGGTGAAAATCAGCGGGCGGCAGCCTGTGGCGAAGATATCCGCGATGCTTCCGGTGCGCCAGAACATCGTCGCGTCGATTATCAGCAACGGGAAGGTGGAACCCATTTCGCCGTTCAGCATTCGGGCGCAGCTGGATACTTTCGTGCGCAAAGTGAGCGTCACCGAGGGCCAGAATGTGAAGAAGGGGCAGCTGCTGCTGGAGCTCGATGTGACGGACGCCGCGGCGCAACTCGCCGACGCCCGTTCGAAACTGCTTCGCGCCCAGGACGACTTGCGCCAGGCCCGCGCCGGCGGGCGTCCGGACGACGCGGCGCGCATCACTGGAGACCTCGCCAAGGCCATCGCCGAACGCGACCGCCTGCAACGGAATCAGGCCTCCCTCGCGCGGCTGGTTGCGGAAGGAGCGGCCACCAAGGACGAGCTGGCGACCAACGATCTTTCGTTGACGAAAGCGCAAGCCGAGGTCGCGCGGCAGCAGGCGGCCAAGCAGGAGTTCGACCGCCAAGCGGCGCTGGACGCTTCGCGCGCTGACCTCGCCGTGCAGCAGGAGCGCAGCGACGTGGCCGCACTGGACGAGAAGGTACGCCAGGGACGCATCGTGGCCCCGACCGACGGCACGCTTTATTCGCTCCCCGTGAAGGCAGGCGACTACGTCAAGGTGGGCGACCTGCTCGCGGAGATGGCCGACCTCCACAAAGTGCGCGTCCGCGCCTTCATCGACGAGCCGGAAATGGGCGGGCTGGAGCCTGGCCTTCCCGTGATCATCACCTGGGACGCGCTGCCGAGAGAAAGCTGGCAGGGACGGACGGAGATTGCGCCGAAGCAGGTGGTGCCGCGCAACTCGCGCAGCGTCGGCGAGCTGCTTTGCTCGGTGGACAACGACAAGCTGCAACTCCTGCCGAACACCAACGTGAACGTGCGCATCAATTCGCGCGAGCGGTACAACGTGCTGACCGTGCCGCGTGGGACGGTGGAAACGATTGGCGGGCAAAGTTACGTCTACGTGGTGAAAAATGGCGTAGGCACCAGCGTGCTGGAACGGCGTCACATCCAGGTGGGCATCGCCGATGCGACCAATTACGAAGTTGACGGCGGTCTTAGTCCGGAAGACGTGGTCGCCCTGCCTGGGGATGCGGACTTTCACGACGGTATGAACGTACGAGTGGTGAATCTGGAGAAGCCGAGCGCGACGGGCGGGAGCAGTGCGGGCCTCTAAGTCCATTCGGGCGGCGTTACTGAGCCTGGCGCTCTGCCCGGCTACATTCGGCGCGGACGGAAACGCGCTGGACGCCGCGAAGCAGGCGTACGCAAAGGGCGATTATTCCCGGGCGATCGAAATTCTGAAGGGGGCGGCCGCCTCCGAATCAAACGACGCCGATCTCTATGTGTTGCTCTCACGAAGCTACCTGCAACTGGAGCAATATGACGCCGCCGTGAGCGCGGGCGAAAAGGCCGTGACACTGGAGCCGAAAAATTCGGAATTTCACCGGGTGTTGGGCGAAGCCTATGGCGGCAAAGCGGACCACTCGTCCATGTTCAGCGCGTACTCGCTGGCGCGCAAGACGCAGAAAGAGTTCGAAGTGGCGACACAACTTGATCCGCGCAATTTTGAGGCCCTGCAGAATCTGGTGGAATACGATTGCGCGGCTCCGGGGATGGTGGGGGGCGGAGAAGACAAAGCACAGCCGCTGATTCAGAAGCTGATGGGCATGGACGCCGCGGAAGGCCACTACGCCGCGGGCAACTGCCGCCTACAGAAGAAGGACTACGCCGCGGCCGATGCGGAGTTCGCGAAGGCCCTGGAGAGCAAACCGAAAACGGCCAAGCGCATCTACGATATCGGGGACTTTTACCTGAAGCAGAAAAACACCGCGCAGCTTCTGGCCGTGGCCGATGCCGGCGAAAAGCTTGCCCCAAGCGACCCACGAGGAAAATTCTATCGCGCTGCGGCTTTCGTGCTTGAGGGGCGGAATCTCGAGCAGGCGGGACAGCTTCTGCACGAGTACCTGCAGACGGCGCCCATGAATTCGGATAATCCGCGGCCGTGGACGGCGCATTACTGGCTGGGACAGCTCGAGGAACGCAAGAAAAATGCCGCCGGGGCGCGCGCGGAATACGAGGCGGCCCTGAAACTGAACGGAAAGTACAAACCGGCGCAGGACGCGCTGAAACAGCTGAGGAGCCAGTAAGCGGGAACCGGGACTATGCGAATGCACATGCGGGAAGCCGTGGCCGTGGCCGTGGATGCGCTCCGCGCGAACAAGCTGCGCGCCGTGCTCACCTCCATCGGCGTGATCATCGGGAGCGCCTCGATCGTGCTGGTGGTCACGGTGGCGTTGACCAGCCAGCGCTTCGTGATTTCGCGCATCGAGGCGATGGGCTCGAATCTGGTGTGGGCGGAGATGATCAAGACCCCGGAGAAGGCGCAGCCCCTGAGCTACCAGATCACGCCCGCAGACATGGAGGCCGCCAGGGCGCAGTTGCCCGACGCCGTCGTGGTTGCGGGCTTCAACGACATTCCGATGTCCGTGGTGGTGCACGCGCAGACAAAACCCGTCCGCCTGATCGGCGTGACCGAGGGCTACCAGCAGATCCGGCGGCTCATCATCCTGCGCGGGCGTTACTTCGACTCCGCCGACATGCAATCCAGCAGCAAAGTGTGCCTGATCACCAAGGACCTTGCGGATCAGGTTTATGGAGTGGAAAACCCGGTCGGCCACGAACTGCGCATGGGCGAACTGACCTTCACGGTCGTCGGTGTTTTCCGCGAGCGCGCGGAAACCTTCGGCCTCTCCGAACTCCAGAAGGATTCGGTGATCATTCCGTTTTCGTTGATCAAGTATTACACCGGCACGGACGTACTCAGCACGCTGCAGGTGCAGACCAGCGGGCCGGACAAGGTGGCTATCGTTGCCAGGCAGGTGAGCCGCCTGCTGAAAAGCCGCCACCCAGCGGAAGCGGCGTACAACGTGCAGACGCTGGTGGCGATTCTCGGGACCGCGAAAACAATCGCCATGGCGCTGCGCATCGTCCTGATCGTGATTGCGTTCATTGCGTTGCTGATTAGCGGCATCGGGATTATGAACATCATGCTGGTCACCGTGAAGGAACGAACGCGCGAGATCGGCATACGCAAGGCCATTGGCGCCGCGCAGCGCGAGATCATGTGGCAGTTCCTGATCGAGGCGTTTTTGATCAGCGGCGGGGGCGCGGTGATCGGGATTCTGATCGGGGTAGGCATTCCGGTGCTCGTGCAGCAGTTGCTTCCGGGAAATCTGCGCGTGCCGATTTCGGGAATGAGCGTGATCCTCGCGTTTCTGGTTTCGTGTTCGACGGGATTGTTTTTTGGGTGGCTGCCGGCCAAGCAGGCAGCGGTAATGGAGCCCATCGAATCGCTGCGCTACGAATAGTGGGATCGGAGGAAGAGGCATGGCCTGGAAACGCATAACGTCCCTGGTGTTCCTGATGGCGATGGGTACGCCGGCCAGCTCCCAGGAAGTGGCGCCGCCCGCGGCGAGCAACGTCCCCGTGGCACTGACGCTGAAGCGTGCGGTGGAGCTGGCGCTGACCAACAGCAAGGACATTCGCCTCGCAAAACTGCAGGTGCAGGCGGCGCAGGATTCCGCGCAGCTTACGCACTCCGAATTTCTTCCCAATCTTTACGCCGGGTCCGGCGCGGGGTACACCTATGGATTGCCGGAGACACCGGGCGGGCGGCCGCCGGCGCTGTTCAGCATCACGTATACGCAGCAGATCTTCAATGGTCCGCTGAGCGGCCTGGCGAAAGAGCAGCAGGAGCAAGTGAGAGCGCAGCGCGCGATCATGGAAGACACGAAGAACATCGTCATGGTGCGCGTGGCCTCGAGTTACCTGGAGCTCGTCAAAGTGCGGCATTCGCTGGAACTTCTTCGGGGCGAGAAGGACAGCGCGGACAAGATCGTGGATGTGACCAAGGAACGCGAGAGCGAAGGATTCGAGCTGCCCGTGGAAGTCACCCGGGCGCAACTTACGCGGGCGCAGGTCGAGGAGCGCATTCTGCAGCTTGAGGGGCGCCAGGACGAACTGGAAGTGTACCTGCGCAACCAGACGGGCATGGCTCCCGACCAACCCATCGAGGTTACACCGGAGGATTTGCCCGGCGCGGCAGAGCAGGAGGGCGCGAATCTGATTGCCATGGCTACGCAGAACAACGCGAGCCTGTTGGCCGCGGAGTCCGATGTGCGCGGCAAGGAGTTCCGCCTGAAGGGAGAGAAGCGAGGATATTGGCCGTCGCTTCAGCTGGTCTCCATTTACGACGTGCTCGCCAAATACAGCTTCAACAATTACACGAACATCACGCAGAACTTCCAATACAACAACCTGAATGCGGGCGTGAACATCAATGTGCCGATTTTCAGCGCGAAGACGCGGGCCAGCGTGGCGCTGGCGCAGGTGAACCTGGACGCGGCAAAGATCACCCTGGCCAACACGCGCACCCAGGTGAGCGCCGACGTGCGCCAGAAATCGCGCAAAGTGCAGCAGGCGGACGCCGCGAAGGAAGTAGCGCGCCTGGAGCTGCAGCTGGCGCAGCAGAACCTGGCGGTGTTGCAATCGCAATTCGGAGAAGGCAAGGTGAGCCTGCGCGACGTAGAGAAAGCCCGGCTGGACGAGAATGAGAAATGGATGGCTTATCTCGACGCGAACTTCCAGCGGCAACAGGCACAACTCGATTTACTGAAAACCGCGGGACAGCTGGATAAGGTGCTGGAATAGAGACTGCCGGCGCGGAGAACCATGCTGGATAAAGACTCGCATAAAATGTTGGCCGAAGCACTGGAACGCCTGGATGCGGGCTTCGCCAATTTGCCGGAATTTGCGCCGCAGATTGCCGGCGAACCGCGGATGATCAAGACCCTGGTGGCCGTAGCAGAGCGCCTGCAGGACAACTATCCGTATTTCCACCCGCTCTACGCGGGCCAGATGCTCAAGCCGCCGCATCCTGTCGCGCGGCTGGCCTACGCCCTGGCGCAATGGATCAATCCCAACAATCACGCGCTGGACGGCGGGCGGGCGACTTCGGCGATGGAAAAGGAAGCGGTGGCGGGACTCGCGGCGATGTTCGGCTGGCACGAGCATCTGGGCCATTTATGCGGCGGCGGAACGATGGCCAACCTGGAGGCGTTGTGGGTGGCGGGCCAACTGGTGCCGGGGAAGAGAATTCTTGCCAGCCGGCAGGCGCACTACACCCATGGCCGGATCAGCGGAGTGCTGCAGTTGCCTTTTTCGGCGGTGGAAAGCGATGCGCGCGGCAGGATGGACATGGAGAAATTACGGGAGGAGTTGGCGCGCGGCGACGTGGGTACGGTGGTGGCGACCATGGGAACCACGGCAACGGGCTCCGTCGATCCGCTGGCGGACATTCTCGATTTGCGCCAGAAGTATGGGTTTCGCGTCCATGCGGACGCAGCGTATGGAGGCTATTTTGGGCTTGCCGGAAATCTAGGGGAAGAGGCGCGACGAGGCTTTGACCAGTTGTGCCACGCGGACTCGATCGTCATCGATCCCCACAAGCATGGCCTGCAGCCCTATGGCTGCGGCTGCGTCATGTTTCGCGATCCGGGAGTTGGCCGGCTCTACAAACACGATTCGCCGTACACCTATTTCAGCTCGCAAGAATTGCACCTGGGCGAAATCAGCCTGGAATGCTCGCGGGCGGGCGCGGCGGCCGCGGCGCTTTGGGCAACACAGGAGTTGCTGCCGCTGACGAAGGGCGGCGAGTTTGCGCGAACCCTGGAAGACTGCCGGAGCGCCGCACTGGAGTTCCATCAGCGCTTGCGCGACGACGCGGGTTTCGTTGTTGCATTTCCGCCAGAACTCGACATCGTGGTATTTGCGCCGCGCGGGGAGAGCGTCAGCAAGTCCTCGGAACTTTCCCGAAGACTTTTTAACGCGGCGGCGCGGCGCAATTTGCATCTCGCAGTCGCCGAACTTCCCGTAAACTTTTTCGAAGCAAACCTGGGCAAAATGAAGCGCGACTGCGGCACGGTCACGTGCCTGCGCTCGGTGCTGATGAAACCGGAACACAAGGAGTGGGTTGGCAGGATTTGGGAATTATTGGGACAGGCAGTGGGGGAATGCCTGGAGAAATAATGCCGCGCCAGGGCAGGTGAGGCTTCTGAGGGTGCCGCGCAGGCCCCCACTGGCTAACCCCCGCTCAATGCACGGTTTAGCGATTGGATGAGTTATACGCGCCATTGGCAGATTCGCGCGCGGGAATGCAACCAAGTCGGGTAAACTATTATCTACAGTGGTTGGGGTCCCAGACGAGGTCACGCGGTGGAACTACCCGTGTGGCCCTGCTCCGCCGAGTGGCAAGACGATTATTTCTTGAAGTAACTGAGGATGAAGAATGCCGGATGTGCTGAAGACGTTGCTCCTGAATCCGCCGAGTTTTGAGAATTTCGACGGCGGCGCGAGTTCGCGGTGGCCCGCGACCCGAGAGATTGAGTCCTATTGGTATCCCGTTTGGCTGGCGTACCCCGCCGGGATGATTCCCGGCAGCCGGCTGCTGGATGCTTCCCCGCACAAGGTCAATTGGCAGCAGACGGTGGAAATCTGCAAAGACTACGAGTTTCTGGTGCTGTTCACCTCCACCGTGGGTTTCGACAGCGACGTGAAGTTGCTGCGCAAGATCAAGGAAGCCAACCCTGCGATGAAGGTCGCGTTCGTAGGGCCGCACGGCCACATCAAGCCGGACGAAACGCTGAACGCGAGCGATGACATCGACTTCATCGTACGCGGCGAGTTTGACCACGCGGTGACCGAGTACGCGCACGGCAAGCCGCTCGACCAGATTCTCGGCGCGAGCTTCAAGAAGGAAGGGAAGATCGTCCACAACGCGCCTCGCCCGCAGCTGCATACCGAAGAGCTCGACGCGCTGCCGTTTGCGACGGACGTTTACAAGCGCGATCTGCAGATCGAGCGCTACAACGTGCCGTTCCTGCTTAACCCATTCGTATCATTTTACAGTTCGCGCGGGTGCCCGGCGCTGTGCACCTTCTGCATGTGGCCGCAGACGCTTTCCGGGCACGCGTGGCGCACGCGGTCAGTGGACAACGTCGTGGAGGAAGTGAAGCGCGCGCTCGTACACTTTCCGCAGATGAAAGAGATTTTTTTCGACGACGACACCTTCAATATCCGCAAGGACCGCGTTATCGAATTGAGCAAGAAATTCAAGCCGCTTAAGTTTCAATGGTCCTGCACGGCGCGTTGCCACAGCAAATATGAAGAGCTGAAGGCAATGGCGGATGGCGGCGCGCGGCTGTTTATCGTTGGTTTTGAGTCCGGCGATGCGCAGATTCTCAAGAACATCAAAAAGGGCGCGACCATCGAAATGGCCCGCGAGTTCATGAAGAACTGCAGGAAAGTCGGGATCAAGGTACACGGCGATTTCATCATCGGCCTGCCCGGCGAGACGAAGGAGTCGATTGCGAAGACCATCGATTTCGCCAAGGAGCTCGATTGCGAAACGATTCAGGTTTCGCTGGCGCATGCCATGCCCGGCACGGAACTCCACGAGCAGATGAGCAAGGAAGGTTTCCTGCGCGTGGAAGCCCTTGCGGATCAGAGCGGCCACCAGTTGCCACACATTGAGTATCCGCATCTCTCCAAGGCGGATATGATGGCGGGCGTGACGCGGTTCTACGACGAATACTATTTCCGGCCCAAGGTCGTCTGGCGCATCGTGAAGGAAGCGCTGTGGGATGCCCACGAGCGCAAGCGGCTGTATCACGAGGCCGTGGATTTCCTGAAGCTGCGCGCCGAGCGCCTGAAGTGGGTGCAGCAGGGCGGCGACGCTGCGAAGACGATGGTGGCGGTTTCCGGAAGTTCGCCGGCCGGCGGCAACGATTAATCTCCACGAATGACTCACGAACATAGGCTGCGATTCAAGACGCTGGTCATGGTCTTGGTGATGGTGGTGTGCGCGAACACCGGCGACCTGATGCTGGCGCGCGGGATGAAGCAGATAGGTCACGTAGTGATTTCGGTTCCGGGGTTGCGCCACGCGCTGTGGATGACGATTCAGAGCGCCAGCATCTGGATCGGGATCCTTTTTCTGATCGGCTTTACGCTTTCCTACATGACCGCGGTGAGCTGGGCGGACTACAGCTACGTGATGCCCGCGGGCGCTTTTGGCTACGCGATCCAGACGATGCTGGCGATCGTGGTGCTGCACGAAGCGGTTTCGCCGAAGCGTTGGATCGGCGTGGCGCTGATCTGCGCGGGCGTGCTGCTGGTGGGGCAGACGAAGCCAAACACGACGAACGTGGCGGTCTTGCCGTCATGACTCGTGGCGTGATTGCGATGCTGGTTTTTTTTGTGCTGTGCAATACGGGCGGCGAGATAGCCATGTCGTACGGCGTGAAGCAGGTGGGCGAGCCGCAGAGCTTCCGCCCCATGGCGCTGCTACGCTTCGTCTGGGCCGCGGCGCGAAATCGCTGGTTGTGGGTGGCGATTCCGATGCTGGCGGCTTCGTTTTATTCACTGCTGATTTTGTTTTCGTGGGCACCGGTCAGCGTGGTTATTCCGGCTTCGGCTTCCAACTACATCGTAGGAACCTTCGGCGCCAAATATCTGCTGAAAGAAGATGTCTCCCTCAAGCGGTGGCTGGGTGTGATTCTGGTGAGCGTTGGCGTGGTGCTGGTGCTATTCACGCTGAAAAGCGGTCAAATTTCGCAGTAGTTTTCCCACGACCATCCCAACGGTAAGGATGTGACTCAGCGGGAGTAGTGCATCCGGACTCCGGCAATGTCAGGGACGGTTGGTGAAGACGTAGCGTCCGCCGGCTTCGGTGAGCAGGTAAACAGGGGCATAAATCGAGAGGGATTCGCGCTTGTTTTCGTCGTGGGTGATGAAGTAGATGCGGTCCGGACCCGCCCACAACTGATCGAAACGCGCGTCGTCGAGAAAAATGTCCGGGCAATCGGGGAAGAGGGAGCCGTACCACAGGCCGTTAATGCGGCCGTTCAGCACGAGGATTCGCTGGCCGGTGTAAAAGCGAACCGAGGAAGCGTTGGCGTACTCTCCGTCGTAAACGATGCGCTCGCCGGGCTGGAGCTGCTTTCCGATGGCCACCGCGAACTGTTTCGAACCGAGAATCGGATAGAAGACGCCGAGGGAAATGTGGGCGCACTCGATGAAGACAATCATCATCGCGGCAAGCGCCCAGTTGGCGGCATGAATCTTGCCGCGGCGGCGCAGAAGCCAGTTGAGGAGCGTGCCGAAGAAGAAAGCCAGGGCGGTGCCGAGCAGCGGGCCACGGAAGAAGCTCATGGCGCGGCCAGTAAGATCGAGCACGTGGCCGAGAGAAAGCGCGTACAGATTCGGGTTCTTCTTCAGCTCGTCGAAAAGTTCCGTGCCGGGCGCGGGCGTGTGCGTGGTGAGGAAGAGCGTCCCGGTGACGGCTGCGATCAACAATCCGAAAATCATGAGGATCAGCGCCGAACGCCGGCCCGCGCGGGCGATCGAAGAGCCGATGGGGGCTTCCGCTTCGCGCGCCATCCAGTGGCCGATCAACAGGGCCAAGCCAGGCAAACCTGGTGCCAGATAATATTCCTGCCGCGTGGAAAAGCTGAAAAACAGCAGGATTACCGCCGGCCAAAGGAATAGAAGCAGGCAGACGGCCTCCGGCGAACGGCGCACCGTGGCGATGCGCGGCAGGCGCAAGCGAACCTGGGCCAGGGCCTGAGGAAGGAATGCGCTCCAGGGCAGGAGCCAGATCAGGATCAAACCATAAAAGAGAACGATGGGAACGGTGTCGTAATCCACCGGATAGCGCTTGCCGAGGTAACGGAGAAACTGCTCATTGACGAAATAGAACCAGAGGAAGCCCTTGGCCTGGCCCTGAGGCGGATTGCGAATTGCGGCGAGAATGTGCCAGGGAGCCGCGACCAGGAGGAAAACCAGAAAACTGGAGAAGAGATGCATTTTAAGGATGTGGCGCAGGTCTCGGGCCAGAAGAAGAAAGGCGAACATGATCGCGCAGGGAAAAACGATTCCGATCAGGCCCTTGGTAAGGACGTTCAGCGCGACGACGACCGCGATGGCCCAGCAGGATAGGCGCGTGGGATTCCCCGCCTGCCAACCGTCGAGAAACAGGTAAAGGGCGATGCCGATCCAAAGCCCGACGGTGACATCCGGGATCATGATGCGCGTGAAGAGATAGGGACCTATCGTTGCGAGGAAGACGACAGCGCCCCAAAAGCCGGATTGCGGAGTAAGGAATCGGCGGCCAAAGAAATAGATCAAGAAAGCCAACAGAAGGACGCTGAGATGCAGCGAGAGGCGGGCGCTCCATGCGTCCACGCCAAACAGCTTAATGCCCAGTGCGGCGCCCCAATAGGGTAGCGGCGCCTTTTCGAGATAGCGCACGTCGTTTTCGTGCAGGGTGACCCAGTCGTGGCGGACCAGGATGTCGCGGGCCGCGTCGGCGTGAGAGGCGTCAACGTCGTCCTGAAGCGGGGGAGTGAAGAGTCCCGCGCCGTAGACGGCCAGCCATAGGAAAAGAAGGATGGCGAGGGAAGACCCGATGCGTTGTCCGGCCGAACGAAACATTCCGATTGAGATCCTCAGAGAGGGTGCGCAGACGCGAACGCGCAGCAGTTCGCAACAAACCAGTTTAGCACGTGGCGGACGGCGGGCCAGCAAGGGGAGGAAATCCCCAGTGAGAAAACCGAGATGCGGCGAGGAATTCCAGGGCGGGATTTGGCGGTTCGGAGGCGTGATATTGTATACTTTGGAAACTCGCCTAGCCGAAGCGGAAGAGCGGCGGAATGCCAGGGCGGGAACACATTCCGGGGGCGCTCGACGCGCGGCAATCCGAAGTGAGCAGTCGGGGAAGCGGATGAAAATGGGACCAGGAGCCTTGGTGTGATTATTGTGCGCAGCCCGCTGCGGATTTCGCTGGGCGGCGGGGGAACGGATTTGCCTTCGTATTACACGAAGCATGCGGGATTCGTGGTTTCCGCGGCGATTGCGCGTTATGTCTACATCACGATCAGCGAGGGATTCTGGCCAAAAATCAGCCTGAAATATTCGAAGATGGAGGAAGTGGAGCGCGTCGAAGAGATCCACCACCCGATCATCCGCGAGGCGATGAAGCTGGCCGGAGTCACCGGGCCTTATCTGGAAATTGTGAGCCACTCGGATATCCCGGCGGGGACGGGGCTGGGTTCTTCAGGAAGTTTTACGACGGCGTTGCTGAGCGCGCTGCATACGCTGAAGCGGCAATTTGTCTCGCCGCAGGAATTGGCCGAGCAGGCTTGCCACATCGAACTCGACATTTTGAAAGAGCCGATCGGGAAACAGGATCAATACATCGCGGCATTCGGCGGGATCACGAGCTTCGAGTTTTGTCCCGATGGGAAGGTGAAGGTGCAGCCGCTGACGCTGCCATCCGAGGCGCTGGCGAACCTGGAAGATAACCTGCTCCTGTTTTTCACCGGCACTGCGCGGTCCGCTTCGGAGATCCTGCGCGACCAGGACAAGAAGAGCAAGGAAAACGCCGCTGATATGCTGGCGAATTTGCACTTCACCAAACAGCTGGGGCTGGAAAGCCGCGACGCCCTGGTGAAAGGCGACCTGCGGAAGTTTGCGGAGCTGATGGCCGTGCATTGGGAGCACAAGAAAAAACGCTCTCCCGGAATGAGCAACGGTCCGATAGATGAGCTTTATGGATTGGCGCGAAAGAACGGCGCGCTGGGCGGTAAGATCGTGGGCGCGGGCGGCGGAGGATTTCTGCTGCTCTACACGGAAGAGAAGACGCGGGTGAGGGAAGCGATGCGCGGGGCCGGGCTGCGGGAAGTGCGGTTGAATTTCGATTTTCAAGGCACTACCGTCGTGGTGCATTCGTAATTGCGGCGCCGAAGGGGAACAATCGCAGTGCTACCGGTGGCGATACTTGCAGGGGGATTGGCGACGCGGCTGCGTCCGGCGACGGAAAAGGTGCCGAAGTCGCTGCTGGAGTTGAATGGCGAGCCGTTCATCGCGCACCAGTTGCGACTTCTGAAGGCGAGCGGCGTTGAGCGCGTCGTGCTGTGCGTGGGATTTTTGGGCGAGATGGTGCGCGACGCGGTCAAAGATGGTCATGCGTTCGGCCTGGAGGTGAAGTATTCGTTCGACGAGCCTTCGTTGCTGGGTACCGCAGGCGCTTTGAAGCGAGCGCTGCCTCTGCTTGGGCGCGCATTTCTGACGCTGTATGGAGACTCGTATCTGGTGTGCGACTACGCTGCCGTGGCGCGGGAGCTTGCGGCCTCGGGCAAGCAGGCGCTGATGACCGTTTTCCACAATGAAGGGAACTGGGACACAAGCAACGTGGAATTCGAAAACGGGAGAATTCTGGCGTACAACAAAAAGGAGCGGACGCCGCGAATGCAGTACATTGATTACGGGCTGGGGGCATTTACTATGCACGCCTTCGATCGCGTGCCCGCGGACAATGCGGTTGACCTGGCCGATTTATACCAGGCAATTCTGGCGGACGGAGAGCTTGCCGGCGTGGAGATCAAGCAACGCTTTTACGAAATTGGATCGCCGGCGGGATTGGAAGAAACCGCGCAGTTTATCGCCTCGCAGGGAGTGGGAAAGGCATGAGCGGAGAGCCGGGATTTGCCGACAAGTTTTTGGCCGAAGCGTCGCAGATTGTGGAACGCCTGGACCGCGGAAGCCTGGAGAAAGCCGCGGCGATGATCGGGAACCTGCGTACCACTGGCGGCCGCCTCTTCATACTGGGCGTCGGCGGGAGCGCAGCCAATGCTTCGCATGCGGTTAACGATTTCCGCAAGATTGCGGGCATCGAGGCGTACGCGCCGACCGACAACGTCTCCGAATTGACGGCCCGGACGAACGACGAAGGCTGGGCGACGGTGTTTGAAAGCTGGCTGAAGACGAGCAAATTGCGCGCGCAAGACGCGGTGCTGGTGTTTTCCGTGGGCGGCGGGGATCTGGAACGAAATGTGAGCCCGAACCTTGTGGCGGCGCTGAAACTGGCGAAAACGGCGGGTGCGAAAATCATTGGCGTGGTAGGAAGAGACGGCGGCTATACGGCGAAGATGGCGGACGTTTGCGTTTTGATTCCAATGGTCAATCCTGTGCATGTGACGCCGCACTCGGAGGCGTTTCAGGCGGTGGTGTGGCACCTGCTGGTTTCGCACCCGGCGGTGAAGGTGGAACAGACGAAATGGGAATCCACGACGGGGACGGGCCGATGAACCGCGCCGTCTTTCTGGACCGCGATGGCGTCTTGAATCTGGCGCTGGTGCGCGATGGCAAACCGTATTCGCCGGCGAATGTTTCCGAACTGCAATTGGCGCCGGGCGCGGCGGAAGCGTTGCGCGAACTGAAAGAACTTGGTTTCAAGTTGCTGGTGGTGACGAATCAACCGGAAGTGGCCAGGGGGAATACCACGCGCGCCGCTGTGGAGGAGATTCATCGCAAGATCGCGTCTGAATTAGCGGTGGACGAGATTTTCGTCTGTTATCACCAGGACGGCGACGGCTGCGAGTGCAGGAAACCCCGGCCCGGCATGCTTCTGGAAGGAGCGCGGAAATACAACGTGAACCCCGGCGAGAGTTTCATGGTTGGCGACCGCTGGCGCGACGTGGAGGCCGGGCAGAACGCAGGCTGCCGCACGGTTTTCATCGACGGCGGTTACGAGGACCGGGAACCCGCACGGCCTGCCGATGCGCGCGTGCACACATTGCGCGAAGCGGTGGACTGGATTCTGGCGGAGTGCCAAAAGGGAGTTGTTCGATGAAGAAAGTATCGGAATTGCGTGTGAAGATTTTTGGAGACGGCGCCGACCTGGCGGGCATGCTGGAGCTTGGCCGTCTCCCGTACATCAAGGGCTTCACCACGAACCCGACGCTTATGCGCAAAGCGGGCGTGCCCGACTACGAAGGGTTCGCCGCGGAAGTTCTGAAGAACATTACCGACCGGCCCGTGTCGTTCGAAGTCTTCGCCGACGATGAAGAGACCATGGAATTGCAGGCGAAACACATCGCGAGTTGGGCTAGGAACGTCTTCGTGAAGATTCCGGTGACCAATACGAAGCGCGAGCCGATGTACAACCTGATCCGCCGGCTGAGCCACGAGGGGATTCAGATAAATGTCACGGCGATGCTGACACTCGAGCAGTTGCGCGAAGTGACGAAAGCGCTGCGCGGCGGCGCGCCTTCAAATGCTTCGGTTTTCGCGGGGCGCGTGGCGGACACCGGGCGCGATCCGGTGCCGCTGATGAAGGAAGCGCTGGAAATTCTCGCCGAGAGCCCTTCGACGGAGCTGATCTGGGCCAGCCCGCGCGAATTGCTGAATATTTTTCAGGCCGATGAGATCGGGTGCCACATCATCACGGTAACCAACGACATTCTGGCGAAGCTGAAGCTTGTGGGCAAGGACCTGGGCGATTATTCGCTGGATACGGTGCAGATGTTTCACAACGACGCCGCAAAGGCGGGCTACACGCTGGGCGTTGCGGCGCGCGGCGCGAAGTCTAGTAAGTCCTAGGAAGTTTCGTGTAGCAGGCATCCACGATGCGCATGGAACGAAGGGCGTCGCCGGCGGTGGCGATGCTCAAGTCCGGCTCAGAACCATTGCACGCCTTGAGAAAATCCGCGGTCTCCAGCTGCAGGGAGACATCTTCGGTCCCATAATCGAATTGCGTTTCGCGCGGCTGCCCGGACTGCAGCCAGGGCCATTTCGCGACGATGGTGAGGCGCTGCGGGCCATAAAACTTCCCACGTCCCCGCAACTGGAACTGCGCTTTTTCGGTTTCCACGGTGATGTCCATGCGCGATTGCCAACTGGAGAGCGAAAGATAGAGATTCGCCACGGCTCTGCCGGGGAGCGCGAGCGCCAGGCTGGCGTGATCTTCGACCTGGATGTCCCAAAAGCTGCGGCTGAGATGGCCGGCAACGAGTTCCACCCCTCCAAACATCCACACAAGCAAGTCGAAAAGGTGAATTCCGGGATCGATGCAGACGCCACCGCCGCACCGAATCGCGTCGGTTTTCCAGCTGTTTTCATAGCCGGGCTGGGCGCCGTGCGCCAATACGGCGTCCACTCCGAGAACCTTTCCGTATTCCCTAGAGGCAAGAAGTTTCCGCAGATGCTGCACGTTTTTCAGGAAGCGGTAATTGAGGCCGACGAAGACGCGGCTGGAATGCCGCTTGGCCGCGGCGATGAGGGTTTCGGCTTCGGCGGCGGTGCGGCCAAGAGGCTTTTCGACCAGGACATACGATGCAATCGGGAATACCTTTGGAAGCAACTGCACCGCCGTGTCGTGCGGCGTGGCGACAATCGCGGCGTCATATTTATTGGCGAAAGCGGTGGCCTCGCTGACAGCTTTGGCTTTGGATGAAAGCGGCGTTCTTTCGGCAACTTTGGGATCAAACACGACGATTTCGGAAACCGCAGCTAGCTTCGCGAGCGCCTGGATGCGCTGCCCGCCAATCAGGCCCGCGCCGACCACAAGAATTTTCATAGATCGATGCGCCTCAGCTTGAGAGCTTCCGAACGCAGAGCGGCGGGCGAAAGCGTGGAATACGGATCGTTTACGTGGATGAAGCGGCCGGAGATGCCGTCCGCGGCTGGCGAAAGCAGCCAGCGGCAGAGCGCGATGGGCTTGGAGAAGGGAACGACGGTGCGGACTTCGCCTCCCGCAGCACGTACGGCAGCGAGCATGGAAGTTTCATTGGCGCCGGGCGCGATGACGTTGATGTCCACGGGAATGTCGGCCGCGTCGAGCTCCATGGCCATCGTTTCGCACATCCGCACGGCGGCAGCTTTGGAAGTGCCGTAAGGGAGAAAGTGCGGATAGCCATAGCCCGCGCCACCTCCCGCGAAAAGCACGATTTTGCCGCGGTGGCCAGGATGCGCGGCACTGGTGTCCAGCCAGCTTTGCACGAAGGACTTGGCGATCAGGAACGAACCCATCGTATTGACGCAAAGTGTGCGCGTGAATTTTTCGGGATCGAGGTGCCAAAAGTGCCCCGTTTGCCCAAGCTCAGCGGCGGCATGAACCACGGCGTCGAGTCCCCGCCATTCGCGCTGGATTTCGGCAAATAAGGAGTGGACCGACTGCGCATCGGAAATATCTAGGCAAGACGAACGATGCGCCGGGCCAAGCTCTCGGGCGGCTTCGTGAACCTTGTCGGAGGTCGCGGCGAGCCACAGCTTGTGGTCAGCGGCGGCAAGGTCACGCGCGACTTCGAATCCGATGCCGCGGCCGCCGCCGGTGATGAGAACGCGCGCGGACGGCGTCGAAAGCGTTGCGGAAGACATGCACAATGCTCCGGGAAAGTCGTCCTTCTATTAAAGCATGAGAGCGCGGAATTCCGAGGGTTTTCAAGTCGACGGCTGGAAAGCGTTCCACTATCATTGAAGAATAACCAGCGCGCGATACATTTTCAGCGGGAAAGCGGCGGAACAGGGGATGATAAGTTCACGTTGCGAGTGCGCCGGATTGGGGCATTGATTCGCCTTAGAAGCGGGAAGGCGATTATGTTCACGGAGACAAGGATGAGCCTGGGGCGATTTTTCATCGTAGGCGGGGCAGGATTCATCGGCTCGCATTTTACGGACATGCTGCTGGGCGCGGCCGGAGCAGCGTCCGTGACGATTTACGACAATCTGAGCTCGGGGCGCGAATGGCATTTCGCGAAGCATCTCGGCAATCCGAAGTTCAAATTCGTCAAGGGTGACGTGAAAGATCTGGAGACGCTGCGGCGGGCCATGGACGGCAGCGACGTGGTGATCCATCTGGCTTCGAACCCGGACATCGCGCGGGCAGCCACCGAGCCGGACGTCGACTTTCGGGAGGGCACGTACCTGACGGAGCGCGTCGTGGAAGCGATGCGGCTGAGTTCCGCGAAACGCATTTTGTATGCGTCGGGGAGCGGCGTGTACGGCGATTTGGGACCAGTGGAAGCGAGTGAGGACTATGGCCCGATGGTTCCGATTTCGACGTATGGTGCCAGCAAGTTGGCCGGAGAGGCGCTGATCGCCTCTTACTGCCACATGTTTGATTTAAGCGCATGTGTTTTCCGTTTCGGAAACGTGGTTGGGCCGCGCCAGACGCATGGCGTGGGCTTCGATTTTGTCCGCGCATTGCGAAAGGATCCGGGACAGCTGAGGATTCTTGGCAACGGCGGGCAGAGCAAGTCCTACATATATGTAGAAGACGTGGTCGGGGCGGTGCTCGCGGCACATGAGAAAACGAAAGAAAAGTTTCAGGCCTACAATGTGGCAACGGGCGACTACATCACCGTCAAAGAGATTGCGGCACTTGCCGTGGAATGTGTGGGGCTGGAGCGCGCCAAGGTGAATTTCGAATTTACGGGCGGTGACCGCGGATGGAAAGGCGACGTGGCGGTCATTCGGCTGAATACGGAGCGCATTCGGAGGTTGGGATGGGCCAACAAACGGAACTCGCGCGAAGCCCTGCGCGAATCCATGATGGCGCTGCTTCGCGATGCGGAATTGCTGTACGCAGGGCAGGGAGCGTAGGACTTCGGATTGCAAATTGCCGGATACATTCTGCTGGCAGCCGCGCTGATCGGGACGCTGAGTTCCACGGTCTATCTGGGATTGGTGTTGGTGGCGGTGGGAAAATTCCGCGCGGAATCTAAAAGGCTGCTTTTGCCGCTGGCAGCCGACGCGGACCTGCCGGGTGTCTCGGTTATCAAGCCGGTGCATGGCCTTGAGCCACAACTCCGAGAAAACATCGAGAGCTTTTTCCGCCAGGACTATCCCCGGTACGAAATATTGTTTGGAGCGGACACGGCCGATGATGCGGCGCTCGAAATTGTGCGCGAGGTAAGCGCGCGCCATCCGCGAGTTCCTAGCCGAATCATCGTCCATGGCGAGTCTCCGTGGCCGAACCCGCAGACTTACTCGCTGCATTGCCTGTCGCGGCAGGCAATGCACAACGTGCTTGTCGCCTCGGACAGCGACGTGGAGGTGGCCGGCAATTACTTGCGGGAGGTAGTGACGCCGTTGCTGAAACCGGGCGTGGCCATGACTACTTGCCTGTATCGGGGCAAAAATGTCGGGGATTTCTGGTCGAATCAAACTGCGATGCTGATGTCCGTGGAAGAGCCCGCGGGCGTGCTGGTGGCCAATCTTTTGGAGGGCATGAAATTCGGTCTTGGGCCGACCATCGCGGTGCGCCGGGAAGCGCTTGAAGAGGTGGGGGGGTACGAAAAATTCCACGACTACTCCGCGAACGACTTCATTCTCGGCAACCTGATCTACAAAGCGGGTCACGAGGTGAGGCTTTCGAGTCATGTGATCGACCACATCGTGAACCAGAGTAGCTTTCGCAAAATGTGGCAGAACCAGTTGCGGTGGCGTGTAACGGAACGGTACTGCCGACCGAAGGGCTACGTGGGCATGGGGCTTATTTTTGCGATGCCGTTCGGCATTTTGGGGCTGTTGGCTGGCGGGCTGCTGGGGAATTGGCTGCTAGGCGTGGCGCTGTTTGGCTGGGCGATTGTCAACCGTTTGATTGAGGCTTATGCGGTGGGCTGGGTGGTGTTGCGGGATACGCCGTTGCTGCGCAAGCTCTGGCTTTATCCGACGCGCGATCTTCTTGGGTTTATTGTGTGGTGCGTGAGCTTTTCCGGTACAAAGATCGCGTGGCGGAGCAGCAAATTTGAACTGCAGGGCGAGCGCATGGTGCTACGGAAAAATGCCGGCCATCCCTCCTGAAATTCGCGCTGGCGCGCTGAGCCGCGGTGCCCAGGCCACCGCATCATGAGTGGTCTTTCCCCCGGGCGTCTTGCGTTGTTGCTGCTGGCGATCGCGCCGCTTCTCTACTATCTGGTCGCAGTCTTTGCCGCACTTCGATTTTTTCTTCGGCAACGCGCGCGGAAACTCCCAGACTTCACGCCCCCCGCCAGTATTTTGAAGCCCGTGCGGGGCGTGGATTTTGCCTCCTATGAGAATTTCCGCAGCTTTTGCGTCCTGGACTATCCCGAGTACGAAATCCTGTTTTGCGTTAACGAGATGAGCGATCCGGCCGTGCCCGTGATCCAAAGGCTGCAGCGGGAGTTTCCCGGGCGCCGGATCGAAATATTCTCCAGCGCGCCACGGATCGGGTCGAATCGCAAGGTCAACAATCTGGCTTTGCTTACAAAGAATGCGCGCCACGAAGTGCTCGTGCAGAGCGACGGAGACGTCCGCGTGGGCCGCGAATACCTGCGCGAAGTGGTTGCGCCGTTTGCCGATCCCGGCGTTGGCGCGGTCAGCTGTTTCTACCGGGGCGTAGCGGAAAAGAACTTTTGGGCGGAGCTCGAGGCCATCGGCGCGGCGAGCGATTTCTTTGCCGGGGCGCTGGTGGCCAATCTTCCCGGTGGAGTTACCTTCGCTCTGGGCGCCTCGGTGGCCACGACCAAGCCATGGCTCGCGAAGATCGGTGGCTACGAAGCCCTCGCGGATTGGCTGGCGGACGACTACGAGATCGGCAACCGGATTCATAAGGCAGGAGGCAAGGCGCTGCTATCGCGCGAAGCGGTGTGGACGATGTACCCCGCACAAACGTTCCGGGGCTTTTGGGAGCACCAGGTGCGTTGGGCGCGGACGGTCCGAGTGGTGAGGCCAGCGTCGTTTCTTGGGCTGATTTTCACGCACGGCTTACCTCTGGCGATCCTCGGCATGGTTGCCGCACCCGCGGATTGGCTACGAGCGGCGTTACTCGGTTCCTATCTGGGGCTTCGTCTGCTCATGGCGTACGTCGTAGGAGTTTGGGGCGTCCGGGACGAGGTGCTGGCTCGCAAGCTTTGGCTGGTGCCAGTTCGCGACGCGATCCATTTCGCCGTCTGGCTCGCGGGATTTACCTCAAACCTCGTGAAATGGGGCGGGATAGAGTTCGAGATTCGCGAAGGCCGAATGACGGAAAGAGCCTCGTCCCGGAAATCCACAGGAGGTTAGTTCCAATTCCAGGCCGAGATGTGGCTCAGTGGTTTGGGGCAGCGGCGTTGGTGGCCGGGGGAGTTACCGTGTGATTCTTCCAATCGGCGTCGCTGAGATTCCAGCCGCCGCCTAACGCCAGATAGAGCTGGACAATCACGACGCGGCGGTTCAGTTCGGTCACCGCAAGGGAGTTCTGCTCCGGATACAATTGCAGCTGCGCGTCAAGCACTTCGAAGTAGCTGGCTTTTCCGGCGTTGTAGCGCTGAAGCGAGACGGTGACTGCCTCCTGATACGCGGCGACAGAGCGCACCTCTTCCTTCTGGATCAATTCAAATTTTTGACGGGAGACCAGGGCGTTAGAGACATCGGTAAAAGCGTTCAGGGCCGTCTGCTGGTATTGGAGCTTGCTTGCCTCCCACGCAGCCACGGCCTGGCGCTTTTGCGCGGTCAACGCACCACCTTCGTAAATGGGTCCCGCAAAGTTGCCGGCGATGCTCCAAATGTTTCCACTACTCGAAGTGATTTCCGAAAGGGGCGTGCTCGCCTGACCCAACAGGGCCGTGAGACCAAAGCGCGGGAAGAAATTGGCGATGGCGACACCCACCTGGGCATTCGCGGCACGTACCTGCTCTTCCGCCGAAAGCACGTCGGGACGCCGCTCCAGCAATTGGGAGGGCAATCCGACAGGGATGTCGGGCGGGACAACTTCATCCAGGAGTTTCGCGGAGTGCAGGATCGGCTCCGGGTTGGCTCCGATCAGCACGCTGATCTGATTTTCCTTGAGGGTGATGAGGCGCTCGTACTCCGGGACCGCCGCCGCCGCCGAGGCTTCCGCCGCTTCGGCACGCGAGGTATCGAGCTTGGAGGCAACGCCGCCTTCGTAGCGTTGGGTGAAGAGTTTCAGCGTTTCGCCAAACGAAGCCGTGGTTTCCTTGGCGATTTGTAGCTGAAGTTCCAGGCCAAGAAGCTCGAAATACGCTTGCGCCACGGCGCCGGTCAACGAGAGCATCACGCCACGGCGGGCTTCCTCGGTGGCAAGATATTGCGCGCGCGCGGCCTCATTGAGGCGGCGGATGCGTCCCCAAATGTCTGCTTCCCAGGCCACACTCCCAAGGGCCAGAAAGGCGCCCTTGGTGGTCGAACTACCCGGGGCCACAGTACCGAGAAATTCATTTTTGCCGTCGCTGGCACCGACGGAGTAATTCACGGCGGGCAAATATTGAGAGCGCGCCACGGCCGCAAGCTGGCGCGATTGCTCGACGCGGGAAACCGCGATACCCAGGTCGTAGTTGTTCGCGAGTGCGGTGTCGATCAGCGACTTAAGTTGATCGTCCTTGAAGACCACCCACCACGGTTCGTCGGCATAGGAGGCCTGCTCGGCCTGGCCCTCCGCGCCGCGAAACTCGGCAGGCGCTACAACTTTGGGGCGGGAATACTTCGGGCCGACCGCGCAGCCGGAGAGCAGCAGCGTCGCGCAGAGGACGGAGGCGAGTCCGGAACGCACCAACGAGCCGCGGGGATCCATTTGCCCGTGGGACCCCGTCTGCCGAGCGCTTGCATAGGAAGATTTCCTGATCATTGCCTCTAAGTCCTTCTCCATGTCCTGCGGGCCCGTCTAATCCGCGTGACTCGAGCCGGGAGGAGTCGAGCCGGGCGCAGGTTGCGGAATCGCTTCCACGCGAGCGCCGGTGATCTTTTCCACGATGTAGAAGAGCGCCGGAATGATAAATATCGCAATGGCGCTGGCAGCCAACATGCCGCCGATGACGGCGGTGCCCATCACCTGGCGCGAAACGGCGCCGGAGCCCGAGGCACGCCACAAGGGGACGCATCCCAGGATGAAGGCGAACGAGGTCATCAGGATCGGCCGCAAGCGAAGTTTCGCGCCTTCCAGCGCAGCGTCGACCAGCGACCTGCCCTTTTCATACTCCGCCTTGGCAAATTCGACGATCAAAATGGCGTTTTTGGCAGCGAGGCCGATCAACATCACGAGGCCGATCTGCGCGTAAACGTTATTTTCCAGGCCCAGGGCGGTGTATTGTTTGAAAACCAGCAGGTCGATGATGCGCCGCCCCAGCAGCGCGGCAAACGCACCGAAGATGGCAATGGGAACGCTCAGGAGAACGCTGAAGGGAAGCGTCCAGCTTTCGTAGAGCGCGGCGAGAATCAAGAAAGCAAAGAGCACGGACAGTCCGAAGATGGCAAAGGGTGAAACACCCTGCTGCGCCTTCTGTTCCTGAAAGGACATGCCCATGTAGTCGTAGCCCATGCCAGAAGGCATCGTCTTCGCGTAGACGTCTTCCAACGCCCGCATGGCTTGTTCGGAACTGAAGCCGCGAGCGGCGGTCGCGTTGATTTGCGTGGCGCGATGCAGGTTGTAGCGCATCGTAAATTCGGGACCGCTTGTGGGTTTCACGCTGGTAACCGAAGACAGAGGCACCATTTTCCCGTCGGAATTCTTTACGTAGAACTGGCCAACATTTTCCGCGCGGGTCCGGTAGGCGCCCTCGGCCTGGATATAGACCTGCCATTGACGGCCGAACCGATTGAAGTAGTTGATGAACGAACCACCCATGAAAGTTTGCAGCGTGGAATAAACGTCACTCAATTTCACGCCCTGGGTGAGCACCTTGTCGCGGTCGACACTTGCAAAGACCTGCGGGACCGAGGGGAGGTTGGTGGTAAAGACGCGGCTGATTTCAGGCCGTTTTCGGGCCTCCTCCATGAATTTTTTGGTCTGTTCACTCAGGAATTCCACGTCGCGGCCGCCGCGGTCTTCGAGAATGAACGTTACGCCGCCCGAAGCTCCGACGCCAGGAATGGCCGGGGGTGGAAAGGCAACCGTTATACCCTCTGGAATCTGCCCAAGCACGTGGTTCAGATGGATGAGTAGATCCATGTACTGTTCTGCTTTGGCCACGCGCTCGTCCCAGGGCTTGAAGGTGACCCAGAAGAACGTGCTGTAGGTGTTCTGGACGCCGCTCAACAAGCTGTAACCGACGACGCTGGTGACGTGCGCCACTCCGGGGGTGTTCAATAAAATTTCCTCGACCTTGTGTGCCGCGGCGGAATTTCTTTGCAAGGAAGAAGCGTCCGGAAGTTGCATGTTGATGAACACATAGCCTTGGTCTTCATCGGGCAGGAAGCTAGTGGGGAGTTTCCCGCCGACGAAGCCGGCTAAAACAGTAAAGCCCGCCAGGAGCAGCAGGGCAAAGCCTACCTTGTGAATGAACATTCGGCAGACCTTGACATAATCGTTCGTCGCGGAGGTGAACACCCGGTTGAACCATGCAAAAAACTTCCCCAGCGGGCCACGGGATTCTTTCTTTGGGCGAAGGAGAAGCGCGGAAAGCGCGGGGCTCAAGGTGAGCGCATTGAACGCCGAGAAGATCACCGAGACGGCGATGGTCACGGCAAACTGCTGGTAGAGGCGCCCGGTGATGCCAGGGATGAACGCCGTCGGAATAAAGACGGCCGAAAGAATCACGGCGATGCCGATGACGGGGGCCGCGACTTCTTCCATGGCTTTCAGCGAGGCTTCTTTCGGCGAGAGCCCGTGTTCGATGTGATGCTCCACGGCTTCGACCACCACGATGGCATCGTCTACCACCAGTCCGATGGCCAGGACCAGCCCGAACAGCGAAAGAGTGTTCACCGAAAATCCCAGCAGCGGAAAAACCATGAAGGTGCCGATCAGCGACACCGGCACAGCCAACAGAGGAATCAGCGTGGCCCGCCAGCCCTGCAGGAAAATGTACACAACCAGAATGACCAGGACGATCGCTTCGACCAGGGTATGCTCAATTTCCTTGATGCCTTCGGTTACCGGCAAGGTCGTGTCCAGGGCGGTGACATAATCTAATCCCGGCGGGAACCTTTTCTTCTGCCCCTCCATAAATGCATCGACGCCCCTGGCGGCAGCAACCGCGTTGGAACCCGGCAGTTGATACACCGCGATAACGGCAGACGGCTTGCCATCGAGGCGACCCAACATGTTATAGACCTGAGCTCCGAGTTCGATGCGAGCCACATCCTTCAGCCGGACCACCGACCCGTTGGAACTCGCGCGAACCACGATCTGGCCGAATTCTTCCGCCGAAATGAGGCGGCCCTGAGCCCGGACGGCATAAGTGAATTCCTGCCCCGGCGGAACTGGCTCGCCGCCGATCTGGCCGGCGGGATTGACGTTGTTTTGCGTTTGAATGGCGTTGATGATTTCAGGCACGGTGATCTGGAGTTTCGCCAGTTGATCCGGTTTCACCCAGACTCGCATGGCGTATTGGCCCGCGCCGAACACAGAAACGCTGGCAATACCAGGCACCTGAGTCAGTCCGTCCTTCAGATTGATGTACGCATAGTTGGCGAGGAACTGCGAATCGTAGGTCCCATTGGGCGAGTACAGGTCAAACAGCATCATCGGCGCTTGCGTAGACTTTTGCACCGTAACGCCATAACTGTTCACCGGCGACGGCAACTGCGATGCCGCCTGGCTTTGTCGCATCTGGGTCAGGATCTGGTCGGTGCTCGGGTCGGTTTTGACGTTGTAGTCCACCGTCAGGGTCATCAGGCCGTTATTGGCATTGAGCGAATACATGTACTCCATGTTGTCCACGCCGCTCATTTGCTGCTCGATGGGAGTGGCGACGGACTGTTCCACGGTGAGCGCGTCGGCGCCGACGTAGGTGGCGAGAACCTGGATCTGGGGATCGGCGATGTTCGGGAATTGCGCGGTCGGGAGGCTTACAACGGCCACGGCGCCGACAATCACCATGATGATCGCGATCACCATGGACACGATGGGACGCTCAATGAAGAATTTATACATGGCGGCGGGTCAGTTTCCCGCACTCCCGCCGGAACTTTGCGAGGCAGCGGAGGCACCGGGCGAGTAAGTCTTTGGATTGACCACGGCGCCGTCGGCTACTTTTTGCGTGCCTTCGGCTACCACGCGGTCCCCCGGCTTTAATCCCGCGCTGATGATCCAGAGATCACCGACCCGTTCACCCACGGACACGGGAACGATTTTCACTTTGTTGTCACCGCCGACGACAGCCACAAGATACTTGCCCTGGATGTCAGTAACGGCCCGCTGGGGCACCAGCAGGGCTCCCTTGTCCATGCGAGTGACCGCGCGAATATTTCCGAACCCCCCGGGGCGCAGGATGTTTCCCGGATTCGGGAACTCGATCTGGAGAAGAATCGCGCCAGTTCCGATATCCACCTGGCGATCCAGGGCGTAGTAGCTGCCCTTTTCAGGGTACGCGCTGCCGTCGGTAAGAATCAGCCGCCATTCGATTCTCCGCAGGGCCTGCTCGTCACTTTCCCCTGTCTTTTCAAACTCGCGCACAGCCCGAAGATATTCCTGTTCGCTCGGCGTGATGTTGGCCAGGATGGGGTTCACTGTCGAGATTGTGGTTAAGGGACTTGGGCTCTGGGGACTGATGAAGTCGCCGACCTGGGCGGTGGAAATGCCGGCAACTCCATCGATGGGTGCGATGATCGTGCTGTAGCCGAGATTCAGTCGCGCCGTTTCCAGGGCAGCTTGCGCGGAAGCCACGGCCGCCTTTGATGCCTCGACCTGAGCCAGGGCGGAAAGATTGCTCTGCACCGCGTCATCGAGTTCCTGCTTGCTGATGGCCCCGGTCTGCGCCAGCGGCGTGTAACGATTGACGTCGAGCTGCGTCTTGCCTTGCTGCGCCTGCGCGCGGGCCAGATCGCCCTTGGCCTGCTCGAGAACTCCCTTCGCCTGGTCCATGGAAGCCTGAAAGGTGCGGGAATCCAGCTGGAAAAGGGGAGCACCTTTGCGGACGAAAGCGCCATTGGTATAAAGCTGCTGCACGAGGTAGCCGGGAACTTGCGCCCGAATCTGCGCGTTGATCTTTCCGGTTAGGGTCGCCACCCATTCTCTGGTAATCGGAACGTCCTTCTGGAGAACCGGGGTAACTTCGACGTCCGCCGGCGACGACGCGGCCGGCTTGGCGTTCTCGCAGCCCGCAGAGCCGAAGAAGATGGCGCCGAGCAGAACCAGCAGAATGGCCCGGGAACTCAAGGCCCAGGCAGGATGTGCAAAGGAAGCTGTCCGGAAACGACGAAGCGTCATAGAGTCATCCAAAATTTCTGAAGCGGACGGAACCTGGAAACTGAAGGAAACCATTACGTCTCCGCTGGGGAACATAGAATCAAATTCGCATCCCACAAAAGCTGAAAGTGTATTGAATTCAAGCATTCGTCGGATAGGGCGCGGGGCGGAGCGGACGTCCCAAGCCTGCCAGTGCATCCACATACTAGTCCGCAAGAGGCAATGCAGTGAACTGGATGCGGCAAACTATAACGCAAGAGTCCGGAAGGGTCTAGTTATTTGTCGCGAGGAACCACTCGAGGAAATGCCGCACGAGGCGGGCGGGAGAGTTCCGCTGCCGCGACAGCAATCCTTGAGTTGCGACGGCTCCCGAGGTAATTTTGCAACCGCCCGTTCAGGAACCGGTGTCCAGCCTGGTTCGCCTGTCCGCCCGAACCGCAGGGGAAATCGCAGGAGCAGCTATGGAGCGTTTGAGCTTCAACCATATTCGTAAATTCATCCGGCCCTACGTGATTGAAGACGGCAAGAAATTCCGCCTTAAGGATCATGATCCGGCGGACACCCACGGGCTGGGCTCCGAAGATAAACCAGAAGTGAAAAAATGGTTGGAGGAGGGCGTCGCCTTGCTGAGTGAAATGCAGGAGCGCCTGTACGCGCAAAGCCGCTGGGGGCTTCTGCTGATCTTTCAGGCCGTGGATGCCGCGGGAAAAGACGGCACGATCAAACACGTCATGTCCGGCGTGAATCCGCAGGGGGTGAAAGTTTATTCGTTCAAGGCTCCGTCGAACGAGGAACTCGCGCACGATTTCATGTGGCGCACAAGCCGCTGCCTGCCGGCCCGCGGGGAAATCGGAATTTTCAACCGGTCCTACTATGAGGAGGTACTGGCGGTCCGCGTGCACCCGGAGTTCCTTGAGAAGCAGAATATTCCAAAGGAATTCCGCGAACGCCACTTGTGGCGGAAGCGGTACGAAGACATCAACGCCTTTGAGCGGTACCTGACCCGCAACGGCATTGCCATCCGGAAATTCTTTCTCCACATTTCAAAGAAGGAGCAGAAGCGAAGATTCCTGGAACGCCTGGACAATCCAGAGAAGCATTGGAAATTCTCCGCGGCGGACGTGCGTGAGAGGAAACACTGGAACGAATATCAAGCCGCCTATGAAAAGATGATCCGTAATACGGCTTCGGAACATGCGCCCTGGGTGGTGGCTCCGGCGGACAGTAAATGGTTCACCCGGCTGCTGGTGGTGGCCACTGTCGTGGACGCCCTCGCCGAACTCAAACTCGAATATCCGAAAGCCAGCGTTGCGGAGCGGGCGGAACTCAAAGCCGCGCGGAAAGAATTAGAGCAGGAGTGACCCCCGGCGTCACGCTTGGGCCTCTGGTCAGGGCTGCGAGACCGCTCCGGGACCCGGGATCACTTTCAAGCTCTGCAGATGCATGTCTTTGAAAATTACGGGCCAGTATTCCTTCAGCATATTGGCCGCGAACCGCCACGCCAGGTCGCTGCCGTAGCGCTCTGCCGTTCGGGCGCCGGTCTGTTCGGAGCGGGGCAGGTACACGTTGGCCAGGGCTTCGGCAGCCAGCGGGCCCATCAATCCCGACGCATTGAAGACATCTTTCCCTTTATCACTCCTTGTGATCACGATCCGTTCGGCGGAGTATTTCACGGCGTGGAGGAAGCCTGGATGATTTTCCGGGAAGAAGCGTGGATCCTGTTTAAGGATGGACGCAAACACAAAGGTGCCAAAAAACGAAGTGGACGAGGCGCGGGCGATGGAATAGCCGACGCGTGTGCCGTAGGCATCCCAGCCTTGCCCCGCGGCACTGGGAGAATTCGTGGCCTGATTGACCGCGGCACTGAGACCCGAGCCGAGCACGTAGGCGGGTGAAATCGCCTGATTCACGAAAATCTTGAATTTGCCGCCGGGGCCGAGAGGTTCCGGCGAAGTGGCGATATCGGGGAAGACGATGGAGCGGCTGGTGGCGTAACCCACGAAACGCAACGTGGAGCCCTGCGTGCCTGCCGCTGCGGGCTCCTGCTTTGGCTGGGGAGAGTCCGGCTTGGAGGAACTGTTCCCCGTACCCGCGCCCGCGGGTCCCTGGCCGAAGGCCAACGCAGGAATCAGCAGCGCCAGCAGCGAAAGATGGCGCCGGCAGGTAAAGCTACGCCGGATGCGGATGGTGAGCGGCTCTTGCATGCTTTCTTTCCCCCTTGTTTTCTGCGATGGAACTCTGCGCTTTGGAGTGGCAGGAGTTCGAACGGGATAACCTGTTTTTTTTCGAGGGCCGGAGGACCGCGATCGGCCCGCAGAGCCGATTCCCAACCGGTGGGAATCGTTCGTGGACACACCGGGCCGACACCAATTATGAATCGGGAAATTACCACGGAAGGCGTTGTCCCGCAACCATTTAAATCCGTACAAAGGTGTTGCGCGAGCGGCCGGAAATATTTTCAGCGAGCGCCGAAAAGTTGACGCCAGGCCGCGAGACGTTTTACCCTAGAAAGGTTACAGTGGGCACGCAAGAAAGCACTGTGCGGCGCCGGCTGCAATGTTTTTCCCCTCGGCTGGGAGGTCGTCCAATTGGTAGGACACCAGACTCTGGATCTGGTTATCCTGGTTCGAGTCCAGGCCTCCCAGCCAAAATTTCCCTGAACCACGATTCTTCAGCTTTCCCAAGCATTGTCGCTTGCTTGCGACCTCGCAATTCTTGACGGTGTTCCACCCTGATGCTAGATTCGCCATTCAGCACAAAACGCGGAGGAGACTTTCTGAGCCGGCGAGGGAAGCAGCGGCGATTTGCCGAATTGAGCCGACGCGAATTTTTGCAATATAGCCAAGGCGCAGCGCTTGCGTTTCTTCCATGCGGGCTCGGATCGCCCTTCTCTTTGTTCGAGAGGGTTTCGCAAGCCCCGGCTGCCGGCGATTTTCACGTTCACCCCGTCTACAAGACAACGCGCCCGATTGACGCGGTGCTGAAGAAAGTCACCGCGGAAAACGACAGTTATCCCACTGAAGTCTACAGCGACCGGATCAGTGCCTCACTGGAGGCGTGGGCGAAGGAGTTGCTGCAATCTCCCGTGAGCGCTCGCGCCCTGGAGCGGCTTTTCAGTCCGAATTTTACCGCGAGTTCCCCTTTGCCCAAGTTGCAGCCCCGGCGCCCCAATGAAGGTAGCCTGCGTGTGTGGTCTTCGGTCTTTCCCGAAAGTCCCTCGCTTCCGCCGCAGGCGTTTCTGGCGGCGTGGCGCAAGGCCATCGGCATCTTCTCCAGGCTTTACACCGTGGAGTTCCAGGTCGTCGCCATTCTGGCCAACGAACGCCGGCCATCGACGGTGGGAGTGGCTCTTCCCGTCCAGACCCGAGTGCGGTATGAATTCGTGGGCACGGGTGACGGCTTCCACCGTGAACAATGGGTTGGGCATCTGGATTTGGAATGGGATCTTGGGCCGGGCGCGGAGCTCCAGCTCCGGAAATGGCAGAACGCGGACGAGACGCGGAGCCGCTCTCTGGCGCCTATCTTCGCGGACCATTCGGTGGAGGTATTCGCGCGTTGCCCGTCCTATGCCGCACAGTTATTGCCGGGCATCGACTACTGGCGCACGGCGCTTGACGGCGCTTGCGGAATCGATATCTACGGGCACAACGGCGTGTCCGTGGGAGACATGGACGGAGACGGCTTCGAAGATCTCTACATCTGCCAGCCCGCTGGCCTTCCCAACCGCATGTACCGCAACCGGGGCGACGGCACGTTCGAGGATGCCACGGAGACATCGGGGACCGGACTTCTCGACAATTCCGTCTGCGCTCTTTTTGCCGACTTCAACAATGACGGCCGGCAGGAGTTGATTGTGGTCGGCGCGGGGGGCCCGGTGCTTTTCCTCAACGATGGTAACGGCAAATACCGCGCGCGGCCCGACGCCTTTTCATTTGCGAATCCGCCGCAGGGAACGTTTACCGGCGCGGCGATCGCGGATTACGACCGCGACGGGTGGCTCGACATTTACTTTTGCCTCTATTCGTATTACCAGGGCGCGGATCAATACCGCTACCCCGTGCCGTATTACGCGGCGGAGAATGGCCCGCCAAACTTTTTGTTCCGCAACAATCGGGACGGAAGTTTCCGCGATGTGACGCGCGCAAGCGGGCTCGATCAAAACAATCGCCGCTACAGTTTTTGCTGCGGCTGGTCGGATTTCAATGGAGACGGGTGGCCCGATCTCTATGTCGTCAACGATTTTGGGCGCAAAAACCTCTATCGCAATAATGGTAACGGGACATTTACCGACTTGGCGAAGGAAGCGGGCGCCGAAGATGTAGGCGCGGGAATGAGCGTCAGTTGGCTCGATTTCGACAACGACGGCCTGGAAGACTTGTATATTGCCGACATGTGGACGGCTGCGGGGCTCCGCGTCTCTATGCAGGAGCAGTTTCAGAAAAGCGCGAGCGAAGACGCCCGCGCTCTCTATCGGCGGCATGCGATGGGCAATTGCCTCTACCGCAACCAGGGCTCGGCAAGGTTCGAAGACGTTGGCGCGCGCTCCGGAACGCTGATGGGCCGATGGGCGTGGTCCAGCGACTCCTGGGACATGGATCACGACGGATATCCCGAAATTTACATTGCGAACGGCATGATTTCCGGGCCGTTGCGCCAGGACTTGAACAGTTTTTTTTGGCGGCAGGTGGTGGCGAATTCGCCCGACGGTTCGAAACCCAACGCCGCCTACGAGCAGGCATGGAACGCCATCAATGAACTAGTTCGCAGCGATGCCACCTGGAGCGGCTACGAGCGCAATGTGCTCTACCTGAATAACGGCGACGGAACTTTCTCCGATGCCTCCGGGGTGGCCGGACTGGATTTTCCCGAAGACAGCCGGACATTCGCGCTTGCCGATTTCGATGGCGACGGGCGGCTAGAGATGGTGCTGAAAAGCCGCAGCGGCCCGCAATTGCGTTACCTGAAAAACGTGATGCCCGGCCTACCGCCGTCCATCGCAATTAGGTTGCAGGGCCGGAAAAGCAATCCGGATGCGATTGGCGCGCGCGTGACTATCGAAACGGAACTCGGCAAGCAGACCCGCTTTGTGCAAGCGGGCTCCGGATTCCTGGCCCAACATACGAAGGTGCTCCATTTCGGCCTGGGAAAGACGACAGGACCGATTCACGCGACGGTCCGCTGGCCGAACGGAGCAACGCAGCGTTTCGAAGATTTGCCCGCGAATCATCGGATCTCGATCGTAGAGGGTTCGGGCGAAGCTCGAAAAGCGGCGTTCCAGCCACACTCGGCGCCGACCGTGGCGGAGGCCACCGGCGTCGCCACGACGCCCATAGAACTCCCGATTGACGTGGAGACCTGGCTGCTGGTACCCATTGCGGCCCCGGAGCTTTCCGCTTCCGGGTCGCAAGAGGGCGCGGGCTTGCTTGCGGCTCAACGAGGGAAGAACGTGCTGCTCTCCTTCGGTTCCTCGAAGATGCCGGACTGGCAAAAGCAACTTGTGTCGCTGCGAGAGTTGAAGGATCGCGCCACGAACGCCGCCCTGCAAGTGATCGCCGTGGATGCGGATGGAATTCCCATGCAGGATGGAGCAGACGCGGCGGGGGCTTCCGCAGAGTCCGCGTTTCCCGCGGTCACGGCTTCTGCGGACACGGTCGGAGTCTACAACCTGCTCTATGGCCGCCTTTTCGACCGCCATCGCAACATGGCATTGCCCACGGCGTTTCTTCTGGATTCCCGCGGCGATATCGTCAAGATCTATCAGGGATCGTTGCGGACGGAGCATGTGCTGGAGGACGCGGGGCGCATCCCTGGGTCGAAAGCCGAGCGCATGGCCCGTGGATTGCCATTCGCGGGCAACAGCGGCTCCTACACGGTCGGGCGCAATTATCTTTCATTCGGTGCTGTGTTCTACGAACGCGGCTATCTGGAGCAATCCGAAGCCTATTTTCGCCTCGCGCAAAAAGAAGACCCAGGCGGGGCGGAAGCGCTCTATGGCCTTGGGAGCGTCTTCCTGAAGCAAGGCCGCGATGCAGAAGCACGCCAGTATTTCCAGAAGGCCACGGAGGCCCAAGCGGGCTATCCAAGCACACTGCCGAACACCTGGAACAATCTGGGGATTCTCGCCGCCCGCGAAGGAAAGACCGAGGAAGCGCTCGGATTTTTTCAGAAAGCGCTGTCCTTCAATGCCGAAAACGCCGTGGTGCTGCAAAATCTAGGCAATGCCTACCGGCAGACGAAAGACTGGGGTAACGCCGAAAAATCCTTGTTGCACGCGTTGGCTTTGAATCCGGACGATGCAGAAGCAAATTACGGCCTGGGTATGGTCTATGCGCAGACCGGCGATACGCAGCGCGCCTACGCGTGGCTACAAAAAGCGCTGGCCGCGCGACCCGGTTATCCCGAGGCGCTGAACAATCTTGGCATTCTGTATCTACGGACCCGGCGCCCGGCCGAGGCGGAAAAGAGCTTCCTGGAATCCATTCGCGTGGCGCCCGACTACGAGCAGTCGTATCTAAATCTGGCGCGTTTCTATGCCATTGAAGGCGACAAGGCCAAGGCGCGCAAAACCTTGCAGCAGTTACTTAAAATTCATCCCGATCAGGCGCAAGCGAAGAAGGAATTGGAAGAGCTTTCGCGATGATTTGCGCCGCGTCGAGGCGCCGGATAAAATCGCCAGGTGAACGCAGCTTTCCTCTTCGGCAGGTTGTCGCGCCTTGGTGCGCTGTCCCCTGCGGGCCGCCTCTCCCCTCCATGCTCGGCCGACTGGCCCGCAAATAAGCCCTTCCCGAAACGAATTCCGGCTCTCGCCGCGCTGCTTTGCCTGATGACGGTTGGGATTTTTTCCGCGCTGGGGCAAAGCGCCAGGGGCAGCGTGCAGGGAGTTGTGCTCGATGCACAGAAGCGCTCTGTGCCAGGCGCGAAGGTTTGGCTAGACGACCAACTGGCGGGCCGAGCGGAATCCGCGACAACGGACGGCGCGGGGCGCTATGAGTTTAGGGAGATTCCCGCGAGCACCTATATGCTCCGCGCGCAAAAGCCCGGCTTTGCGGAGACTACGCACGGCCCGTTCGCCCTCAAGCCCGCGGAGGCCGCTTCGATAAATCTGCAGTTGACCGATGCGAAGAGCGCGGTGGCTGACAAAAGCGCCGCACAAACGATGGAGTATTCCGACGAGCCGAACTTTACGGTTGCGGGAGTCTCTGACCCGAGCAACGTCGGGGGGCACGGCTCGAACGTGACGCTGCCCACCAAGGAAGCACTGGCGCGAGACACGGCGTCCCTGGCAGGAGAATCATCTGGGCCGAAGACCGGAGCCCACCCGGAAGAGATTGGAAAAGTGACTCCCAATGTTCCCGCGGAAGACTACGGCCAAAATTTAAGGGTGGGGAGAGCGTTGCTGCAGGCCGGCCGCGCGAAGGAAGCCGCCGGCTATTTGCAGCAAGCCGCCTCCTTGAAGCCGCAGGACTGCGATACGGGCTATTTGCTGGCGCTTGCCTACCTGAGAAGTGGCAACAGCAAGGCGGCCGAGGCTACTGTGACGTCTGTGCTGGCGACTCAGGATCGCGCCGATCTGCACGCGCTGCTTGGGGAAGTGCGGGAGGCCGAAGGGCAGCCCGTGGATGCCGTGAAGGAATACCAGCGGGCGGCGGAAATGGACCCCAGCGAAGCGCATCTGTTTGCCTGGGGCGCAGAACTCCTTTTGCATCGTGCTTATCAGCCAGCTACCGAGGTTTTTGACAAAGGCCACCGGCTGCATCCGAGTTCCATCCGCATGCTCGTGGGGCTGGGGGCGGCGGCGTACGCCCAGGACCTGAACGATCAGGCGGCGCGCTGGCTGCTGCAAGCCAGCGATCTCGATCCGAAGGATCCGCGGCCGTATTTGTTTCTCGGCAAGGTCCAGGAAGTGGCGAAGAGCGAGCCGAAGGAATGGGTGGCCGTGTTCGAACGTTTCGCTACTCTCCGACCGGACAACGCTGAAGCAAACTACTACTACGCGGTCGCGCTCGAGAAGCAGCGGCGCGGCGAAGAGGATTACGCAGCGCGCGACGCGCACCTGCGAAAAGCCATCGCGCTCGATCCAAAATTTGGCGATGCGTATCTTGAACTGGGCTTGTTGCAGGCGGAGAAGCGCGAGTACGCAAAAGCCGTGGAGTCGCTGCAAACCGCCGTGAAGCTGACGCCGCTGCCCGATGAAGCGCATCTGCGGTTGGCGCAGGTTTACCGGGAGATGGGTGACACGCAAAAAGCAAGGCAGGAATCGGAGCTTTATAACCAGGCGGCCGAAAAGAAGAAAGCCCAGCTTGATAAAGAACGCCGCGAGCTGGGCCAGTTTGTTTTCACGATGCAAGGCAAGCCGGCAACCGCGGAGCCGCAGCCGGCGAAGCCCTAGTGCGCAGGCGGCGGTGTGGCCGCTTTCATCAGATCCACGAACATGCGGTCAAAGCGCTCGAGGTCGAGGTCCACGAGGATCTCCACGCGCTGGAGCGCGCGCTTCGGCTTGTCGCTCTCGCCCCAGGTGAGCGTGTTGCCGTACGCGGCGCCATGCTCGGTATCCACTGCCATGTAGCGAACGTCGCGCTTGGTGATGATGGAAGGATCGAGCCAGGCGGAGGCCGCGAGTTCATCCCACATGAAATCGGCGCCGGGACCCGGCAGGTAGAACTTGGCGACGTACTGCGCCAGGGGCGTCCCAGCTTTCGCGATGTCGTCCACCATGGCCTGCGTGAGGCGGGTCTTGATGGAAATATCCACCGGCGTGCAGGTGATCCGTTTCCAGTTGGCATGCAGCACGGCGTCGGCCGCTTCCGGGTCCATCCAGAAATTGAATTCGTGGCGCGGCGCGTTGACGAATTCGGGATTGTCTGTGGCTGGATTCAGGCTGCCGCCCATGAAGACAAGTTCCTGGGCTAGCTCGGCGAATTGCGGATCGATGCGCAGCGCCAAGGCCAGGTTGGTCATCGGGCCGCCTTCATAGATGGTCACTTCGTGGGGATACTTGTGCACCATGCGGATCAGGAAGTGCGCCGCATCCTCGGCGGCAGGTTTGGTCGTGGGTTGGCCCTCCTTGGGAGGAGGCACCACGAACGGCTCATGCCACCAGCGCGGGTCCCAGGCGCCGGCGTAGCCGACTCTTCCATAGCGCTCTTGCCAGAGGACCGCCTCCTCGTGCGAGCGGACAAGCGGGAAGACCGCGCCGGGCACGACCGGAATATCCGTGCGGCCCATGATTTCGAGCAGGCGGAGCGCATGGACCACTTCCTCGTCGCGCCATTGGTTGCCGGTGACGATGGTGATGCCGAGAACCTCGGCCTTCGGCGACTGGATCAGCGTCGCCAACGTCTGCATGTTGCTGCCGCCGGGACCGGAGCAATCCTGGTCAATGATGATTTTGCGAGCCGTCTGCGCGAATGCGCTGGAAAGGGAACCGAGCAAAAGCCCGAGGAGGAGCCCGCCGAAAACGAAACGACCCACGGCGGAAGCCGTGGGTCGTGAAGGAATTAACCGAAAGAGAATCAAGGTCCGGACCTAGAAGGTGAACTTCAGGCCGAACTGCACGAGCCTCGGGTTGTTCACGGTGTAGTTGATTTTGCCAAACTGGCTTGACGCAACCGGGTTGACGTCCGCATTTGGCAGGCCGAACTGCGCGTGGTTCCACAGGTTGAAGAACTCGGCGCGGAAGTCGAGCCCCATGTTTTCCCAAGGCAGGGCGAAACGCTTGATCACGGAGAAGTCGGTGTTCACGAATCCCGGTCCACTGGCGGGGGTGCGGCCGGCATTTCCGAGTTCTCCGATGGCAGGCTCCGCAAAACAGCTGGTATTGAACCATTCGCCGATATTCTGATTGAAACCGGAGTTCGGGTTGCAGACCTGGTCCGGGCGGTTATAGGAGTTGCCGTTGTTGTTGAAGTTGACGCCCGACGCGTTGTTGCTGTCGTAGAGGAAAATCGGGAAGCCAGACGTGATCTTTTCGATCACCGTCACTTGCCAATTGCCAAGAATGGCGTTGGCCGCTCCGTTCCAGTCGTTGCCGAATTTCTTCCCGCGGCCAAAGGGCAAGTCGTAAATCACGCTGGCCGTGAAGCTGTTGTTCAGGTTGATCTGGGAAAGAGCCATGTCGGAGTTTTGCCAATTCGGGAGTCCGATATACGGCACCCCGAGGGAAGTACCCACCCCGTCGGAAAAGCCGGTATCGAAATTGCGTGAATAGGTATAGCCGATCAAGGCGTACAGGCCATACCGGCTGCTCTTTGTCTCCGCCTTGATCTGCAGCGAATCATAGTGAGCGCGCCCAAAGTCGTTGGTGCTGTAGATTACGTTGTAGGGCTGGAGATAGGGTGCGTCAAACGGCGCTCCGCCAGGACCGCAACCCAGCGTATAACCGGGTACGGTTCCGCAGGCCGAAGGAGAACCCAGGTTGATGTTGTTCCCGAAATTCAGGATGTGTGTGGCGCGGGATCCGGCGTAACCGACGGTCAGTACGACGTTTCCGGGAAGCTGGCGTTCCACGTTCAAGTTGAACTGCTGCATCGCCCCCTGCTTCATGTCTAGGCGCTGGGAGATGAAATTGCCGGCGAAGGAACTCACGTCGGGCGGCGAAGTGATGACCGGGAAGCCGTCCGCAATGCCAACCATCTGGCCTGCGCCCACATTTGGGGACTGATCATAGCTCAGGGCGCAAGCCGCGGAGGAGTAGGTGCAGCCGCCGAACGCGATGCCGAAAGATTCGGCCGCAAAGGGCGGGTTCTGCCAGAGGCCTTGGGCGCCCTGACTCCACGAGGCGTCATGGAAAATGGCATATCCGGCGCGCACAACGGTCTTGTCGCTGCCGAATAACTTGTAGGCCAAGCCAATGCGCGGTTCAAAAGCGGTCCAATCCATCTTGACGCCCGCCGAGCCTTGAACGTTGTCCTGGCCGGCGACGAGCATCTGCCCGGTTTCCGGAATCAGGTTTGCCTGTCGGTCGACTGCTTCACTTATTGGTGTGGCAATAGACCACGCGAGGCCCAGATTCAAAGTCAGAGACGGAGTGACGCGCCAGTCGTCCTGGACGAAGGGCCGGAAGATCTTCCAGCGGCGTCCGGTCACGTCGCCTTCAAAATTCTGGTCGTGGATGCGGATGCTGGACAACCCCATAAGCAGGTCTGCTGAGGGATCTCCGGTCCAGGCGCCACTCACAACCTCAAAGCCGTCCTGGAAGCCCACGGCTCGCACGTTCATCTGGTTGGCGCGGACGCCGATACCCATTTTGATGTCGTGCTTGCCCTTGATCATGTCGAAAGAGTCGGCGATGGAGAATACGTTGGTGCCGCCCTGGAAGGGTGTGTAACCACGGTCACCCAATCCCCAATAACCGGCGCTAAGCGACGTGGAAACCAGGCCGCAACTGCTACCGTTGCATTGATTGCTGCTGTCGCAGTTGATGTTCGCCCCGGGAATGCCCAGTTGCTGCGAAAGGCAACTGTTGGTGCCCTGGGAAGTGATGTAGTTGAAAATGCGGTTGTAGCCGCCGGTCACCTGGTTGACCATCGTCGGGGAAAAGATGTGCGTTTCGGAGATGGCGATATTGCGCCCGTGGTTCTGAATGCCCTGGTTGCTGGCGAACCCGTTTTGTTCCGCGTACGGGAAATCGGCGTTCGAACCGCCCGGAACGTAAGAGACCGCCTGGTCATAGCTGAACCGGGCAAATGCCGTGTCCGAACCGGAAAACGTTTGATCCACCCGGACGTCAAATTTGGTCTCGTAGAGCGAGCGGACCGGTGAGTTCACAAAGTTGTAACCAGCTTCCGGATTGCTGACGTTGGGATGCGGATATAAGTTGGCGAGTGTGTAACCGACAGAATTCGGGAAAATGGAGCCCTCGCCGAACAGGTTAGATGGAATTATGTTACAGGCCTGGGACCCAGCTACCGCCGTTTGGCTGCCATCGGCGTTTGCGAGGATCGGAGTGAAATTGCCCGGGGTGCCTGTGCACAGGAATGGCGAGTTAATAGGCGCACCGGTGTTCGGGTCGGTCATGGAACCGAAGGTGTGGGGATTGGTGATCGCACCAGCGGGCAGAGGGACACCGAACGCATCGTTTGTGTAGTCGCCGTTGCGCATCGCGTCGGAAGGAACCAGGCCGGTGAACGTGGTGCCGTGCAACTGGTCTTTCTGTTCGCCGTCAACGAAGAAGAACGTTTTGTTCTTGCGGATCGGGCCGCCCACCGAGCCGCCGAACTGATTCAGGTTGAATTTTTCCGGAGTTTGCGCAAAAAAGCTCTTCGCGTCCAGCGAGGTGTTGCGGAGGAATTCGAAGAGCGATCCGTGAAAATCGTTCGAGCCGGATTTTGTGCTGATCAGCACCGTTGGTCCCGCGCGGGTGCCGAATTCCGCCGAGTAGTTGTACGTCAACACCTTGAATTCCTGAATGTCGTCAATCGAGGAAAGAATCCCGATGCCACCGGCCGTGAGTTCGTTGTTATCGTTGCCGTCCAGCAGCCAGTCGGTGCTGTTGGCGCGCGAGCCGCCCACCGAAAGAGAGTAGGAACCCCGGGCAGAGACTTCCGAGCTCGGGCCGCCATTGAAAAAGCTGTTGGGATTGGTCTCCTGTGTCGTGCCGGGCGTAAGGGTTGCCAACTGTACGAAATCGCGTCCATTCAAGGGCAACTGCGCCACCTGCTGCGAGGTGATGACCTGGCCGAGGGTGGGATTCGTGGTCTGCACCGCCACCGCGTCGGCGACTACCTCTACCGTGGAAGAAACGGAAGCGGGATTCAGCGAGAAATCCAGTTCGCGCGATTCATCAACCTGCAGCTTGTTGTCCTTGGACACCGCCGCCTGAAAGCCCGCGAACTCCACGCGGATGGTATACATCCCGACCGGCAGATAATTGATGATGTAGTGGCCGGTCTCGTCCGTTTTGGTATCGCGGGAAACTCCGGTTCCCTGGGAGGTGACGGTCACCGTGGCGCCGGTGATGGCGGAGCCGGATTTGTCCGTGACCGTTCCCGTAAAGCTGCCGATCGCCTGGCCGTAGCTCGTCGAGGCAAAAAACAATCCTGCAAAAAAAGCAACGACCACGAAAAGAATTCTCTTCGTCATCTTTCCTACCCCTTTTTGGAACCCTGAACTCAAGACTTGAGAGCAATCGAGGTTAGGAGCGGAAACCATCTAACCCTTGCGCCGGATTTGAAGCACCCTGGATTCGCGGCATAAAAATAAATCAATCAACGACCGCCTGCGATCCTCAAATATCCCCGGCGGCTCATACGGCTCATTGAGTACGGGGAAAATAGTGAAAAGAAATTACTTCGCCTTGGCGGAAGTGTCAAGGTCGTGTTTGCAACGCCACTCCATTTCCCGGCCACCCTGACGAAAAAGTGTGGAAATCCTTGCTGTGCTACTCTTTCCTGGGCGTTGCGCTCCGCCCACGACGATGAAGATCGCATTTCTCTCATACAATCCATTCGTTTTTCTTCTGCTGGCCTACTGGTGGTTCTTGCCGGTCACGGCCCATGGCAAGCGCCTTCCCGCCGTGCCCCAGACCGCCGCCTCGGGCGTTGAGGCGCACCTCGGCAAAGCCTACGACGCAATGAAAAACCAGCGATACGAGGACGCAGCGAACGAGTTTCGCGCCGCGTTGGCTCTCGATCCTGCCCTCACCCTGCGCGCCCGATTTCCCCTGGGCGTGGCGCTCTTTGAACAGCGCGACTATCCCGCTGCCCGGGACGAATTTGAAAAAGTGCGGAAGGAAGCCGGCGACCAGCCGGGCCTCTTCTACTACCTCGGCCGCATCGATCAGGAGCAGCAGGACTTCAAGGACGCGATTGAAAATCTTTCCAAAGCCGTTCTGAGGCCTCCGTTTCCCGACACCGCTTTCTATCTGGGCATGGCTTATCTGAAAAGCGGCGACGATCCGAACGCCGAAAAATGGCTGAAGGAAGCCACCCGCGTCGATCCCGGCAACTCCCGCGCTTACTACCAACTGGCCATTTTGTACCGCAAGCAGGGCCGCACGAAGGACGCCGCCGACGCTTTTGCACGCACCAAGGAAGAAAAAGTTTCCAGCGATAAACTCACGCAGCTGAAAGTGCAGTGTGACCAGGAGCTGAATCACGGACTGACCGAGAAGGCGCGTTCCCTGTGCGAGCAACTCGACGACCCGCAAAACTCCGAGAAACTCGCGGCTCTCGGCATTCTTTACGGCCAGCATGGTTTTCTGCAGGAGGCGCTGAAGCCCTTGCAGCGGGCGGCCGAGATCTCTCCCAAATCACCGCAGATGCAGTACAACCTCGCCTTCACCTATTTTCAGCTCGGGCGATACGCCGACGCGCGCGGGCCTTTGGAAGCAGCCACGCAGCACTGGCCGGATCTCTTCCCACTGCGCACCCTCTATGGAAATGTTCTCTGGAAATTGGGAGACACGGAAGGCGCGTACACGGAGCTGAGTTACGCGAACAAGCTGAATCCCCAGGACAAGCCGACCGGGGAACTGCTCTATCAAGCCACGGTCATTCTCGCCGATCAGGCCGAAGCGAAGCAGGCGTCCGTCGATGCCATTCGTTATTGGAAGCAGGCGGCGCAACTCCGGCCAACGCAAGCCGAACCGCATCACCGCTTGTCTTTGCTCTACAGCAAAGCTGGGCAGCCGCAACTTGCAAAGCAGGAGCAACAAGAGGCGGACCGCCTCCTGGGCGCAGCGGCTCCTTAGCCGGGCAAATTTCAAAGAAAATTAGGAAGAGTGAAAAGTTCCCGCTTCACGCTTACTGCTTACCGCCCGCTTCTTCCTTCAAAGACGCGGCCACTTTCTTCCCGTATTCCCGGCCTTTGGCCAATGCCGCGGCCTCGTCCACGGTCAACAGCTTCCTGTCCTGCATCAGCGTTTTGCCGCCCACGACCACGGTTTCCACCTCACTGGCTTTCAGCGCGTAGACAATCTGCGAATAGACGTTGAACATCGGCACGGCGTTCGGCACATCCAGCGTCAGAATGTCGAAGTCCGCCTTTTTCCCGATCTCCAGCGAACCGATCTCCTTTTCCATGTGCATCGCGCGAGCACCTTCAATCGTGGCCATCTCCATCGCGCCCTCGGCGCCGAGCGCCCGCGGGTCGACGCGATTCGTCTTCTGCAGCTTCGCGGCCAGGTCCATCTCTTCCATCATGTCGAGGTCGTTGTTGCTCCCCGCCGGTCCGTCGGTGCCCAGTCCGACGCGCATCCCCGCCGCGCGCTGATCCACAACGGGCGCCACGCCGCTCGCCAGCATCATGTTGCTCGATGGATTGTGTACGCACCCGACCTGTCGCTCGGCGAGGATTTTCATGTCGGTGTAATCGGTCCAGATGCAGTGCGCGGCCAGGACGTCGGGCCCGAGGAACTCGATGCGCTCCAGGTATTGCACCGGGGTCGCGCCGTTCTGCTCGATGCTGTCCATGTACTCCTTCCGCATCTCCGCGACGTGAATCAGGATGGGCGCGTGGTATTTCCGGGCCAGGGCGGCCGAATCGAGCAAGGTCTTTTTCGAACAGGTGTAGATCGAATGAGGCGCCACTGCGGCGTGAATCAGCGGATCACCCTGCCACTTCTTCAGGTATTTCTCCGTGTACGCGGCCATCTCCGCTTCGCTCTTGTTGTCCGGCGCCGGAAAATCGATCCAGGTCTCGCCCAGCACGCCGCGCACTCCGGCGGCCTTGGCTTCATCGGCCTCGGTGTCCTCGAAGTAGTACATGTCGGCGTACGTTGTCGTGCCGCCGCGGATCATTTCTGCGAGGGCCAGCCGCGAGCCCCAACGGACGAAGTCCTCGGTTACGTTGCGCGCTTCGGCCGGGAAAATGTATTTATGCAGCCAGACGTCCAGCGTGACGTCGTCAATCAGGCCGCGCATCAGGACCATGGGAATGTGGGTATGGCCGTTGATCAATCCGGGGATAATGAGCTTTCCGTTGGCGTCAATCGTTTCCTTGGCCGTCAAGCCCTTGGGAAAGGCTTGCGCGGGATTTTCCCCTACCGCTACGAGTTGATCTCCCCGGACGGCCAGGAAGCCGTTTTCGAAAACGTGGCGCTGCGGATCCATCGTGACGATTGTCGCGCCCTTCACCAGCAAATCCACGGACACCGCTTCTTTCGGCGCTTCCTGCGCGCCCGCGGCCGCAATTCCGAGCAGAACCGACAGCGCGGTAATGGGAAGAGACAAAGAGCGAAAGAGTTTCATCGGGCGGTCCTTTGAAAGATGGCTTACAGATTAGAGGAGTCGAAGGGTTTCGGAAAGAGCTGGCTCATGCGCATCGCTTCCGTTTTTCCCTGCAAGTTGGCTAACACCACGGGAATATCGCCGCAGAATTCCCAGATAATCTGGCGGCACGCGCCGCAGGGAGGCGTCAGCGTGTCCGTGTCGGTGACCACGGCGATGGCATCGAATTTCCGGTCTCCCTCACTGATCGCCTTGAATATGGCCACTCGCTCGGCGCATAGCGTCAGGCCGAACGTGGCATTCTCAATGTTGCATCCCGGATAGATTTTGCCCGATGGCGTGCGTAGCGCCGCGCCGACTTTGAAATTGGAGAACTTCGCGTGGGCATTATCGCGCACCTTCGCGGCTGCGGCGATTAAAGCGTCGAATTCGGACATCCCGACCTCCTCAAATCCGTTGCGACCGGGCGCTAAAGCTCGGCGGCGATCTGCGGAATCACCGCGCGCAGTAGCCCGATGAATTGCCCCTTCACGCGTTCCGCTGTCTCCAGCACTTCGGTGTGATCCAGCGGCTGGTCCAGCACGCCGGCCGCGGCATTCGTGACGCAGGAAATTCCCAGCGCTCGCATCCTGGAGTGCCGTGCCGCAAGCACTTCCGGCACCGTGGACATGCCCACCAAATCCGTGCCAATCGCCCGGAGGTAGCGGATCTCGGCCGGCGTTTCGTAGCTCGGGCCTGCGAGGGCCGCGTACACGCCCTCGCCCAGTTCGATGCCCAGACCTTCCCCGGCGGCAAGTGCGAGTTCGCGAAACCGTTTGTCGTAGGCGTGGGTCATGTCGGGAAAGCGCGGCCCAAACTTGTCTTCGTTCGGGCCGGAAAGGGGATTCGCGCCTTGTAGATTGATGTGGTCGCTGATCACTACCAGGCGGCCCTGCGTGAAGGCTTTGTTGATGCCGCCCGCGGCGTTGGTGAGGATCACGGCCTTTACGCCGAGCCGCGAAAAAACGCGAATGGGAAAGGCAACGTCCTGCGCCGAATACCCTTCATAGAGGTGCACCCGCCCTTGCATTCCTACCACTTCCACGCCATCTACTCTACCTAGTACCAATTGCCCTGCGTGGCCCACCGCCGTGGATCGCGGGAAGTGAGGAATCTTCGCGTAGGGGATGCGCGTGGCGTTTGCGAACTCATCCGCAAACGCGCCCAGTCCCGAACCCAGCACGAGCGCGATCTTCGGTCGGAGTTTCGCCTTCTTCTGGATAAATCGCGCGGCGGCCTCGGCGCGAACGAACAGTTGCGATGGTTTTTCCTGCGGTGCCTTTTTGCCGGCAGCGCTCATGTAAACAATCCCACGATGCACGCGGACATCAGGTTCGCCATGGTTCCCGCCAGCATGGCGCGTATCCCGAATTTGGCCAACTGCCCGCGCTGCTCGGGGGCCAGCGCACCGATTCCGCCAATCTGAATGCCGATGGAGCTGAAATTCGCGAAGCCGCAGAGCGCGAAGGTCGCGATAGTGAACGAGCGCGGATCGAGGCTCCCCTTCATCGGCCCAAGTTGGCTGAACGCCACGAACTCGTTAATGACCATGCGCGTGCCCAGCAGGTTGCCGATTTTCGGCGCGTCGTGCCATGGAATGCCGATCAACCAGGCCACCGGCGAGAAGACCCAGCCAAACAGCGTCTGCATGCTGTCCGGGAACCAGGCCATGTGCGGCCAGTTGTGTACCCCGCCCATCATCGCGTTCAGCAGCGCCAGCAGCGCAATAAAGGTGATTAGCATCGCGCCCACGTTCAGCGCCAGGTTCAGCCCGTCGCCCGTTCCGCGGGCAATCGCGCCGAGAAGGTTGGACTCTCGCTCCATCTGCGGCATTTCCACGCGTCCCGCGGTCAGCGGTTCTTCCGTTTCCGGCACCAGCATTTTCGCCATCAGCAAGGTACCGGGCGCCGTCATGATTACGGCCGTGAGAAGATTCTTCGGGTCAGCCCCGCCCACCTGGATGTAGCCGGCCATCATGCCGCCGGAAATGTGGGCCATGCCGCTCGTCATCACGCACATGAGTTCGGACTTGGTGAGTTTTGGGAGAAACGGCCGGATGGTCAGAGGCGCTTCCGTCTGGCCCATGAAAATACTGGCGGCCACGTTCAGCGATTCCGCGCCGCTGGCGCCCATCACGCGCGTCATGATCCATGCGGCCGCCCGGATGATTATTTGCATGATGCCCAGGTGATAAAGCACGGCGAAGAATGCCGCGATGAAGATAATCGTCGGCAACACTTGAAACGCGAAATTGAATCCCAGCCGGGAAAGCTCTTTGGGCATTCCCAGGTCGCCAAAGACGAACGTCGAGCCCGCGTAGGAAAAACTCAGCAGTTTGTTGGCGCCGTTTCCCAGAAAGCTGAAGATCTTGCTGCCGAACGACGACCGCAGAACGAAGTAGCCCAGCGTGAGCTGCAGGCCGACGCCCCAGAGCACGGTTTTCAACTTGATGGACTTACGCGAAGTGGAAAAGAGATACGCACCGCCAATAATTACCAGCATCCCCAACACGCCCGTAAATCGTCCCATTCCGTCTCCCTTTATGCCGCCGTGTCGAGAATCGAAAAGGTCTAGCCGCCGATGACGCGCCGTATCAGAGCGCGCGATGGCGGCTTTTTATCACCGATGTGATAGCTGGCGGCAATCATTTTTTTCGCGGCCGGCACTGGCCCTTCGGCGTTGTAGCGGATGGTCGCCAGCGTTTCCCCGGCCTGCACGGCATCGCCGATCCGCTTGTGAAATTCCAGGCCCACACCATGGTCGATGCGATCTTCCTTTTTTTCGCGGCCGCCGCCAATCATGGCCAGGGCGATGCCCAGGTCCAGACAGTTGATGTCCGCCACGAACCCGCCCGACGGGCTCTTCACTTCCGCAAGTCCCCGCGCGCCGGGCAGCAGGGAAAGGTCGTCAATCACGCGCGGATCGCCACCCTGCAGCCGGATGCACTCTCGAAATTTTTCCAGGGCCCTTCCCGACTCCACCATTTCCGAGGCCAGCGCGCGTCCTTCTTCCACCGATTTCGTTCGTTCGCCGAGGTAAAACATCCAAGCCGATAGCTCAAGACTCAGGTCCCGCAAGTCGCTGGCTCCCCGGCCTCGCAGCACCTCAATCGATTCGATCACCTCATTCGAATGGCCCGCAAACTGGCCGAGCGGTTGTCCCATCTCCGTAATCAGCGCGACGCATTTCTTGCCCATCCGCTTGGCGGTTTCCACCATCACTTCCGCCAGCGCCACGGAATCTTCTTCTTTGCGCATAAACGCGCCGGAGCCGGTCTTCACGTCCAGCACCAGGGCGTCAATCCCCTCGGCGAGCTTCTTACTCATGATGGATGCACAAATCAAGCCGATGTTTTCCACCGTGGAGGTAGCGTCGCGCAGCGCGTAGATCTTCTTGTCGGCTGGGGCAATCTCCGCCGTCTGGCCGATGAGCGACATCCCGCATTCGCGCAAAACGCGCTTGAAGTCGTTCAGGTTGAGAAAAGTGTTGAAGCCGGGAATCGCCTCGAGCTTGTCGAGCGTCCCTCCGGTATGCCCGAGTCCGCGTCCACTGATCATCGGAACGGCGAGCCCGCCTGCCGCCACGATCGGGGCGAGGATCAGCGAAGTTTTGTCCCCGACCCCGCCGGTCGAATGCTTGTCCACCTTCTTTACCGGAAGATCCGAGTGGTCCACCACCTCTCCCGAATGGAGCATTGCCTCGGTCAGCGCAGCAAGCTCCGGCCGCGAAAGTCCTCGGATCCACGCCGCCATGAGCCAAGCGGCCATCTGGTAATCGGGAAATTGGTCGCGTGTGTACGCGGAGATCAGATACTCGATTTCTTCGCGGGAATGTTCCCCGGAATCCCTCTTTTTTCGGATCAGATCGACGGCGCGCATGTGTTTTGGAGGCGTTCGCGAGACTAACATTGGGTCAAGGGCGCGTCAACGCAAGCGGGCTCGACGCGAGCGGCTCGATTTCCGAACGGGTCGAACCGGCCGGCAGACCACTTCTGGATGGCCAGCCGTCCGCGCACAGGCCCCAGTGTGCATCGGGGCACACAAGGCAGTTCGGCCAGAAAGTGAGCAAGCATTTAAGGCGCGACGCGATGTTTTCGGCAGAGGCATTACAGTCTTCCATTTGTAAAGCGGGCAGATTTTCTCATCAACGGGCCGGCGCGACGGCGGCGAATTCACTTTTGGCTTTTGTTCAGCTCTTCGAGCGCGCGCTTCAACTGGTCCAGTTTTTGTCCTGCCTCGCCCAACTTTCCTTCAGCGGTCAAGCGCTGGTAGTCCGAAAGGTCTTTCGCGGCCTGCACGATCAAGGCCCGAACACTCGGCGCGGGCCCCGGCGACGCGCTGGTGGCCGGCGGATTATGGCTACTTTCCGCGGATTCGGGATTTGCGCTGGTGGAGGATGCCGCTCCTCCAAAAAGGGCCGCCATCGCCGACTCGAATGTCGGTCCATAAGCCAGCCGGTCCTGTACCGCGAGAACCACCAGGCGCAACTCCGGCATGGGGCTGCGTTCCGCCTGGAGGTAAATGGGCTCGGCGTAGAGCAGAGTGCCTCCAATGGGAATCACGAGCATATTCCCGCGACGCACGTGCGAACCCTGCTGGCTCCAGAGGGTCAACTGCCCCGAGAGCTGAGCATTCTGATCAATGCGGGCCTCGACCTGCAGCGGTCCGTCCACCAGTTTGCTCTTGGGAAAGTCGTAGACAATCGAATTGCCGTACTGGGTGCCGTCGCTACGCCCTGCAATCCAGCCAATCAGGTTGTTCCGATTCGCGGGAGTAAAGGGCAGAATTTCCACGAACTCTGTATCCGTCTCGTGCGGGAGTTTCATGAGCACGAAGTTTGGCTGCATGGTCTGTGTGGTTTGTTCCCCCATTTCGTTCAGCCCGACCTCGGTGGCTACGGTCCAGAGATCCTCGCGATTGTAGAAGACCTCCGGATCGGTCATGTGGTACAGGCCATACGCTTCCGCTTGAACGTTCAGCAATTTTTCGGGGTACCGCACGTGTTGGCGGAGATCGGGAGGCATGGAGGCGGCGTCTTTGAACAAATCCGGGAATATGCGGCGGTAAGCCTGAATAATCGGGTCCTCGGAGTCGAAGACGTAAAACGTCGTGGTTCCGTTATAGGCGTCGATCACCGCCTTTACGGAGTTACGCACGTAATTGATGGGGGTGCCGTCGAGGAGGTAATGAGTGGCGTAAGGGTAGCCGTCCGAGGTCGTGAAAGCATCCATCATCCAATACAAGCGGCCATCGTGGGCCACCACGATATAGGGATCCGGGTCAAAACTGAGAAAGGGGGCCAGGGTGGATACGCGCGCGTTCACGTTGCGGCGCATGAGCAGCCTGCTGTCCGGCGTCACATCATCACTGAATGGAAGCTTGGTGAGGTCGCCGAGGTCCGCGGCGATGAGGATGCGGCGAAAAAAGCTCCCAAGCACGATGCCACCGCTTCCCTGGTAGGAAGTGAAACTGTTGGTTTGGCCTTGGGGATAGTTGAATTCCTTCTGTCTCGTGCGGACGTACACGTCGGTGTCGGTCAATTCCCCGAAATAGATCTCGGGCCGGGTGACTTCCAGACCGGGGACGCTGCTTTCAACAGGCATGTTGCTCAGTAGCAGAGCGGGAAGCCCTTCCTGCGTGAAGCCGTTCACGGTGTTCATGGTGATGCCGTACCCGTGGGTGTAAATCAACCTTTCGTTGATCCAGTTGCGGCTGCTTCCCGGGAGCTTATTGACGTTCAATTCCCGCGCGGAGAGCATCACCTCCCGGAGATGGCCTCCGATCTCGTAGCGGTCAATGTCGATATCCGGAAAGTCGTAGTAGGTGCGGATTTCCTGAATCTGGCGGAGGGTGTCTTGCAGGGCGCGCCAGTCCCAGAGGCGGATATTTTGAAGTGTCGCCTGATTGTTCGCGGGATCGGCCGCTTCGACGCTGGTCTCGGCGGGAAACTCGCGCTGGGTCACGCGGTCCAAACCGAAAGCCAGCCGGGTCATTTTGATGTTGTAAGCAATGTAGGGCCTTTCCCGCACTAACTGGTTCGGTTTGACGATAAAACTGCTGACGTACCAGCTGACGATCTGAAGGAGCAGATAACAAGCCGCGCCAGGAATGATTGCCGCTACCAGCCAGCGGCCGCGCCTTGCTGTGGCGGCATTCACGGCCGCAATCACTGCGCCAAGAACCAGAGCAGCGCAAACTGCCAGCAAACCCGGTAGCAAGATATGTACATCGGTGTAGGTGGCGCCGCCGAAGATGGTGTGGTCCTGGAACAGCAGGCTGAACCGGCCGAGGTATACCTGCAGCGCAATGACCAGAAGCAGAAAGGCAACGCAGATGGACAATCCGCGCTCCCGCAAGGCGCTGTAGCTGCCGCGGAATCCGGTTAGAGCGCGAGAGCTATTGGCGACCACCAGGAAGAAAACGCCAGCCACGCAGGTCACTACCGCGAGCATCAGCAGCCAGCCCGAAATCAGTTGCCAAGCAGGCAAGATCAGGAGGTAGAAGCTGAGCGGCTTCCCGAAGATCGGATCCAGCACGCCTGCGCCGGGCCGCGGCGCATAGCGGTATAAGGCAAGAGTCGGCCACTGCTCCATCATGACCGTGCCGGTGGCGAGTGCGATAAAAAGCGAGCCGCCCGTGACGACGAAGCGCAGGATGGACTCGACCGGCAGCCTAACGGGCTGGCCCCCCACGAATATCGTTTGGCCACTCGGCAAATCGTCCCCGTGCATTCGCTTCAGGGCCAGAATCGCCCCGTACAAAATCAGAAATGTAGCCGCGACAAACGCTGCGAAAACCGTCCATTCAAGGCTCAGCATTTTCCTGAACACTTCTTCAAAGCCAAGCGAGCCGAACCACAGGGCATCGACGTAATACGACAACAACGTTTTGGCGCTGAACGTGATCACAGCAACCACCGCCAGGATGAGAATCAAGAGCCAGCGGGCATCTCGCGGGGGCGGCAATGGGGCGCGAATGGATTTGGGGCTACGGTCTCGATCAATGGGCTGCGGCATTCTTCAAACCTCTTCTTCACCAGCATATCGTCTTTAGGGATTCGAAACCGCGTGTTTGTCCCGCGGCTTGCGCTTGCCGCTGGTAGCCTCGAATGCTCACTCGTCGCCAGTTGTCCGTTTCGCTCGTGCACCCGGCCAGCAAACCACCCCAGTGCTGCGCGGTTCGCTCAGCGCTTCCTGCCTGAAGCCGTCTGCAACCTTACTGCGGAGTGCGCGTCTCGACGGAGTTGCCCGAATTATCGGCCAGGTCGAACCTGGGTCGGCAAGTTTAGTTTCCAGAACATCGCGAAGGAATGAAGTAAACGTTTCCGCCTGGGCACCGTGGAGAATGGCCTGCAATCTGCCGGTCAGAGCAGACTCCGACTCGGTCTGCTCGCGCGAAACTATCATGTCCTTGTCCTGACAGGAGGGACGTAACTGCTCCGAGACGGCAGAATCACGCCACGAGAGAAATATCTTAGGGCGGCTTGCCCTCTCGCCGCAGGGTGTTATATTTAGCCGTTTGTTTGCGTGCGAGGAAAACGAATGAGCAAGACACCAAGGATCGCGGTCGTCGGCAGCGCCAACGTGGATTTGACCACATTCAGCGACAGATTTCCCCGCCCCGGTGAAACTATCTTTGGGCAGAAATTCGATCTGGGCTTCGGCGGCAAGGGCGCCAACCAGGCGGTGGCCGCCAGGTTGTGCGGCGCGGAAGTCGTCATGGTCGCCAAGGTCGGAAGTGATCTGTTTGGGGAGGCCACCGTCAAGAATTTTGCATCGTATGGAATCGACACCACCCACGTGCGCATCGTAGATGGGATTTCCAGCGGCGTCGCACCGATTTTCGTCGAGCCCAACGGGCAGAATCGCATCCTGGTGGTGAAAGGCGCGAACGACGCACTGAAGCCCGCTGACGTGGATGCCGCCGCCGAAGCCCTGAAGACGGTGGACACCATTGTGCTCCAGTTCGAAATTCCGATGGAGACCATCGCCTATACCGTGCAGTTCGCGAAAAAGAACGGCATTCGCTGCATCGTCAACCCCGCTCCCGCCCAACCCATTGATTCGAATCTGCTGAACGCCGCCGACTACTTCATTCCCAATGAGACCGAAGCCGAAGTCATTACTGGCATGCCCGTCCATTCCATCGAAGAAGCGAAGCGTTGCGCCGCCTCTTTGCTGGAGCGGGGATTCCGCAAGGTGATTCTGACGCTGGGCAGCCGCGGCGCGTTGCTGGCTTCGGCGGAGGGCAGCGAAGTGGTGGCGCCCTTCGACGTGACGCCGGTGGACACGACCGGCGCGGGAGACGCCTTCATCGGGAGTTTCGCAATGTTTCTGGGCGCGGGATTTCCGGAGAGGGAAGCTATCAGGCGGGCGAATCTGTTCGCCGCATTGTCCACGATGAAAGTGGGCACGCAAAAGTCGTTTCCGTCGCACGCGGAGTTTGCGGCGGAGTGGACCAAGCGCGGCGGCAAAGCGTAGGAATTGGGCGGCGCCGGCGTTTTCCGGCAATTATGGAAATGGCGCGGTCCACCGCGCAGGTTTTTTGGATGCAGCAAGTTTCATGGCGGCGCAAGTTGCAGGATAGCGTTGCAGGGATTCAGGGGCATCGGACGCACGAGCATACAAAGGAGCATTCATGTTTGTTCTCCAGAGTTACACCTGGGCGGTGGTTTTTTGCATCATCACCATGTTCTGCTGGGGTTCGTGGGCCAACACCCAGAAGCTGGCCAAGAAAGGCTGGCGTTTCGAGCTTTTTTACTGGGATTACTGCATCGGCGTCCTGCTCTTGACCCTGCTGCTCGGCGTCACGATGGGAAGCCACGGGATGGCCGGACGCGCGTTTTTTGAGGACCTCGGACAGGCCTCCCACTCGAGCCTGCAATCCGCGCTGATCGGGGGCGCCATCTTCAATCTGGCGAACATCCTGCTCGTTGCGGCGATTGACATCGCGGGCATGTCTGTCGCATTTCCCGTCGGCATCGGCCTCGCCCTGGTTCTGGGAGTCTTGGTCAACTATCGCGAACATCCGGAGGGCAACGCCATGCTTCTGTTCGGCGGCGTGCTCCTCGTGGTCGTCGCGATCGTCCTGGATGCGGTCGCCTATCGAAAACTTCCGGGCGGAGCGGCCGGGATCAGCACTAAAGGACTGGTTCTCTCACTGGCGTGCGGCGTGACCATGGGCTTCTTTTACCGGTTTGTCGCCGCGGCGATGTATCCGGATTTCTCCGTCCCGGAGCCCGGGAAGCTCGGCCCCTACGCGGCCGTGTTTGTCTTCGCGGTTGGAATCCTGATCAGCAACTTCATCTTAGGCACCTTCATTATGAAAAAGCCATTTGTCGGCGCGCCGGTTTCCTTTGGCGACTACTTCAAGGGCGGCCTGGGCACGCACTTCACCGGCGTTCTTGGCGGCATCATCTGGGGCGTGGGCATGTCCTTTAACATCATCGCCGCGGGCCGCGCGGGGTTTGCAATCTCCTACGGCCTCGGACAGGGTGCCACCATGGTTGCTGCGTTCTGGGGCGTCTTCATTTGGAAGGAATTCAAGAGCGCGCCGAAGGGTACTAACAGTCTGATTGGCGCCATGTTTGCATGTTTTCTGATTGGCCTGGCACTGATCATTGTCGCCAGAACGTCGTAAGGAGAAATGGGCAGGCGCCGGTTCACGAATAAATGCCGCAAGGGAGCTCGATGATGCTGCGATTCCGTGGGAAATACTTTGCTGTTTTGGCGGTGCTGGCGGTTGGGAACTTCGCGGTTGCCGCGCCGCGCAAGGTGATCATTGACACCGATCCGGGAACGGACGACGCCATGGCCATTATGCTGGCGTTGAACTCTCCGGAGTTCGATGTCCGCGCGCTGACGGTTGTGCCGGGCAACGTCACCGCCGCGCAAGGCCTGGACAACGCTTTGCGCATGGTGTCCCTGGCGAATCGCTGCGATATCACCGTCGCCGCCGGCGCGCAGCATCCATTGTTTCAAAAACTCATCACCGCCGAATTCTGGCACGGCAAGAATGGGCTCGCGAATATCGAGCTGCCTCCCAGCAAATGCAAGGTTGACCCGCGTTGGGCTCCCGACCTGATCATCCAGATGATCCATGAGAATCCTCACGAAATCACGCTTGTGCCCATCGGGCCGCTCACAAATATCGCTCTCGCGCTGGAGAAGGATCCTTCCATCGTGCCGCTGGTCAAGGAAGTCGTGATCATGGGCGGCTCGATCACCGGCGGCAATGTCAATGCCTCCGCCGAAGCGAACATCTACAACGACCCGGAAGCCGCCCAGGTGGTTTTCCAGGCGGGCTGGCCGCTGACCATGGTTGGACTCGACGTCGGCGACAAGACCATGCTGACGCGCAAATATATTCAGGCGCTTAAGGATCACCCGGGCCCAGAGAGCGATTTCATCTACAAAGTTGCCGATTTCCTGATTGCCCTCGGTGAAAAGTATGGCGACTCCGGGACGCCGATGTATGACCCGCTCGCGGTCGGCGTGGCCATCGATCCCACGCTGGTTAAAGCTCCGTCCATGCACGTGGACGTGGAAACGCGGGGCGAGTTCACTCGCGGCGAAACCGTCGCGAACCGCCGCGGCGCGGTCGAACGCAACGTCCTGCACCATTTTCCCGACGGCGATCGCTACGTCATTGAAGGCCTGGACAAAGTCGAACCCAATGCAAAGGTGTGCATGGACGTCAACGCCGACAAGTTTCTGCAGATGTTCGTGACCCGCATCCAGGGCAAGTAGGCATCCATGATGCGGCCGGTTTTTGATTCTGAGGAGGACACCGCTGGGTCCCGTACGTAGTGGCGATCGCTCGTTCCATTTATGTGGCACTCATAAGCTAAAGCGGCGGAAGTTCCTGGAAGTATTCGGAAAGGCTGCCGCGGTTTCACAGTTTGCCCCAATGGTATTTCTTCCGGCCGCCCCGCGGAGTTCGGGACGTGCCAGTTCCAAAGAGACCATGCACTGGCCAAAGGAAACTGGAAGTCCCGTTCTGGACAGTTTGCGCTACGCGATCGAGAGTTCGCGTGATGTGCACACGCATTACGACAAGATCGTCGAAGTCGCCTCCTGGATGGCCTACGAAGAGTTGCCTATGCCGGAGTTCGCGCTGCCTTTCGGCATCGCCCAGGGCGACCCCAATGTGGCCATCGATTTCATCATGGTTGCCGATTCCATTGACACGGCCTTCACCGACTTTTCCAACCACGTCAAATTCCAGGTGGATTACGCCGGGCAGCATTGGTCGGACTCCGACGCGGAATTCGCGTGCATCAAGCGCGCGGTGGACGGCGGGATCCCATTCCTTGACGGGAGCTATCTGGCCAAAATTACCCGGGCCGAATTGAACAAGGTGTTCGAAGGCAACATCGAGATGCCGATGCTCGACGAAAAACTGGAAGTCCTCCACCAGGTCGGCAAGGTTTTGAGCGAAAAGTACGACGGGAAATTTCACAACTTTGTTCACTTGTGTTCGCCGCGTCTCTACGACAAAGGCAACGGACTGATTGATCGCCTGGTCACCGAATTTCCACGCTTCAACGACGTCAGCATCCTCGACGGCCACGAAATCAAGTTCTACAAGCTGGCGCAGCTCGGCGTCTGGATGATGTACGCCACGCTTCACGGGTTGGGAAAATTCCGGCTGGACGACCCCCAGAAAATGACCGCCTTTGCGGATTACATCGTGCCGGTTGGGCTCCGCGTCATGGGAATCACCAGCTACTCGAAGGAACTCGACCACGCCGTCGAGACTTACCAATTAATCCCGCGCGACTCGCGCTGGGAGATCGAGATCCGTGCGCATTGCCTCTACGCCACCGCCCTCCTCACCGAGGAGATCAACAAATTGCGGTCCCCCGATAAGCAGGTGATTATTCCCCAGATTGACGCCCGCTTCTGGACGCACTATCACACGACGACTTGGCCGCACCATCTGACGAAAACGATCATGTACTAGAGGGCGGTCGGCTCAGGTTTTATTTTCATTCATCCCGAAAGGAACGGACTCATGAATTCGTTCGGCCGTTTTTGCACGATTGCTTTGGCATCATTGGTGCTTGCGATGGGGAATCCCGCCCAATCGAAGCGCAAGGTCATCATTGATCAGGATGCCGCGGGCCCCGGCGGCACCGATATGCAGGCAATTCTCGCGCTGGTGAACTCGCCCGATACGGACGTGCTCGGCATCACCGTACTTACCGGTGACGCCTGGCGCGATGAGGAGGTGCAGCATACCCTCCGGCTGATGGAGCTTATCGGCCGCCGCGATATCCCCGTGGTTCCCGGCGCAGAGTTTCCCCTGGTCAACAGCAAGGAATACATTGCCAAGTGGCAGACGTTCCACGGAAAGGTTGTTTATCAGGGCGCTTGGAATTTTGGCTCCGGCACCGACCACAAGCCTCACGGCCCGAAGGAAATTCCGCCGATGCCGGAGGGCGCTCCGACGATCAAGGCTTCCACCGAGGACGCGGCCCATTTTATGGTTCGCATGGTGCGGCAATATCCTCACGAAGTGACCATCTATGCCGCGGGACCAATGACCGATCTGGCTCTCGCCATCGCCCTCGATCCGGAGTTTCCCGCTCTCAGCAAGGAACTGATCGTCATGGGCGGTAGCATCAATCCGCAGACCAGCGACCCGGAGTTCTCCCTGACGCCCACGCGCGAGTTCAATTTCTGGATGGATCCGGAAGCCACCCACGCAGTGCTGCACGCCAAGTGGCCCCGCGTGGTCCTGACCACCGTGGACATTTCCGTCAAGACCGACATGGAAAAATCGCTCATTGCAGTGATCGGCAAGAGCCAGGAGCCGGTGGCGCAGTACGTCGCGAAATATGCCATGGCCGGCTATTTGTGGGACGAACTTGCCGCCGTTGGGTGGCTCGACCCATCCATCATCACCAAATGGAAGAAGCTCTACATTGACGTGGACGTGGATCACGGAGCGGGCTATGGCAACACGCTGGCCTGGGCCCCCGGGCAGCAGCCCGACATGGGGGAAGTCCTTGTGGAAGTGCAGGATGACCTCAACAAGGAAAAATTCTACAAGGAGTATGTGGAGCTGCTTTCGCGGCCCACTCCTGGCGCAAAGGATCCCGCGGCGAACTGATCTTTGCCGCACGGGCCGGTGAAGGAATTTGGCGGCGGTGGTATGCTGGTCTATTGCCACGCGCCACCGCCGCACGGCCTTCGGAGACACCGAATGGAAACCCCAAAGCATCCTCGCCTGGAAATTACCGACCGGAAAGGCAACCAGCTCGTCAGCGAAAACGCCCCGACGCAATCGGGCATCGCGCTCTTGCAAGGACGCGCACTGAGCGCTAATCGCGGAACCTCGCTGAATCTCGACTGGGTTGAACAGGTCCGCGTCAACACCAGCGCCGTGGAACGCCGCACCGCCACCCTGGTCACTCGCCGCACCGTCAAGAAGGATTGGCAAATCGCCTGGTTGCTGCGCGCCATTTCCTGCATGGATCTGACCACGCTCAGCGGTGACGACACTGAAGAGCGGGTCAAGCGTTTGTGCGCCAAGGCTCGCCATCCGACCCAGCAGGAGTTGGTCGAAAAGCTCGGCATCGAGGAGCTGAATCTTCATGTCGGCGCCGTCTGCGTCTATCATCTTTTCGTGGAAACCGCGCGGCGCGCGTTGGAAGGCACCAACATTCCAGTAGCTGCCGTTTCCACGGGTTTTCCCGCGGGCCTTTCTCCTCTTGAAGAGCGCATCGGTGAAATCCGGCGCTCGGTCGAGGCCGGCGCGCAGGAAATCGACGTGGTCATCACCCGCGCACATGTTTTCAGCGCCCAGTGGCAGAAACTCTACGACGAAATCGTGGCCTTCAAAGATGCCTGCGGCCCGGCTCACCTGAAGGTAATTCTGGGTACCGGCGATCTCTTGACGTTGCGCAACGTCGCCCGGGCCAGCCTCGTCGCCATGATGGCCGGAGCCGATTTCATCAAGACTTCCACGGGAAAAGAGACCGTCAACGCCGTGCTTCCCGTCGGACTGGTGATGGTCCGTGCCATCCGCGAGTATGCCGAAGAAACCGGCATGGCTGTAGGCTTCAAGCCCGCCGGCGGCATCCGCACCGCAAAGCAATCGTTGGAATGGCTTGCCCTGATGAAGGAAGAACTGGGGAACAGCTGGCTGACGCCGCATCTATTCCGCTTTGGCGCCAGCGGCATGCTCGCAGACATCGAACGCCAGCTGGAATTCCACGTGACCGGGCGTTATTCCGCCGAATTCCGACACCCAATTGCGTAAGAAAGTTCATTCGCACAGTTTTGCAGGCTTCAGGCTCGCCGAGGTGAGGGGTCATGGGGAAGAAAAGCGGTTCCAGGGACGCTGAAATTAGCCTGAAGCTCTACGAACTCCGGCGCGAGCCTGAATTGCGCAAGGCGCGGAATTGGTGGCTCTGGGAGTTCCTCCCGGAAGGCGCCGCCGACTTCTTGAAAGTGGCCAATGCGACGGGCACGCAAGAGAACAATTGGCTGCGGCAGGTGGGCGGCTATTGGGGGATGGCCGCGGCGCTGGTGCGGCAGGGCCTGCTTGACGAAGATCTGTTCCTTCGCCCGGCCTGCAGCGGCGAAATGTTCTTCATGCTGGCAAAGGTATACCCGTTCTTGCCGGAACTTCGGGAGAAGCTTGGAGACCCGGAAGTATTTCGCGACGTCGAAAAAGTGGCCACGAATTCCAAGTGGGGTCGCGAGCGGTTGCAATTCGTCATAAAGCGTGTTGAGTCGCTTCGGGAGAGGAACGCACAGCAAGCCCGGAGTTAGCGCCGGATATTCCTGGCAGAGGTCATCCGCATGATTTGGTGGGAGCACAAGCAAACATGAGCAGCGTAGTGGAAAAATTCAGAACCATGGAGTACGGCCCGGCGCCGGAAGATCCCAAGGAAGCCCTCGCCTGGATAGATCGCCACGACCGGAAATTCGGGCATTTCATTGATGGCTCATGGCGCGCTCCCGCGGAAGGGAAGTATTTTGAGACCGCCGACCCTTCGGCAGGAACGGTCCTCGCGGAAATCGCTCAGGGAGGCGCCGCCGATGTCGATCCTGCCGTGAAAGCCGCGCGCAAGGCCTTGCCGGCCTGGCAAAAGAAGACTCCGCACGAACGCGCGCGTTTTCTCTATGCGCTTGCGCGCCAGGTGCAGAAGCATTCGCGCCGACTGGCGGTTCTGGAAACGCTCGACAACGGCAAACCGATTCGCGAGAGCCGCGACAATGATATTCCGCTGGTGGCCCGTCATTTCTATTACCACGCGGGCTGGGCGCAACTGCTCGAGCAGGAATTTCCCGGCCACGTCGCGTGCGGTGTGGTCGGGCAAATTATCCCCTGGAATTTCCCGCTGCTCATGCTGGCGTGGAAAATAGCTCCGGCGCTGGCCACGGGAAATACCGTGGTCTTAAAGCCCGCGGAATATACTCCGCTCACCGCGCTCGCGTTCGCCGAACTCTGCAATGAAGTTGGCCTCCCCAAAGGAGTGGTCAATATCGTCACCGGCGACGGGAGCACCGGCGAGGCGCTGGTGAAGCATCCCGACGTAAACAAAATTGCGTTCACTGGCTCGACGGAAGTCGGCCGCGCCATTCGCAAGGCAACAGCAAGTTCCCACAAGCGCCTCTCGCTGGAACTCGGCGGCAAATCGCCATTCATTATTTTTGAGGACGCAGATCTCGATGGCGCCGTCGAAGGGCTGGTGGATGGCATCTGGTTCAACCAGGGCCAGGTTTGCTGCGCGGGCTCGCGATTGCTTGTGCAGGAAAGCATTGCGGAAAAAATGATCCGCAAATTGCAGGCGCGCATGAGTACGTTGCGCATAGGTGCGCCGCTCGATAAAGCCGTGGATATCGGCGCGATCGTCGCCCGGGTCCAGCTTGAGCGTATTGACAGACTCGTCCAGCAGGGAATCGCCGAAGGAGCCACCTGCTGGCAGCCGGAAGTGCTGCTGCCCTCGCGCGGCCTCTACTACAAGCCCACACTGCTCAGCAACGTCCAACCGACATCCATCGTCGCGCAGCAAGAAATTTTCGGACCCGTGCTCGCGGCGATGACGTTCCGCACTCCGCGCGAGGCGGTCGAGCTTGCCAACAACACGGTCTACGGCCTTGCCGCCAGCGTCTGGAGCGAGAGCATCAACGTGGCGCTGCAGGTGGCCGCGCAAATCAAGGCGGGCGTGGTCTGGGTAAACAGCACCAACCTGTTCGATGCGGCCTGCGGATTTGGCGGCTACCGCGAGAGCGGGTACGGCCGTGAAGGCGGGCGCGAAGGGCTCGCGGAATATCTGGAGCCCGGCTGGTTCCACAAAGCACCCCCGTTGAAGAAAAATGGCGCCCGGGCAAAGGAGCCGGTCGAAGTGGCCACGCCCGGAATCGACCGCACCGTGAAACTCTACATCGGCGGCAAGCAGGTTCGCCCGGATTCCGGCTACAGCGTGGAAGTTCGCGGCAAGAAGGGCGAATTGCTCGGCGAATCACCGCTCGGCAACCGCAAGGACATCCGCAACGCGGTCGAAGCCGCGCGCAAAGCCGAATCCTGGAGCAAAACCACCGGGCACAACCGCGCGCAGGTGCTCTATTACATCGCGGAGAATCTTTCGCAGCGGGGAGAGGAAATTGCCGCCCGGCTTGCCGCCGTTGTTGGGAAAAGGCAGGCCGGCGAGGAAGTCCAGGCGAGCGTCGAGCGCCTTTTCTCTTATGCCGCGTGGGCGGACAAATTTGACGGCGCGGTCCACAATCCGCCGTTCCGCAACGTCTCGATCGCCATGAACGAAGCTGTCGGGACGGTCGGAGTGATCTGCCCGGCGGAATTCCCGCTGCTCGGCTGCTTTACGTTGGTTCTTCCACTGATTGCATCCGGGAACGCGGTGGTCGCGGTCCCATCGGAAACTTATCCCCTCATCACCGGCGATCTCTATCAGGTTTTCGAAACCAGCGATCTTCCCGGGGGCGTCGTCAATCTCGTTACGGGGCGCACCACGGAATTGCTCAAGGTCCTCGCCGAGCACGACGACCTCGACGCCATCTGGTGTTATGGCGACGCCGAAATGTGCGCCACAGCGAAGGCTCTTTCCATCGGCAATCTCAAACAGGTCTGGACCAACGAAGGGCGCCAACTGGACTTTCTGCAGACTGTGCAATCCGAAGGCCGCTGGTATCTGGAACACGCCCACCAGGTGAAAAATATCTGGGTTCCCTACGGGGAATAGGCCCGACCTGCTTCGTTCGTTTTTTTCGTTTCACAATATAAATTCCCACCACCAAAAGAGAAGGGGACGGCCGAAGCCGCCCCCTCCCGCGAAGCAGTTAGAAATTATTGGCCGGCCGCCGCGGTGTAAAACACCACGAATTCCGGAGTAGTGTCCGTCGGCACGGTCGCCGGGGTAGCCGGAGTTACGCTGCCGTCGGAACCGATGGTGAAGAGCGAAAGGACGTTGGCATCGAAGTTATCTATGGCCAGTAGCGCACCGGTCGGATCGACGGCCATGCCTGTTGGCGCAAGATCGGTTGGTTGAGCCGAGCCGATTGCGCTTCCGATTACGCCCGTCGAAGTATTCAGGCCGTAGGTGAACACCTGTCCGGCGCTGCTTCCGTCGCCGAAATCGAGGATGTAGAGATAGCTCGAAGTGGGATCGGTGATGACGTTGACGAGGTCCGAGGCGCCGGTGATCTGCGTGTCCGCGCCCACACTCGTCAAGTGTCCATCCGAGGCAATGCTGTATCCAGAGATACTGGACAGCGTGCTGCCCTGGTTTGCCACGTACAAGTGCCCGTTGGCGGAAATCGTGCCAAACAGGGGCGACACGCCCGTGGGAATTGAAGCGTTCGGGGACGCGAGTTGCGTGAGCTTCCCGGTGGTCTGATCGATGCTGTATTCGCTGACGCTGCCCGGATTCACGTCGTCGCCTTCGTTTATGACGTAGACATATTTCCCTGCCTTGTCCGTCATGATCCAGGAAGAGTAGTCCAATGTTGCGTCGTTGTAGGCCGTCATGCCCGTGATCGGAGTCAACTTGGCATCGTTGGTTCCGCCGCTCGGCTGCGTATGGGTAATCTTGAAGCCATAGATGACGCTGGCCCCGGGATGTGGACTCGAGTTGCTGGTTTCACTGGTAATCACATAGAGGAAGCGTCCGGTCGCATCAATCACTCCGGCGTACAGGTCGTTTGTGGGACTGTCGGTCGCCGGAACCGGATCGTTCTTTGTCGCGGTCAACGCGCCGCTTGTCGAGTCCACGAAATCGGAAAAGAGGGAGCCGTTGGTGTTGATGTAATAGAGCAGGTCGCCCGACGGATGCAGTAGCACTTGGGTCGGGGTCGCCGCCGCCGTGGTGGCCAATGGTGTCACTGGCGTGGTCGATGTCGCATCGACTGTGTAACTTGAGATAGTCCCCCCTCCGCCTGCGCCTCCGTTGATATTGCCCACGTAGGCGAACCTGGCCGTAGCCGCCTGCACGGTCAGTCCAGTCGTGTCGGTTAGCCCGGAAACCGCCTCGGTCGCGGTGATGTTGGCCGTTCCAATTGCCACTGCCTGCGCCAGGGCGGTGTTCGGATCGATAATCGCCGTCTCGGTTGCGTCGGACGACCAAGTCACGGGGTGCTGTGGAGGTTGGGTGTTGGTGTCACTCAACACTTCGACCGCAGTAAACTGAACCGTGGAGCCTACCGATGCAGTTGAATCTGCTGGGATAATTTTCAGGCTCACTACCTGGGCGGGTCCTACCGTCAGCCGCGTTGAGCCGATGGTGTTGCCGTCGCAACTGATGGCCGAAATTGTTGCCGTGCCTTCGCCGACGGATGTTGCGTTTCCGGTCGCGTCGACGGTCGCAACCTCTTCATCGGAACTCACCCAGCTCACCTGGCTGGAAATATCCTGCGAGAAGCTGCTCCCATCGGCCGCCAGAGTAAAATTGCCCGTGGCCGCAAACTGCTCGCTGGCACCCATGGCGATGCTGGGGTTCGCCGGTGCGACGTCGATCGAAGTCAGCAAATCCACCTCCACAGGCACGGCGGTCGCCGCGACTCCATTCAGGGACGCGCCAATGTTGCTGAAGCCGATTCCCACGCCGCTTACGAATCCGGTGTTGTCCACGGCCGCGACGCTGGTATTGGAAGAGCTCCAGGTTACGGCGCTGCTCTGGTCCTGCGTTGTGCCGTTGCTGTAATAGCCCGTCGCCGAGTATTGAAGCGAACCGCACACAGCGGTCGTAATATCTTTCGGTGAGACCGCCGATTTGCGCTTCCCCTGCGTCACCGGGCGCGCGGCCGCATGAGGCACTCCGCGGCGTGCCGCTTTCACGCCCGCATTACTTCCGCCACTGATATAGATGGTGCCGTCGCTTGGGGCTACGGTCAGATCCTGCAACGTGACCGTGGAATTGCACGCAGCAAAAATGGCGGCGCACAGTAAGGCCAACGCCAGGTGTGCCACTTGACTGGGCTTGCGAATCATGGTGCCTCCTCGGCGAAATCAAGCACATCATTTCAGTCAGAGGCGCACACAACGATGGGGATCGTAAGCCTGGGCGGCACAATCTCTTGAGCGGGCGAGGTTCTTCCACCCCGTGTGATGTTCAGGATCCCAAGTTGCCTCTGCACGGGCACGATACTCGAAACGCCACGTTCCGGCAAAGTGTCTGTGCGGTAATAGTTGACGATGTGATTAACTCAACAGGTGTCCATTCCAGCGCCCCGACCGCCAATGCCGGATGCGACAATCTCCCGATTGTCCTCTCCTCTCCATTCTGCGATCATGCCACCATTGTTTTTTGCGTGTAACCTGATCTTCCGCGCAATCCTCATGTCATTATCCTAAGGACCTCGACCATGGCACGTCTCCTCACCACCGAAGATCACCGTCTGGAGGAATCGCGCCAGCGCAAAAAGCACTGGAAGCGCTGGGGCCCTTACCTCTCCGACCGGCAATGGGGTACCGTCCGCGAAGACTACAGCGCCAACGGCACTGCGTGGGAATCCTTCCCCTTCGAACACTCCCACGCACGAGCCTACCGATGGGGCGAAGACGGGATCGCCGGCATCTCCGACCGTCATCAGTTCATCTGCTTCTCCCTGGCCCTATGGAACGGGAAAGATCCGATCCTGAAAGAACGTCTCTTCGGGCTAACCGGCAATCAGGGCAATCATGGTGAAGACGTCAAGGAGTGCTACTTCTATCTGGATTCGTCTCCCACGCACAGCTATATGCGCATGTTGTACAAATATCCCCACGCGGAATTTCCCTACAGCTGGCTGCTCGAAGAGAACCAGAAGCGCGGCCGCGAGATGCAGGAATTCGAAGTCTTGGACACGGGCGTCTTTCAGGAAAATCGCTATTTCGATGTCTTCGTTGAGTATGCGAAGTGCGACGTCGAAGACATTCTGATCAAGATCACCGCGTGGAACCGCGGCCCGGAAACCGCTCCGCTACATCTGCTTCCCACGCTGTGGTTCCGCAATACCTGGTCCTGGGGCAAGGACCTCCGCCGCCCAACGGCACGCCGGGCGCCCGATACGCCTGGCTCACTTTGCACGGAACTCGAGCACTGGCAATACGGCAAACGCTGGCTACTTGCCGCCGGCACGCCTGAGCTTCTCTTCACCGAGAACGAAACGAACTATGTGGCGCTGTTTAATTATCGGAATCGCACCCCGTACGTCAAAGACGGCTTTCACAACTACCTGATTCACGGCAATAAGGCCGCCGTGAATCCCCAACATTGTGGTACCAAGATGGCGGCCCACTATCCGCTGCAAATTGGACCGGGCGAGAGCATTTGCGTGAAGCTGCGCTTGACGGACATCAACCCGCTGGGCGGCATGGATGCCGATTCACCGATGATCGGCACGATCACGGGTCCCGCTCATCACGAACGCGCTCCTGGTGTGCCTGGCACCAACGATTTTGGGGACGGGTTCGATTCCATGTTCGAGCAGCGCCAAAACGAAGCCACCGAGTTCTACGATTCTCGCATTCCGAAGAATCTCTCGGACGACGCGCGCCACGTGATGCGCCAGGGTTACTCCGGAATGCTCTGGTCCAAACAGTTCTATCACTATGATGTTCACACCTGGCTCGAGGGCGATCCTGCAGGTCCGGAGCCTCCCGAGCAACGCCTGAGCGGCCGAAACAAGGACTGGACGCACCTCTACAACGACGACATCATTTCCATGCCCGATAAATGGGAATATCCCTGGTATGCCGCCTGGGACCTGGCCTTCCATTGCATCCCGCTGGCGATCATTGACCCCGATTACGCCAAAGAACAGCTCATTCTGCTCCTCCGCGAGTGGTACATGCATCCGAACGGCCAGCTCCCGGCGTACGAATGGGCCTTTGGTGACGTGAACCCGCCCGTGCATGCGTGGGCTGCATGGCGCGTTTACAAGATCGAGCGCCGCATCCGCGGAGTTGCGGACCGCAACTTTCTGGAAAAGATCTTTCACAAGCTGTTGCTGAACTTCACGTGGTGGGTCAACCGCAAGGACCCCGATGGTCACAACATTTTTCAGGGCGGTTTTCTCGGCCTCGACAACATCGGGGTCTTCGACCGCTCCGCGCCTCTCCCGACCGGCGGCCACCTCGAACAGTCCGACGGCACCAGTTGGATGGGGATGTATTGCCTCAACATGCTCGCCATGGCATTGGAACTTGCCAAGGACGACCAGGCCTACGAAGACGTGGCCAGCAAATTTTTCGAGCACTTCGTTTACATCGCGCGCGCCATGAACGATATGGGGCCCAGTGGGCGCTCTCTCTGGGATAACGATGACGGGTTTTATTACGACCTGCTCCACTTGCCAAACGGCGACGAACACTTCATGAAAATACGGTCCATGGTCGGCCTGATTCCGCTCTTTGCCGTGGAAACGCTCGAGCCCGAAATCGTGGATCGCCTCCCGGGGTTCAAGCGCCGCATGCAGTGGTTCATTGACAATCATCCGGATATGCCGGAACACATCGAAATGACGCAGCGTTCCGCGCGCGGCGTCCGCCGTCTTCTTTCGCTCGCGAATCGTAAACAGATCAAGCGCATCCTCTGGCGCATGCTGGACGAGTCCGAATTCTTTTCGCCCCACGGCATCCGCGCACTTTCCCGCTATCATCTCGATCATCCCTACGAAGTGCAGGTTAATGGACACATCAATCGCGTGGACTATGAACCCGCCGAATCCACCACGGGAGTGTTCGGCGGCAATTCCAACTGGCGCGGACCGATCTGGTTCCCCGTGAATTTCCTGCTGATCGAATCGCTACAGAAATACCACCACTACTACGGCGAAGACTTCAAGGTGGAATGCCCGACGCATTCGGGCAGCGAGCAGGACCTGTGGCAGGTGGCCCAGGAAATCTCGCGCCGCTTGACCCGCCTCTTCCTGCGGGGAAAAGACGGCAAGCGGCCTTTCGCCGGAGGCCAGGATTACTTCAATTTCGATCCACACTGGCGTGACCTGATTCTGTTCTACGAGTATTTCCACGGTGACAATGGCGCGGGCCTCGGCGCCAGCCATCAAACCGGCTGGACCGGCCTGGTCGCCAAACTTTTGGAGCAGAGCGGAGAGTAATAAGTGTCGCTGCTTGCCGAAGTTCAGTTTGGACGTGAAATACTCGGCGACCTTGAGCAAGCCGAGGCTCGCGAATGGCTGGTGACCAACGGCATCGGCGGCTACGCCGCCGGCACTTCCGCCGGAACTTCCACCCGGCGTTACCACGGACTGTTGATGGCTGCGCTCAAGCCGCCAACCGGACGCACGCTAATGGTCGCGGGCCTCGACGAAACCGCCCGCTATGCCAACCACAACTACCCCCTCGCCACCAATCGCTGGGTCAGCGGCTTCGTTTCCCCAAGCGGCTACCTGCAATTGGAGAGTTTTCATCTGGAGGGCACGAAGCCCGTTTGGCGCTACGCGCTGGCGGATGCGCTGCTCGAAAAACGTGTCTGGATGCAGCAGGGCGCCAACACGACCTGCGTCGAATACACTCTGGTCCGCGGAAATGCGCCCGTAGAAATCGAGGGTAAAATCCTCGTCACCTACCGCGATTATCATGCCACCACGCGTTCCGATGGTTGGCAGATGCAGATTTCCGCAGTGGAGAAGGGAATTCGCGTCGTTGCATTTGATGGCGCAACTCCATTCTATTTGACCAGCGGCTCTGCCGCGTTCGAGCCACGCCACGAGTGGTATCGAGACTTTTTTCTGCCCGCGGAGCGCGAACGAGGCCTCGACGACCACGAAGATCGCCTCCTCGCTGCGGTCTTTCGCGGGAGCTTTAGCGCCGGCGAAACACTCAGCCTGGTATTTTCCACGGACTCATCCGCTTCGTTCGATGCTGGCGAAGCCCGGGCGCGACAGTCAAATCACGAGTGGAACCTTTTTCAGGCCTGGCAGAAAGCGCACGCGGAATCCTCCGCGACCCGTCCGGACGACGAACCCAGCTGGCTCTGGCAACTTGTTTTGGCCGCCGACCAGTTCATCGTGCAGCGCCCTTTGCCGGAAGTTTCCGGCGGGCTCAGTGTCATTGCCGGCTATCCCTGGTTTGGCGATTGGGGACGCGACACGATGATCGCGCTTCCCGGTCTTACGCTGCCGCTCGGGCGGCCGGAAATTTCCGCCAAAATCCTGGAGTGTTTCGCGCGTTTTGTGGATCGCGGCATGCTGCCCAACAACTTCCCGGACCTCAGCGGCGCCCCCCAGTACAACACGATCGATGCGGCCCTTTGGTATTTCGAGGCCGCCCGCCAGTATTTCGAAGCGACTCGGGATCTCGCTCTGCTCGAAAAGTTGTTTCCGGTATTGTCCGGCATCATTGATGCCCATGTTGCCGGCACGCGCTACAACATCAAAGTCGATCCGGCCGATGCTCTTCTCTATGGCGGCGCATCCGAGGTGCAGTTGACCTGGATGGACGCCAAAATCGGTGACTGGGTGGTGACGCCGCGCATCGGCAAACCGGTCGAGATCAACGCTCTCTGGATTAACGCGCTGCACACCATGGCGGCTTTTGCGGAACGGTTGAAGAAGCCGGGAACAGGCTATATGTTGCTCCGGGACAAGGCGACACGGAATTTTCAGAAGTTCTGGAATCCTGCCCGGGCGTGCTGCTTCGATGTTCTCGATGTTCCCGGGGGAGGCGCCGACAACTCGCTTCGCCCAAACCAGATTTTCGCCGTTTCTCTTCCCACGAGCCCCCTAACTTTCAGTCAGCAGAAAAGCGTCGTGGACGCGGTTGGCCGCGACTTGCTCACTTCGTTCGGGCTGCGCAGCCTTGCTCCCTCCGAACATGGCTACAAAGGCCAATACACGGGCGGGCCGCGCGAGCGGGATTCCGCCTACCACCAGGGCACCGTCTGGGCCTGGCTTCTCGGTCCCTTTGCGCTGGCTCACTATAAAGTCTATGCGGACCGTTGCGCGGCGCAGAGTTTTCTCGAACCTTTGGGGAGAGCCATTCATTCGGCAGGACTCGGCACCATCAGCGAAATTTTCGGCGGGGACGCGCCTTTCCCACCCGCCGGCTGCACCGCACAGGCCTGGAGCGTCGCCGAACTCGTTCGCGCCTGGGAGTTCCTCTCGGCCCAGGCAGCAGAATCGAAATAGCGGCTTATGTGGCGCCCGCCTTCCGCTTGCCCGCGGAGAGGGAAGAGGGAGGCGGGCGCCACCTGGATTAATCCAGCCGTGCCGCGGGCTCGTACAATTCAATCAACACTTTTCCAGCATCCGGCGCCGATACCAGGAAAAAATTTACGCGCGTACCGTCCGCCCCATCGCGCCCGGCGGGATACACCGCGCTGAGGCCGAAATTCTCTTTCAAGAGTTGCGTAGCGCGGTCCACGTCCTTGCAGAGAAGCTCCACCTGCTGAATGCCTTCGCCGAACCGCTGCAGGAACTTCGCAATCGCTCCACTCCCACTCGGGTCCCTGGTCGTAAGTACATCCATAGTCATTCCGCCTGGAAAATGCAGCTCGAATTCCATCGCGTCCTGATCCGGAGGGACCTCCGCCATGCGCGGTGACCCGTTGGCCTCGTGCAGCTTCTGGAATCGCTCCGGCGTCACTGCCAGGCCCACGTTCACCTTGGGAGCACGCGAATCCAGCAGATCCGCCAGCTTCGCCTCACTCCACCACGGATAGATGGCGTGCTCGGCCATGGCCCGGCCGGTCCGGTAGATTTCCGTTGCGGAGACCACGCGAACTTCCGGATCGCTGGAGGTCATTCCCTCAATGGCGCGCTGCATCAGGTCGTTCATGCGTTCACCCGGAAATAGTCTTGAAATTCCCGCCGAAGCTTAACTTGACTGCGCCTTCTTGGCTGCCGTCGTCTTGACCAGCAGGGAAAGTAGAATCGTCAGCAATAAGATGCCGCCGACCACGCTCAGCGATACGGCAATCGAGAAATGGTACCAGGGCTCTACGATCATCTTGGCCCCGATAAACAACAGCACCACTGCCAGCCCGGCGCCCAGATAGCGAAAATACTCCAGCACGTCTGCCAGCAGGAAATAAAGCGCGCGGAGGCCCAGGATAGCGAACACGTTTGAGGTATACACGATGAAGGGGTCGCGGGTGATCCCGAAAATCGCCGGGATCGAATCCACGGCGAAGGTCACGTCCGTGATTTCGACGATCAGCAAAACAAGCAGCAACGGCGTCGCGAACACTTTGCCCTCCTGCCGCAGGAAGAACCGCGAGCCTTGGTACTCCTTGGTGACGCGCATGCGGGTTCTCGCGAACCGAAACACGAAGTTTTTTTCGTAATGTACCTCTTTTTCTCGTTTCAACAGCATCTGCAGGCCGGTGTAACAGAGAAATACCCCAAAGGCCGGAAGAATCCAGTGAAAAGCGGCGATCAACTCCGCGCCCACCGCGATCATGAAGCCGCGCATCACCAGCGCGCCCAGGATGCCCCACGCCAGCACGCGGTGCTGCACCGCCTCCGGCACCTGGTAGGCCCGGAAGATCACCAGAAAGACAAACAGGTTGTCAACGCTTAGCGCTTTTTCGATCAGGTAGCCGGTGAAGTATTCCAATCCGCGGTCAGCTCCGTGCCAATGCCAGACGAAGTATCCGAAGGCAATGGACACGGCGATCCAGACGCCGCTCCAGAACGCCGCCTCTCGAAGCTTGATTTTGTGAGCTTTGCGGTGGAATACCCCGAGGTCGAGGGCCAACGCGAAGAGTACGAACAGGTTGAACGCAACCCACAGCAGGGGGGTGCCCATGAATTCAGGATAGCGCAGGTCAAGGGTGCGTCGAGTTGAAGTCTTTTCCGTTGACGTTGGATAGTTCTACGCGAGCCACTTGCCCCGCCTCGATTCGCACGGGTACGTCCCAGACCAGTCGCCGGTCGCCCGAGGTCGCATACATGCCCAGTGAACTCACCCAGTAGTTTCCAGGTGGAAGCCCGGTGATCACGAGCCTGCCGTCGAGGTCCGTGTCGCCTTTCGTCGCCATGAATTTGGACTGCGCGAGGTCCGGCGCAAGTTGCGAGACTTTCTGGTTGTGCTCCTGCTGGGCCTTGTCCCATGCATATTTGGGATTGATTTCTCCCAGTTCCGTCTCGATCCCCGCCATGGTCGTGGGGTGTTCCTGGACGAATTTCTTGGTGGCGTCGAGATACTCCTGATGCTGCTTTTCGTATTTGGCGGGGTTCGCGTCTTTGTCGGCATCCTTGTATTTTGGCATTGGCAGGCCCTTGGTCACGCCGCCGCCGTTTGACCTCTGGTAGGCTCCGAAGAATTCCGGGACGTTGATCACGTCGTCCGGCGTGATCAGCTTGTCCATATCGGGCGAAACCAGATCGATGGATCCGTGTTTTTCCAGCCACGCTTTTAGTTCCGGGGAAATCTTGAGATTCTCGATAAACGCTTTGCGGTCTGCCAGTGGATACTCTGCCGAGACTTGCTTCTGGATGTCCCCGTAGCTCATCGTCAAGATATAAAGCGTGAATTCCCGCACCGGTTCGGGCCTTCCGCCGGTCGCAGAGATCCGCGCCGCTACTTGCAGCGTTCCCGTCCCGCTTTGCGCGGAGCTCAATGACCCGAATAGAAATAGTCCGCCCAATGCAAACAGCAGCCAAAGTCGGTTTCGCATGGCCTCATCGTAGCAGAACGCACGCTTCCGACCAGGAAAACAACTCCCGCTGCGTGCCCTAACCGAAATCTTCGCCGCGCGCGGTCTAAACTAAAACAGTTGAAACCTGGTTTCGATGGTTACCCACGAAGCGACCGGCTGTCGCCGGGCATCTTTCGCCGGCGCGAATTTCCAACCTCGAATCGTCTGCAGCGCGCTTTCGTCCAGGCCGAGCCCGAGTCCCCGCACTATACGAATTTGCCTCGCGCGTCCGTCGGCTCCAACCAAAACCCGCAGCGTCACCTGGCCCTGGAGTTTTGCTTTTCGCGCTTCATCCGTATACGGAGGCTCCGGGCAATAGACGCAAGCGGCGGAGGCTACAACGTTTGCAAGGCCACTCGGATCATCGCCTTCGCCCGCCCCGTCTCCACGATCGTCCCCGACTCCGTCGCCGTTCGTGTTTCCGATGCCGTGCCCCTTCCCGGGCCCAGCCGAATTCGTATCCAATTTCATCCACGGCAGGCCCAGGTCCGTCACCAGCGGCACGACTGCTGGCGCGCGGGAGTCCGGCACCGCTGGCGCAACCGGCAATGCAACATTTTCGGCGTGGGTCAGCCGCGGCGGTGCCAGAGGCAGGGAGGAGAGGGGAGGAAGAATCCCGTTCCGCGCCGGGGCTGATTCTTCGGCGCTTCCTCCTCCGTGCAAACCCAGCGACGCTTTTCCGGTCGCCCAGTCCGGCGGAGGCGAATATCTCAGAATGAAGTGGCCCGGTCCCTCTGGCGAGGTTGGCCCCAGTAAGCGTCCTCCTCCGTGCGGCGCGGCGAAAAGATACAGCAGCCCGAAAAAGAACAGCGCGTGCATGGCTACGGAAACCGGCTGTGCGCATCCGTAGCGCGTCGAAGTATTGACGAGGGCAAACGGGGACGGAGCCGAAGCAAGACTCGGCCGGTGAAAGGACATGAGCATCCTCCCTTATTCAGAATGGCATTCAGGAATTCACCGAACCTGCGAGCGAGACATCCGCAAGTGAGAATTCAGCTGAGCGGAATTGGTTGCCAGCCGAGCGCACCCGGTTCGTAGCAGGATAGCCACGTACTCTACCGTGGCTGGGCACCGCAGGATGATTGACATCATGATGTCGCAGCATAAGCATCATGAGGTGCGGACTACTCTTACCCTCGATGATGACGTGGCCGCTTCCCTTCGTATGGAGATGCGCCGCGCCGGCCTCCACTCTTGGAAGGCAGCGGTCAATCATTTTTTAAGAGTTGGTCTGACAACCTGCCACCATCCCAAGCGTAAGCCGTTCGTGGTCGATGCGCGTCCCCTCGGCCTGTTACCAGGCCTGAGTTACGACAATGTGGAAGAACAGCTCGAAGCGGCGGAAGGGCCACGCCATAAGTGATTGTCCTGGATGTGAATCTGCTCCTGCACGCTTACGATTCACTGTCAACTAAGCATCAGGGGGCCCGCATTTGCATCGAGGGACTTCTCTCGGGCGAGGAACTCGTTGGATTGCCATGGCAGACCGTGGGAGGGTTGCTGCGAATCATGACCAATCCGCGCCTCCTCGAATGTACCTTTGTACCTTCACCATGGAACAAGCGGTCGCAATCGTGGATCAATGGCTGGAAGCGCCGAACATCCGGTTTCTATCTCCGTCCGAACCGCACTGGCCCCTGCTCCGTCAAAACTTGATCCACGGCCAAGCGCGCGGGCCGCTGGTCTCCGATGCGCAACTCGCCCCCATCACCATCGAAAATGGCGGTGCACTCTACAGCACGGATCGCGATTTTGCGCGGTTTCCGGGGTTGCGCTGGAAAAATCCGCTCGAAGGCAGCAAGCCAGGCACGTAGAAACGCCCACAGGCCCGCGGCCCGTGTCAAAGAATCCGGGCTCCTGACTTTTGGGTTTAGTAAAGCCGGAAGGTAACTTCGAAAGGAACTTGCACGGGCACGGGCTTTCCGTTCGGCCCGTTGGCCGGTTTGCAACGCCAGGTGCGCAGCGTGTTCACGGTAGTTTCGTCCAGACCCAGTCCGGGGCTCTTGATCACGCGGGGATTCGTCACGCGGCCGTCCACGGTCACGATCGCTTCCACCAGTACGGTGCCGGAATACTTCGCTTTGCGCGCTTCGTCCGAGTAGGGCGGATTCGGCATGTAGAAGCACGATGGCAAGCCCACGCCGTTCACACCGGCGCGAAACGCCCCGCCTCCCGTGCCGCCGCCTTCGCCGGGGCCAAGGCCGCCTCCGGTACCGCTGCCAATGCCGCCGCCTTCTCCAGAGCCGATGCCGCTCCCGCCGCCCGGGCCATTCGACAGGTTCACGGCTCCTGCCAGCGGATCGCCCATGTTCGGCAAATTATTGTTGGGAATCCTGAGTTCCGGGGGTCCCAAAAGCGTCGCTTCCATCGGCAACTTGGGCTGCGGATTCTTGAACACCGCCGTCGGCGTCGCATACTGCGTCATTGAGAAGCGCGGCGCGCGCCCCTTGGTCGCCGGCAAGGTCGAATGATCTCCGCCGCCACCGCCGCCACCCGCCGGTTTATTGCCCGGGGGCAACTTCGGAACGTAGGGCGAAATATCCAGCGGCGTCACGTCCACCGTGTTCTTGGCCTGCGTCGTGGAAGGGAGCATGTTCGTGAGGAAGGGAACGATCAGCAGGGCGATGATTCCCGCGTGGACCCCAAAAGCAATCGCCTGCGTCCAGCCGAAGTTTTCATCCTTCGACCAGATGTCCTTCACCTGTACCGGCTTGATCCCTGCCGGCATCGCCGCCTTGGTGGGCGAGAAAAATTCCTTTACCTGCTCCACGAATCCGCCGAAATTTCCGCCCCAATCCACTTCCAGGCGCTTGTTCACCGGCCGGTTGCCGACCTTCGGAGCCGAAAGGAAAAATTTCAGGTTCTCCCTAAGCCCAGACCCAAAGGCATTCTTCGTAAACGGAACGTCGCCGCGCTCCACGATCTTTACCGGGCGCTCCGTCAGGAACTGCTTCAGGTTCGACCAGAAATTGTTGGGCATCATCCGGGCAGGTGCATGGAAATCCGGCACCGCGGAATTCGGCACCGGTATGATTTCCTCCGGCCCCGTCCGCTTCGGCCTGCTGATTTCGTCTGGGAGAAGATTGATTAAACCCGGCACCGTGGTTACCTCTGCTATTGTAGACGCGGGTCTACCTGAATAAGTTCACCTAGCCGTTATGATTCGCACATGCTGGGAAAGGTTGCGCGAGCCCCCGGCTGACACATCTCATCAATCTATTGTAACATACGTAGTTACTTCGCTTTCCGAAGTTTCCCGCCGTACAACGTTGCCTGTTCTTGCGTTCAGGCGCCCGCAAGTGGCGGACTAGAAGGGATACTCGTTAACCGCATCCATGACCGAACCACTGGAACTCAAAAAAACGCTCAATCTGCCCAAGACCGACTTTCCCATGAAGGCCAGCTTGCCGCAGAACGAACCGAAGCAGCTTGAGGCCTGGCAGGCCGAGAATCTCTACGAGCGCATCCTGGCCGCTCGCGCGGGCAAGCCCCTGTTTGTCCTCCACGATGGCCCGCCGTATCCCACGGGCACCATTCACCTCGGCACTGGGCTGAACAAGATCCTCAAGGACATGATCGTCAAGTCCCGCAGCATGGCCGGCCATTGCGCTCCCTACGTTCCGGGTTGGGATTGCCACGGACTGCCCATCGAGACCCAAGTCGAAAAAGAGCTCGGCGGCAAGGGCAAGGTTTCTCCTGCCGAGTTTCGCCAAAGGTGCCGCGCCTACGCCACCCGCTATGTGGAGCAGCACAAGCGCGACTTCAAGCGCCTCGGCGTCTTTGGCCGCTGGAACGATCCTTACCTCACCATGAGCCATGAGTACGAGGCCACGATTGCCGGCGCCTTCCTGGAATTCATGGAAAAGGGTTACGTCTATCGTGGGCGCAAGCCGGTCTATTGGTGCATCTACGACAATACGGCCCTCGCCGAAGCCGAAGTCGAATACGAGGACCACTCCAGCCCGTCCATCTGGGTCGCCTTCAAAGTGGTGGGCGGTGGAAAAGGCGACGCCGCAAAGATCGGCTCGGACGTCTCCGCGGTCATCTGGACCACCACTCCCTGGACCATTCCACACAACCGCGCGCTAGCCTTTCATCCCGACTACGACTACGTTGTCGTGGCCACAGAAAAGGGGAAGTTGCTGCTCGCCGCCGACCGCGTTGCCGCACTGCAGGCCGATTGCGACATCAAGCAGGCCGAGGAACTCGCTCGCTTTAAGGGCCGCGACTTCGAAGGCATGAAATTCCAGCACCCGTTTTTGCCAATCCAGGTGCCCGGTGTGCTCGCCGACTATGTCACCCTCGATCAAGGCAGCGGCATCGTCCACACCGCTCCCGGCCACGGCGCGGACGACTTCGTCTCCGGCCAGAAATACAATCTCGAGATTTACGCGCCGCTCGACGACAACGGCGTCTACACCGAAGGCCTGCCCGAATACAAGGGCAAGGACGTCTTCACCGCCAATCCCATCATCGTCAAGCTGCTCGCCGATCATGGCGCTCTGCTCGGTCATCATGCCTACAAGCACAGCTATCCGCACTGTTGGCGCTGCCACAATCCCGTGATTTTCCGGGCCACCGAGCAGTGGTTCATCAAGATGGACCAGGCCGCGCACGGCGAACGGAAAACGCTACGCGAAGAAGCTCTCCAGGAAATCCATCGGGTTAAGTGGATTCCCTCTTGGGGCGAGGACCGCATCTACGAAATGATCGAAAAGCGCCCCGACTGGTGCGTCTCCCGCCAGCGCTTCTGGGGCGTCCCCATCATCGTTTTTTTCTGCCAGGGCTGCGGCAAGCAGTTGCAGGATTTCGCCGCGCTGCGCAACGTCGTGAAGTCGTTCGAAAAGGAAGGCGCCGACGCCTGGTACCAACACACGCCGGAAGAATTGCTTCCCCCCGGCACCAAGTGTTCCTGCGGCGCGGAAAAGTGGCGCAAGGAAAACGACATTCTTGACGTGTGGTTCGACTCCGGCTCCTCGCACCTTTCCGTTTTGAAGGGCGATGAGTGGCCGGCGGACGTTTACCTGGAAGGCCCGGACCAGTATCGTGGCTGGTTCCACAGTTCGCTGCTGATCGCCACCGGCATCCGCCACCAGGCGCCGTACCGCGGCGTCGTGACGCACGGTTGGACGCTCGACGAGCAGGGCCGCCCCATGTCGAAGTCGCTCGGCAACGTCGTGCTCCCCACCGAAATTTGCGACAAGTGGGGCGCCGATCTGCTCCGACTTTGGGTCGGCTCGCAGGAATATCAAGCCGACGTGAAGATGAGCGATCGCGTGATGACGCAGCTCAGCGAGGCCTATCGCAAGATCCGCAACACCGTGCGCTTCGCCCTGGGCAATCTCAACGGCTTCGATCCCTCCCGCGATGCCGTCGCCAACGATGAACTCGACGAACTCGACCGCTGGATGCTCGAGCGCACCGCCGACCTCGTGAAGAAATGCCGCGAATGGTATGCCGCGTACGAATTTCATCGCGTCTACCACGCGATTCACGACTTCTGCGTCGTGGACCTGAGCGCCTTCTATTACGACGTCCTGAAGGACCGCCTCTACACCAAGGCGCCTAATAACAAATCCCGGCGCTCCGGGCAAACCGCAGTCTGGAAAATCACGGCTGCGCTGGTTCGCCTGCTCGCTCCCATCCTCGTTTTCACCACCGAGGAAAGCTGGAAGTTTCTGCCCCACGCCGCCGGAGAGCCTGCCAGCGTGCACATCGCCGAATTTCCCGAGGAAGCCAATCTGCGCGCGGGCCTGGCACCGGAACGCGCGAACACCTGGGAACTTCTCGCGAAAGTCCGCGGCGAGGTTCTCAAGGCCCTGGAAGTTGCGCGAAACGAAAAGAAGCTTATCAACTCCGGCCTTGAAGCCAAGGTGCTGCTGAACGCGGATCTGGAGCTGAAAGCCAAGCTTAAGCAGCACCTGGCCCAACTTCCCTCGCTCTTCATTGTTTCGCAAGTTGAACTTCTCAGCGCCGGCACCGGCGAGTTCGAGTCCGACGCTGTACCCGGCCTCGAAGTCAGCGTCCAGCGCGCCGACGGCAAAAAATGCGACCGCTGCTGGAACTATTCCATGCACGTCGGCGAAAACTCGCGCTACCCCACCGTCTGCGAACGCTGCAGCGAAGCCATCGCCGAAATCGAAGCTGGGGAAACTGGAGCCGTGGGGGTAAAGGCCTGATGCGCCTCTTCTCCTTTACCTCATGAGGTTCCCTGAGCGTCTCCGCTGGCTCTGGCTCACGCTGGTCGTGGTGATCCTCGACCGCGCCACAAAGGCGTGGATTGAATCGCGCCCGATCACCTTTTTTCCGCACGTCGTAATTCCAAACTGGTTCGACATCATCTATTCGAAGAATCCCGGCATCGCTTTCAGCTTTTTTTCCGATTCCAACGGCATGACCACGCGCATCATCCTGATCGTGGGATCGCTGCTGATTATCGCACTCATCGCATGGTTATTGGTTGCGGGGCGGGACGCCAGCGGCGTAAACGCCGCGGGCCTGGCGCTCCTCCTCGGGGGCGCTGCCGGGAATCTCACCGACCGTATCGTCCACGGCGCGGTCACCGACTTCCTTCAGGTTTGGCTCCGTTTTCTCCACGTCGCACTCTTCAACCCCTGGCCTACCTTCAACGTCGCCGACACCGCCGTCACCATCGGCGCGCTACTGTTAATCTTCGACGTCGTCCTCCACCCCGGTCCGGCAAAACAAAACTGACTCCTGCTTTTGGGCTACACTCTTCGCGTCATGGTCGAGAACCCGCGAAAATTCAACGTCTCGCCGGAACAGGCCGGCCTGCGCCTGGATCGCTTCGTCTCCGCGAACCATTCAGATCTTTCACGCACGCGCGTGCAGGAACTCGTGAAATCCGGAATGGTTCTTCTCAACTCCAAACCCGTCAAGGACTCGCACAAGGTCCGCGCCGGGGACATCGTCGAAGTCATTGCTTGTCCCCGCCCGCCGCTCAAGGCCGAGGCAGAAAACATTCCGCTCGACATTCTTTATGAGGATGACGACCTGCTCGCCGTGAACAAGCCTGCCGGCATGACCGTCCACGCCGGGGCAGGGAACTCTCACGGTACGCTGGTCAACGCGCTGCTCGGCCGCGGTCAATCGCTTTCACAGGGCGGCGATTCCTTGCGTCCCGGCATCGTCCATCGTATTGACAAGGAAACCTCTGGAATCGTGCTGGTCGCCAAGAATGATTTCGCCCACGCGCGCCTCTCTGAGGCGTTCCGCGAGCGCAAAATCGAAAAAACTTACATCGCGCTCGTTCAGGGACTCCTGACGGAAGAGCGCGGCCGCATCGATCTTCCCATCGCCCGGGATCCTGTCCGCCGCAATCGCATGACCGCCCGCCGCGCCGCCTCTCTTCCCAACGCGCGCAACGCCCTCACCGAATGGCGCGTTTTGGCGCCTATCGATTCCACCACGCTTCTCGAAGTCCGCATTCACACTGGCCGCACCCACCAGATCCGCGTCCATTTTTCCGCGCTCCGGCACCCCGTTGTCGGCGATACGCTCTATGGCGCCGCCGGGCAGTTACACGCTGGCCGCAGCACGCTTCCGGCACTCGGTCGTAATTTCCTGCACGCCGCCCGGATTGGATTCCAGCAGCCGCGCACCGGGCAGCCCATCCGGCTTGTAGCTCCGCTCCCTCCGGAGCTTCGCGCCTATCTCAGGAAACTCTGTCTCGCCTCGGGAGACCAGCCCTCTCGAATTGACGCTACCCTCACCGGGTTCCTATAATCATCGTGCATGCGATTCCGGCTTCTGGGAACCATCTCACTCCTTACCCTCCTGGGCGGCGCTCTCTTACTGGCGCAGCAGCAAGCTCCACCCAAGCCCGCACCATCCCCGTCGGCAAATCCGCAGGAACCGGTGGCGCAGAGCCAGACGAAGATCACCACCACGGTCAACCTCGTGGATGTGCTCTTCACGGTTCTCGACCGCCGGAACAAACTTGTCTCCGACCTCGACAAGCAGAATTTCAAGGTTCTCGACGACAACGTCGCCCAGGACATCCGCTATTTCAGCAAACAGTCCGATCTTCCCCTGCGCATCGGCATGCTGCTCGACACATCCAATAGCATCCGCGATCGCATCAAGTTCGAGCAGGACGCCGCCGACAACTTTCTCTTCAGCGTTTTGCGCCATGGCAAGGACGAGGCCTTTGTCATGACTTTCGACGACGAGCCGCAAGTCATTCAGCCATTCACAACGGACACCGGAATGCTTCGCGACCAGATCGACCGCACGCGGGCCGGAGGTGGCACCGCCGTCTACGACGCCATCTACAATGCCTGCGCCAACGAATTGAGCCATCCTCCGCGGCCGCCCGGCGATCAGCCCGACGTCGTCCGCCGCGTCATGATCCTCATCAGCGACGGCGAGGATAACCTTTCCACGCATACGCGCGCCGATGCCATCGAAATGGCTCAGCGCACCAGCGTGGTTATCTACACCATCAGCACCAGCATTCAGTGGATCACGCTCGACGACCCTAGCAAGGAGTACACCGGCAATCGCAAATATCACCTCACCGAAGGCGACAAGATTCTGCAGGACCTCGCCGAAGAAACCGGCGGCCGCTCCTTTTATCCCTACCACGTGGACGACCTCGACCAGTCTTTCCAGGACATCGGCGACGAACTCCGCAATCAGTACTCCATCGCCTACAATCCCAGCAATCATTCCCTGGATGGGCGCTACCACAAGATCAAAATCGAAGTTCCCGACCACAAGGGCTATCAAGCGCGCGCCCGCCGCGGCTATTACGCCCGCACCAATCCCAACTCGCCCGATTCCGCCCCTGGCGGCTCCATCAAGTAGCTCCTATTTTTTCGCCAAATATTCACTTGCCACCGCCCCTTCGCGGGACTAGCGTACGTTTTGGTATCCCTCCGGCTGTGTCTTCACCGCGGAAGCTTCGCTCCCATGCCCGGACCCAACTCGACCCTGGCGCACCGCGTCCCGCGGTTCGCAGTTGAGGAGCGCCTTGTGCGTCCAGTCGAGGAGGATCTATGCACTCCCAATTCCGTGCGGAACATCTCGATCATCTGCGGAAAAGCCTCGAAGAGCTTCGCGCCCATTGCCTGGCCACGGAGGCTGCACTCAAGGAAGAAATCGAACAGGTCGCGCCCGCCTCCCAGCCCAGCGCCCGCAACCTTGCCCACTATCTTGCGCTTCGCCAGCATGACGTCCGCGAGTTGCAGCGTGAACTTTCCCGCCTCGGGCTGTCTTCGCTGGGCCGGCTCGAAGGCCACACGTTGGCCGCCATTGACGCCGTAATCCTCGCGCTGCGCAACCTCGAAGGCGCGACGCATCCTCCCTTGGAGGGCGAGCCTCCGGTGGATTTCGAAGCCGGCACCAAAATTCTGGCCCAGCACGCCTCGGAATTGCTCGGCCCCTCCCGCGACGACTCCGCCCGCATCATGGTCACCATGCCCAGTGAAGCCGCTCGCCGCTACGCCCTCGTTCGTGACCTCGTCGCCGCGGGGATGGCCGTGATGCGCATCAACTGCGCCCACGACGATGAAGTCCACTGGGGGCGCATGGTGAAGCACCTCCGCCGGGCGGAACGCGAAACCGGGCGCTCCTGCCGCATCCTCATGGACCTCGGAGGCCCGAAACTTCGCACGGGGCGGATTGCAGGCGGCGCACGCGTCGCCCACTGGAAGCCACGCCGCGATATTCGCGGCCACGTCCTCGCTCCCGCACGCATCTTCGTCAAGGCGGAATCGCGTTCCGAAACGCCTCCGGACCATTTCGATCTTGTCCTCGTCTTGCAGGACGATCTCGCGGCCCTGGCACAAGCCGGCGACCTTATCCGCGTCTTTGATTGCCGCGGCCGATTGCGCGAGCTCGCCGTACGCGGCGTGGGCGAGGGTTATTGCTGGTGCGAATCCGATCAGTCCGCCTTTGTCGAGGACGGCGCGTCCGTGGAGCTCCTTCGGGGCGAACACATTCTGGGGCAGTCGCGCCTCGCGGAGATTCCACCCGTCGAGCAGCCGTTGTTTCTGCGCGCCGGCGATCTGCTGATCGTCACCGATGAGAGCGAGCCCGGGCGTCCCCCGTGCCGCGCCAAGGGTGGCGAAGTGATCGAGGCGGCTCGCGTCCCGTGCACCTTGCCCGAAGCGTTTGCCTCCGTGAAAGCCGAAGAGCGTATTGCATTCGACGACGGGGCGATCTGGGGAATGGTCCGCAAGGCTCATCCAACTCATTTGGAAGTGGAGATCACTCACGCGGGCTACGCGGGCGAAAAATTGGGTTCGGACAAGGGCATCAACCTTCCGGACACCGATCTCGCTCTCTCGCCGCTCACCCAAAAGGATCTTTCCGACCTCGACTTTGCGCTCGAACACGCACAAATCGTGGGTCTATCCTTCGTGCATTACCCCGAAGATGTCCGGGAACTTGCCGCGCGCCTCCGGGAAAAGGGCGCCACGAACATGGGCATTCTGTTGAAGATAGAAACGCGCGCCGCGTTCGAGAATCTTCCCCTCATCCTGCTGGCCGCGCTGCAATCTCCTCCCGTGGGTGTGATGGTGGCTCGCGGCGATCTCGCCGTCGAAATGGGCTTCGAGCGCATGGCGGAAGTTCAGGAAGAAATCCTCTGGCTTTGCGAAGCGGCTCACATTCCTGTCATCTGGGCCACGCAGGTCCTCGAAAATCTCGCGAAAAAAGGCGTCCCCTCACGCGCGGAGGTTACCGACGCCGCGATGAGCGCCCGCGCCGAATGCGTCATGCTCAACAAAGGGCCGCACATCGTCGAAGCCGTCCGCTTTCTGGCCGGGATTCACGATCGCATGAAATTTCATCAGGAAAAGAAAATGGCGATGTTGCGGAAGCTATCGATTTCCGATTGGAAGCGGCGCCGCAAAACCAAGGACATTCCGCTGGCTGCCGCCGCGCCAACGGCCGGTTGATTCTATTTGCTCGTATCCTTCAGCAGAACCACGTCGGATTCGTGCTCGCCGCGTTCCATGGCGATCCGCGTGCCATCGACGGAATACACAAACCGGAAAATCTTGTCCGCGGCGAAATGAGTGAGCTGCTTGCTCGCTCCTCCGTCCAGCGGTTGCTCCCACAGGTTGTCCACGCCTCTCTCCCGCTCGAGGTAGACGATACCCTTGCCGTTTGGCGTGAACGACAATTCATTGGCCATCGCTCTCTGGTCTATATCGTGATACGCCAGATGATGCCCCTCGGTGGAATCCAGCCGCAACATCAGTTTGTGGTCCAGTTCGCGCACTTCCATCGAGGCAATATTTTTCCCATCCGGCGAAAGCGCGTAAATCCCCGTCGGGAAACTCACCACCGTCTCGGGCGATCCGCCGTCAATCGGCACGCGCTTCAAATAATGACTGTCGTTGAAGTCCGAGTAGTAGACCCAACGGCCGTCGTCCGAACAGGTCGGGGTGTTGTCGCTCAATCCTTTGGTCAACTGCAGCTGATCCGTGCCGTCCACGTTGCTGCGCCAGATGTTCGAAGACGCCGCGCTGGTCCGCCCCAGTTGCCGGAAGACCAGGTAGCGCCCGTTCCCGCAGGCCGAAACTTGATCCACCAGGTGCTTATCATCCGAGAAGATCGTCTTCGTTCCTCCCGTCAGGGTCACGGCATTCAAATCTCCCAGTTGCGGCAGGATCAGCCGGCCATCCGCCATCCAGTCCCAATGCAGGATCGGCAACCGTGATTCCAGCGGCACGTCCGCCAGTTTGTCGGGTTCCCCCGCCGGGGCCACCGCCAGCGTGAATCGCAGACGGCTCTGAATCGCCGCCAGCTTTGTTCCATCCTTGGTGATCGTTTGTCCGCCGTAGCTGTCCGTGTCCGTCGTCAATTTCCGGTATTCTCCGCCGGGATACGAAACAAATCCCAGCCCTGCCTGCAGATCGCCGGTCCCCAGATTCGCCGAATTCACAATCAGCCCCGAACCGTTGGGCATCCACGTCGGTACATAAATCACCCGATCCGGAAACGTCACCGCCAGTCTTTCTTTTCCGGTCGCTACGTCTACCGCGGAAAGTCCGCCGATGGCGTCGCTGTTCGGCTGGATCACCGGAAGCAGGATGATTTTCCCGTCCGGCGACCACGCCGGCACGTAACTTTCGCTCTTCAGCGTCCGCCCGCTGAAAACCGGCCGCTCCACGCTTCCATCTTCTTTCGCAAGCATCAGGTCCCAGTTCGGCGAATCGTGCAATTGACGTAGAAACGCGAAGTGCGAGCCGTCCGGCGAAAACGTGATCGGGCTGTCCACGTCCTTCACCAGCACCTGCGGGGTCCCGCCGAGCACGGACGCGCGGTACAGAACCGAGATGCTCTCTTCCGCCTCTTCGCGTCTCAGGAAATAAATATAATTGCCATCCGGCGAAAACCGCAGGCTCTCATAGCGCGTCGCGGCGGGTTCCACCACCTGCTTGTTCGTCTCCGTCGGAATATGGTGCAGCCACAGCGACTGCATCCCCTTTTCCTCTAGCGCCTGCAGGAGATATTTTCCGTCGGGCGAAATCGCCGCCTGCAGCACATGGCCGTTATTCGAAACATTCTCGATCGAGTACTTCTCGAACGGCACGTGCTTCGTCTGTTGCACGATCGAGTAAATCCCGTAGGCCGCCGCTCCGATCAGAATGGCCACGAACAGCAAAATGGCCGTCGTTCCCAGTTTGTTCCGACTGGCCGCTTCGATCAGCACCGATCCGCTGCTGGCCTTGGGCGCGGTCCCGGTGGTCCGCGCGGTGGCTTGCGTCGTGCTCATCGTTGAGCGGCTTGCCGTCACGCTCGGGTCCGACCCTGCCCGCCCAGGTTCCAATTCGCGCAGCAGCCGCCTCAGGTCTGCGCGCAGCTCCGCGGCCACCTGGTAGCGCATTTCCCGATCCTTCTCCAGGAGCTTATTGATGATCCGTTCGAGTTCCGGCGGAATGCTGCTGTTGAACTGGATAGGCGAAATCGGCGCCGTGTGCAGGATGTTTCCGAAAATAACTGCGCTCGTGGAACCCTGAAAAGGGTGCCGGCCGGTCACCATCCCGTACATCACCGAACCCAGCGAAAACAAATCTGTCCGCGCGTCGAGTGTTTCTCCCCGCGCTTGTTCAGGTGACATGTACACGACTGTGCCAACCGTGGTTCCCGCGCGTGTTTGAAAAACCGTATCCTGTTCCGCGATGGTTTCTCCCGAGGGTCCTCCCTCGATTTCCATCAGTTTGGCGAGGCCGAAGTCCAGAATCTTCGAGTTGCCGCGGGTGGTCAGAAAAATGTTGGCCGGCTTGATGTCCCGGTGGATGATGCCTTTTTTGTGCGCGGCATCCAGGGCATCTGCAATCTCGATACAAACTTCCACGCAGTGCGGAATGTTCATCGTGCCGCGGGTCAGCACCTTGTCGAGCGATTCACCCTCCAGCAGTTCCATCGCGATGAACGTCTGGCCATCGCACTCTTCGATGGCGTAGATCGTGCAGATTCCCGGGTGGTTCAAAGCCGAGGCGGAGCGCGCCTCACGCAGAAACCTCTCCATGCCACCCGGGTCGTGCCCGGCCGATTCTTTCAGGAATTTCAGTGCGACGCGTCTTCCCAGCTTGGTGTCTTCGGCTTCATAGACCAGGCCCATCCCGCCCGAGCCCAGCTGGCGAAGGATTCGGTAATGTGCAATTTGTTCCAGGTTCATCGGGGACAGTTGGCGTTCATTGTTGGCTGCCCTGTGATGGTAGCCAAGCACTCTCGTGCGGTCAATTGTCCCTCTAGATGGGTATCTGCAAGCGGCAACTCCGAGTGGCGTGCGCTCGCCCTCCGGCTGGTGCTTCGTTCAGCTTCTCGGCGCGTAATAGCCCTTCCGGGTCAACACCTTGAAATCGTGGCTGGCCACTTCAACCTTTACCTTGCGGAATTTTCCGTCCTTCGTCGTGTTCGCCGGATAGTAGCCGAGAGTATACTGGCTCCGCAGTTCCTCTGAAATCTGATCGAACGCCTCCTGCAGCCTCTTTTCGGAGTTCACGTAAATCACCCGCCCGCCGGTATCGTCGGCCAATTTCCGCGCCACGCCACCGTTCCCGCCGTACCGGGGATCGGCCACCAGCAAAATATGGATCACGGTGTCGGTCCGCTGCGCGGCCTCCACAGCGTCGTCCAGGGTTACTTTGCTGCCCTCATCCTGCGCGTCGGTAACAATCACAATCGCCTTGCGCCCCGCCTCTCCATTCAATTTTTCGCCGCAGGCCAGGTAAATCGCGTCGTAAAGTGCGGTTCCCGTCATGTTTCCGGAGCTGATCGGCCCCGGATTCCCCGCGATGTATCCTCCCCCGGGCGTGTTGATTCGTGCGTGGTGGATGCCCCGGTCCAGGATCCCCTTATCCTCGGTAAAGTCCGCCAAGAGGTCCACATCCGTATCGAACGACATCACCATCGCTTCATCACCCTTGCGCATCACCCGACGCATGAATTGGCTGCCGGCGTCCTGGATTGCCGCCAGCATGTTTTGCTCGCTCCCGGAGGTGTCCAGCAGCAGCCCAAGCGTGATGGGCATGGTCATTTCCCGCGAGAAGAACGCGATTTGTTCCTCGTGCCCATCCTCAAATACCTTGAAATCGGTTTTTTGGAGGTCGGTAACCACGCGCTTGCTCTTGTCGCGCACCGTCGCGAACAGGTTGACGAGGTTGACCTCCGCCTTGATCACCGGCCCCTGCGCCTGTCCCTGCCCCTGTTCCTGGGGTACCGCGGGCGCCGCAAGGGCGAGCAGCGCCCCGCAAGCCAACCACTTCTGTGCCAGGTTTTTCCAGCAACTCATCTTCATGTTCACGAATTTCACGGTTTCCCGGTATCCTTGCTTGTAGGGTCTCGGTACGGCAAACGCCGCTTGTGGCAATGTCCCCAGTACGATTGTTACGATGCAACCCGCGGGTATAGAGGATGCGTCGAATGCTCGGCCCGGAACGCAGCTACTTTAGCCCTGGAAGGTCTGGCCTGTACACCATGAATTGTCTACGAAAAACCGTCTTTCTCGCTGCCTGCCTTCTCGGTCTGCTGCCCCCTGCGCTGTTCGCCCAGGATTCGGCCCCCGCCAAGCCCGCGCAGCCGGCCACGGAGCAAGAGCCTACATCTCCCAAGCAACAGCCGACGGGTCCCATCATCCACGCGGTCACCACCACAGTCGTTGTGCCCGTCACTGTGAAAGATCATGACGGCAACCTTGTGCCGGATCTCCGCAAGGACGAATTTCGCGTTTTCGAGGACAACGTCGAGCAGGAAATTACCCGACTTTCGGTCGATCCCTATCCGCTGTCTCTGGTCATCCTGATTGACAACGATCTGCGCTCGAAGGATGAGCGCCAGGTCGAACCCAGCCTCGTCTCCATCGTCGGCGGCCTCAGCACCTACGACGAAGCCTTCATTTGCCGCTTCGACCAGTTTTTTCACGAAGGCACGGGCTTCACCAAGAACCAGGACACGCTGATCACCGAACTTAAACGCACCGATTTGGATTCCTCCCGACCCTCCTACGCTGCGCCAGGCGGACCCTTCAATGGCCCGACCGTCAATAACGCTCCGGCCCCGGGCGCTCCTTCACAACCCGCCGGCCTGCAAGCGATCAAAGGCCAGACGACGAAGGCGCTCGACGACGCAGTTTACGCCGCCGCCATGCTTCTGAAGGACCGTGACTCCAGCAAGCGGCGCAAGGTGATCCTGCTGATTTCCGATGGCCAGAACGGCGCGAAATTCAATTCCCATAGCTACGACGAGACCCGCTCCGAACTGCTTCGCCAGGGCATCTTTGTCTATTGCGTGGCCACCGGGAGTTCTTACTTCGAACGCAAGTTCAACCGCCTGGTCAACTATTCCCACGATACCGGGGGCGACATCTACTACGGCGCCAGCCAGCAGGCTTTCTCGGAATTTTATTCGCGCATCGCCGAGGAAGCGCGGAACCAGTACACCCTTTATTACTCTCCCAAAGGCGAGCGCAAACTGGACTATCACTCCATTGAAGTCCGGGTCCGCCGCGAGGGCCTGACCATTCTCGCCCGCCAGGGCTACTACGGTGGCACGCTCATCAATTCGTCGAAATAGGCACTAGGCCGGGCCAGTCAATCCTCCACATCGTGTTCTTGTAAGCCGGCATAAAGCCACACCCCGCGGTGGCTCTGCCCGTCTTTTTTCGCGTCCAGCTCGAAATTTTATTGACATGTGCGGATTCCGCTCGTATACGAATGACAAAGAGCGGGATTGCTTTTCGTGTGCATTCCCGCCTGAGCAACAAACGACGAAAGTCAGAAGGAGAGTTTCGATGGCAAAGAAAGCCAAGAAGCCCGCGAAGAAAGCCCCGAAGAAGGGCAAGTAATCCCTCGGAAACGAACAAGTCCCGTTGATTTTTCATCAACAAGGCGCCCGTTCGGGGCGCCTTTCTTCTTGGCGCGCCATTCCGTCGGGGGATTAGAGCGCCTCTTCGTGCGCCGGGCAAATCGGTTTGTATGCGCAGCTACGGCAGAAAAAGTTGGGCTTCGCCGGAAAATTTCCCGCGCGGATATTGGCCGCGGCCTCTTGCACCGTGCTCTCCGCCTCCGCAATTTGTTTCGCGTCGCGCGTGGTCTCCTGCCGCTGATTGTTTTGCAAATAGTGGAACACCAGCCGCACCGGATTCCATTCGAAAATCTCCTTCGCCGCCAGGGCATAAATACTCAGCTGCAGATCCTTCCGCGCGTCCGCATTTTTCTTGGGCTTCCCCGTTTTGTAGTCGACAATCTCCACATCCCGGCCTCCCAGCGAGTTCACCTGGTCCATGCGCCCCGTCAAGATCACGTTGTTTTCCAGGGGCAGTTCGAACCCCTTTTCCTGCTCCCGAATGTCCGGCGCTTCCCGCAGCATCGCGGCGTGGAAGACTTGCAGCTGCTCGAGCCCGTCCTTTTTGTACTCGGCCTCCTGATATTCGTCTTCGTAGCCCGCGCCGCTCCACTCCGTTTCGTAAATGTGCCGCACTTCTTCAAACGGCAGCTTCATGCCCTTCTTCATCTGCTCCAGAAAGCGCTTGATCGTCGTGTGCATCACGCTGCCAAAGCTCAGCGTCGCGCGCGGCCCCTCTTTCAACGACCACAAATAACCGAACGCGTACTGCTGCGGGCATTTCCGGTAATTCTCCACCGCCGAGGAACTCAGCTTCAGGGGTTCCGGCGACGGTGGGCGGTATGCTTCGGCCCACTTCGCGATGCGCGTGAATATCTTTGGCGGAGCTTCCCCAGCTGGAAAAAGCTCCTTGCTACCGGCCGCCTTTTCGCCCGCATCGCCTTCTTTCGGAGGTTTCGGCTTCGGCGCAATTTGCAGGACGTCCCGCCGCTTGATCGCCGGCTCCATAACGAGGTCCTCGATGAACACCGGCACCTTGCCCTTCTTTTCCTTCACGGTCGTCAGCGTCAACCGGTCTTCGGCGCGTGTCAGCGCCACGTAAAACAGCCGCCGCTCTTCCTGGATATGGAAATCTCCCTCGGGCAGTTCTTCCTTCATCAAGCGGTCGGGAAATTCGAAAAGCGGCGAGCGATTTTTCGCCGGGAAGGCGCCGCTGTTCACTCGCAGTACAAAGACATGCGGAAACTCCAACCCTTTTGCGCCATGCACGGTCATGAGCCGCACGGCGTCACCCGGCGCATCGTCCTCCAGGCTCAGGGTTCCCCGCGCCTGCTCGAAGTAGTCGAGATACTCCAGAAACTCCGCCAGACCTCGCGTTTCGCTCTTCGGCTCCCACTCCTTCAGGAACTCTCCCAGCCGGTTCACATACTTGCGATCCTGCGCGCCTGCCCGCTGCGGCACTTCAAGCCATTCGATCAGGTCGCCTAGAATTTCGCGCGCGGTCCGCCGTCGCAGGCTTTTTCGTTGCGCGGTGAGAAACTCCAGCAGCGTTGCGGTCGAGCCGCGCGATGGGTCGAACGGCAGTTCCCCTTGCGGCGCTTGCAAAACGTCGTAAAGTGCCGTCCCTCGCTTCTTGCCCGCGCGTTCCGCCAGGCGCACCAGGTCTTCCGGCGTAAGGTGCCATGCCGGGGCGGAAAGCACGCGCGTGCACGCGATGTCGTCAAACGGCGCTGCGATCAACCGCAAATACGCAAGCACGTCGCGCACCAGCGGGTGCTCCAGAATCGATAGCTTGCTGATGACGAAGGGGATTTTTCGCTGCGCAAGTTGCTCCACCAGTTGGTCGCGGTGCGCGTGTTGCCGGTAGAGCACCGCGAAGTCCAGCCAGCGCCGCCCCGCTCCGTGCAGGCGTTCCAGCTCATCGGCCACCCAGGCCGCTTCCTCTTCCGGCGAGTCCATTTCGGCGATGCGGATCTTTTCGCCTTCGGATTTGTTCGGCTCCAGCGCCTTCTTCGGAAATTCCGGGCTTACCTCGTTCATCCCAATGGCTTGGGTCGCGACGCGCAGGATATTTGGCGTCGAGCGGTAATTCTCAATCAAGGAAACGCGAAACGGTGTCGAGTCCTCGCCTTCCTGCCAGCCCGCGAATCGCTGCAGAAACAGCTTGAAACTGCCGAACGACGCCCCGCGAAAGCGATAAATCGCCTGGTCGTTGTCGCCCACCACCACAACGCTGCGTTTCTCCGACGAAAGCAGGTGCAGTAACTCCAGTTGCGCGATGTTCGTGTCCTGGAATTCGTCCACCAGGATGTGCCGGAAGCGTTCCTGCAATTCCCGTCGGCGCTTCGCATCGTTTCTCAGCAGCGCCACCGCCTCGGCGATCAGCCCGTTCAGCGCCACCGCCTTCTTTTCACGGAGAATCTCCTCGCTCGCCCGGTATGCACGCGCAATCTCCTGCTGCAGCGACACCTGCTCGGCGCGTTCTTTGTAGGTATCCTCGACGAGCGCCGCTCGTTCTTCCTCCAGTTCCCGAGCCAATAAATCCGCGAATTGCTGGTAGTCTTCGCTCGACACCAGCTCATCCTGGCAGCGCGAGAAAAAAGCGATGAAGTCGCTCAGGAATTGTCCCGGCTCCGCGAGCCGCCGGAATTTTTCGAGCTTCAGCCGCGCCAGGTTCCGCCGCAGCAGAATCCAGTGGTCCACCTGCTCCAGCGCCACGCGATTCGCATCCACTTCCTTCAGCAGCGTCTCGCAAAACGAATGAAAGGTCGCCAGCACCACGTCTTTGCCGCGCTCACCCACCGCCTTCACCACGCGCGCTTTCATCTCGCCCGCGGCTTTCTTCGTGAACGTCAGCCCCAGGATGTTATCGCCGAGCAGGGAATCGTCCGATTCCAACAGGTGCCGGATGCGCTCCGTGATTACCCGCGTTTTGCCCGTGCCCGCCCCGGCGATTACCAGCAGCGGCCCATTTCCGTGGGTGATGGCCCGCCGCTGCGCCTCGTTCAGTTGCAGCCCGCCACTTTCCGGTTGCCCCATTTCAAAAAGTGTTTTGGTCATCGTTGAGAGGCTTTTCCTGAGGCTACCATGTCGTTGAAATCCGCGGATTTGTGCCTGGGCACGGTCAGCGCCGTCCACTGGCCGGCTTCTGCCGCGTAATGCTTCGCCAGAAATGCGATCTGGCCGACGTGGTAGGAATAATGCGCCATCTGCCTGTTGATCGCCTGCATCACGGAGTGGGGCTCCGTCCGGATGGTCACCGTCCGTGTCAGGTCGGAGTCCTGCAACGGCTCCAACGCGTCGAAGAGATACTTCCAGCCCGAGTCCCACATCTCCATCAACTCGGTGCGAGTCGTGGGCGGGACTTCAAATTCCGTGTCGCGGTTGCGGTCGGGCTTCTCTCCGTCGGTGGTTAGAAAATCCCGCCAGCGAGAGCGCATGTTCCCCGCCATGTGTTTCACGACAATCGCGACGCAGTTGGATTCGCTGTCCAGCGTTCGCTGCAAAGCTTCTTCCGGACACTGCGCCATCGCGCGTTCCCCCAGCTTCTTGTAATGCCGGAACAGCTCGATCGAATCTTTGATATAGGAAGTCGTCAGATTGTGTGCCATGGCAAATTCGGCCTCCCGAAAGCCTCCGAGAATTCATCGCCTGGTGACGGCAAACTCTCCCGCCGAGGCGTAACGTACGCGGTGAGCAGATGGCGGTCCTGAGGGAATTGTGGGACGGGGAAGGGCGGGAGTCAAGGCTTGACAGTTCGCCTTTTATTCGCCTATGATGCCTGCGCCCCGAATCTGCTCGCGGAAGGAGACGACCATGACCATCGCACAATCGATGTTGCCCGAATTCGACGAAGAAATGAAAAACACGCGCAAGGTTCTCGAACGCGTGGATGATAAGCAGTGGAACTGGAAGCCCCACGCCAAGTCCGGCTCTCTCGGCTGGCTCGCCACCCACGTTGCCACCATGCCCGGCTGGGTCACTATGACCCTGCAAACTGAAGAGCTCGACTACGCTCCGGTCAATGGCCCCTCCTACGAGCCGCCCAAGATTGAAAACCGGCAGCAACTCCTGGCGGAACTCGACAAGGGCGTGGCCGAAGCGCGTGCCGCGCTCGCCAAGGCCAGCGACGCGGAAATGATGAAAGATTGGACGCTGCTTGCCGGCGGCCAGAAGATCTTCACCATGCCGCGGGTCGCCTGCCTTCGCAGCATGGTCTTGAATCACATTATTCATCACCGCGCGCAGCTCACTGTGTACTACCGGCTGCTCGGCATCCCGGTCCCGCGTCTCTACGGCCCCAGCGCCGACGAAACCGAAGCCGCCGCGGCCAACTAGCTGGGGCACAGGCTTTAGCCCGTGCGCTTCGCATCAGTGGTAGCCTCTCGCCTATTCCACTCTGCGGGCGGCCTTCCGCCGCCCTTTTTTCTGACTTCGCGTCCTCTGCGCCCCCTCTGCGCTCTCCGCGTTAATTCTTTCTTCCTTCCCGGTCTCCAATCACAGTTCATCCATCGCGCTATAATAAAATCTCGAATCTCCGAGGTGCCTCATGGAAAACCCTGTCATCCTCTCCGCCGTCCGCACGCCCATTGGCAAGTTCCAGGGAGGCCTTTCGAGCTTCTCCGCCCCCGAACTCGGCGGAAAGGTTGTCGCCGAATCCATGCGCCGCGCCGGACTCGACGCCAAACTGGTCGACGAAGTCATCCTGGGCAATGTTGTGCAAGCCGGACTCGGGCAGAATCCCGCGCGCCAAGCCGCGCTCAAAGGTGGCTGCGATCCAAAGGTCGCTGCCATGACCATCAACAAGGTTTGCGGCTCCGGCCTCAAAGCGGTCGCGCTCGCCGCCCAGGCCGTGCAACTCGGCGAAAGCGAATTCGTTGTCGCCGGCGGCATGGAATCCATGTCCAACTGCCCTTATCTGCTGCCGCAAGCGCGCACCGGCTACCGCCTAGGCGATGGAAAGCTCGTGGACTCGATGATCTGGGACGGCCTGTGGGACGCCTACGAAAATTTCCACATGGGCAATACCGGCGAACTCGTTGCCGAAAAATATGGCATCACCCGCGCGGAGCAGGACAAATTCGCGTTCGAAAGCCACCAGAAGGCGATTCGCGCCCGCAAATCCTGTTTCCTGGAAGCGCAGATTCTGCCCATCGAAGTTCCGCAGAAAAAAGGCGACCCCGTCGTCGTCAAGTACGACGAGTCGCCGCGCGAAGACACTTCGCTGGAAGCGCTGGCCAAGCTAAAGCCCGCCTTCAAAAAGGATGGCACTGTTACCGCTGGCAACGCGCCCGGTACCAATGACGGCGCCTCCGCGCTCGTCGTCACCAGCGAACGCAATGCCGCGCGCCTCGGCAAGCAGCCGATGGCGCGCATCGTCGCGCAAGCGGTTAGCGGCGTGGAACCCAAGTGGGTGATGATGGCGCCGGTGGAGGCCGTCGAAAAATTGCTCGCCAAAACCGGATGGGACCGCGATAAAGATGTGGACCTCGTGGAATTAAACGAAGCCTTCGCGGTCGCGGCCATTGCCGTCACGCGCGAGCTGAAGCTGAATCCGGAAAAAGTGAACGTGAACGGAGGCGCCGTGGCCATCGGCCATCCGATTGGCGCCTCTGGAGCGCGCATCCTCGTCACGCTCCTTTACGAGCTCCAGCGCCGCAACCTCAAGCGTGGGATCGCGGCTCTCTGCCTCGGCGGAGGCAACGCCGTCGCCCTCGCCGTCGAAATGTACCGTTAGCTCGAGTGGCACAGGCGCTCCTGCCTGTGCGGTTCAGACGCGGAATTCCAACGATCGCTTTGCGCGGCTGCCTGGCTATTGCTTCGAAAGGGCGAACAGCTCCCTCGTCTCGATCGCGCTTCCCGTCTCCAGCAACGTTTTCAGGTTCGAGAGCACCACCGGCCACCCACGCCGGATGCCCTTCTCCATATCCGACCCGGCCTCCAGATCTTCGTGCATCACCGTCAGCCGCACCGCGTTCGCACCCGGTTGCACCAGAAACGTCACCCGCGAATGTTTTGCGGGATTGTCCTGATCCCCCGGAAACGCCCAGCTGATCACCAGCCGCCGCGGCCGGTCGATTTCGATCACCTTGCCAACCAGGTCGGTATTCCCGTTCTCCGCGTTTTCATGTTTCCAGGCTGACCCCGCCTTCCAGTCCGAAACATTCAGATGCGCCCAGTATTTGCGCGTCATCTCCGGAGCAATCAGCGCGTCAAAAACCTTCTCCGGCGTCGAAGCGATATACGTCACGTACACAAACTCGGTCTTTTCCTTCATCCTTGTTCTCCCTACGTTTCTTCTTCTAAGCCTTCGAGCCGCTGGCTCGCCGCGCTATTCCGGCGGCTGCCACAGGTTCACCGGCATATCGTACGGATGGGGACGCCCCTTTCCGGTCTCCACGAATTCCTTGAGGCTCAGCAAGAAGATTGCCCAGCCCATGGAGCAGTGCGGAAATGCTTTCGCGTCTTCCTTCCATCGCGAGTGCCGGAAATGGAGCATCGTCTTGCCTTGCTCCTGAAAAATCATGAACTCGATCTCGGTGCCGATCCAGTCCACGGCGCCTCCGTCAATCACACGCCAGCGCACAAGTTGATCCTTCTGGAGTGAGGTCACCTCCATTACCGACCCCCGGAACCCGCTGAACCAGAATTCCAGCTGCTCGCCGAGGGCTGATTGCCCACGCACGTCGATCGTCCACCAGTGCGCCAGCTTTTTCGGTTCGGTCAGAGCTTCGTAAAGAGGGGATGGTGAAGCTTGAGTCAAAACTTCGTGCCAGATTTCACGAGTTGCCATTCGGAATCCTTTCCAGTAGTTCTCGCAGGGAGCGCGGAGATCCGTTTCCAGACTCGATTTACTGCTTTGGGCTCCGAGCCTGCTGGTACATCATCGGCTCCTTGTTCCAGTCGATCGGCCCGTCGGTGAAGCGCCGCTCCAGACGCTGCATCAGTTCGCTCCAGCCCTGCTGGAAGTGAACGTACGCCTGGTCCCATTCCAGTCCTTGCTTCCAGCCCAGGTGCGTCACGGTGACGTGCGTGCGGTCCGTTCCTTCGGGTCGCATTTCAACTACAACCCAGGTCCCGCCATTGCGCACCTCCGGCATCTCGGGCGGCGCATTCCACTGGAAAGAGATCATCTCCTCTGGGGCGTAGCTCAAAATCTTCAGTCCCTTCGTCCCAGAACGCTCGTCTTTCGGATCAAATTGAATTTCATACGGGCCGCCGATTCGCAGTTCGATATTCGCTTTCTGCGCAAAGAACTCCTCGGCGCCCTCCGAGGTCGTCCAGACTCGCCATACCTCGCGAACTGGAGCATGGATCGTGCCTTCCACGCGCACGGCCCGCCGGGCGCTCGTTTCCGCGACCGTCGCATTAGGCGTTTCCTGCGCCATCGCGGGAGTCAATACCGCCACGGTTGCCAGTAACAACGCCGCAAGTCTGCATCTCGCACGCGCTTGTCCCTCTGCTGAATGGGCCCCTTGCACGAATTGGGCTTTATCGCTCATGTTTCTTCTCCAATCCTTCCTTCAAATCAAAAAGCGCGCGCAGCCGCGGACGCTCAAACTTTCCGATCCACCGCTCGTAAATTTCGTGAATCGGCACGGGATTCAGGTAATGCAGCTTCTCGCGTCCCCGCCGCACCGTGGCAACCAGGTTGGCGTGCTCCAGCAGCTTCAGGTGCTTCGTCACCGCCTGGCGCGACATATCCAGGTGCCCGCACAGTTCGTTGAGTGTCTGTCCGTTGTCGGTTCGCAAAAGGTCCAGCAGTTTTCTGCGGCTGCGATCCGCCAGCGCCTTGAACACGCGGTCCGTATCCACGACGCCATAATAGGCAACCAAACGGTTGCCTGTCAAGCAAAACTTCTTCCGCCCAAAAATAAAATCGCACGGTGGACGCCGAAGCATCCACCGTGCGCACGCCTACTCTTCCGCGCGAGGTGAGCAGACGATCTTATTCGACGCTTTCGTCATTCTCTGCTGCTACCGGCGTCAGACTTCCGAACAATCCGTCATTTTCGCCGTTGGTCCCCGCCGTGAAAAAGAGCGTGGTGGAGGGCCCCGCCGTGCCGCCATTGCCGAAGGTAAGCGACCACAAGCCTTCGATGGTTACCAGCGAATCGTCCGAATTTTTTAGGAAGCCTTCAAACTTGTACGTAAATCCATTGAACGCCGCGATCCAGCCGCTCCCAAAGTTTCCAACCAGGATCGAGTTGCTGAAGCGCCCGAAGTCGCGCGGTGTCCGCACCACTCCCCACGGAGAGTTCATCCATGGCCCGTGCTCGAGATGTCCGATGTGCCGGCCCGCCGGGGAATAAATCTCCACGAAACCGAATCCGGCCCCCGGCACGTCGTCGTGCCTTTCAGCGTCCTGCCTCGCGTACGTAACGAACAGATTGCCGCCGATGTTCTGCACGTTGAACGGCGCAAACCCGAGGGGAATGCGCTCGTGATCGTCGTCATGGTCTCCTTCGCGGTCGTCCTTCGGCTGAAACGCGTCATCCGGCAAATGCACGAAATTGAAGTTGGTGTCGTAGACCTCGATTCTCCCCCTGCGAAAGTTCGCTGCGTACAGGAATCGGCGCCCGTTCCACAGGGCGATTGCCGCACCTTTGTAGACCGCCCCGTTTGGCGCTCCTCCCTTTGAATTGTCCACTTCCAGTACCACGTTCGGGGAGGGAGGATTTCCTCCGGGGAGCAGATTCACCTGGGGATTCCATCCCGTGATGGTGCCGTCTTCTCCAACGAAGATAAATACCGCAGGCTTGCCGGCCGGCGTCCCCTTGTTGAGCAGAAAATCCGTCGAACTTCCATTGAACACAATGCCGGTTGGGTTGGAAGTCGATCCGGCAGGAATCAGCGGACTCGTCGGAACGGTAACGAAATCGTTCTTCGTCCCGTCAGCCTCAACGAATATCTGAATAGGGCTGCCATTGCCGTCGTAAAGCGTGGAAGTGCCCGTGGCATTGTTGCTAATCCACCAAGGGCTGCTTGCCGATCGCGTGGCTCCCCACGGATTTCGGAGTAGTGGGTCCACTATTACCGGCGACCCGTCGCTGTTCGGTGGTTGCACGGTGTCGGAGACCAGGTTCTTCTGGACATAGTGTTGCGCGGCTCCCGGAGTTGGGGTCAGACTCAGCGCCACGCCGAGTGCGAGCAGGGAATAGGAACGGAACTTCATGGAAATCCTCCTTGCGGTAATTCGGGGTGGTCTGCAGAAGACCAGTTGCCCGAGCACAAGGCGAGTCGCTCACGACTCACACGCTGTGCTCGGCCACTAGCTTGCCCGCAAATGTTCGAGGATTTACTTAAGAAAAAGACAAGTGAAAATAACCCGGCAAACTGCACAAGGAGTGCGAGTTAGAGCGAGACCTCAAGCTCCTTCGGATACTGAAATCGAAACGTTAACTGGCTGTTCTCGCAGGGGGAACATCGCCTGCCTCCGAAGCTGGCTTCAACTCCATCGCGCAATAAGGGCAGAACCTATCGCCGTCGGAGACTTCCTTCTGGCATTGCGGGCAGGCCGGGTGCAGATTGTATTTGCAACTCGGGCAGAAGTTAAACCTTGCCGAAACCGAGGCCGCGCATTGCGGGCATGTGAATGGCAAAGGATCGCGCACCAGCAGATAAATCACTAAGCCGATGAACAGGTACATCGGCGCGAGAATCAGCACCAGCAGCGTCCACAGCGCGCCATTCATTCCCCTGCGTCGCGCATCGCGATACACATAACCCAAGGTAAGCAGCAGACAGGACAGCATGAACGAAGTAAGTAGAATCACCCCGGCAAGGCCCAGGCATGACAACGCCGGCTCATTCCGCAGCGAATCATCGGGAAAGGTCGGGCCGCCGGTTCCGAGATTGTGGATGTTCACGCCCAGCCCGATCAGCAGCGCCAATAGACTGAGCGCGACGCAGGTCCACACCAGCCAATTCGGAAGGATGCGTAGCTCTTCCCGAAACGTTGACCGCTCCCGCTTCCGGCGAAACCGGATCATGCGCAATTTTTCATTCCACGCGTCGGACATTATCCTTTTCCTCTCTGGATCACTCGCACCAAACTATCCACTCAAATTCCTTTCGCGCCTGCGCTCGTCGCGCGCTGATGCAGTACCACGCCCACCGCGACCAGCGCCGGCACGGTCCACCACAGCACGAATCCCAGTTCAACGGCCAATTTCGGAACTCCGATATTGCTTCCCGCCCAGGCAAATACACGCCAAACCAGCGGCGCGCTGAATACGCCCAGCAGCCAGCTCGCCGCGGTGACCGCCCATAGCCAAAGGCTTCCGCCGCTCGCCTGGGAAAGTTCCTGCTGCCGCAGCCGCACGCGAAGTTGTGCCCGCGCCGCCAAATCCTTCGGAACTATCACCGGAATGCCGCGCAGGGCTTGTAAACTCTCCAGCAGCGCCGCAGTTTCCCGCGCGCATTCCGCGCAGCCGGACTGATGCTCTCGCAGCCAAGCTTCCTCCGGGGCTGGCAGCCCTTCCACCAGCGCCTGTGCCGCCAGGTGGCGCGCTCGTTCGTGCTGGTTTTCACTCATGCCGCACCTTCCGCCAGCGCCTTTTTCAGCGCGCTCAGTCCCCGGTACAACCGCGACTTCACCGTGGAAATCGGTGTTGCCGTCACCGCCGCGATCTCTTCCAGCCCCAGCTCTTCGTGGAACCGCAGAAGCAGCACTTCGCGATAGTACGCCGGAATTTTCAGCAATGACGTTTGCACCGCCTGCGCGTTCTCGCGGCTCACCAGCATCTGCAAAACCGAAGCCGCACTTTCGTCGGGCGGGTCGTAAGGAACGTCGCTCTCCGGGTCGCCCATCTCTTCCAGGCTCGCCGTCCGCTTCCGGCGCGAAACGTCAATCACCAGGTTGCGAGCAATCGCGAACAGCCACGACTCGAATTTCGATTTGCCGTTGTACTGCGCGCCGCGCTCCAGCACGCGAATCCAAGTCTCCTGAAACAAATCCTCCGCCAGCGCGGCATTCCCCGTGAGAAACAGTAAATAGCGGTACAGCCGGTGCTGATGCAGTTCAATCAGCCGGTCGAGGAGTTCCGGATCGCGCTTTTGCAATCCGATGGCGAGGGCGCGCGTCTCTTCGTTCATGGGGCCCGCGAAGGGCAGCGGATTCCTGGCAGTGGCTAGCGTGAATGCCGGTGTGCTCATACTATCCTGTATACGAACGACACGCGCAAAAAGACGCAAATCGCCCGCCCCGCTGGGCCCACGCTAACACACTTCATTCCAATTAGTTACGAGCGTAAATTCGACGTATACTTTCCTCGCGCCGGGCCGTCAGATTGCTTAAATACGCCGATTCGCCCCGTGGCCCATTTTTCGAAGGGAATTTCTCTATGATGATTCGCCAGCTTTTACCGCAGCTTCGCATGCTCCTGCCAGTCGTCTCCTGCTTGTTGCTCTCCACTGTCTCGCTCGCGCAGAATCTCGACTATCCGCAGACGCGCAAGGACAACCAAGTGGACGACTACTTCGGCACGAAGGTCGCCGACCCTTACCGCTGGCTGGAGGACGACAATTCCGCGGAAACCGGGCAATGGGTCGCCGCTGAAAACAAGGTCACCTTCGGATATCTCAATAAGATTCCCTATCGCGCGGACGTTAAGAAACGCCTCGAGGAGCTCTACAACTATCCGAAATACACGGCCCCTTTCAGTCGCGGCGAGTATCTCTTCTTCTTCAAAAATGACGGCCTGCAAAACCAGGACGTCCTCTACGTACAGAAAGGCCTCGAGAGCGCACCCGAGATTCTGCTCGACCCGAATAAGTTCTCCGCCGACGGCACCTCGCGGCTAGGCACCTTGGATGTCTCTTCCAACGGACGCTACGCTGCGTATGGCATTTCCGTCGGAGGCTCGGACTGGCAAGAGATTCACGTCATGGAGGTGGCCACGAAAAAGCCCCTCGCCGACGATCTCAAATGGATCAAGTTCGTTGGCGCCGGCTGGGCCGGCAACGGTTTCTTCTACAGCCGCTATGACACCCCGCAGCCCGGTCACGAACTCTCGTCCAAGAACGAAAATCAGAAGGTCTACTATCACGTTCTGGGAGCGCCGCAATCCGAAGATCGCCTGGTCTATCAGGACCCGCAGCATCCTTTGCGCTTTCTGGCGATGGGCACAACCGACGACGAGCATTACGCCGTGCTCTCCATTTCGGACGAGGCCAGCGGCAAGCGCGGCAACGCTCTGTTTTTCCGCGGCCTCTCCGCAAAAGACGATTCCCTGAAGCCCATCGTTCCCGACGTCGGCGATGACCAATACGATGTCATTGATAACGTCGGCGACAAATTCCTGATTCTCACCAACCACGGCGCTCCCAATCGCAAAGTAGTCCTTTTCGATCCGGATCATCCGGTTGCTCCCTGGACCGACGTGATCCCGGAGAAATCCGACACCTTGCAGGGCGTCACTTCCGTAGGCGGCAAGCTCTTCGCCAGATACCTCCAGGATGTTGCCAGCCGCGTGGACATCTACTCTCTCGCGGGAACGTTCGAGAATCAGCTCGCGCTCCCCGGCGCGGGCGCCGCCGAAGGCTTTCTCGGCAATCGCACGGACAAAGATGCCTTCTACACCTACACCTCGTTCAATTATCCACCTACGGTTTTTCGCTACGTTCTCGCCACGCAGAAATCCACCGTTTACCACGCTCCGGAAATCCCCGGATTCCGGCCCGAAGACTACGAGACGAAGGAAATTTTCTATCACAGCAAGGACGGCACCCGCGTCCCGATGTTCCTCGTCTGCAAGAAAGGCCTGAAACTCGACGGCACGAATCCCACGCTTCTCTACGCGTACGGCGGCTTCAACATCACGATTTCGCCGGCCTTCAGTCCGCTGCGCCTCGCCCTGCTCGAGCAAGGCTTCGTCTATGCCTCCGCGAATATCCGCGGCGGTGGCGAGTACGGCGAAAAGTGGCACGAGGCCGGCACTAAGCTCCACAAGCAGAATGTGTTCGACGACTTCATCGCCGCCGCGGAATGGCTCATCGCCAACAAATACACTTCGCCGCAAAAGCTCGCTATTACCGGCGCCTCCAACGGCGGCCTGCTGATCGGCGCGGTCATGAACCAGCGCCCGGATCTCTTCCGGGTGGCCGTCCCCATGGTCGGGGTGATGGACATGCTACGCTTTCAGAAATTCACCATTGGCTCCAGCTGGATTGACGACTATGGCAGCAGCGACAATCCCGAACAGTTCAAGGCGCTCTACGCCTATTCGCCCCTGCACAATATCAAGCCCGGCGTGAAGTATCCCGCCACCCTCATCACCACCGCCGATCACGATGACCGCGTCGTCCCCGCGCACTCCTTCAAATATGCCGCCACACTGCAAGCCGAAGCCAGCCGCGCGAATCCCGTGCTCATCCGTATCGAAACGAAGTCCGGCCATCACACCAGCAGCACCGCCAAAACCATCGAACTCGCCGCCGATGCCGATTCCTTCATCTTTTATAACCTCGGCGTCACGCCGAAGTATTAGTCTTTACCCAACGCCGCCCTTCCCTCCGTTTGTAGAGCCGGGCTTGCCCGGCCTTTCTTTGCAGCGGGCGTTGCTTGCCTTGAGCGAAGCCGAAGGGTCTTAGGCGGGCGCTTCTTCGCGGCGTGCCCTGGGCATTCCACTTTGCGCAATACCTGGGCCCTTCCGTCCCAACACTCCATTGCCCGCGCTTGTTGTAAACTCCATACCGTCATGATCTGCCCGCAATGCCACGCCGAATATCGTCTGGGCTTCACGCGCTGCGCGGACTGCGGTGTCGATTTGGTGAACGAGCCGTCCCAGGCGGGGCTTGCCACCATCCCCGCCGTCGACCCGGGCGATCCCAACGAGGATCCCTTCTGCTCTTTCTGGAAAGGCCAGGACGCGCGCGTGCACGCGGAACTCTGCGAAGTCCTTGAGCAAGCGGGCATTCCTCACAAGACCATCTTTCGCAGTGACCATCTTTTCAACTTTTCCAATTTTCCCGCCTACGAGGTCGGGGTCCCGTTTTCGCTCTTCGAAAAAACGGAAAAGGTCATCCAGGAAGCGTACGGCACCGACGATGTCCAGGATGTGGGTGTCCAGGAGCTTGCCGGCGAGCTCGCCGAGCACTCCGACCCCGTTCCGATCCTGCCGGCGAGCGTCTCCTCTGCACCCGGGGATTTGCCCGGTCCGCCGGCCGCGGGCGATAACCACGACTGGTTTCCCGAGGACGCTACCGCGCTGGTCTGGTCCACGGAGAGGAACGAACCCAGCGAATTCCTCGTGGCGGCGCTCCACGAAAACGGCATCCACTCCCGCCTCAATCTACAGGGGGCGCGCGCTAGACTCTACGTCCTGCCCGGCGACGCTCCGCGTGCCCGCGAAATCCTCCGCGAAATCGCCGAAGGCAAACCGCCGGATCAATAGCGGAAATCCGGCGCTACCAAATCATTTTCCTTTGTGTTGCGCCTCTCGTGCTGCCTTTTGCCGGATGGGTTCTTCGCGAAAGCGCGTTAACATCCAATCCATTGTCGGCTGCAGTTGACTAGGGTCTTTGGTGCACTTGAGGAAAACCACGCGAATATCCATCGGCGCGCCGACCCAGTTTCGCTGGTCTTCCGGCACCGGCGGTCCCAGGGGATCGCCGGCCGGGGGAATGACGTCGGGCAACTGAAACGCATACATACTTCCGCCTGCAATCGCCTGGTGCGGATTATGCAGCAGCCAGACACAGTTCGCGCCATCCTCCAGCATATCTGCCGAAACTACCGCCCATTGGCGCGCGTCGGCCGCCACGGGCCTCTGGCAATTCCAGAATTGCCCGTAGGGCACGTACACCGAGGGATCGATGAATCCGTATTCATCCACCAGCACGTGCTTGATGCCACGCTGCCGGACGAATTGCGCAACCTGGGGCAATGCCTGATTCCAATCCAGATTCGAGTCGCTTACCAGTTCATAGGCGGGTCGGCCGCCGCCAAGTGAATTCACAAAGGGCATGAAATACGGATAGTGACTGTAGATCGCCACCACCGAAATCACCGCCAACAGGGCATACGCCGCCATCAGCGCGCGTGCGGCGGGCCACTCGTGTTTTCGCAGCCCCTCGAGAGCCCGCGGCGCTGGAGCCATCAGCAGAATCATCAGCAGAATCGGAATGGTGAAGTGCCGAATGCTGATGGTCATCGGGCTCAGCATGCAGGCAATGGTGAACAGCACTAGCGAAACCCACATCGCTCGCCAATGAAACGCGTATTCGGCGGGAACCAGTGGAGTCGGCTTCAACTTGAGTCGCGCAATCCAGGCTACGGGAATCGTAAGACCCAGCATCAGCAGAAATGCCAGCGTCGATTTCAGCGCGAAGACTACGGGGAAATAGAACCACACGGCATGCGGATAGTTGTGCCCCAGCAGAAACGTCGGCCTCGGCGAGCTGAGAGCAAAGATGGCCAGGCCGCGGACGTAGAGCCATGCCGGCATAAGCAATCGCCGTAGCACCAGTGCCGGCCCGCTACTTCCGAGGATTCGCAGCGAATCGCTCGGCTGATTCCACGAAAAGATCAGATAGAAGACGTAGCACGTGGCTACCGCAACAAAAATGCCTCGCCACATTGCGCGCCAACGCAATTTCCGCCACGCGCGCAGTTCCACGCGATCCGCTGGCATGCCAGTCAGCGGTAGCCAGCGCAGGCTCAGCCGGAATGCCAGGAAGCATACGAATAGAAAACCCGCGGAATATTTGGAAAGTACGGCGGCCGCCAGGCAAAGCCCCATCACCGTAGCGTTGCGCCGCGAGGGCTCGCGCCACAGGTCCGCAAAGCTCCATAATGTCAGGAGTACAAATAGCGCCACGGGAATATCCGTTAGCACCAGCGGTCCAAAAACGATAAACGCCGGTGTGGATATGTAAGCCACTAGGCACAGCACCCCGCCCCACGGGCCGCCGAGCCGCGCGCCAAATCGGAACACAAAAACGCCCAGCACCAGCGTCAACAGCAGCATCGGCGCGCGCGCCCACAAAAGCGTGGAAGCCGGATCGTTCCAATGAAACAGGATGAAGTAGCCCCAAGTCCATTCGCCCAGCAAGTTGCCCCAAGTGCTGCCGCTGAACGACCAGGACCCGTTCGAGTAGTCAGTCCGCACCCCGCGCAACACCAGCGGCAAGGCGGCCAAGATTTTTGGCAGCGCCGGGTGCTCCTGGTTCATGCGCAGATCGAGTCTCTGCAGGTAACTCACGCCGGCGCCCAGATGAGCCACTTCATCAATCGCCACGGATTGGCGGCGAATCGCGCCGCCTGCCAGCACGCCCATCAGGAGCAGGAGCACTGCCGCCAACACTGGAGGAATTTGTTTCATATGCCACAGACCTGGTATTCCGGGTTTGCAGAAAACGCATTCGACGGTTGGCGAACCGAACGATTGTGGAAGTAATCCTGCCTGGGCGTCTTTCCAAAGGCTTCAGCAAACCGCTGTATTGCTCGTCATTCTATAAGCACTATACGTTTTCAATCTAGGGCGCGCGTCACGGAGCGCGATTTCGTAGCGAACTCCGTTCATATCCATCGTGCCGCCTGTTGCCTGCCCGGCGGCTTGACCTTTTCGGCGGCCGACAGCATTCTGACGATGCCGAATGCATCAGGCGCTCCTTGAAATTGAAGGCGGGAGGAATCGTTCGTGTCGACGGAATCAATCAAGATCGTGGCGGTTTTGGGCGCGGGGACGATGGGCAACGGCATCGCGCATGTCTTCGCGCGCGCGGGCTACAGCGTGATTTTGCGCGACGTGCAGGAAAGCTTTCTGCAGCGCGGACTGGAAACCATTGGCAGGAATCTTGATCGCGAAGTGAAAAAAGGAAAGTTGACCGAAGCCGAAAAGCCGCAAGTGCTCGCGCGGCTGAAGCCGGTCACGGACATGTCCGCGATTGCCGCTGCCGATTTCGTCGTGGAAGCGGTGCCCGAAAAGCTCGAAATCAAGCGCGCCGTGCTCACCGAAGCCGACAAACTGCTGCGCCCCGGAGTGATTCTCGCGAGCAACACCTCCTCGATTGCCATCACCACGCTGGCGGCGATGACCAGCCGCCCAGATCGTTTCGTGGGCATGCACTTCATGAACCCCGTGCCGGTGATGGTGCTTGTGGAGGTGATCCGCGCGCTGCAGACAGGGGACGTCGCATTTACCTCCACCATGGAGCTTGCCAGGAAACTTGGCAAAACGCCGGTGGCGGTGAACGATGCGCCCGGCTTCGTCTCCAACCGCGTGTTGATGCCGCTGATCAACGAAGCCGCATACGCGGTGATGGAGGGCGTCGCCACGCCGGAAGCCGTGGATGCGGTCATGAAACTCGGCATGAATCACCCGATGGGCCCGCTCGAACTGGCTGACTTCATCGGCCTCGACGTCTGCGTGGACATCCTGCGTGTCCTGCAGGACGGCCTCGGCGACCCCAAGTATCGCGCCTGCCCACTGCTGAAGAAGTATGTCGCCGCCGGCTGGCTCGGCCGCAAATCCGGCCGCGGCTTTTACGTCTATGAACCTTGAAGCGAGTGCGGTTGCACTCCATGAGTAGGAATCTCGGGGTTGCCTTGTTTGGAGGATTTATCCTCCTGGCAGTTGGTTTTGTGCTCTGGCTTCCCTATAACGCTGGAGCAGTCCCCGAGTGGAAACTCCGCGTAGTAGATCGCGGCGGTAATCCGGTAGTTGGCGTGCAGGCCTTTCAGGAATGGTTAGATCCAATCGACGATCGGATTACCAAGACCGATAGCCGGAGTACCGACTCACTGGGTGAAGTCGATTTTCCCAAGCGGATCCTGCACAACCGCCTGGCGCTCGGTCGATTTTACAGAGGCCAGATAGCTCGAGTGTTTGTGTGCAGGCAAGGCCAGTTCGGGGAAGCACTTTTTGACGTGACAAACCCTAAGACCCTACCTCTGCTCAAGCTCAAAAAGGGCGACTGCCCGTTTATGTAGTCGCAGGCGAACAATAAGCGAAAAATAGTGTTTGCTTTTCTTTCGCCATTGGCGTACGCTCCCTCCTGCAGGTTTTCAACAGGTGCCCCATGCACGGCTCGCGTTTGGCTGTCGCCAGTTGCCTCGAACATGAGAGACTCGCTTTTGAGCTTCTTGAGGTGCGCACCCGCGGCCAGTACCTTACCCGCCTCCGGCCCTTGACCAGCCAGGAGCGGGCCGAGTGGGACTGCCGGGAGCGCGCCGCGCTGGCGCGGCTGGTGGATCATGAGTTAGAGCATGGATGCAGCCGTTGAAAGCCTGGGTGTAGCGGAAGGACCTCGACTCTTTCTTGTATAAGCCGGGCTTGCTTGCCCAGGGTTTCGAACGGCCCGGCCCGCTGCAAGGGCAGAGAACGGTGGCATTGCCAGATACGAAATGGTAATATGAAGCCATCGTAAAAGCTCTGGGAAGGCCGTGGCGGATTTTCCCTCCGTCCGTTCGACCCGAATGGCGATGTCCTCCGCGGGCCCATTCGCGAATTTCCCAATTTCCTCAACCGAGGTGTGAAATGGCAGATGAACGCAGCAAGTTGCTGGAAGCGGCGATATCCCAGATCGAAAAGTCCTACGGCAAGGGCTCGATCATGCGCCTGGGCAGCAAGGACGTGCTGGTCCCGGTGAACGTGATTCCCTCGGGATGCTTGTCCATTGACGCGGCCCTGGGCGTGGGAGGCTTTCCCCGTGGGCGCGTGATCGAAATCTACGGCCCGGAATCTGGCGGTAAGACCACGCTGACCCTCCACGTAATCGCCGAGGCGCAGAAACTCGGCGGCCAGGCCGCATTCATCGACGCGGAACACGCTCTCGATCCATCGTATGCCCGCAAACTGGGTGTGGACGTGGACAACCTGCTGGTCTCCCAGCCGGATCACGGCGAACAGGCACTGGAAATAGCCGAAACGCTGATTCGTTCGGGCGGCGTGGACATCGTGGTGGTGGATTCCGTCGCAGCACTCGTTCCCAAGGCCGAACTCGAAGGCGAGATGGGCGACCCCTCGATGGGCTTGCAGGCGCGCCTGATGTCCCAGGCCTTGCGCAAACTGACGGCCATCGTTTCGAAATCGAAAACCTGCCTCGTCTTCATCAACCAGATCCGCGAAAAGATTGGCGTAATGTTCGGCAATCCCGAAACCACCACCGGCGGCCGCGCGCTGAAGTTCTACGCGTCCATGCGCGTGGATATTCGCCGCATTCAGGCCATCAAGGACGGTGACCGCGTGGTCGGCTCGCGCACTCGCGCCAAGGTGGTGAAGAACAAAGTCGCGGCGCCGTTCCGCGAAGCCGAATTCGACATTCTTTATGGCGAAGGCATTTCGCGCGAAGGCGATTTGATCGATCTTGGCGTGGACAAGGGCATCATCGAAAAGTCCGGCACATGGCTCAGCTTTGGCGGTGAGCGCATGGGCCAGGGCCGCGAAAACGCCCGCGTCTTCCTGAGAGAAAACCCCGACATCCGCGAAAAGATCGAGAGCGGTTTGCGCAAAAAGTTGGAAATTCCCGGCTCGTCGCAGACGCAAAGCGCTGCCGCGCCGGGTCCCAACGGCCACGCCAATATTCCCGCCGAAAAGCCGCCGATGAAAGCGGCCGCCGCTGCGGCTACTGCGGACAATAAGGCTCGGCCTGTTCGCTAGCGCGGAAAAATTGCATCTACACTCCGAGGCGGCGCGCTCCAAAGGCGCCCGCTTCCGCGTGTTTCACGGCGTCTCAACTTGCGCATTCTTAACTGCTTCTAAGGACAGGGACATTGGCATTTTGCTGCCCCAAGGTGCAAGGTCGACCTCGACCGCTGCCCGCTCGTCCAACGTTCAAAACAAAGCACATAACCTCGTACTGGTCCTCTTTCTCTATTGCCGGGGCATCCCCTTTCTGCCTAAACTACGTCTCAGTTTGCAAGTCATACAAAGCTTGCAACTGAGAACGCGCCGCGCAGACGTGGTTAAGTGCTTTGGAATAAAGCGCGCAACCCTATGGCGGCTCGAATGCTAAGAGTGAGCCAAGGTTTGACCAAAAGCTGGAATTAGAGTAGATTGCGACCGTTCCAGACTGGAATTCCTACGAATCGCTCGGGTTGGAATGCATGAATTTTAAGGAACTCGGAAAACTTGCGGCGGCGGGACTCCTCACTTCGACTCTCGCGATTCCTTTGCTTGCCGCCAATGGTGCCGCGGCCGCCACGGCTGCCTCCGGCAACGCGAAATCCGCGCCGAAGTCGTCTGCGAAATCCGCGGTGAAATCTACCCGGAAATCTTCGCACGCGCGCCACCGTCTGGCGCCCTCGCGGTATAGCGGTTATGCGCCGACTTACGCCGATTCCATCAGTGGCGACGATCCCACTTACGACGACCCTGTTGTGCGTGAGGCCATCGTGGACGCCCTCGGGCGCTACAACGGCTCCGTGGTTGCCGTGGACCCAAACACCGGACGCATCCTTTCCGTCGTGAATCAGCGAATTGCCTTTAGCGACGGCTATATCCCCTGCTCGACAATCAAGCCGACCATCGCCATCGCGGCACTCGAAGAGAATGTCATCAACAGCGACACGATGCTTAAGGTCAGCCGCCGCCGGTACATGAATTTGACTGAAGCGCTCGCCCACTCCAACAACGCGTTTTTCGAGGAACTGGGCCGCCGCATGGGATTTGACACGGTTTCGCGCTATGGCCGCTTGCTCGGGCTTGGAGAACTTGCAGGCTACGATTTACCCGAGGAGCATCCGGGCTCGTTCCCCACGGAACCTCCGGCGTTTGGTGGCGTGGCGCGCATGTCCAGCTTTGGACAGGGCATTCAAGTGACGCCATTGCAGCTCGCCGCACTCGCCTCGGCGCTCGCCAATGGCGGCACCCTTTATTATTTGCAGTATCCCCACTCCCAGGAAGAGATTGACAATTTCCAGCCGCGCGTCAAACGCGACCTGAATATCGCCAACGTTCTGCCCGAAGTTCGCGAAGGCATGCTCGCCGCGGTGCTCTATGGCACGGGACGCTTGAGCGCCGATCCCGGCGGCGATGAAACTCCGCTCGGGAAGACCGGGACCTGCGACGACCACACCAATCCCTCGCGCATTGGTTGGTTTCTCAGCTACGCTGACGAAGCCCATCCGCGGATTGCGCTCGCGGTTCTTCTCCGCGGCAACACCCGCCGCGTAAAGGGACCCACGGCGGCACAAGTGGCGGGACATATTTATCGCCGGCTCCGTCAAGAGAACTATTTCGGACAGACGGTCAACGCCAGCGACAAGCGGCCCATCTCCACGGGCAACTAAGCCTCACTCCATAGTTTCACGAATTGCTTTTGGCCGGACTTTGGTAGCCGGACCGCGCTCTAAGCGGCGCATTCGCAGGTCAGACCGCGTGTGTGTGGCGCGCCTTTACGTGAACGCTGACGACCGGTTCGCGCAGCGAGCGCAGTTGCTCGATGCAGGAATCGCAGAGTTCCAGGCAATGCTGATCTTCATTCTTCGGGCGAAAGGTGTGATGGCACTCGCGGCAGGTCGCGTACGCCGGTGCCACGCGCTGCTCGCGAACGTGAAGCTCAGGTTGGACTTCCACAGTAATCATGGGAACTCTCCCCATCTATAGGAAAGGCACGCACCATGCCATTTTGGAGCAGACTTTTGTGGTTGAAAGCAATGCGCTTAGCGTGGCTCTGCCTCGGCCTTTGCGCCATTTGCCGCAACTTGAACGAGAGATCGCCCACGGCTATCTCCAACTCAAATTTCAAACCTTCTCCTCTCTGGGGTCGTTTCCCGATTCGTCGCAGGCTCTGCACATTTCATTGACGCCGTCGTTGGTTTGGGACAAAACCTTTACGTACGGTATTCTATTCGGCCGCTAAATCAGGAACTACATTCGCGCGGCTGGCAGACATTCCAATCCTGTTGGGGGAAGCGTGACGCGAGTATTTGGAAGCATTCTTGGGGCAGTCCTGGCTTTGGGTGTGGCGGTGGATGGTTACGCGTTGTACCAGCGCCGCCGGGTCCAGCAGGAATTTAAGCACCAAGTGGAACTTGCCAGGGCGGAAAGCGAACGCATCCTCACTCAGGTCATTTTGCCGAGCGCCAAAAAGATGCCATCGGGCGAGAATTTCGCGCGAGCCTTGGAGCAATTCGGCCTGACGCCATCGGAGGTGAACGACGCCACCGCAGCCGCGCAGCACGCCTACAATCTCCGCCAACTGCAGGCTGGGCACTTCATCACCGTAGGCCGGTCCGTGGAAGGCGAACTGCGCCAGATCGATTACAAGATTGACGCCGAGCGCACGCTGCACATCGTGCCGCAGGCGGAGGGCTTTTCCGCCGAGGTCCGCGAAATCCCCACGCGGACGGAAGTCTCCGTTATCACTGGCCAGTTGGACGACTCCCTCTTTAACGCCGTCGAAGATGCCGGCGAATCTCCGGAAGTTGCCATGCGGCTGGCGCAGATCTTCGGGTACGACCTGGACTTTTACACCGATCCGCGCAAGGGCGACACCTTCCGTGTGGTCATCGAAAAGAGGAAATACGTCGACGGAACCACCGCGGCCTACGGCAGGATCCTCGCCGCACAGTACGTCAACGGATCGAAGAAGTATGAGGCCCTTTTATTCCACGACCCGGAAGGCCGCCCGGCCTATTACACGGCGGATGGCAAGTCGCTTCAGAAGGCCTTTCTGCGTTCGCCTTTGAAATTTGGCGCGCCCGTGACTTCGCATTTCAGTCGTTCGCGCTTTCATCCCATCCTGAAAAGGTATCGGCCGCACTTGGGCACGGATTATGGCGCCCCCATCGGCACGCCCGTGCAAACGATCGGCAGCGGGCGCGTCGTGTTTGCGGGGCGCAAGGGCGGCGATGGCAACATGGTGCACATTGTCCACACCAACGGCTACGAAACCTACTACCTGCACCTTTCGCGAATTTTCGTGCGTGTCGGCGAGCGAGTAGAAATCGGCAAAACCATCGGCCTGGTCGGCATGACCGGCCTCGCTACCGGACCCCATCTCGACTTCCGCATCGCGCAGAAAGGCCAGTTCAAGAATTTCGAAACGCTTGGCCTGCCGCCTTCGGAGCCGGTCGGCAAGAAAAACTGGGCGGAGTTCTCCACCGTCCGCGAACAGTGGCTGCCGATGCTGGAACAACCGCAACAGATTCAGGCGCACGCCGTATCCGATAGCGGCGTTGCTGGCCGCTGATCCACCCGTTACGCAGCCCGTCACGGCAGCGAGCTTCCCGTATCGCCGGGTTTGCACTCGGCATCTATAATTGAGCGGATTCCATTCGGGCGGGAGGTCCGCATGTCGATTCGTCCTGTTAAGCGCCTCGTAAAATCCAAGCCCACGCGCGAAGGCGCCGGCGTGCATCTGCGTCGCGCCTTCGGATTCGGCAACACCACGGATTTCGATCCCTTCCTGCTGCTCGACGATTTTCGCAACGATGTCCCCGAAGATTACCTCGCGGGCTTTCCGTGGCATCCCCACCGCGGCATCGAAACCATCACCTATGTACTTGCCGGTACCGTCGAACACAAAGACAGTCTTGGCAATCACGGCGCCATCGCGCCCGGCGATGTGCAATGGATGACCGCCGGCCGTGGCATCATCCATCAGGAGATGCCCAAGGGCGATGAAGTCGGCCGCATGCACGGCTTTCAGCTTTGGGCCAACCTGCCGTCCTCGCTGAAAATGACCGTGCCGCGCTACCAGGAGGTGAATTCGCGCGAAATTCCCGAGGTCACCGACGACGACGGCACTTCGGCCCGCATCGTCTGCGGAAACTTTTGGGGCAAGAAAGGTCCTGTGGACGGCATCGCCGCCGACCCCATTTATCTCGACGTCTCCGTGCCGCCGGGCAAGCGCAAGGTGCTGCCCATCGAGACCACGCGCCATGCTTTCGCTTACGTATTCGGCGGGGCAGGGAAGTTCTGCAACGCTTCCGACCCCCTCGAAGTGCCCACCGAACCCGTCGGCTGGCTCGACACCAAGCCGCCCTCCGAAGCCGACAACCGCTCGCTTGTGCTTTTCGATCGCGGCGACGAGGTGATGATCCAGGCCGGCGATGACGGCGTCCGTTTCCTCCTCGTTTCCGGGCAGCCGCTACAAGAACCAGTGGCCTGGTACGGGCCTATCGTCATGAACACGCAAGCCGAGCTTCGCGAGGCCTTCGACGAACTCGACCGCGGCACCTTTCTGAAGTCCAAGTCCTAGCCGCTTTCCTCCGCAAAATGCTACGCGCCAATTTCGACTCGCTGCACACGCAACTGAGGCCGGCAAGCTTGACGGCGCTTCGTTGCTGCCCTAGCATCCGCTTTCATGAGCGATCTTCTGCGGTCCCCGTTACGTTTTCTGCGGAACCGGCTGCCGGCCAACCAGCGGCTTTCCACACTTTCCTCGGAAGAACAATGGTGGAGCACCGAAGGCGTCGCAATTTCAAACGCAGTGGATCGCGCCGGCACACCTTGGGTCCGCATGTTCGATCGCTTCGGCGCGCGCGTCGAGGAAATTCTCTACGCCCCAGAGTATTTCACGATGCTTCGCCGCGGGTATCGCGCCGGCGCCGTGTGGCGCGCCCTGGAAGAAAAATCCCTGCTCCCAACTTACGAATGGATGTACATGATTTCGTTTTACGATCCGGGTGTGTGTTGCCCGTACACCGTCTCGCTGGGGACGGCGGTTCCGCTGGCGAAGTACGGCAACCCGGAACTCCAGGCGCGATTCTTGCCGCAGCTTTTGCGCAAGGACGATTCGGTCTGGCAAGGCGCCACCTGGATGACGGAAATTGCCGGCGGCTCCGATCTGGGCGCCGCGGTGAAAACCATTGCTCGTCCCGCCGGCGACGGCTGGCATCTGACCGGCGACAAATATTTCGCCAGCAACGCCGCGGCGGAACTCGCCGTCGTCGCGGCGCGTCCCGAAGGCGCGCCACCGGGCGTCCGGGGCCTCGCGCTCTTCCTCGTGCCCAGGCGCCGCGAAGACGGCACGCTAAATTGGTATCTCCGCCGGCTGAAAGACAAAATTGCCACGCGCTCCGTGCCCACCGGCGAAATCGAATTGCGCGATAGCCAGGGCTACCTCCTTGGGTCCGCGGACGCGGGAGTTTATCTGATTCTCGAAGTCCTGAATCTCTCCCGTGTGGCCAACAGTATGGTCAGCGTCGCCCTCGCCCAACGCGCCATGGCCGATGCGCTCGCGTTTGCCGAGCGTCGCACGGCTTTTGGAAAACCGATCTTCGATCAACCGCTGCTGCGCCGCCAGTTTGCATCGAGGCTGAAGAAACTACGCGCCTGCTTTGCACTGGCCTGGGAAGCCGTCGAGTTGCTCAACGAAGTGTGGATGGAGCGCCCACCATACTCAGACCGCTATCATCTTTTCCGCCTGGTCGCTCATCTCGCCAAATACTGGACCGCCGAATTCGCCGTGGACACCGCGAAATGGGCGATGGAAGTTCACGGAGGCCTCGGAGTCCTGGCCGAATTCGGAATCGAGCGCTGGCTCCGCGAAGCCATGATCCTGGCCATCTGGGAAGGGACTTCCCATCGCCAGATTCTCGACGGCATGGAAGTGATCGAGCGCAAGCAGGCGCACAAATTGTTGTTGGACTATCTGGCCTGCATTGCGCCGGTAGAGGGACTTCGTGATTTTGAATGCGAACTAAGCGCGCATCTGAAATCGCCGGTTGAGGAAAGGGAAGCGACGTCCGCGCCGCTCTTCCGGCGATTCGCGATCCTCGCGGCGGATACACTCGCCCGAAAATTCCCGGATTAATCCATCCGTCCTCCGCCGGCTGCAAATCCGGCGCTTGCCAAAGGCCCCTCGTTCCCGCATCATCGGCCTTCGCGCAAGTAAACCAATCATTTCTGTGGGCGTGGCCGCCATGGCAAAGGTAAGAGTCCATTCGTTTGGAATCTCGATTGACGGTTACGGTGCCGGACCGCATCAGAGCCTCGAGAATCCGCTCGGCGTCGGCGGCACGGGCGTTCACGAGTGGGTGTTCCCCACACGAACCTTTCAACGCATGGTTGGCAAAGACGGCGGCACGACGGGCGTTGACGATGACTTTGCCGCGCGAGGCTTCGAAAACATTGGCGCTTGGATCATCGGCCGCAACATGTTTGGCCCCCTCCGCGGCCCCTGGCCCGACGATACCTGGAAAGGCTGGTGGGGCGAGAACCCGCCCTATCACACACCCGTCTTTGTACTCACCCATCACGCCCGGCCCTCCCTCCCGATGGCCGGTGGAACCATCTTCCATTTCGTGACCGACGGAATTCACACCGCATTAGAGCGCGCGCTCGCCGCCACCAACGGAAAGGACGTTCGCATCGGTGGCGGTGTGGCGACGATCCAGGCATTCCTGCGCGCCGGACTGATCGACTTCGTGCATCTGGCCATTGCGCCGGTGTTGCTGGGCTCGGGCGAGGCCTTCTTCGCGAATCTGGATTTACCGCGGCTGGAGTACCGTTGCACGGAACACGTCGCTTCTCCGAACGCCACCCACGTGATTTTCACGAAGCAGAACCATCGCTGAGCCGCCCAACGGCTACAATCGAATCGCGTACTTCTCTACCAACTGGCTGGCCAGCTTGCCACCCTCGAATTCCGGGATGACCACTTCATCCGCGCCGGACGTACGCATGGCCTCGGCGTAACGTTCCTGCCCGGCCCGCGTGATGATTTTCAGCTTTGGATTCAGCGCCTTCGCCGTAATCGTGATGTACAGATTGTCTGCATCGTTGTCGATCACCACGCACAGCCCGCGCGCTCGTGCAATCCCGGCCTCCTGCAGGACGCTGTGCCGTTTCGCGTCACCTTGAATCACCAGCGCCCCTTCGTGCAGCAGCTGCCGGTACAAGCCCTCGTTCGTCTCGATCAGGACGAACGGAATGTGCGAACGAGTCAGCTGCTCGATGACCGTGCGGCCTACCTGCCCGTAACCGCAAATGATGAAATGGTCGCGAATGCGCTCCAGGTTCATTTCATTCATCATGGATTTCCAGACCTCCCTCCCTTGATGGCCCAGGAACGTCAGCAAAATACGTTCGGCGAACCAGATTTCAAACGCGAACACTCCAAAGCTTACGAGGATCGAAATATATTTCGTGGCGGTTCGCACATGCAGGTAGTCAATCGCGTGTGGGTGCACGAACCAGAACAGCGCGTTGGTGAGGGGAAGGTTCTCCAGCCGCATATAAACGAGCACGCCGGTTACCAGGAAAAGTAAATACAACAGGAAGGGCACCACCAGGCGGCGCACTACGATCAGAATGGCGCGATCGAACAGCAGGAAGCGCGGCCGCCGCCCCCCGGCCGGCCGGGGAAGATACGCGGGATGCTTCGCCATGTTCATGGCATTAATTCTACTAATAAATATGAAGACTAATATAAAAATAGTTGCGGGCCCAAGGCTGTGGGCACCGGCTCCGGGACGCCCGACCTTTATACAGTCTTAGTAAATGATGGGGAGCTTCGAAAAATCCGACTCGTGTTCGTCGGTCACCCGCAGCACCAGCAGCGTGCGGTCGTCGTGGGGCGCCCGGCCCGGCCCCGTGTGTTCGTCGGTAGCCTTTACGATGCGCTGCGCCAATTTGAATCCGGGATCGGCGGGATCCGTTGTTGCCAGCAGCATTTTCAGACGGTCCACGCCAAACTCCTCGTCATCCTTGTTCATGGATTCCTGGATGCCGTCGGAGGCGAACACGACGATGTCTCCGGGAGAAAGGCTGAGCCTCACTTCGTCGTACTCCGCCTCCGGCAGTAGGCCCAGCGGCATGCCCGCCACATTGATTTCGCTCACTTCGCCGTTGCGGACCAGCAGCGGCAGCGTGCCGCCCGCGTTGGCGATGGTCAGCTCGCGCAGCGCGGCGTCGTAAATCACGAACTGCATGGCGATGAATCGCGCATCCAGCCGGGCCGCCAACAGGCGCCCGTTCAATTGCTCCAGCATAGTTGAGGGAGACGCCTCATTGTCGTGCACCAGTTCGCGCAGGATGCCGATCGCCAGTGAGCCATAGAGCGCCGCGGCAGTGCCCTTGCCGGATACGTCGCCGTTGGCAATCGCCAGCCGCCCTACACCATAGGGCAACAAATCGTAAAAATCTCCGCCGAGCTCGCGCGCTGGAACGTACGCCGTCGCCAGATCCAGCCCGGGAATCTCTTTCGCGCCGCTTGGCAGCAGTTGCCGCTGAATCTCCCGCGCTGTCTCCAGATCGTTCATCAGCCGCGTCTGATTCTCCCGTGCCTCTTCGAACAGCCGCGAATTCTCAAGCGCCACCGCTATATAGGAGCCCAGGATGTTCAGCAGCCGCTCGTGCTCCGGGCTGAACGCGTGCGGCACCGTGCTTTCCAGGTCCAGCACGCCCACCAGCCGGTCCTGCAACAGCAGTGGCACCACCAGTTCCGAGCGCACTTCCACTTCATTGCCGCAGGCGACATACCGTGGATCGAGCCGCACGTCCACCACGCGAATCGTCCGGCGCTCCGCCGCCGCCGTCCCGGTGATGCCCTGGTGCAGGGGCATCTGAAACCGCGAGGGCAAGGCGTCATCGTAGCGCTGCGCAAATACGCTTTCCAGCAGTTGGTCGGATTCGTTCCACAGCATTACGCTGAAGACGTGATAGTTCACCAGTTTTTTCACGCGTTCGGCAATGCGGCGGAGGAGTTCCTCGCGATCGAGGATTGAAGTCAGTTCGTGACTGATTTCATAGAGCAGGGAAATGCTCTGCGCCTGCTCGGGCTGCGCCGTATAGAGCAGCGGGGGAGCCGGGTCGGCATCACCCAACACCGAGAAAGGAGTCAGCTTGGAGGCATCCTGGTCCATGGAGCGATTCCCAATTACCAGTTTAGATGAAAGGAGTCGCGAATGGTTTCACGAACTTGTGATGGCAAGCGGAAATTCAGTGGCTAGACAGAACCGCATTGGCAGGTTTCCAAAGACCGTACGTCACCCGTGCGGAGATTTGCTCGCAATCCACCCATGGCGAGCCGCATCAATGCCGGGCGCAATTTACTTGACTTCCCAGACGTCTCCGCCGCGCAGCAGCTTGGTTAGGTCGCCGCGGCCCTTCTGCTTGATGATTTCGCCCACCTGATCGTTGAGCACGTCTTCGTAGCGCGGGAGGTCGTCCCACGCGCGAAAAACCCCGATCGGCGTGGGGAAGTCCGGACGGCCTTCCATGTGCGACAACAGGAAGGCGTAGGAAGCGCGATGCTGATGGGCGTCGTGCACCATCAGGTCCGACTCGGTGACGCCGTTCCCAAGGGCCACGACTTCGATGTCGCCGTTGGACTTCCGGCGGATGCCCTTGTCGCGGTTCTTGCCGTAGACCAGCGGCTTGCCGTGCTCCAGTTGGATGACGTGCTCGCTGCGTGCATCCTTTTCCGTCAGGCCGGTCCACGCCCCGTCGTTGAAGATATTGCAGTTTTGCAGGATCTCCACGAACGCAGAGCCTTTATGGGCCGCCGCGGCGCGCAAGGTCTCCTTCAGATGCGCCTGGAAAATGTCCACGGAACGCGCCACAAACGTTGCCTCGGCTCCGATGGCCAGCGAAACCGGGTTGAACGGCCGGTCCGGCGATCCATACGGCGTCGACTTGGTAATTTTGTGAAACTCCGAAGTCGGCGAATACTGTCCCTTGGTCAGACCGTAAATCCGGTTATTGAACAGCAGCACTTTGATCCCGACGTTGCGCCGCAGCAGGTGAATCGTGTGGTTTCCGCCGATCGCCAGTGCGTCTCCGTCTCCCGTGGCCATCCAGACTTCCAGTTCTGGATTTGCGATTTTCACTCCCGTGGCCACCGCGGGCGCGCGTCCGTGAATTGTGTGGAATCCATAAGTATTCATGTAATACGGGAAGCGGCTGGAACAGCCGATGCCGGAAATAACCACAAACTTTTCGCGGGGTATGCCGAGTTCGGGAAACACGGATTGCACGGCCGCTAGGATCGCGTAGTCGCCGCAACCCGGGCACCAGCGCACCTCTTGATCCGTCTGAAAGTCTTTCCTTGTCAGCGGTGGCAGCGCGGTAGTGGTCATCGCAATCTCCTAAAGACCCAGCACTTCTTCGATCTTTTGTTCGAGCTCGTTCTGCTTGAACGGCCGGCCCTGAATCTTGTTCAGGCCCACGGCGTCCACCAGATATTTCGCGCGCAGCACCCACAACAACTGGCCCATGTTGAGTTCCGGCACCAGCACATGCTTGTAGCGTTTCAGAATCTCACCAACGTTGCCCGGCAAAGGATTCAAATAGCGCAGGTGCAAATGGCCGATCTTGCGCCCCTTGGCCCGTTGCGACTTCACCGCTTGAGTCACCGAACCGTACGTCGATCCCCAGGAGACCAGCAGCAAATCGCCTTCTGGGTCGCCGGTGGGCATCACGTTCGGAATGTCCTGGCGGACCGCTTCCACCTTCGCGGCGCGCATCCGGACCATCTTTTCGTGGTTCAAAGGTTCGTAATTGACGTTGCCCGTGGTTTCCTGTTTCTCGAGGCCGCCAATACGATGCTCCAGGCCAGGCGTGCCGGGAATAGCCCATGGGCGCGCCAGGGTCTCGGGGTCCCGATTGTAGGGGAAGAAACCCTCGGGATTCTTCTCGAATTTCACGGGGATTGCCGGAATCTCGTCGAGTGTGGGAATGCGCCAGGGCTCAGCTCCGTTGGCCAGATAACCGTCCGAAAGCACGATCACCGGCACCATGTATTTCAGCGCGATACGGCTCGCTTCCATGGCCACCCAAAAGCAATCACCGGGTGTGGCCGCCGCCAGCACCGGAATCGGGGCTTCCGAGTTTCGTCCGAACAATGCCTGCAGCAGGTCCGCCTGCTCGGTCTTTGTCGGCAAGCCCGTCGAGGGTCCGCCGCGCTGGATATCGCAGATCACCAGCGGAAGTTCCGTCATTACGGCGAGGCCCAGCGCTTCGGTCTTCAGTGCCATGCCGGGGCCTGAAGTCGTCGTCAGCGCCAGATGGCCGGCGTAGGACGCGCCGATCGAGCTGGTGATCGCGGCGATTTCATCTTCAGCCTGGAAGGTCAGCACGCCGAAGTTCTTGTACTTCGAAAGCTCATGCAGAATATCCGATGCGGGTGTGATCGGGTAGCTGCCGAGGAACAGCCGCAAGCCGGACTTTTGCGCGGCCGCCACAAACCCCATTGCCAGGGCCTGGTTTCCGCTCAGATTCCGGTACGTGCCGGGGGTCAACTGCGCCGGCGGAATTTCATAGCTGATCTGAAACGCTTCGGTTGCCTCGCAATAGGAATAGCCCGCTTGCAGCGCCAGTTTGTTGGCTTCCGCCAGCAGCGGCTTCTTGCTGAATTTGTCGTCAATCCAGCGCACCGTGGGCGTCATCGAGCGGTTGTAGAGCCAATAGCACATGCCCAGCGCGAAGAAGTTCTTGCAGCGGTCCATGCTCTTCGCGTCCAGGCCCAGATTTTGCAGCGCGGTGCGCGTCAGCCGCTGCAACTCCACCGGGAACACCCGGAACTTATCCAGCGAGTTGTCCTCGAGCGGATTCGTCGTTACATGCGCCTTGCGCAAGTCCGACTCCTCGAAACTATTCGAATTGACGATTAGAATTCCGTTCGCCTTCAAATCCCCGACATTTACCTTCAGCGCCGCCGGGTTCATCGCCACCAGCACGTCCACGGAATCCCCGGGCGTATACACCTCGCCAGAAGAAAAATTCAATTGAAAACCGCTCACCCCCGGCACCGTTCCTGCAGGAGCGCGGATCTCTGCTGGATAGTCCGGAAACGTGGCAATATCGTTCCCGTAGAGCGCCACGGTATTCGTGAACTGGCTGCCCGTGATCTGCATGCCGTCGCCCGAATCGCCCGCGAACCGGATCACCGCCTGCTCCAGCACCTCTCGCTTTACTTTTCCCGCGGGAATATCCGTCAAGGTAGACATGTTGGCGCGTAACCCCCTGGTGCGACCTACCCGCCCGGAGCCGGCCGGGTAGTACTCATCGGTGAGCGGTGCGCAAGGCGACCTGCAGGATCGGGCGCTCCACCGCCGGATGCCGACCGGCTAAGAATAGCACACCGTCACACGCAGGGTGTGAGATGCGTCACGCCACAGGCGGACGCTTTGTCCGAACAGTGCAGAGGAACTGCTTCAGGAGATATCGGCTTGGGGAGCCACGGAGGACTTCTCTGGAAGGAATTGGCGTTTCACGGTGTCCATGCGGAACAGAAAAATCCACCAAACGCTAACCGGCAGCGTGGCGAACACCAGGGAAATAGCCAGCAACTGCTTCAGGGATTCCAGATCGGTAACGTAGTGTTCGGGAATAAAGAAAGTTTCGTAAGGCCGGAAGGCGATAAACCAAAGCGAAAACACCAGCGCCGCTCCCGCCCAGATCAGCGCTGCCTTCCGCGCCCAGGGCTTCAGTTGAAACAACCCGATTCCTGTGCGTATCCCAAAGGCAATCAAGAAAAAGGGCACCGTGGCGATCAGGAACGTTACCAAGGGATGCGCCGCGAACACCTGCCGTTTTCCCGCATCCGAAATCCTGTCGAGCATTCCCAGAAAAAAGCTGCCCCAAACCACCAAGGCAGTCGCGCTGCCCAGGATGGCCAGCGCCGCCGCGCAGGTCACTCCCGCCGATCTACAAGTAGAAGTCCAGGCTGATCTGCTCATGGAACCTCCAGAAGACCACAAGCCAAGTCCCAGTGAAAAGAGTACGAAAGATGGGTTTTTTGTAAAACGCCGCTTGACGTTCGCTTTCTTTTCGCCTAAACTGTCTGTGGATTTTCTAGTCCGGCCACGGCCCAACGTTCACGATCCCGCCCCACCTAGATTGGTGTTGGCATGCAGCGGAGGCTCTTCATGGCGCTCACGAAACGTCAAAAAGAAGTTCTCGATTATCTGGTCTCCTTCGAGACCCGGCACGGCTACGCCCCGAGCTTCGAAGAAATCGGCAAGGGCATGAAGCTCACCTCGCTCGCCACCGTGCACAAGCACATCTCTACGCTGGAGAAAAAAGGCTTTATCCGCCGCGGTTATAACCAGAGCCGCTCGATCGAAATCGTCCAATTGCCGAAACCCGTGAAAGAGCAGGTCATCGAGCGCCGCGTCCAGGAGCTTCCCCTGGTCGGCCGCATCGCCGCCGGCCGTCCCCTCGAGGCCGTCGAGGAACGCGAAACCATTTCTCTCGGCGATTTTGCCCGTGGCGGCAATTCCTTTGTCCTTCAAGTAAAAGGCAATTCCATGATCGAGGATCACATCATGGACGGCGACTACGTGGTTTGCGAACAAACCCAAGTCGCCAACGCGGGCGACATCGTCGTCGCCCTGGTCGCCGGCGAAGAGGCCACTCTCAAGCGCTTCTATCGTGAGGGGCCCGGCAAGGTCCGCTTGCAGCCCGCCAACTCTGAGATGCCACCGATTATGGTGCACGCCGGCGATGTTAAGATTCAGGGCCGCGTGATCGGTGTCCTCCGCAAATACTGAGCGTCTTCTTCCTCCAGATTTTCATCTAATCTGGGTAGTGGTGCCGTTTGAAATTCACAGGGATTACGCTCCCTCACGGCACTGCGTTAAACTGGCTTCATGCCAAAACGAAAGCTGCGAATGGTGAACCAAGTCCCTCCCCTCCTTGGTGTCTGCGAGCGTTGCAACTCCCAATTCAAGGCCGATTCTGAGCAGGAAATTAAGGCCGCATTCGATACCCACAAATGCAATCCTAGTGATAGCAGCCAAAATTCCTTGCGAATCGTGCGCGAAGCTACCGAAGATAAGTAGCCTATTCCTCATCCGGCATCTTCTCTTGCATTGCTATAAAGTGCTCATACTTTAGTAGCACTGCCAACGGTTTATCGTTGTCCTGAATTACCCACGTCTTGTCCAGTGCGCGTAATTGGTTTACGTTTAATGCCCGCAATTTGCTGATCCCAACATGCTGCACAGTGGGATCAAGGTAGGGGATTGATACTTGATTCGTCTTTGCCATAGTTCCTCTCATCCATTCGTTTCAGAGCTTGCGAAACCAATTCCTTTTCGATTTGCCTGCTCGTTTTTGGCTCAGGCAACAAGCTGCACAATTCTTCCAGTGTCCAGACATGATCCGTTAGGCCAGCTTCCATCGCAGGAGTTACACGCAAAGTCTTATGAACTCGGCAGAAGTTATAATGAAAGAAGTACAGCGCGATTTGATGCGCGTGATTCTCAAACTTCTTGCTAAACCCATTTGTCAGTCGGGTGAATCGACGCATCCCCATACGCATTGATAGGTTTTGCCGTTCAACGTAACTGGTGCTGACGTGTTCGGGGTCAGGATCACCGCTCACAATCTTCATGTCACATCCGATGCAGGTTGCGGGGGAATACCTGGATTCGTCCGGTGTGGCAGCGCCGTACAGCTTATGTAACATCGCATAATCAACGTTCGCACCAAAGGCATCTTCAATTGCGTTTGCGTAGTGGCGCAGCGCATCCGTAGTGATCTGTGGGCGCCCAATGATGCGTTCGGCACAATCGGCCATGAACTCATAAGCAGCACCCTTGCCGCGATCCCCGATGAAGTAAGTAACAATCAGTTTGGTATCAGCGTCAATAGCAGTCCACGTCCAAACATCTCCCCAGCCTTCAACTTCTTTTTCGGGAGTGACGTTCTTCTTTTTCGCGCCGATGAAGGCCCAAATCTCATCACATTGCAAACGACGAACGCGCAAACCCCGTACGTGACGGTAATGATAGGCCGCACAGGCACATCCCGCAGCTTCTAGCAAACGCAATACGGTATGTTTTCCAACTCTGAACATTCGGCACGTCGAATTAATCGAATTTCCCTCAACTAAGGCTGCTATTATCTGCGCTCTTTTCGCTGTGCTCAGTTGGTTCATTCCCATTCACAGTTGCCTAATAGTAGGCAAGATAACGGCAAATGTCAAGCAGTAATTGTACTTTATAATGTTGTTTTATGCCTTTCAATATGCTTGTGGTAGACTTTGCTGATAATCGGGGCGAGTTGAATGATTATCCAGATAGCACCAAGCGAAATCCAGCAAATTGACCCAATTTCTAAGGCTTTATCCTCGCTATTTATGTCAGCACTATCCTTGTTAATTAAGGGTCTTGATGAAAGCGTTAGGCAAGATTTAGAAGCACTCCGCAATAAATATTTTGCATATCTTGTCGCAGCTACCGTGGCCGTCGCACTCGGAGTGATTTTAGAGGAAGCAGAGGAGTGGTTACGATACGTAAATAGGTTGCTTCCGCTAAAAGAGATCACTGAATACCGTTTGGCAAGGAAACTCGTCAAATTGGGATGGATGCTTATCGTGATAGGTGTCATGGGCGAGGGTGTTTTCGAGGTACTGGTATCGAGAGCCGATGCCTTGGCCCATGCATTCGACGAAATTTTGCTGATGGAAGCTAGGAAACAGGCTGGCGATGCCGCTACATCTGCCAAGATAGCACGCGAAGAAGCGGATGCTTCCGAGGTGGCCGCTAAATCGGCCAAACAGGAAGCTGAGGATGTTTCAAAATTGGCTAATCAACTGCACGGATATCTGACTCCGCGCTCGCTTACACAGAAAGAAATGGATGACCTACGAGACTCATTGAAGCCGTTTGCTGACCCGAATATTCTCATAGTAGTGGAGGGGTCTTGGGGTGCGCCAACAGTACCAATACAAGTTTGGAACAGCATAAAGGCTGCCGGATTTGAAAGAGCAGATTTGCGATTGAGTTGGACATGGCTCCCGCAGGGAATGGGAGCGTCATCGCCCCCTAAATACGCATACCTCACAGGCAGAATTGCTGGGGCCATAATGAAGCTAGGAATTGTAATGGATGGAGTCCAAGGCGTAACTGCCGATACCGAGCCGATCACGATTGTCATCGGAGATATACGGGCCGCAGCACTTCCCGCAAAGACCAATAGCAATGCCAAGCATTGAGCTGTGAATTTCAAATGGCACCAGTACCCTAATCTGCCGGCGCGTGCTTCCGTGCGCCGACTAGGGTAGACTGCTTACTCTCTCTAACATCCGCCCCCGGAGATTGAGGACTCGCGCTTCCGTGACCACACCCAGCCATAGTCTCCTCGTCGTTGGCTTGCCCAATTCGGATCGGGAAAATCTGGCCCAGCTTTTCTCCAGCGCGGCCTACGCCGTCTCGCTTGCGGATACCAATGACGACGCCCTCCAGAAGCTGCTGGCCGCCACGCCCGATCTCCTGCTCTTCACCGCCTCCGGTTCTTGCAACGAAGTCATTGCCGTCGCGAAATCCAAAAGCCCTGCCACCCGGGTGGTCGTGCTTTCGCAGGGATCGGCCGACGAACGCACCCGCGCACTCGACGTCGGCGCCGACGACGTGCTTGCCTTCCCCTGGACCGAAGCCGAACTCCTCGCCCGCCTCCGCGTTCAATTCCGCCAGCAAGCGCAGTTGAAAGAGCTTGAGGAAAAAGCCCGCATGGCGGAAGAAAGCTTTGGCGTGGCGCAGACTGCGTTCCAGGCGCTCGCGGTCACCGAAAAAATGACCCGCGATGCATTCTCGCTCGAGCGCATCCTCAAAATCGGCGTCCTTTCTCTCATCGGCGTGGCCTTGGTCATTTCCGGAATCTTCTTCTTGTATTCGCACCGTGCCGAAAAGGAAACCCGCCGCGCCTACGGAGTCATTGCGCAGCTCGAAAACAGCGTGCAATCCGAAGCGGAGCTTCTCGCCTCCGCCCGCAAGCTTCGCGACGATCCCGCCAACAAGGACCTGCTGCAGCAGAAGGAGCAGCTGCAGCAGCAGACCGCCGAACTCAAGCAGCAGCTCGCCACGCAAAGTGGCCAGCAGTCCGACGAGTTGCGCCGCCAGTTGGCCGAAGCCGCCACCCGCCTCGCCAGGATTGAGGGTGAATCCCAGGCCGCCGAAGGCATCATTCGCTCGTATGCGCCCAGCGTCGGCCTGATTCATGTTTCCGTTGCTTTCAACGAAAAGAGCACCGGCCGCCGCTTGCGTTACGGTGGACTGAACAGCGACGGCTCTCCGCTGAAAGATAGCGACGGGAATCCGGTCTACACCACCGAAGGACGCGGGCCGGAAGTGCGCGCGGATTTCTTCGGCACCGGCTTCATCGTCGGCGACGGCAAAATGATCACCAATCACCACGTCGCGCAGCCCTGGTGGCAAAATGACGAACTTGCCGGCGCCGCCAAGCAGGGCCTTGATCCTGTAATCGCCGATATGACCGCGTATTTTCCCAATGACTCCAACGGGATCCCCCTGACGATCGCCCAGATTTCACAGGAAGCCGATCTTGCCCTGCTGCGCGGCGATCTTTCCCAGCTCCATCGCCCGTCGTTGAAGCTCGACGCTTCCAAGGAAGCCGCCATCAGCGGTGAAGCGCTAATCAGCGTGGGTTATGCCACTGGGCTCGACGCGATTCTCGCGCGCGCCGGAGACAAAACTGTCGAGGATATAGTGAAGATCAGCGCGGGCGATCCCAAACTCATCCTGGTCGAATTGGCCAAGCGCCAACTCATCCGGCCGCTGGTGACCCAGGGCCACGTCGGCGACGTCCTCACCGACAAAATCGTCTACGACGCGCAGACCACTTCGGGCGGCTCGGGCGGCCCGTTGCTGAATCGCCAGGGCGGCGTCATCGGCGTCACCTACGCCATCGTCAAGGGCTTCGGCGGCTCCAACTTCGGCGTGCCCATCCGTTTTGCCCTGCCCCTCCTCAAAAAGTAGCGACCTGCCTCTGCTTCTCCGTTCCCTCCGCTATCCCCTGCCAGCTCTGTGGTGAACTCTTCCTCTTTACGGTGGCCTCCGTATTGAACTCCCCTCGAATATTTTCACTCCGGTCCATCCAAAATTTCCTCCTCCGTCCCCCCGTTCCCATGCCAAAATATAAAATTTCGCACTAGTTCATTTGCCGGGTAGATTGGTTGCCGTGAGAAAACATCGCCCCATCCGCAAACTCCTCGCTGCCAACCGCAGCGAAATCGCCATCCGCATTTTCCGCGCGGCCAACGAACTCGGCCTCCGCACCGTCGCCATCTATTCGCAGGAAGACCGGCTCGCCCTTCACCGCTTCAAAGCCGATGAAGCCTACCAGGTCGGCATCGGCAAGGGGCCGGTCGAAGCGTATCTCGATATACCCGGGATCATCGCCGCCGCCAAAGCGCACGAAGTGGACGCCATTCACCCCGGCTACGGCTTTCTCTCGGAGAATCCCGCCCTCGCCCGCGCCTGTGCGGAGGCCGGCATCACTTTTGTCGGGCCCGCTCCCAAGCTGCTCGAACTCCTCGGCGACAAAACCGCCGCGCGACGCCTCGCTGCCCGCGCGGGAGTGCCCGTGCTGCCTGGCACGGAAAATCCCGTCTCCTCGCCCGCCGAAGCGCTGAAAATCGCCGCAAAGATTGGTTATCCGGTGATTGTGAAAGCCGCCATGGGTGGCGGTGGGCGCGGCATGCGCGTAGTTCACGACGAGTCGCAACTCGCCGCGCGCCTCGAAGAAGCGCAAGGCGAAGCCAAGTCCGCCTTTGGCGACGCTTCCGTCTTCCTGGAAAAATTTCTTCCCCGAGCCAAACACATCGAAGTGCAAATCCTCGCCGACGAGCACGGCAACCTCCTCCATCTCTACGAGCGCGACTGCTCTGTCCAGCGCCGCCACCAGAAAGTCGTCGAAGTCGCGCCCGCTGTGAACCTCCCCGAGCGCATTCGCGTGGAAATCTGCGCCGCGGCGGTGCAAATCTGCCGTACCGCCGGCTATCACAACGCCGGCACCGTCGAATTCCTCTACGACGTGGATACGCAGAGCTGGTATTTCATCGAAGTGAATCCGCGTGTGCAAGTCGAGCACACGGTCACCGAAATGGTCACCGGCATTGACATCGTCCGCTCGCAGATTCTTGTCGCGCAAGGGCACAAACTCCACGAGCCACCGTTGGCGCTCCCTGCACAGGAAAAGGTCCCGCTTTACGGCGCGGCGCTGCAATGCCGCGTCACTACGGAAGACCCCACGAAAAATTTTGCTCCCGATTATGGCAAGCTCTCCACCTACCGCTCGCCCGCGGGTTTCGGCATTCGCCTCGACGGCGGCACGGCCTACGCCGGTGCGGTCCTCGCCGCTTACTACGATTCACTGCTCGTCAAGGTCACCGCGTGGGGGATCAATCTCAACGAAGCCTGCCAGCGCATGGATCGCGCGCTCCGCGAGTTCCGCATCCGCGGCGTGAAGACGAACATCCCGTTCGTCGAAAACGTCGTCAATCATCCGAAATTCCGCGCCGGCGAAGTCACCACGTCGTTCCTCGACGATTCGCCCGAACTGTTTCACTTCGCGGGCCGCGCCGATCGCGCCACCAAGCTGCTTTCCTACCTGGGCGACGTCATCCTCAACGGGAATCCCGAAGTGAAAGGCAAGAATGCCCCCGAGAATCTCGAGTTCCCGGTGTTGCCGACGGTTCCGGCAATCGCTCCGCCGCCCGGCACGCGCCAGATGCTCCAGAAATTGGGGCCGAAGAAATTCGCGGCCTGGGCGCGCAAGGAAAAGCGCTTGCTCCTCACGGATACAACTTTCCGTGACGCCCACCAGTCCTTGATGGCCACGCGCGTCCGCACCTTTGATCTGCTGGCCACCGCCGACGCCGTTGCGCAGCGCCTGCCAAACCTCTTCAGCCTGGAAATGTGGGGTGGCGCCACCTTCGACACTTCGATGCGCTTCCTCCACGAGGATCCCTGGCAGCGCCTCCGCGAACTCCGCGCGCGCATTCCCAACATTTGCTTTCAGATGCTCCTGCGCGGCGCCAACGCCGTCGGCTACACCTCGTATCCCGATAATGTGGTTCAGCGTTTCGTGCAGGAGGCATTTCGCCAGGGCATCGATATCTTCCGCATCTTCGACTCGCTGAATTCCATAGACAACATGCGCGTCTCGATCGATGCCGTGCTTGAAAGCGGAGCCATCTGCGAGCCCGCCATTTGTTACACCGGCGACATCCTCGACGATTCGCGCCCCAAATATTCGCTGAAATACTACCTCACCATGGCCAAGCAACTCGAAAAACTTGGCGCGCACTTCCTGGCCATCAAGGACATGGCCGGTCTCTGCAAGCCCTACGCCGCTTTCGCGCTGGTGAAGGCACTTCGCGAGGAAATCGGCATTCCCGTACATTTCCACACGCACGACACCAGCGGCCTCAATGCCGCCTCGCTGCTGAAAGCCGCCGACGCGGGAGTCGACGTCGCCGACGCCGCTGTCGCCTCCATGAGCGGCGGGACCAGCCAGCCGAATCTCAACGCTGTCGTTGCCTCCCTCAACAACACCCCGCGCGCCACGGGGCTCGATTCCGCCGCCCTCAGCGAATGCTCCGATTACTGGGAGACCATTCGCACCTACTACGCGCCCTTCGACTCCGGCCCGAAATCCGGCTCCGCGCGCCTCTATGAACACGAAATTCCGGGCGGCCAGTTCACTAACCTGCGCGAACAGGCCGCCGCCATGGGCCTCGGCCATCGCTGGCGCGAGGTGGAAAAAACGTACGCCGAAGTCAACCAGCTTTTTGGCGACATCGTGAAGGTCACGCCGTCCAGCAAGGTGGTTGGCGACATGACCTTGTTCCTTCTGGCCAAGGAAATGAAGCCCGCCGATGTCCTCGAACTCCCCGAAGATCACGACGTTTCTTTTCCCAACTCCGTCGTTGAAATGTTTTCTGGTGCGCTCGGCGTGCCTCCCGGCGGATGGCCCAAGAAATTGCAGCGCATCATTCTTCGTGGCCAGGCGCCGCTCAAGGGCCGCCCCAGCGCGAGCCTCCCGGAAGCCGATTTCGCCTCCGAGCAGTTGGAACTGCAAAAAAAAGTCGGACATCCCATTTCTCCGGATGCGTTGCTCAGCTACCTGCTCTATCCCGATGTTTTCCTGAAGTTCGACAAATTCCGCCAGGCCTACGCCGACGTCAGCGTCCTTCCCACTCCTCCATTCTTCTACGGACTGCAGCCCGGACAGGAAATCACCATTGAGATCGAATCCGGCAAAACCATGATCGTGAAATTTCTCACCGTCGGCGAGGCCCACCCCGACGGCACCCGCACCCTTTTCTTCGAGCTGAATGGCCAGCCGCGCGAGGTCACCGTTCGTGACAAATCGCTGCGCGTCGTGGAGCGTGCACATCCCAAGGCGAATCCCGAGGACCCCGGCCAGGTCGGCGCCCCCACCGCGGGACTCGTCAGCAGCATCGCCGTGCAGCTTAACCACGCCGTCGAGCGTGGTGCTAAACTTCTCACACTGGAAGCCATGAAGATGCAATCCAACATCTATGCGCCGGTCGCCGGACGCGTCACGAAGCTCCACGTCGCTCCCGGGCAGCACGTGGAAGCCAAGGATCTTCTGGTCGTCATCGCTCCGTGAGTGGCCCGCGCCTCATCCGTCATGAGCAATTTCGCTCGCGCTATCTCCGCAACAAGCGCGACCTGATCGTCTATCTCCCGCCAGGCTACGGTTCCGCGCGCGGCCGCACCTATCCCGTGCTCTACCTCCACGACGGGCAAAATCTTTTTGATGGCAACACCTCTTTCATCCCCGGACAGGATTGGCACGTTGGGCAAACCGCCGACGGATGCATCGAAGAAGGCCGCGTCGAGCCGCTCGTCATCGTCGGCATCTACAATGCCGGAAAGCAGCGCCTCGGCGAGTACACGCCCACGCGCGCCCCGAAGCTGGGCGGCGGACGCGCCAATCGTTACGCAAAATTCCTCATGGAGGAAGTCCGCCCCTTCGTCGGGGGCGAATACCGCATCGCTTCGGGCGTCGAACGCACCGGCATCGGCGGCTCCTCCCTGGGCGGGCTCGTATCCTTATATCTAGGGCTGAAAATGCCCGATATTTTTGGGCGCATTGCCGCGCTTTCGCCATCCATCTGGTGGAACGAGCGCGTGATTCTCCGCTTCGCGGCTGCCGCTCCCGTGCAGCCCCATCCCCGCATCTGGCTCGACGCCGGCACCCGCGAAGGCGGTCGCACGGTCGAGGATGCCGAGCGGTTCCGCGACGTCCTGCTTCACAAGGGCTGGCAGCTCGAGCGCGATCTGCATTACGAGCGCATCGAGGGCGCCGAACACAACGAAATCGCCTGGGCTCAGCGCGTCGGCCCTTTCCTGCAATTTTTGTTCCCCGCGCGGTAAACACGGGTATAATCCGCCCATCTTTTCAGCCCACATGGATGCAACGCGCCCCATCTCCATTCTTTGCGTCTCCTCCTACGAAAAGGGGCAGGACTTCCTCCGCGCCTCCAAGGCCATGGGCTGCACCGTCTTTCTTTTGACCACCGAGAAACTTCGCAAGGCGAACTGGCCGCGCGAATGCATCGACGAAATGTTTTTCATGCCCGAGGAGCTTCCCATCAAGGAACTCCTTCACGCCGTCAGCTACGCCGCGCGCGCCCGCCACATCGATCGCGTCGTGGCCCTGGACGAATTCGACCTCGAAAACGTGGCCGCCATTCGAGAGCACCTGCGGCTTCCAGGCATGGGCCTCACCACGGTTCATTACTTTCGCGACAAGCTGGCCATGCGCACCAGGGCCCGCGAAGCCGGCGTGCTCGTGCCCGACTTCATCCACATCCTGAATTACGACGACCTTCGCGAGTTCATGAACCACGTCCCCGCCCCGTGGCTTTTGAAACCTCGCGCGCAGGCCTCCGGCATCGGAATGAAAAAAATCCACGCCAGCGATGAACTGTGGCCGTGGCTCGACCAGCTCGGCGACAACCAGTCTGAATACCTCCTGGAGCAGTTCATCCCCGGCAGCGTGTATCACGTCGATGGGGTCGTTTCCGAAAAACAGGTGCTCTTCGCCGAAGCGCACGGGTACGGCACGCCCCCCCTCGATGTCTCTCACCACGGAGGAGTCTTCACCACGCGCACCCTGCCTCGCGATTCCGCCGAAGCCGCCGCGCTCAAACAGATTCACGCAAAGCTTGTGGATGAGCTTGGCCTGGTCCGCGGCGTCACGCATACCGAATTTCTCCGCGCGCAGTCGGACAACCGTTTTTATTTCCTGGAAATCGCCGCGCGCATCGGCGGCGCGTACATTTCCAACGTTGTGCAGGCCGCCACCGGCGTGAATTTGTGGCGCGAATGGGCGCATCTGGAAGTCGGGGCAGGGAAGCAGCCTTACCAGTTGCAGCCGCCGCATCAGGACTACGCCGGCGTCGTGGTGACGCTCGCCCGCCAACAGGAACCGGACACCTCCGCTTACACGGATCCCGAAATCGTCTACCGCATTGCGAAGTTCCACCACGCAGGCTTCGTCTTGAAATCGTCATCGCCACACCGCATCGAGGAGCTGCTCGCAACCTACACCCGCCGCTTTGTCTCTGATTTCATGGCCACCCAGCCGGTCCCCGACAAACCCACCTCCTGACTCATCTCGGACTTTTCTCTGCGGCCTGTCGCCGCCAAATTCGGCTTCGCTCAGGATTCTCTTGGACCTCCGATACAGGCGGTACCCTGTTCTTCAGTCTAGTTACTTTCAAGCACCCCGATGCCATACTCTATTTGCTGCGCGCCCTCCCGCGGTCTATCTTTTGCTTACCCCGGGCCGGAAATCTGCGTGGGGTGTGCTATCCCTTTGGGAGGTCCGATGTGGGGTAACAAAAAACCGGATACGCCGCAAGCCGCGCAGCCGGAGTCGAAAGCTATTCCAGTCACTCAGCCGCCGAAGACTTCGCCGGCTACTTGGGAGGGAACAACTGCAATGAGTACAGATGCCATGCGTCCTTTGGGTGCTACCGCCGACCGCGCCACGGCGCGCCTCGGACCGAGCCTCCACATCAAGGGCGAAATTTCCGGCAATGAAGATCTGCTTCTGGAAGGTTCCGTCGAGGGCCTCGTGCAGCTCGACGAGCGCAAGCTCACCGTCGGCGCCACCGCCAAGCTCACCGCGGACATCATCGCCCGCGAAGTGGTGGTCTACGGCACGGTGAAAGGCAATCTCCGCGCAAAGGACCGCATCGAAATCAAGAAGGATGGCTCGGTCAACGGCGACCTCACCACCGCGCGCATCATGATCGAAGACGGCGCTTACTTCAAAGGCTCCATCGAAATCGACAAGTCTGGCGAAAAGGAATCCGGCGCCACCTCGTTCTCGCGCTCCGCTTCGGCTCCGGCCGCCGCGGGCGTCGGCCCCAAGACGATTTAACACTCCAGGGTCCTCCACAATTTCTTCCCAAGGATGGCGTCCGGCAGATCCGGACGCCGTTTTTTTTCTCGACGCTGGAGGCGCGAAATAACTTTCGCCCGGCGCGCCTGCCCTGAGCGGTACCGAATGTCCAGTGCTGGCTATTCACCACGAATCAGCCGCGAGTCCTGGAAGTGCAACACAATTTCCACCCTCTGCCCACGAAAGAATCTTCCATCCCTCTTCGGGTCTCGGAACACGGGTCACGCAAATCGCGACCCGCGGCCCTTCAATCAGTCCTTCGTGCCGAAATTCCCAGTCCATTAGCCTAACCTTTGCTGTATTTAATAACTTGACATATATCCGACTAATAGCTAATGTCTCTGCGGTTGTCCTCTTCCCAGAGGGGTGATTCTCCGGCCGGTCTCTCGGTGAGCCGGCCGGATTCACTCATTCTGCGGCTTGCGTTTCAGGAGTTTCGCCATGTGGGCGGGGGCGCGGGGTTGTGACTTTCTTCTTGGCGCTTTGCTGATCTTCGCGGAGGGTTGCGGGGGCGGTGGAGGAGGTGGGACTCAACCGCCTCCTCCGCAACCTGATTTTTCCATCGGCATCTCCGCGCCTTCGATCACCCTCACGCAAGGAAACTCCAGCGCGCCCTTGACATTGAACGTCTCCGGTATGAACGGTTTTTCTGGATCCGTGCAAGTCTCCGTTTCGGGAATCCCTTCGGGTGTCAGCAGCTCTCCATCCGGGGCATACTCCATCGTCGCGGGCCAATCGGTCTCCGTCATCTTCGGTGCCACGCCGAGCGCGCCCACGGGTCAGTTCACTCTTTCCGCGCAGGCCGTCAGTGGCTCGCTTTCCCACACCGCCTCTTTCGCGCTCTCGATCCAGCCCGGCGTGCCCAGCAATCTTTCCCGCTCGATTTTCTTGTCCAATGACTCGGTCCCGGCCCTGGACACACCTCCCGGCGAGCCGCCCCGCCGGGAGGTGGTGTTCGACTCCACCGGCGGACGTTTCTTCGTCGCCAACTCGGCCATGAACCGCGTTGAAGTTTACTCCGATTCATCTCCTGTGCTCTTCGCCTCGATGGACGCTCCTTGCGCTTCCAGCGTGGACCTCTCGCCGGACGGAGCCACACTTTGGATCGGCACGCGCACTGAAGAGCTCCTCGCCGCCAGCACCTCCACGCTGCAGCTAACCGGCCGCTACCCGATGTCTGGCATCACGCCGATTCCCGGCGTCGTCTTTAATCGCCCCACTGAGGCCCTCACGCTTGCAAACGGAAAAATCGCTCTGCGCCTCCGCCAGCCCTCCGCTCCTGAATCCCTGCTTGCCTTCTGGGATCCCGCTTCAAACACCGCCACCGACCTCACCTCGCGCGCACCCGCCGTATTTCAAAACGGTCTTGGCCCGATGGCGCGTTCCGCCGATCGCACGCGCTTGCTGGCCGCGGCGAGCGACTCCAGCGGCGAGGTCGTGCTTTTCGATGTCGCCGGAAACCTGGCCGCGGGTCCTCGCTCGCTCGGCAACGGCAGCATCCTGGCCGTTGCTGCCAACTCCAATGCCACGCAATTCGCCCTAATCTTTAGCGCTGGCGGAGCCCAGCAGCTCCTCACATTAAACGCGCAGCTCAGCGTGACCGCGAGCTATGCCGTCACAAACGCCGCCGGCCTGGTATTTTCGCCGGGGGACCAGACTCTCTACATCTCCGAGGCGTTGGGCAACGGCCGCGTCATCACCGCCCTCGCCGCTGCCAACCTCCAAAAGATTGGTCAGGTTTCCGATTTGGCCGTGCAGGGCATTCCCACCGCGATCGAAGCGTCCGATTCCTCGCAGTTCGTTTTCGGCCCCGGCAATCGCGGGATCGGCTTTCTCGACGTGTCCTCTCCCGGCACGATCTCTGCCCCCGCCCCAACCCTCGTCAATGCGCCCGCGGCCTCGCCGTCGGAAGGCCCCAGCGCCGGCGGCACGTCCATCACGCTTAGCGGCGCAAATTTTCCGTCCGGCGCGCAGATTCGTTTTGGAGCGCAAACGCCGATCGCGGCAAACGTCGTCGGTTCCGCGCAGCTCCAGTTCACGTCTCCGGCCAGCGGCATTAGCGGCCCAATCACTCTAACCGCCTATTTTTCGAATGGCTGGGTCGCCGTGGCGCCGGGCGCGTTCAGCTACGGCCCCACCGTGCAGAAAATTCTGCCCAACGTGGGTTCCTCTTCCGGTGGCGACACCGTTTATCTGGTCGGCAGCGGTTTCGGCAGCGACCCCGGCGGCATCTCCGTGAAAATCGGCGGCCAGTCCGCCACGGTGCAAAAAGTGGAATCGCTTTCCGCGTTTGCTCCCGCGCTCGGGCTCGATTCCACCTTTCCATTTTCTCTCGAGCGCGTCACCCTCACTTCGCCCGCAGGCACGCCCGGGAATGCCGACATCTCCTTGACCACGCCCGCGGGGTCTACCTTGCTGCCCAAATCCTTCCAATTCCTCGCCGCGCGCCAAATCTATTCCAATCCCGGCCTGCACAAGTTCCTTGTCTACGACCCGAGTCGCCAGCAACTCTATCTCTCCGCCACCGACCACGTCGACGTCTTCGACCTCAACGCCCAGGTTTTCCGCTCTCCGCTCGAGCCTCCGCCCAACGGCCCTCCTCCTACTGCGGGTCTCCGCGGTATGGCGCTCACCCCTGACAATTCGCAACTCGTAGTCGCCGATTTCGGTTCTCAGAGCGTCTATCTCATCAACCCTGACGGAGCGGCCTATAACGGCTCGCACGTTTCCGTCGGCGGCGTAGCCGGCTATCTCAGCTCCGGCCCATCTCGCGTTGCGGCCACCAGCGCGCAAACGGTTTTTGTCGGCCTCAGTGGCGAGGGAGGCGCCCCCAATTCCTGTGCCAACTGCCTCGGTCAAATGAACCTCACCGCCTTTCCGCCCACGTACGAACCCGCTCCGCAACCGGAAGTCACTTCCATTACCGGCGCCCCCTTGCTGCAGGCCGACCGCGCCGGCGATTCCGTCTATCTCGCCTTTAGTTCCTCGCCCGGCGGACCGCTTGCTTCCTGGACCTCCTCCGACCCGAACGCCTTCACGCTCTCCACCGCTCGCGACCTTTCTTCCGATCTCACTGCCGCCGCCGACGGCACCATGTTCGCCGTGCGCTCAAACAACGTTACCGAGCTGCGTGATGCCACGCTCACCTTCGCATCCTCGCCAACCTCCGCCGAACTCGAAAACATTCCCAATCGTGTCGTGGTCCCCGGCATCGCGCTGCATCCTTCCGGCGCGCTGGTCTATGAGCCGTGGCTCGACGGCCCCCCGCCCGCCGCTCCTCCCGCAACCGGTATCCATGGCGGCGTGGACATTCGCGATGCCCACAGCGGCCGCCTTCGCCTGCGTATCGCTCTCCCCGAACCGTTCGCCATGCTCAACACGGACACCGACGGCCTGCACGGCGCGTTTCTGGCCGTGGACGAAAACGGCCAGCGCCTCTTCGCGCTTACCACCTCCGGTCTCACTGTCATCAAGCTGTCCAGCGTGCCATTGGCTATCGGCTCGCTCAGTCCCGCTTCCGGCCCGGCTGCGGGCGGCACGTCCGTAACCATCTATGGCAGCGGATTCCAATCCGGCGTCACTGCCGTCCTGGGTGGCAAGAGCGTTCCGGTCGCCTTCAAAGACATCAACACTTTGACCTTCACCGCCCCCGCGCTGCACTCCGGGCCACAACCGCTCGTGCTCACCAATCCCGACGGCGGCACGGTGTCTCTCGGCGCCGCTTTCCTCGCACAATAATTTGCTTAACCGAATTTCCTTGCTCGTCATCCAATCCTTGTAACCTGGATTCCTCCGCTTGAAACCCACCGGAGCAGGCAATTATTCGCAAGGATTCTTACTCGAATGAACACTCGTCAGCTTGGCAATTCCGATTTGCATATCACTCCTGTCGGTTTTGGCGCCTGGGCCATTGGCGGCAGCGGTTGGGAATTCGCATGGGGCCCGCAGGACGATGCGGATTCCGTCGCCGCCATTCACCGCGCCCTCGAACTCGGCGTCAACTGGATAGACACCGCCGCGGCCTACGGCATGGGGCACTCCGAAGAAGTAGTCGCCCGCGCGCTCAAGGAATGGCGCGGACCGCGTCCTTACGTCTTCACCAAGTGCGTGCTGCGTTGGGACGCCGCCGGCAAAATCTCCATGAATTTCCGCGCCGATTCCATCCGCCAGGAATGTGAAGGCAGCCTGCGGCGCCTGCAAACCGACCGGATCGACCTCTATCAGATTCACTGGCCGCCGCAGGACAATGGCGCCGGCCTGGAAGAGGCTTGGCAGGAGCTGGCCACACTGCAGAGGGAAGGAAAAGTACGCTGGATCGGCGTTTCCAATTTCAACGCCAGCCAGATGCATCGCGCGCAAAGCATCGCCCCAATCACCTCGCTGCAGCCGCCTTACTCCATCCTGCGCCGCGCCATCGAAGCGGATACGCTGCCCTACGCTGAACAGCAGGGAATCGGCGTCATCGTCTATTCGCCGATGTTTTCGGGAATGCTGACCGGTGGCATGACGCGCGAGCGGGCCGCGGCGCTTCCCGCGGACGATTTCCGCAGCCGCAATCCCGAATTCAGGGAGCCGAAACTCTCGAACAATCTGGAACTCGTCGAGAAATTGCGCGAAATCGGCCAGCGCCACGCTCGCGGCCCCGGCGAAGTCGCCATCGCCTGGACGCTGCGCAACCTTGTCGTCACGGGAGCAATCGTCGGTTCCCGCAACGCCAAGCAGGCCGAAGGCGTGATGCGCGCCGGAGAATTTCATCTTTCTACCGGCGAAATCGCGGAAATTGATTCCTTCGCCGGCTCGCTGGGCCTCGCCAAATCCGCGCGCTGATCAATAAGGAAATTTCGGTTTATCGCGGCGCCGCACGTTGGGGCCGTGAGGCGTCATCGGCACGCTCTGACCCGGGGAACTGCTAGGCCCGCAGGAAGTCCGCGCGCCAGCTCTTTACCATCTGCTTGATCGCCTTGCCCTGCTGAACATTCTCGCTCAGCACCTTCCGCGCCAGTTCCGGCAGTTCGGCGTCGCTTGCAAATCGCAGCCCAACCAGTTGCGCGCGCGAAAAGTCCCCGATGCGCGGCTGCAGATCGGCCGGCAATAATTTCTCCATTCGTACGCGTTCCTCCAACCGGATCACCCGGTCCTGCACCGTCAGTGCGAAGATGCGCGCCTGGAAAGCGAAAAGCAACAACGCTAGCGCCGTCAGAAGTCCCACTAACAATTCGAAAGAATAGCCCGCGTGGAAGAGTCGCGCCACCGCGTAGCCGAAATTCAACACTAGCACTGGCACGATGAAGAAGTGATACAACGGCACCCATCGAACATGATTTGCGTAATTTTGCTCCGGCATTTTTCTCTCCTCTGTCTTGAAAAACCATAAACATGCCTGACCCTGCGGCCAGTTATCAACTCGATGCCGCCAACTCTCTTCTGTGTTCACCGCTTCCCGAGAAGCGCAGAATCAAGAGACGGTCGCGCATCTCGCGCCGGGAGGTCGCTATGTCCAATCTCAGCTTCGCGCGCATCATGTACGGCGCCAGCCAGGACCATTCCAATTCCGCATGGATGCCCGTTTCCAACTTCCCGTCGCACCTCTCGCCGAGCACCGATGGCTCGTCGGCCCTGCCTTTGTCGTCTAGCGCCAAGCGCGAAAGCTTCCTGCACAAGGCCTGGCACGCCCTCACCAGGCACAGCTAGTTCCTCCTCTCAGCCTGCTCTGCGCCCTTGGGTTAGAATTCTCTTCCTCACTTCGCACTCGCCGAACATGGCGTTGCATGTAGTTCGTCCTTGAATACCGCTCCGCCCTTCATCACGAATTTCACTGTCTTCAACTCACTGATGTCCGCCAGCGGATCTCCGCTCACGGCGATAAGATCCGCGTACGCTCCTGCCGCAACCACACCCACTTCTCCCTGGCGGTCCAGCATCTCCGCCGGACGCGAAGTCGCGGCCTGGATCGCCTGCATCGGACTCATCCCGAATTTCACCATCCATCCGAATTCATCCGCAATCGGATCCTGCCACGGGATTCCGCCCATGTCCGTGCCGAACACAATCTTCAGATTGGCCTTCAGCGCCTTCCGGAAAGACGCTTCATGCACGCTCGCGCGCTCGCGGTCGCGTTGCCCTTCCGGTGTATCCGCCGGCGCCCAGTCGCCGTAGTACACGCCAATCGTCGGGCAATACCACGTCCCCTGCCGCGCCATCTGCGCAATTTGCGCGTCCGTAATCTCCAGTCCGTGCTCGATCGAATCGCACCCGCCATCCAGCGCGCGCTGCAACCCGATTCCGTTGTAAGCGTGGCAAGCCACCTTCTTCCCCCAGCCGTGCGTTTCGTCCACAATCGCGCGCAATTCTTCCACCGTCAGCGTCGGCTGCGAAACCAGATGGCCTTGCGTGTCTGTCCACGACCGGTGCGTCATGTACACCTTGATCCAATCCGCTCCGTGATCCAGTTGTTCCCGCGCCGCCTTGCGCGCTTCCACTGGACCGTCCACGATCTCCACGCCCTTCGGCATCACCAGTTCCGGCGCGTAGCCTTCCAGGTTGTAGCCGCCGGTCGTCGAGATTCCCCGCGTCGCGCCGAAAACGCGCGGCCCCGGAATGGTTCCTTCCTCGATGGCTTGCTTGATTTCGATGTCGCCGTAGCCGGCGCCTTCGGTTTCCAGGTCGCGCAGCGTCGTGAATCCCTGCTCCAGCGCCCGCCGCGCCGCATAAGTCGCCCGCGCTGCCCGCAAGGCGATTCCCGCCTTCAGGATATTCGCGTCGTAGCCGCCTTTCGCGGGATCCTCGCCCCACAAGAAAAGATGCGTGTGCGAATCAATGAGCCCTGGCAACACCGTCGCGTTCGAAAAATCAATAATCGTCGCCCCCGCCGGAATCGCCGCGGAGGCATCCACGACCTTCTCGATCCGCTCCCCGCGCACGAAAATCAGCTGGTTCTTCCGCGGCGTCTCGCTCTTGCCGTCGATCAGCGTCCCCGCGCGAATCACCGTCAGCGATTTCTCCGCCGGCTTCTGCGCATGGAGGAGCGCCGCCCCGCTGAACGCCAACACAATCAGCACCCCCGCCGCGTGTCTCATCGCTACCTCCTTCGGTCCTTATTCTTGTGGCTGAAAATTGACTGGCCTGTCGCAGGCTATCATGCGCCGCCGCGCTTCTTCATCGGGAAACGCAATACGAGCCTCGGTTCACGCCCGGCTCACGTTCCCAGCAGATTCCCCTGAATGCGCCGATACCCGTTCTCCTCCGCCCACAGGGTCAAGGGAACGGCCGCCAGGTCGTCCACCAGCGGCACGGCATTGCCGTCCTTCGTCAAATCAATCGTGCGCAGGAAATGCCTGCACGTTTCGCAGCACTCCATCCGGATATACGGGAATTGCTCCGCGCTATAAACAGGCAACTTCTGTTCGGTCTCTTCTCCGCATTTCGCGCAAAGGAGCCGCCGGAACTCCCATTCCAGCGAGCAGAACGAACACAGCAGAAACCGCTTTCCGCCGTCGCCCTCCTGCCGCAGCACGCCTAGCAGGGGCAGGGCATTGCAGCGCGGGCAACGGCAAACGGTCATCAACGGCGCCGGTGGCAGCATCGCGCCGGTCACGAATTCCACGTAGGGCTGCAGGATCGCCCGTGAGAAGAAATCGTTGACGATTCTGTCTTTCTGCCCGCTTTCACTGCCGGTATTGGATTCCACCATGCCGGTTTTCCAGAATTCCAGTAGGATCTCGCCCTGCCGCGCGCAGCCTTTGGAGCGCAGCCGCGCCGCCTCTTCGGCCAGCGCCGCCGGGGTTCGCTCTTCTGCCAGTGTAATCAACTCGCCGAAGGCTTCCAGAACTACTCCCAGGTTCAATTCCGAGCGCAAATCGCCGTTCGCCGGCGCCACGGCCTTCTTGCCCCACAATTTCGGGAGCCTTTCGTAATAGCCTTTTTGAAATTTGGCCAGCAGGCCGTAGAAGGAAAGGATCTCGCGCGCCGCAAACTCGTCCCGCCCCGCTAATTTCGCCGCGCGCTCGATCCGCGCGCGGTAGTTCACTTTCCCGGCAGCAAGAATCGTCATTTCGTGCTGTCGGATTCCCCGATAATCTCTTTATACCACCTCGGGTGATACCGCTTCGCAAACGAGAGCGAAACGTCTCCGCGAATCACGCTGCCGAACGCGCCGCGCTCCGCGAACACGCCCATGTAAATGTGGATCATGAAATTGCCGATCAGCAGCAGCGCCGTCCCCGCGTGCACGATCACCGCGGCATACCGCAGCCAGCGCAGGCTCCACGGAATCGATTCGGTGAACCACAACACCAGCCCCGATGCCAGCAGCAGAATTGCCCCGAAGAAAAAGCTCCAGAACAGCAGCTTCTGCCCCGCGTTGTAGCGCCCCGCCGGCGGCATCTTGTCGTCCTGATTCGTGATGTAGTAGTGCAGCGAATTCCACCACTCCTTGTCCACCGGTTCGAAATTCATCTGGCTGGCCCACAGCGTGAACATATAGCAGACCGACAGCGTGAACACCAATCCGATCCAGGGATGCAGCATCCGGGAAAGCTCCGCTCCGCCCAGCACCGTCGCGATCCAGAACAGCCATGGCGACCAGAACGCCAGCCCCGTCAGCAGCAGATATATAAACGACCCGGCCGCAATCCAGTGATTCAGTCTTTCCTTGAAGCTGTACCGCAGAATGTGATCGTGCGGGATCAACTGCTCCGGGTGGTATCCGATCTTCGCTCCCATCTTCATGAATCCCCCTTCGGAGCCAGGTCGGCTTCCTCACGTGCCTTGGGACCGTACTTCAGGAAGTGCACGAACAGCCCGATCAGTCCCCCGGCCATGGCCAGGTTCCCGATCCACTTCAGGGGGTGCTTCCAGAACTTCACCGCCAGTGGAATCGAAGGATTGCTCGGCAGTCCGCCATAGAGTTCCGGCTGCGTCGCGTCATGCAGCACGTAGATGACGCCGGTTCCGCCCACGCCCGGCGGATCGTACACGCCGGCTTTGTCGAACCCGTAATGATCGCGCAGTTGTTTGGCGCGAATCTCGGCCAACCCTCTCATGTCGTCCTTGCTGCCAAAGTGCAGGCACCCCGTCGGGCACGACTTGATGCACGCGGGTTCCAGTCCTTCGCTCACCCGGTCCGCGCAGAGCGAGCACTTGTACATTCGTTTGGTCACGTTATTAAACTTCGGAATGTTGAACGGGCATCCCGTGATGCAGTAGCCGCAGCCGATGCAATGATCCTGCTGGAAATCCACGATGCCGTTCGTGTATTGCACGATGGCGCCGTCGGCCGGGCACGCTTCCAGGCAGCCCGGTTCCGCGCAGTGCATGCACTGGTGCTTCCGCATCAGCCATTGCAGCGTCCCGTCTTCCCGCTCGTGCTCGTTAAACAGAATCAGGTTCCAGTAATCCCACCGCGTTTCCGGCATCGTCTGGTACGTGTTGTCGAATTGCGTGGGCGAAAACGGCATGTCGTTCCATTCCACGCAGGCCACTTCGCACGCCTTGCACCCGATGCACGTAGTCGTGTCCACCAGTTTGCAGACCGTGAATTCCCGCTGCGTGCCTTCTCCCGGCACCGTTCCCGAATGTCCCGAAATCTTCTGGATGCGTAGTGTCGCTTGGCTCATGGCAGCTCTCCTACGCTTTCTCGAGCTTCACCAGGAAGCCCTTGAATTCCGGTGTGAAGGCGTTCGGATCGATCACCGTCGGTGTAACCAGGTTCGCGGGCGTCTTCGCCGTCTTCCCCTCGTCCTCGGAGATTCCGCGATATCCCCAGTGAATAGGAATCCCGATCTGATAAGTCGTCTTCCCGTCAATCTGCATCGGCTTGATGCGCTTGGTCACCATGGCCTTGGCGATGTATTCGCCCCGCGCGCTGGAAACTTTCACGTGCTCCCCGCCGCTCAGGCCCATGCTTGCCGCCAGCTCTTCCGGAATTTCCACGAACGGTTCCGGCACCAGTTGCACGTTCATCGGATTGTTCTTTGTCCAGTAGTGATAATGCTCGGTCAGCCGGTAGGTGGTGCAGACGATCGTGAAGCCTTCCTTTACCGTTCCGTATTTGTCGTCCGGCGTCGTGTACTTCTTCACCACCGGATTGTGCGTCTGTTTCGGATACAGCAGATTGTCGACCGGACTCTCCACCGGTTCATAGAAAGTCGGGAATGGCCCGTCGGCGAACGCCGCCAGCGGACCAAAAATGCGCCCGATCCCTTCCGGGTTCATGATGAACGGCCCCATGTGATCCGAAGGCTTGGAGTCCGGCTTGAAGTCCGGCACATCCACGCCCACCCACTTCTGTGCCGATTCGTTCCACCAGATCTGCTTCCGCGCGGGATCCCACGGCTTGCCCTCGACGTTGCAGGAAGCACGGTTGTAGAGCACGCGGCGGTTCACCGGCCACGACCACGCCCAGTTTGGGTGCACGCCAAGTCCCGAGGGATCGGCCGCGTCGCGCCGCATCGTCAGGTTGCCTGCCTCGGTGTACGCGCCGGAATAAATCCAGTTGCCGCAGCTCGTCGTGCCGTCGTCCTTCAGCCACGCAAACGAAGGAACCTGCTGCCCGGCCTTGATTTGCTGCTTCGTCGCCGGATCTTCCAGGTCCGCCAGTGCCTTGCCATTGATTTCCTTCAGCACTTCCGCAAGCGAGGGATCTTTGGGATTGGTGTAACCCCACGTCAGTTTCAGGATTGGATCGGGAAACTTTCCGCCTTCCTTCTGGTAAAGTTCCCGCGTCTTCAGGAATATTTGCGAAACCGCGCCCTGGTCCGACCGGCAACCGGGCGGAATCGGCAATGCCGCGTTCTTCCACTGCAGCCAGCGCGCCGAATTTGTGAACGATCCGTCTTTCTCCGCGAATCCCGCGCATGGCAGCCGGTAGACTGTCGTCTGGATTTGCTTCATCTCGTCGGTGGTAATCCCAGGAGACTTCCAGAACTCGCTGGTCTCATCCGGATAAATCTCTCCCACCACCAGCCAGTCCGCCTTTTTTAGCGCGTCGATGTTTTTCTTCGTGTCCGGGCCGATCATCACGCCGTTCATGCCGAAGGCGAACAGTCCCTTGACCGTACCCTCGTACATCCCGTTCCATAAATTGACCCAGGAATAGTTGCGATCCACCTTTGGCAGGTAATCGTAGGCGAACCCGTTCTGCTTCGTCGCCGCGTCGCCATACATCGCCTTCTGGAAGCTTGCCGCGAACTTCGGTGTGTTGCTCCAATAATTCAATGAAGCCCAGTCGCCTGGCTTCGAGGGCGTCGGCGTGATGCGGCTCATCCATCCTTCAAACGAGCCATCCGTCGGAGTCGGCACCTTCAGATATCCCGGCAGAACGTCGAAAATGCCCGCCATATCCGTGGCGCCCTGGATGTTCGAGTGGCCGCGCAGCGCATTCACACCGCCGCCCGCGCGCCCCACATTGCCCAGCAGCAACTGCAGCATCGCCGCCGTGCGGATGATTTGCGTCCCAAAGCTATGGTGCGTCCAGCCCACCGCGTAGATGATCGTCGCGACTTGCCTTGTGTCACCGTCCTTGCGGATCGAGGTGAACATGTCGCACGCCTTCAGGTACTTTTCCTTCGGGATTCCGGTGATCTTTTCGACCATTTCCGGCGTGTAACGCGAGTAGTGGTCCTTCAGCAACTGGTACACGCATCGCGGATTCTTCAGCGAAGGATCGAAATCCACGCGTTCGGGCATACCCGGCAACGCCGGAGGAGCCGCGGCCTTCCCTCCGCTTCCCTGGTAGTTCCACGAGGCGCGGTTGTACACCATCTTCTGTTCGTCGAAGCCCGAAAAGACGCCATCGTCGTCCGGCAGCTTGAAATCCTTGTCCAGGATGAATCCTGCGTTCGTGAAATTAATCACGTATTCCTTGTTGTAGCGCTCGTTCTCGAGCGCGTAGCGGATCAATCCACCCAGGAATGCGATGTCCGTCCCCGCGCGGATCTGCAGGAAGTAATCGGAAACCGACGCCGTCCGCGTATACCGGGGATCGACAACTAGCAGTCTTGCGTTGCGATTGCGCTTCGCTTCAATCACCCACTTGAAGCCGCACGGGTGATTCTCCGCCGGGTTGCCGCCCATCACCAACATCATGTCGGCGTTCTTGATATCCACCCAGCCGTTCGTCATTGCACCCCGGCCAAACGTTGGTCCCAAACTTGAGACCGTGGGGCCGTGTCAAACCCTGGCCTGGTTTTCTAAATGCACCACCCCGAGGGCGCGCATTGTTTTCACTACCAGGTAATTGAACTCGTTTGTGTCGGTACAACCGCCGGTCCAGGCGATCGATTCGCAGCGGTTCACCCGGTGCCCGCCAGCGTCGGTTTCGATAAACGTGTCGTCGCGCGTCTTCTTCACCTTCTGGGCGATCTCCAGAATTGCCTGATCCCAGCTGATGTCCTCCCATTCGGTGCCGCCCGGCCGCCGCACTTGCGGCTTCACGATTCGCCGGTCGTTCAAAATGTCTTGCTCGAGTGAAGAGCCCTTCGGGCACAGCGTGCCGCGATTGATCGGATGGTCCGGGTCGCCCTCGACGTGCACCACTTGCCCAGTCACGTTCTTTGCCCCATCACCCAGCGAATAAATAATCACGCCGCAGCTGACCGAGCAGTACGGGCAGGTCGAGCGCGTTTCTTTTGCCCTTGCGATTTTCAATCGGCGCAATTGCGCGTACGCCGGCTTCAAGTCAAATCCGAACACGGCCGCGGCCGTTCCACCAACGGTTGCAATTTTCAGGAAATCACGGCGAGAAGCGTCCATTGGAACCCCCAGTTAGGACCAAGGAGCAGAGTGAGGCCCCCAAGTCATATTTCTTTCTCAGCCAACTGTCAAGCCAAAAACTATTTCTACTCGTTCTCCCGCGTGGTTTACGATGCACCAAAAGGAACCACCGTTCCAGATTTTTGCTGCTGCCACGCGCTGCGCCTTCCGCAGGGCTTTTCTTCCTCTTGGTCGGGACGCGGCGCGCGTTCCTGCTCGCAGCGTAACCGTAGCCGCACACCGCGCTAATATTCCACACCCTTTCACCGCCGACTGTTAAAAAATGGTTACAGCCGGTTTTGCACCGGTCCTGTGGATGTGTACGCGGGCACCCTTCGCTCCCCCCGTTTCGCCGGAGGACGCCTGAGTTCCGCCATTTTGCTTACGAACTATGACTGCCCGCCAAAATTCGCTTGCGGTCTGCCCGGTTTCCCGCCAGACCGGCCTTGCTCGGGTGATTCCCGGCATTTGTCTCATTTTGGCCGCCACCGCCGCCTGCCTCATCTCCGCCCTACTCCTCCCCAGAGGATTCGCCCTGGCCTTCATCGGCGACACCCTCCAATGCTCGCTCCTGGCTGTATTTACGTTTCTTTCCTTAGGCAATGCCCTGCGCTGCCACCCGCGGATGCGCGCCTTTTGGTTGATGATTTTCCTTGGAGCCGCAATGTGGCTCTCCAGCCAACTCGTTTGGGCCTTTTACGAACTCTGGATGCGCTTGCCCGCCCCCGATTCGCCGCTGGTGGACTTTCTCCTTCTCGCCAAATTAGTCCCTCTTGCCGCCGCCGCAGCTCTCGAGCCTAGTCAGCCCCAGGATTCCCGGTTCCGAACCTTTGGCTTGCTCGACCTGTGCATCCTGATTCTCTACTCGCTCTATCTTTTCGCTTTTTTCGTCTACGCGTATCGGCTCCTTCCCGGTTCCCTCGATCTTTACAACCGCAGTTTCAACATCGCCGATGCCGCGGGCAACCTGGTGTTTGTTCTGGTCGTCGGTAACGCCTTGCTCCGTGCGCGAGGGCTCTGGCGTACCGTCCTGGGTCTCTTTTTCTTCGGCTCCATCTCCTACGGTATCGGCTCGTCGCTCATTGACGTCAGCATTGACGAGGGCAAGTACTACACCGGCTGCCTTTACGACCTACCTCTGGTCGCCGGCTTGGCCGCGTTCGTCGCTGTTTGCTTGGCCGCCCGCCCATTGCTTCGCGCGAACGATGCGGAACTCGCGGGCAGCCCGGAAGGAAGTCGGCCCAGCCGCCAGGTCAAATTCCTGGCATCCCATTTGGCCATGGTCGTCACCGTCTCCATCCCGGCCATTGGCTTGTGGCTGCTCACCAACCACTCGATTTCTCACGCGCTGTTCGCCTTCCGCCTTGACATCACGCTCTTCACTTTGTTTTGTCTCGCGCTACTCCTCTCCATCAAGCAGGACCTGCTCAGCGCCAGCCTGCTTGGCTCCCTCAAGCACCTCTCGCACACCTATTCGAGCATCGACCGCTTCAAGGATCACCTCGTCCAAAGTGAGAAGCTCACCACCCTCGGCGAAACCGTGGCCCGCGTCGCCCATCAGATCGGCGACGCCATGACCCGCATTCAGGAGCAGTCTGCGCGCATCACCTCCCACGCCCCAAGCGATTCGCGCGCCAGCTCCCTGGCCGCCAAAATAGGCCAGTACGCGCGGAGAACGGACTCCCTCGCGGAAAACATGCAGCGCTTTGCCCAGGAAGCTCCACTGCAGCTCACCACCGTCGAGGTAAAGCCCTTGCTCGAAACGGCGTTGCACCTCAGTCGCATCGGCAAGCTGCCCGATCTTCGGTTTGATTTGACGGAAGAGCCCGGAACGCCCCCGGTCCTCGCCGATTCCAGCCAGCTTCTTCATGTCTTTCTACAGATCATTACCAACGCCATTGACGCCTTGCAGGAAGTCGGCGGCGGCGAGCTGCTCATTTCCATCCGCCCGTGCGAGCCCCAGGTTTGCATCCAGTTCTCTGATACCGGTCCGGGCCTCCGATATCCCCAGCGTGTGTTTGAACCGTTTTTCACCACCAAACCGGTCGGAAAGGGAACCGGCCTTGGCCTCAGCACCTGCTACGGTGTTATCCGCCAGCATAACGGCGACATTTCCTGCGGCAATCGCCTTGAAGGCGGCGCGTATTTCACTCTCTTTCTCCCCGCTTCGTCATTGCCGTCTGTCCCGGCCGCTAAGCAGGTCGCCGTCCCTGTGGAGGAAAACAGGTGAAGGTTCAGGGCCGCCACAAATCGTTGATCGCGGCCGCATGCACCATCTTTGCGGTACATCTCGTCGTCGCCGCCTCCCTTAAACCTTCTTTCGGGTTAACCATCTTCGGCGATGCCGTGCCCTGCGCGCTTCTTCTCGTCGCCATCCTTGCCGTCCGCGAAAATTTTCGTCTCCAGCGCGGCGTCCTGCCTTTCTTCTGGAAACTTATGGCCGCGGGCCTCATTCAGATGCTTCTCTCGGAGGTCTACTGGTTTTATTACGACTCGCTTCGCCGTTACTCTTCTCCGACTCCCGTGGTCGGGGACACGCTCTTCCTTCTTGCCCACGTTTTCTTTCTCTCCGCATTCCTAATCCGCCCGCATTCTGCTTCCGCCGGCCGCGACATGCGCCTCCGCAATCTCGATTTCGCGCTCCTCACCCTTTGGTGGCTGGCCCTCTACGGCTTCTTCGCCCTCCCTTGGCAAGCCGTCCTTCAGGACTTTGATAAATACGATCCGGCCTTCTATTTGCTCATCCTGATCCAGCATCTCGTGATCCTCGGCGGCCTCGCGGTGGCCTGGAAGCGCACTTCCGGTGTCTGGCGCGCCTTCTACCTGAGTTTCATCCTCACCTTTGTCTTGGTTGCCGTCGGAAATCTCATTCTCAGCGTCGCCATCGACAGAGGCCTCTATTACGCCAGCAGCTTCTACGACACTCCATTCTTCCTCTCTCTGGTGCTGTTCACCCTGACAGCTTCCTTCGGCCCCTCGCTTCAGCCGGTGGAAGACCGTGCCCCTGAGCGCGAAATCAAGCAAAGCCTCTGGATGGCGCGCGTTGCCATGGGAGCGATCCTCTCTCTACCGGTCATCGCCCTGCTCGGCACTCTGGAACACAACATTCCTGCCGAGGTTTCCACTTTCCGCCTGCGTCTCGTCTTCGGCGCGATGCTGCTCCTAAGCGTCCTCGTCTTTCGCAAGCTCACGCTGCTGACCCGTGAACTTACGAATCTCGTGCAGCTTTCCCAGACTTCGCTTGAAAACCTTCGCTCCGTCCAGGCTCAGGCCACCCACGCCGAAAAGCTCTCCGCTCTCGGGCGTCTCGCTTCCGGCGCTACCCACGAAATCAGCAATCCCCTCACTGCTATTCTCGGCTACTCGGAACTTCTCGCCGACCTCCCCTCGCTCTCACCCCCGGATCGCGAGAGCGCCCGGATCATCCAGCAGCAGGTTCACCGCGCGCAGGCCGCCGTGAATAGCCTTCGCAACACGCTACGAAATCCCGATACCCTACATCCAATCATTACCGGAAAGCCCGCGGACTCCTGACGAAGGTCTGGCCGCTCTATGCCTCAACTCATCCTCCTGGCACTGGAATTCGTGGTCGTGTTCATCGGCCTTCCCCTGCTGATCTATTTTCGGCGCCTCCCGAATCTCCCGATCCCGTATCTCCTCGCAGCCGCGCTCGCCGCTTTCCTCATCCTCCGCGCCAGCGGCACCTTTCCGATGCAGCAACTCACTTCCTGGGGAAACGACCGGCCCTGGCTCCAGTCCGTGTTGCTCCGGGATGCCTTATGCCTGGTCCTCCTTTCCTTCGCAGTGCGCCTTCTTGCCCCGGAACTCCTGTTTTCCCTGATCAAGCGCTCTCCCTATCTTTGGCTGGCCATCTTCATCCTTTATCCCCTCATTTCTGTGTATCCCCAGGAACTCTTCTATCGCGCCTTCTTTTTCCATCGCTATCAGCCGCTGTTCGGCTCCGGCTGGGGCATGCTTCTCGCCAGCGCGTTCGCCTTCGGGTTCGTCCATATCATCTTCCGAAATTGGCTGGCGGTGGGCCTCAGCGTGATCGGCGGCCTCTTGTTTTCCTACACATACCAGTCCTCAGGATCGCTCCCGCTGGTTTGCCTGGAGCACGCCATTTTTGGCGATTTCCTCTTCACCATCGGGCTCGGCCAGTTCTTCTATCACGGCTTCCGCGCCTGACCCAGCCGGGCATCCTTTTTCTTCCCCAAACCCGCCCCCACTCGGTAAAATGTTCCCGACGTGGTTCCGCTCCTCTCTCATCGAAACTTTTAGGTTTCCAGGTGCGTACCCAAAATTGAGTCCTTTTTAATCCAAGGAGATGCCGCCGCATGGCGACACCACCACATTCGGCCAGGCCTGACCTGGGTTCTTTGCGGATCAGCGACACCAAGCGTAATGCCACCAGGTCCAGCCGCCGCTGGCTTTGGCTCATTCTCGGAGTATTCGTCCTCGTGCTCGCCGCCGTGGGGGCCTCGGCGTTTCGCGATCGCCGCCCCGAGGTCGAAATCGCCACCGCGCAAAAGCCTTCCACCGGCCCGGTGGGAGTGCTCAATGCCAGCGGCTACGTCACCCCGCGCCGCCGCGCCACAATTGCCGCGAAAATCACCGGCCGCGTCACCAGCGTATTGTTCGACGAAGGCACCCGCGTCAAGGAAGGGCAGTTGCTCGCCACGCTCGATGATTCGGACGCCCGCCGCGCACTGGACGCCGCCAAAGCCGATCGCGACGCTTCCCAGGCGGCCATTGCCGACTTTCAGGTCCAGCTCCGCAACGCCGAACTCGAACTCCACCGCACCCAGCAACTCGTCAAGGATGGAGTCTCGACGCAACAAGCGCTCGATTCCGCGGTGATGAGTGCCGACAGTCTGCGGGCCAAAATCGAACTCGCCAAACAGCAAGTCGTCGCCGCCGATGCCCGCATTCGCGAGCAGCAGCAGGCTGTCGATAATTGCACCATTCGCGCGCCCTATGCCGGAATCGTCGTCTCCAAGGATGCCCAGGTCGGCGAAATGGTCTCTCCCGTTTCCGCGGGCGGCGGCTTCACCCGCACCGGCATCGCCACCATCGTGGACCTCCACTCCAACGAAATCGAAGTAGACGTCAGCGAATCCTACATCGCGCGCGTCCAGCCTGATCAACCGGTCACTGCGGTTCTCGACGCCTATCCCGACTGGCAGATTCCCGCCAAGGTCCGCACCGTCATTCCCACCGCGGACCGCCAGAAAGCCACCGTGAAGGTTCGCATCTCGTTCACCGGCCCGGGCCACAAAAAACTGATCGATCCGGCTACGGAACCCCGGATTCTTCCCGACATGGGAGTCAAGGTCACGTTCCTGGAAGAACAGAAGCCCAGCGCCAAAAAGGAAGAGTCCAAGGCCGTGGCCATCGTCCCACAAGGCGCCATCCGCCAGGACAATTCCTCCAAATTCATTTTCGTCGTAAAGAATGACACCCTTGAGCGCCGCGCCGTCTCACTCGGAGAAACTCGCGGCTCGGATGTCGAAATTCTCGCCGGTATTCAGCCGGATTCGGTCGTTGTCGTCAAGGGCCCGGGATCTTTGCGAGATGGTCAGCAGGTCCAGATCAAACAATAGGAGCGCTCCCCCATGGTGAAAGTTGACGGCAGTGGTGGCAACAATAGCCTCATTCGCGTGCGCGACCTCGACAAAACTTACCGCCGCGGCGGCGAGGAAATCCACGTCCTGCAGGGCTTGAATCTCGATGTGGACCAGGGCGAGTTCATCGCTTTCATGGGCCCCAGCGGTTCCGGAAAGACCACGCTGCTCAACCTGCTCGGTGGCCTCGACGTCCCCACCCGCGGCAGCATCTCCGTCGCCGGCGACGAAATCACCAGTATGTCCACCAGCCGCCTCACCGAATGGCGCGCTCGCCACGTCGGTTTCATCTTTCAGATGTACAACTTGATTCCCGTGCTCACCGCGTTTCAAAACGTCGAGCTTCCTTTGTTGCTCACCAAGCTCTCGAAAACCGAACGCAAGGAGCACGTCGAAACCGTGCTTGCCGTCGTCGGCCTCGCCGACCGCATGCATCACTTTCCCCGGCAGCTCTCCGGCGGTCAGGAGCAACGCGTCACCATTGCCCGCGCCATCGTCTCCGATCCCACATTCCTCCTGTGCGATGAGCCTACCGGCGACCTCGACCGCAAGAGCGCTGATGAAATCATGGCGTTAATCGAAGAACTCGTCGCCAAGTATTCCAAGACCGTGCTGATGGTCACGCACGACCCTGTCGTCGCCGGCCGCGCCCACACCACCCTGCACCTGGATAAAGGCCTGCTCGTCGAGGGGCGCAAATCCGCCGAAATGTCCTCGGTCGGAGGTGCCGCATGAAATTCGCCCGCATCATCTACGCCAATCTCCTCCGCAAAAAGGTTCGCCTTCTGCTCACGCTCGGCTCATTCGCCGTGGCCCTCTTCCTCTTCGTCTTCCTTGCCGTCGTCCGCGATGCTTTCGGGCGTGGCGCGGACGTCGCTGGCGCCGATCGCCTCGTCATCATCAACCGCACCTCTATCATCAACACCATTCCGCTTGCCTACCGCGACAAAATCCTTCGCATTCCCGGCGTCAAGTCCATCACCCACGACAACTGGTTCGGCGGCATCTACAAAGACGAGAAAAACTTCTTCCCGCAATTTGTCATCGATCCCGAAAGCCAGCGCCAGGTCTTTCCCGAGCTCATCGTTCCCGACGATCAATGGGCCGTCTTCCTCAAGGACCGCCAGGGCGCCATTGCCGGCGCCCGCACCGCCGCCCGCTTCGGCTGGAAGATTGGCGATCGCATTCCCATCAAGACCACCCTCTATGGCGGTGGTGCCTGGGAATTCAATCTTGACGGCATCTATCACGGCAAGCGTCCTCAGGACGACGAAACCCAGTTCTGGTTCCAGTGGGACTACTTCGAGGAAAAGATTCCCGAAGGCGTCAAGGGACAGGTCGGCTGGTACACCCTGCGTGTGGATAATCCCGATGACTCCCCGCGCATCGCCAAGACCATCGACGACGAGTTCGCCAACTCGCCTCACGAAACTAAAACGCAGACCGAATCCGCCTTCGCCGCCAGCTGGGTAAAGCAGTTCGGCAATATCCGCTTCCTCATCCTTTCCATCGGCACCGTTGTGTTCCTCACCTTGCTTCTGGTCACGGGGAACACCATGGCCATCTCCGTCCGCGAACGCACTTCCGAACTCGCCGTCTTCAAGGCCATCGGCTTTTCAGATCGGGCCGTGCTCTTCTTCGTCCTCGCCGAGTCCATCGCGATTGCCGTCATTGGCGGATTGCTGGGTATTCTCGGGGCCATGGTCATGGTTCCCGCGCTCGGCCAAGCCCTCACTGGCCTGCTTCCCAACATCATTCTCAAGCCGTCCATGTTGCTCTACGGCATGCTGCTGGCCGTGGTGGTCGGGCTTGCCAGCGGCCTGCTTCCGGGGCTCGGGGCCATGCGTCTTCGCGTCGTCAATGCGCTGAGGAGAGTCTGACTATGGTGCCCAAGCTGTTCTTTGGAACGATCATCACCTTTGCGGCGGTTTTTGTCTTCCTGCTCGCGCTCACCATCGTTGTCGGTCTGCTGGCGCCCTTTTTCAATACCGTGCCGGTCTCCTATAACTTCCGGAGCATTCGCGCCCGCTGGACCTCCACGATCGTCGCCGTCCTCGGGATCGCCGGCACCGTTGGCGTCTTTGTCGCCATGCTTTCGCTTGCCCGGGGTTTCCGCGCCACGCTGGTCGCTTCCGGTTCGCCCGGCAACGCCCTCGTCATGCGCGCCGGCTCTTCCTCCGAAATGATGGGCGGCATCACGCTCGATTCCGTACGCATCGTGCAGGACGCGCCCGGCGTGGCCCACGACGCCAACGGCCCCCTCGTAACCCAGGAAGTCGTCGGCGTTATGCCTTTCCCGCTCATCTCCACCGGCACCGACGCCAACGTGCAGGTTCGCGGCGTCTCGCCCAACGTGCTCGAAATCCGGAAATTCGTCAAAATCATCCAGGGCCGCATGTTTCAGCCCGGGCTCGACGAGCTCGTCGTCGGCAAGAACGCCTCCAAAAGCTATATGGGTCTCACCCTCGGCAACACCGTGAATTTCGGCGGCGGTCGCTGGAAAATCGTTGGCGTCTTCGACGCGGGTGGCTCCGCGTTCGATTCCGAAGTCTGGTGCGACGCCAAAATTTTGAATGAAGTCCTCCTGCGCCCGCCCAACATCTATCAGTCCGCGACCGTGCATCTCACCTCGCCGGCGGATTTTCAGAAATTCAAGGACGCCGTCACCACGGACCCGCGCCTCAATGTGGACACCATGCGCGAAATCGATTACTACGCAAAGCAGTCCACCACCATGACCCGCCTCATCACCGTGCTTGGCGGTATCGTCGCCGCCATCATGGCTATCGGGGCCATCTTCGGCGCGCTCAACACCATGTACTCCGCCGTTTCCGAACGCGGCCGCGAAATTGCCACCATGCGCGCGCTCGGCTTCTCCAACTGGAACGTCCTGCTCTCGTTCCTCTTCGAGGCCCTGGTTATTTCCATCGTCGGCGGCATCATCGGCTGCATCGCCGTGCTTCCGCTTAACGGTTTGACCACGCAAACGATGAACTTCCAGACCTTCTCCAACGTGGCCTTCGCCTTCAAAATTACCTTCAACCTGTTGCTGGCGGGCATCGCCTTCGCCCTGGTGATGGGCGCTCTCGGCGGTCTGCTTCCCGCGATTCGCGCCTCGATTCGCCCGGTCGCCGTGGCCCTCCGCGAACTCTAACCATCGTAGCGGCCAACTTCAGGTGGCCGCGCTTGCATGTGCTGAAATTTTCGGGGCGCCCGACCCAAGCGCAGCAGGCGCGTCAAACGATAGCCCAGGCCGTCAGGTTTGGGTCTCCGTCGGTCCACACACGAGCGCCGTTGGGGCGGCACAATCTTCTCCCCGTTCAAAAACTCGTGATCCGATGAAATCGGGAAGGCGGGTGCCGCACCTTTCGCCGTTTAGGTTGCGGTTCTTCTCTTCTTGCTTCTCCCTTTCCTCGGTGTTCTCTGTGTTAAATCCTTTTCCTCGAGCTGTCGGTTGTCGACTCCCTCAGAATTCCATCTCCTCAATCCGCCGCCTCCCCGGACTGTAATCGCAAAATCTCACCCACTTCGGCCGCACCACAAAATACGTAATTCCCGGCCAATTTTCCCGCGCCGGCCCGTCCGTAAATTTCCGGAAATACGATGGCTTGCACCTCGCCAATTCCTCGCCCTCAAGCTCCTCCGCCACGCCTTCATACTGCACCGTAACCTCCGTCGTGCATCCAATCACCCAGGCCACGCGTGGATTCTCTTTCAGGATCGGATACTTCCGCGAACTCCGCACCGTATCGAAAATGATCTCCAGTTCCGGTGTTGCCGCGAACCCCATCAGCGCCGCCTCCGGCCTCCCGGAATTCGTTGCCGTGCACAACACGCCCAGCCGCTCGCTCTCCAGAAACGCAAACACTTCCCGCACATTCATCGCTCCCTCCTCATGCGCTGTCCGTGCTCCCGCGTGCTACACTCGAATTCTTCAGGAGAATGCCACTTGATTCCATCGTATTGCGATATACCTTTGCATCGTAAAAAAGTCTTGCTCCTCCTGTTCATTGTTTCCCAGTTCGTGCTTGCACCCAAACTTTCCGCCCGGCCACCGGCGTCCGGCCCGTGGCAGAGCCTCTCCTGGCGCCTCATCGGCCCTTTCCGCGGCGGCCGCGTGACCTCCGTGGCCGGGATTCACGACGATCCGAAGACGTATTACATGGGCACGCCAGGGGGTGGCGTTTGGAAAACCACCACCGGCGGCGTCACCTGGGTTCCCATTTTCGATGACGCGCACGTCGCCTCCATCGGCGATCTCGTCGTGGCTCCCTCCGATACCAAAACCATTTATGTCGCCACCGGCGAACAGACGCCCGGCAATGGCATTTGGAAATCCACCGACGCCGGCGCCACCTGGACCAATATTGGCATCCGCGATTCGCTCACCATCCCCTCGATCCTCGTGGACCCCAAGGATGCCAAGATCGTCTATGTTGCCGCTGTGGGCGACATCACACCCAGCGACACGCGCGGCATATTCAAAACCACCGACGGCGGCAGAACCTGGCGTAAAGTCTATTATCGTGATGACATCCACAGCCCCACGGAACTCTGCTTCGATCCCGACAATTCGCACATTCTCTACGCCGTCATCCGACGCATTCCCACTCCTCCCGGCGAAAAGCCTCCTCAGGAAATAGATTCCGTCATCATCCAGTCCACCGACGCTGGCGAGCATTGGTCCCCCGCGGGCGACTCCGGCCTCCCCCCCGAACATCGCGGCCGCATCGGCCTCGCCGTCGCCAAGGGACTTTCCGGCAAGCGCGTGTTTGCCCTCATGCGCGAGGGATTATTTCGCTCCGACGACGCTGGCTCAACGTGGCAGAAAATCACCACCGACCCGCGCGTGATCGGCGACGAATATTTCGGCCGTGTTTTTTCCGATCCCGGAAATCCCGATGTCGTTTACGTCATGCAGACTTCCACCTACCGTTCTTCTGATGGGGGCCGCACGTTCACCGCGTGGAAGGGCACGCCCAGCGGCGAAGATGACCACGTCCTCTGGATCGCTCCCGAGGATTCCGATCGCATTATCATGGGCACCGATCAGGGCGCCGTCATTACCCTCGACGGCGGAAAGACCTGGAACACCTGGTACAACCAGCCGACCGGCCAGTTTTATCGCGTTGGCACCGACCACTCTTTCCCCTACCGCCTCTATGCTTCCCAGCAAGACTCCGGTTCCGTCTCCGTTCCGTCTCGTACCGACTTCGGCCTCATCACCTATCGCGACTGGTTTCCCACCGGCTCCTTCGAAAGCGCTTTTATCGCTCCCGATCCGCTTGACGCCAACTCCATCTACTCGATCGGTTGGTACGGCGTCGTGCTGCGCATGAATCGCACCACGGGGCAGATCGCCACCATCTTCCAACCCCCCTCCACCTATCACATCACCTGGGAAACTCCCCTGGTCTTTTCTCCGCGCGATCCCCACGCGCTTTATTACGGCGCCCAATACGTCGTGAAAACCTCCGACGGCGGAATCAGCTGGAAACCGATCAGCCACGATCTAACCACGAACACTCCGGAGCCTCCCAGCGCCGTGAAGCGCAGCAGCAACGGCCATACGCTCACCAAGGACTCCAACGAATACACGCTTTGGGAAGACCGCGATGACGACCAGGACGCGGACGCCGATGCCGATGACGACGCGCAGGCCGCGCCCCACGGCGCCATCCAGACCATCGCGCCCTCACCGCTCGACGCCAATCTCATCTGGGCGGGTTCCACCACCGGGCTGATCCATATCACCTACGACGGCGCCACTTGGACCGATGTCACTCCCGCGAATCTTCCGGAGCACGCCTACGTCAACTGCATCGAAGCGTCGCCGCACGACCCGAACACCGCCTACGCCGCCGTTTTCGCGGCCCACGGCAGGTTTAATCTGCTCTACGCTCCACGCGATCTGCATCCGTATCTCTACCGCACCCATGACGGCGGCAAGTCCTGGCAGAAAATTGTCACCGGCCTTCCCGATGTCGGCATGGCCCGCACGATCCGCGAGGATCCCGGCCGCACAGGGCTCCTTTTCGCCGGCACCACGACGGGCCTCTATGTCTCTTTCGACGATGGCGATCACTGGCAATCGCTGCAGCTCAATCTTCCGACCGCCACGGTTACCGATCTCGCGGTTCACGATGCCGACCTCGTCGCCGCCACCTTCGGACGAGGCCTCTGGATCCTCGACGACATTTCCGCCCTTCGCGAGTGGTCGCCTGCGCTCGCCGGCTCCCCCGCGCAGCTTCTCGCACCGGAGCCGGCCGTTCGCGTGCGCTGGGACAACTATCCCGACACGCCGCTGCAGCCCGGCGCTCCGGTCGCGTCGAATCCTCCCGACGGCGCCATTCTGCAATATTTCCAGCAAGCGCCCGCCAGGGGGGATCTCGCGCTCGACATTTTTGACGCGCAGGGAAGGCTTGTCCGCCACTTTTCCAGGGTCCCCACGCAGGCATCCCTCGCCCCGCCCAACGTTCCGGAATTCTGGTTCGCGCCTCCGCCCGCGCTTCCCAATCGACCGGGCCTCAACCGCTTCGTTTGGGATCTGCGCTACCCGTATCCCACAACCCTGCCCTACGGCTATTTCGGCGCGCGCTTGAAATACACGGAATACACCCTGCCCGATCACGCGGTTCCGGGCGAGACACCGCGCTTTCAGCCGCCCGGACCGCTCGTCGCTCCGGGTGTCTACCAACTGGTTCTCACAAGGGAAGGGAAGTCCTACAAGACCCAACTTACCGTCGAACCCGATCCCCGCGTGCACATCGCCGCTTCAGACTACGCCGCGCAGCTCGCTCTCTCTCGAAGGATTTGCGCCCTAATGGAAGATACCGCACGCTCCTTCGACGCGGTCATCTCCCTGCACCTCGAGTTCGACGCCCGCGAAAAATCCATGCCCGCGAATTCTCCAAAGGAACTCGCCGAGGCTTTCGAGAATATGGAAAAACAGTTTCACGCACTCGAAGACGGTACCCCGGGCGCGCCCGGCTTTGGTGTCCTCAATCGCAACTTCGGCCATGAACTCGTTATGGTCCAAAGCGCGGACATCAAGCCCGGCGAATCAGCCTATGACGCCTTTACCGAAGGTTGCAAGGATTACGCCGGAAACGTCGCCGCTTGGAACAAACTCAATACCGAAACTCTCCCGGCCCTCAATAAACTTCTCTCGGATGCAAAAGCGGAGCCGCTGCCGCTTGCTGCTTCGCCGGCCGCCGCACCGGCGTGCTCTCCCTAAGGAAAAGGGCGCATGGCTATGCCGCCATGCGCCCTTTCGTTTGCCAGGTACTCTAAGCCTGTCGTTCGAGCCCTCGGGTCGCGCCCTCTGCTACTGGTTCTGAGGAACCTTGGTCCAGCTCTTGTCCGGATTGTATTCCTTCATCGCTGCCGCGATCTCGGCCGTTTTCTCTCCCAGGTTCTTCTGGAAGACCACGCCACTCTGGTTGATGATAAACGTCATCACTCCGCTCGTCCGATATTCCGCCGGATACGCCACCAGCGCGATTCCGCCGCTCAATTGTCCGTCCACCACGTAGCTCTTCGCTCCGCCCTTCGCCGCCGCCCCTTGCGCTTTCAAGGACCTGAAAAAATATCCGTGATACGGTTGCCGCCCGCTGTTTCCGGAATTGTCATATCCCTCTTCCCCCGCCTGCGCCAGCAGAGGTCCCGCGGGACTAGCGGGCTCATCTTGCCCCGTCTCCCAATAGAGTCCATCCTGCTTTCCGGCAGTGCTCCGGAACCTCTTTGCATAAAGTCCCGCGGGCAGCCCATCGTGCCCGCTCGCCGCGTAATCCTTTTGCGCCGCGATGTAGCCGCGGCAAGCGGCAATCGCTCCCAGTTCGTTGTGTCCAATACGCCGATACAATAATTCTTGCTTCCCCGCGGCTGTATCGAACCTCCATTTCCCGCCATCCTCGACGATCGGGATGGGCAATGGCCAGCTTTTGGCTCCCACTTCCAGGATCCGCGTTTTGGCATCCCGCTCCACAATCGCGTGCTTGGCCTTATACGATTTTACGAAGTGCTCCATCGAATTCTTGTCCTGAACCGGGTCGCCGGAGTACACCAACTCCTTTCCCTCATCGCCCAGCACCTCCAGCATTTCATTCTGATCGCCGTCTACCGCAGCCTTCACCAACGCGTGAACCGCTTCGGCCGGCGTAGCAAACGTCTTTTGTTCCGCTGCGACACCGCTCCGGGCCGTCGCCAGCAGAAAAGCGCTCATAACCACCAGCACGGATTTTCTCATCACGTTTCTCATTGGGAGTCCCCCCCGCATTTTCCGGCTCATGGCTACCTCTTCTTCTTCCCGCCGCCCGCTGCTGGTTTCGCTGCCGGTGCCCCCATGCTCGAACGCCCCCGATTGCTCGCCGCCCGGTCGGATTGAGGATTGTTTGCGCCGCCAAATGCGCCTCCCCCATTCGATGGTGGCCGGTTCGCCGGTTGCGTCGTCGGGCGTGTCGCCGGTTGCGTCGAAGGACGCGAAGATGGCGTGCTCGCCGCCGGCCGGGAGGCTTGTGCATTCCCAGTCGAAGGCCGCGAAGCTTGTGCGTTGCCGGTTGAGGGTCTCGCTTGCGTATTCCCGGTGCTCGGCCGCGTTCCGCCCGCCGTCGGGAATCCGCGATCTCCCGAAGGAGTTCTTGCTGGCTGGCTGCCACCTACTCGATTCATGTTGCCTGCGTTGGCGTTTCCAGGCATCGTGCTCGGGCGATTCTGGACATTCTTGTTCCCCTGATAGGTGCTCTGCCCCTTCCAGTTGTTCGCGTTATTTCCCTGAGCCGGTCGCTGCCCTGCGTTCGCTGTATTCCCGGTCGTCGGACGTTGCACTGCACCCGGATTCGCCCCTCCGGCTGGCCGCGTGGTCGCCGTGTTGCCAGGCCGGTAATTCACCCCGTTCTTGTTTGCCGGACGGTTACCCATATTATTTGCCAGCGTCCCGTTCGGATTGTTGTTGTAAGGTACCGGCCTCGGCTTGTAATTGGGATTCAGATTTCCATTGTTGTTGAACCGGTTGTAGTAGTTGTTGCTCCGGTTGATGTAAATGTTGGTCTGCTGATAATGGACCGGGCGGTGGTAGTAGTACCCGCCGCCCCACCCGGGGTGATAAATCGGTCGATATGGCGGCGGGTAATAAGGCCGCGGCCCGTACCACACTCCGCCATATCCCCATGCGGGATAGTAATAGTGGTTGCTGTTGATTGCCGACCCAACCGCGATGCCCGCGCCGAACGAGAGCAATCCGATCAGCACCGCAGTCCCCGTGTCCACTCCTGATTTCTCCTGGACCACCGTTGTGTTGTTGACCGTTGTGGTCGAGGTCGGCGGGGGAGTTCCCGTGGTTGTCGTCGTGGTCGTTGTGGTATTCCCGTTCTTCGACACGGTGGTCGTGGTGCTATAAACCACTGCGGGATCGTACTGCGGGATATACACGGTTTTCGAATCGCCGGGCTTCAACTCCACCACCTGCTGCCCCTGATCTTGCGTAATATCCACATTCATCTCTGGGGAACTCTTCAGCGCGCCGTTATCCACCGCTTGCGCGCGCAGCCTCTGCACGGAGGCTAGCACCGCCTTCGGATCCGCCTGGTATGCCGCTCCCAGTTGCTTCGTCCAGTCGAACTCCGTGCACATCATATCCACCACCGTGGGGTAGTGCAGCAGCGCTTGCATCACCGGAGTAAAACCCGCCGCGCTCGAGGCCTGGTCCAGCGCCGCTTCTTTCAAACTGCTATTCGTGTCGATCGCCAGCCAATTTCCGCCGTCCATCACTTGCTGCGGATCCACGGCGGACTGCAGCATTACCGCCAGCACCGGGTCCGGATACAACGCAATTGGCGCCAGCAATTCGTCCAGCCCATCCGACGTCAGATTCACCTCAGGGAGTTGCATCGCCTGCGGGTCCGATGGTGCTGTAGCCGATTGCGTGGCCTCCTGTGCCGCCGAGGTGGACGCTTTTTCGGACGCGTTGCATCCCTCGATTCCCAGGGAACCGGAGACCATGAGAAAACTTGTCGTCCAAGCCGACATAACTCTAAGAAATTTCATAGGAGCCTCATTCGCGAACACCAGTTACGGATAGCCGGGCTTTCGTTGTGATTCGTCTCGGAGAATTCCTTCGGGCGGTTTTATCTGGAGCGCTCTGAAGTGCGAGCATAGCACAATGGCCCCATCGTTTCCTGAAGAACTCGGACGGAAAAATGGACGATCTAAGGGTTCGCTGCTGCGGCCGATTTGCCGGCCGGCACATCGGTGTCCGTCACGCCCGTCGCCACCGCGCGGAATCGCACCACCAGGATCGTTAAATCGTCCGCTTGCCGCGCGCCGCGCGCGAAATTCTCCACCGATTCCAGCACCGTCTTCTGGATTTCGTCCAGCGGCAGCTCATTCTTCCCCTGCAGCACTGCGCGGAGTCGGCCCACGCCATAGAGGTCTTCTTCGGGATCCATCGCTTCGGTCACGCCGTCGCTGAATAGTACCAGCGTGTCGTCCGGCTCGAGCTGCAGCGTCGACGTCGTGAACTCCGCCTCCGGCACGAGTCCCACCGGGAACGACCCGTCCGTGAACGCCTCGTCCACGGTATCTTTCCGCAGCAGAATCGGCGAAGGATGGCCGGCGTTGATGTATTCCAGCTTGCCGCCCTCCTCCAGAATGCCGAAAAACATCGTCGCGTAGCGCCCCACTTCCACGTGGTCGCACAGGAATCGGTTGACGTGATTCAGTGTCCGCGCCGGATCGGTTCCCAACGACATTCCCGAAAGCGCGCCTTGCAGCATCGTCGTCACCAGCGCAGCTCCCAATCCTTTGCCGCTCACGTCCGCCAGCAGAAACGCTGTTCGCCGCTCATCCAGCGGAAAGACGTCGTAGTAATCTCCTCCCACCGACAGGCACGGGAAATTCACGCCGGAAACTGCCAGGTGCGGATATTCGCGCAGATTTTTCGGCAGCAGCGCTTGTTGGATGTCTCGCGCGATGCCGATCTCCTGCTCTAGGCGTTGCCGCTCCCGTTCGCGTTCCACCAGTCGCGCGTTGTCCAGGATGCTTGCCGCGTCGGCGGCCAGCGCGTCCAGAATCTGCCGGTCGAGCTTCGAGAATGCCGTCGGGCGCTTGGAATCCAGGTACAGCACACCCAGAAAATCGCCGCGCTTCACGTCCGTGGACGACGCATCCGTCACCGCCCGCGCGCTCGCATACAGTGGAATCACCACCACCGCTCGCAATCCCTGCGCCACGATGCTCGCCGCTGCCTGCAGATTCATTTCCGCCTGCGCCAGGTCCTCGGTGATCACTGCTGATTGTTGCTTCATCGCCAGCTGGATGGCTGTCTTGCTGGGCGTCATGCTCTCGGGAGGCAACCGCTGCCCGCCGCTGCGCCGGGCCAGCCGCACGCGCATGTTTTCGGGAATTCCTTCCACCGCTTCTTCCAGCAGGCCGCGGTCCGCGTCCGTGACCGCAATGGCGTGGTCGATCATTTTTGCGAGCACCGAATCCAGCGGAAGTTGCGAGTGCAGCAGCGAGGTCGCTTCCAGCAGCATATTCAGCTTCCGCAGTCCGCCGCCGGTGGTCTCGGAACTCGTCATGTGATCAATGCGGGTTAAAAGCTGCGGAATCGCTTCTTCCGAAGTGCCCGTCGCCGACCGAAAAATCAACTGGTAGGAATCTTCCAGCCCGAACGTCACGACGTCCCCGTCGTTCAGCATCCGGCTTTCCACCTTCTCGCCATTCACGAACATCCCGCGTCGCTGCCCGCGGTCTTCCAGGTAGTAACGGTTCGCCTCTGTCACAATTGCCGCGCAGTTCCGCGAGATGCGCCGGTCGGTCAGTTGCAGATGGTTTCCCGTTTCCGCGCCGCGCCCGATCAAAAACGGCACCTGGTTCACGCGCACGTATTTCCGCGCGCCATCCGGCGAAATCACCTCAAGGACGGCTTCATTTTGTACCAGGGTTTCGGTCATTCCTCCGCCTGCTCCCCCACTAAATCGCCGAATTGTAACACGCGATTCCCGGATTCGGCTTTCTTCTTGCTTCCCTCCCCGGACCCATCCACAATACCACCGCTCGGCCGCTCTCGGGCATTCCTGTTACTTCTAGTAGGACTAGCGCATGATCCTGGCAACCCCATCCTCCTTCGCGATGCTTCTTTTGGTAGCTGGCGAGTTATCGCACGCCGATCCGGTCGTGCCGATCCTGATCGCCTCGATCTTCATCACCCTCGGCGCTGCCCTCGGTGGCTCCTTGATGAAATCAATCAAGCAGCCCGCCGTACTTGGCGAACTCCTCGTGGGCCTCCTGGCTGGCAATCTGGGCTACTATTTTGGCAATGCCACGATTTCCGTCCTTCGCGAAGGCGACAATCTTTCCCGCATTGCGACCCTGGCCCTTAACGGCTCCTACAGCTTGGGCACGGCCGCGGCCCAGGTCCTCTCCCCCGGGCCCCACACCGACCTGATAGTTCGGCTGCTCAATGGCCCCGAAGGCCACACGTATATCTATATCTACACGTTCATTGACATCATCTCCCGCCTCGCGATTTTGGTGCTTCTCTTCCTGGTCGGCCTGGAAATCAGCCTCGTCGAAATGAAGCGCGTCGGAAAAACCGCCGGCATCGTCGCCATCCTGGGCATCGTCATTCCCATGTTCCTCGGCATGGCCACGATGAAGCTCCTACGGCCTGAGAGCTCTCTCGCGGTCGACCTCTTTATCGGTGGCATCCTCACCGCCACCAGTGTCGGCATCACCGCGCGCGTCCTGCGCGACCTCGGCCAGGACCGCACCAATGAAGCCCGCGTCATCCTGGGCGCCGCCGTCATAGACGACGTTCTGTGCCTGATCGTGCTGGCCGTGGTCAGCGGCCTGGCCCTCACCGGTCAGATCAGCTTCAGTTCCATCGCTGCCACCACTGGCAAAGCGGCGCTCTTCCTCGTGGCCTCGCTTGGCGTCGGCATCTGGCTCACCCCCAAGCTCGTCCGCCGCATCTCCAACTTGGGCATTCAGAATCTCAAGCTGCTCTTCGGCGTCAGTTTTGCCCTGCTTCTCTCGTGGCTGGCTAACCTCGCCGAACTCGCCACTATCGTGGGCGCGTTTGCCGCTGGTATGGTCCTCAACAGTTTTTTCGATCGCGAGGTCGAAGGCATCTCGCTCCACGATCTGCTCTCGCCCATTGAATCTCTGATTGTGCCGCTCTTTTTTGTCTGGATGGGAATTCAGGTCAAGCTCGAAGCGATGGCTTCCGGCGACGTGCTCATCGCCGGCGTCGCCCTCACCCTGGTCGCCATCGTGGGAAAGGTTGCTTCCGGTTGGGGTTGCCCCAAGAGTATGAACCGCTGGGCCGTCGGCTACGGCATGATGCCCCGAGGCGAAGTGGGTTTGATCTTCGCCGGCATCGGAAAGGGAATTGGTGTGGTGGACGACGGCCTGTTCTCCGCCACCGTCCTGCTCGTCATGGTCACCACGATCCTCGCGCCCATCCTTCTTCGCTTCTCCATGGGCGTAAATACTGCGCCGTCATCCTCTGCTCCCGCGGCCAATCACTAGAATTGCCTGCGGCTTCTCCGTTAACTCTGCGCCCCTCTCCTAACTCCGTCTGCCCCAGGCGGCTCTTGCGAAGGGTGGTGCATTTTTTCCTCTTCTCCGCAATTCTCGGCGTTCTCTGCGTCCCAGCGTTTAGTCTTCCGGGCCGTTTCACCGCTCCGCCGCCACCCTTCGTTCCACATAAGCCCGCACGAACGCATCGAACACCTTATCCAGTCTCTTTGTCACCGGTCCCATCTTCCCGTCCGCAATCGCGTGGCCCGCGATTTCCCGCACACCGATCACGTTCCGGTTCGTCGACGTAATAAACACCTCCTCCGCGGAGTACAAATCCTCCGCGTGCATCACTTGTTCCACGACGCTCGTCCCCGCCTCCCCGGCCACTTCCTGCAGCACGCCCCGCGTCACTCCTTCCAGGCATCCCGAACTCAGCGGTGGCGTCAACACTGTTTCGCCCCTCACCGCAAAGATGTTCGCCGCCGTGCATTCGCTTACTTCGCCGCGCTCGTTCAGCAGTACCACCTCATCGAAACCTTCGCGTTGTGCCTCCGCCACCGCCCAGACGCTGTTCAGCCAGGAGATCGTCTTCACTCCCGCCAGCGCCGAAGCTGCGTGCCGCCCGTGCTCGCGCACCGCCAGCCGGACCGTTTCCGGATAGTTCGGCACGTCCGCCGTCGTAATTACCAGATCCACGTCCGGCATTTTTTCATCGCTTCGCCAAAAACCTGTGGTGTTCCATACCAGGTAAATCCGCGCGCAACCTTCCTCCACGCGATTCGCACGAATCGCTTCGTGCAAGTGCAGTCGCACCTTCGCCCCTGAGTACGGCATCGGCAGCTTCGTAATGGCCGCATCCTTTTCTAATCGCCGCCAGTGCCGTTCGTACGCGAATGCCTCTCCCCTCACAATGCGTACCGTCGTGAATAACCCCCAGCCGCAGATCAGCCCTGCCTGGCCCGGCGACCAACGCACACTCCCGATATCTTTCAGTTCTTCATTATGAAAAACGTAGCGATGAATCACCCTTGCACCTGTCGGTACTTCGTCATTTCCGCTCCAGCCGCATTGTACCGGATTCCTCGTCCGCCTCAGAAGCGCCTGGCCTTCGGTATTTCACATGCTCTCCTCTTCCTGGCGCAATCTCGGCCGATTTCGCGAGCTTCGCTCGGAATCCTTCTGGAACTCCGAAAGCTCAACAAATCACGGAAGTTTTGTGACACTTAGCGAACTTCATCCAGGCACGACCCCCGGCGGGAATCCGTCGCAGTCTCCCACGCTGACTCACGCATTCAGCAAACTGTCTCCAAGTGGAACAGTTCCTCCTCCACCTTTTCTTCCTCTCTCAACTCGTTCGATTTTGCTTCGTCGCCTCTGCTTCGCTTTCGCTTGCATCCCCATTTATGTTCTGCTCGACCGTTCCACCGTCTATCTACAGATCTGGCCCGGCATCAGCGCCTGGTATCCCCCCGTCGGCATGATGGTGGCGCTCATGATTGGCCTCGGGTGGGAGATTCTTCCTGCCCTCACTCTCGCCGGCTACCTTTCGGGATATCTCAATTATCACCAGCCGCTCACGAGCCTCGCCTTTCTCCTTGTGAATCCTCTGATTCCTGCCATCTATGGGATCACCAGCCTCTGGATTCGTCGCAGGTTGGGCCCGTCTCCCCGCCTTCGTTCCACCGGTGACGTCATTTTCTTCCTGGTGGTATCCCTCCTGGAATCCTGGATGGTCGCTTTCTTGGGCGCTGCGATCCTCGTCTGGAGCGGTAATATTCCGCGCACGGACTATGCGCAGGCCGCCTTCAATTGGTGGATCGGCGACGCCGTCGCTCTCTTCAGCGTCACTCCTTTCCTGCTCGAATTTGTGATTCCCTGGTGTCGGCGTATTCTTTACTTCGAAGACCCGCACTCCGCCGCCGATAAGCGCCCACCTTGGACACGGCAGGCCATCCTCGAATCGGCTGGCCTGTTTGCTTCCCTCGCTTTCATCATTTATTTTGTCTTCGATAACAGCTTCGCCCGCAGCGCCCATCTTTTTTATCTCCTCTTTCTGCCGCTTATCTGGGCTGCCCTGCGCCGCGGGCTTCGCGGCGCGATTGTCGCCCTGATGCTCGTGGACACCTCGCTCGCCATCGTCATGCACTTTGTCCCTAAGGGCCTGCAGGAGCTCGCCGTCTTGCAATTCCTCATGCTCATCCTCGCCTTGGCCGCGCTCCTTCTCGGCGCCGTGATGGGCGAGCGGCGCCTCGCGGAGACCCGTCTCGCGGAAGAGAAAGAGCGCATCCGCCTGATCCTCGATTCCACGGCTGAGGGCATCTACGGGATTAATTGCAGCGGGATATGCACGTTCATTAATGCCGGCGCCCTGCGCATCCTCGGCTTTTCCTCGCCCGACGAGTTGCTCGGCAAGGAGTTTCACACCCTTTGTCACCATTCCAACCCCGACGGCTCCCCCCTCGGCGGCGAGCGCTGCCAGATCCTGCAAACTTTCCGCGAGGGCCGGAGTATTCACGTCGATGATGAATTTTTCTGGCGAAAAGATGGTTCCAGCGTTCCCGTCGAGTACCGCTCCCATCCTCTGCTTCGCTCGGGCCAGATTGTCGGCTGTGTCGTCACCTTCCTCGATGTCACCGAACGCCGCACTTTCGAACTTGCCATTCGCGAGAGCGAGCAGAAATTCCGCGCCGTTTTCGAGGGTGCGGAAATCGGCATCGCCATTACCGGTCTGAAAGACGGCATTTTGACCGTGAACCCCTCCTACGAGCGCATGCTCGGCTGCGCGCCTGGGCAACTCAAGGCTCTGGGAAAGTTTGACCAGCTGACGCACCCGGACGACCGAAGTGTCGATATTGACCGTTATCAAAAACTCGTTCGCGGCGACGCCGACCATCTCCACTTCGATAAGCGATATCTCCTCCCCGATTCCCGCCTCGTCTGGGCGAGTTTGGAACTCTCGGTCTTGCGCGATGCCGCAGGTAATCCCCAGTTCATTCTTGGCCTCGCGTCTGACGTCACCGAGCGCAAGCGCGCCGAGGAAGAGCTGCGCGCCCGCGAACTCCAGCTCCGCGCCTTCATCGCTGACGCCCCGGTCTGCGTCGCCATGTTCGACCGTGAAATCCGCTATCTCGCCGCCAGCCGCCGCTGGATCAACGATTACGGTTTTGGCCGCACCGATCTGATTGGCGTGCGCCTTTACGACCTCATTCCGGAACTACCCGAAAAATGGCGCGAATCTCATCGCCGCGGCCTGGCCGGAGAAAAGCAGCATTTAGGCGAGGACGCCTGGCTTCGCCCCGATGGGACCACGCTCTGGGTCAGTTCGGCTGTCTATCCCTGGCGCGATCCGCAAGGCAATATCGGCGGTATTATCGTCGCCGCCGAAGACATTTCCCAGCGCAAGCGTGCCGAAGCCGAGTTGCAAAACGCCAAGCGCGACGCCGAAGCCGCCAGCCACGCCAAAAGCCTCTTCCTCGCCACCATGAGCCACGAGATTCGCACTCCGCTCAACGGCATCCTCGGCATGACCGAACTTGTCCTCGACACCCAACTCACTGCCGAACAGCGCGAACATCTTAACCTCGCCCGCTTCTCCGCCGAATCCCTCCTCGCCATCATCAACGACATTCTCGATTTCTCGAAAATCGAGGCCGGCAAGCTCGAGATCGAACGCATTCCTTTCCGCCTCCGCCAAAGTCTCGACGAGACCCTCAAGACCTGCGCCATCCGCGCGCGACAGAAGGGGCTCGCATTCGAGTTCCTGATTCCTGATGACCTACCGGATGCCTTCTGCGGCGACCCTGGCCGTCTGCGCCAGATTCTTCTCAATCTCATCGGCAATTCCATCAAATTCACTGAAAAGGGCCACATCCGCGTACAAATCAGCGCCTCCCATCCCGTGCCCGGCCGCTCGCTGCTGCACTTCTCCGTCGAGGACACGGGTATCGGCATTTCACCGGAAGCGCAAGGCAAGATTTTCGCCGCCTTCTCCCAAGCCGATGGTTCCATGGCCCGCAAATTTGGGGGCACCGGACTCGGCCTGGCCATCTGCCTCCGCCTTGTCGACATGATGGGCGGCCGCCTTTGGGTGGAGAGCCAGTTGCATCGCGGCAGCACCTTTCATTTCACGCTGGATCTCCCGCTCCAACTTCCATCGCAGATTCACGGTGAGGTGCCGCTGCACTCGCCCGCCGCCCCAATCCCCACCCGATTTGTGGGCATTTCTCCGCCGCGCACTCCCCGCGTGCTACTAGTCGAAGACAACGCGGTCAATCGCACCCTGGCCAAACGCCTTCTCGAAAAACGGGGCTTCGAGGTCGCGCTCGCCGAGGACGGCAAGCAGGCCATCCTCGCCTGCCAGTCTTCTGAATTCGATTTGATTTTGATGGATATCCAGATGCCCGAAATGGACGGTTTTGAAGCCACTGCGGAAATTCGCAAACTCGAGCAGCCCTCGGGAAAGCACACGTCCATCATCGCGCTCACCGCCCACGCCTTAAGGGAAGACCGCGACCGGTGCCTCTCCGCCGGCATGGATGCTTACATCACCAAACCCATCCGCCCCGACGAGCTGTTCCGCACCATTCAGAATCTTCTCGCCACGGCCCTCTAAATCCCATCTTCAACTCTTGGCAAAAGGGCTGTGGCTTTCGCCCCGGCGTTGACGAGGTGAATCCGGGCATATGGCCCGGCCTGCGGTGAACTTTTTGGAACTTTGCGTTACGACCCGCCCGCCGCATCCGACGCCTTCGCCGGACGAGCCGACACGATAAATCCGCACCCCAGCAAATAGCGGAACAAATGATTCACCGGCTCCATGGGCTCCAGATCTTCCGCGTATACCAGCCCGTCCGTTACTTTGTACTTCCACTGGCTAGCCTTCATCTCGCCTAGCCTCCCTTCCAGCGCCTTCGCTTCCATCGGATACACTCCGAGTCGCACGTTCTGCGAAAATAGTCGCGCCACGCCTTCCAGCAGCGCGCCTTCCAGATTCGCGTAGCGATCCTGGAGCGCGTAAATCATCACCGACAGCCCCACGGCAAAATAAACCTGAGATTTGGTATACCGGCTCACGTACTCGCTCATCGTGTAGAGCTCACTCGCCCGGAAGAACAACGTCCCGAACCCCAGCTTCTGCAAGTCGTCCACGTGCCGCAGGACCTGCTCCGTCGTCGGTGGCGCCGAACCCTTCAACACTGGCTGGCTCGACAAGCAGAACATCCCCAGGCTTCCCTTGCTCTGCTCGAGCTCCGATTTCGGCACTTGCGCCAGCGTCGTCTCGATCAATTGCCCGTGCAGCTCGCTCACCCGCTCGAACATTCCCGGCGCCAGCACCAGCGCCTTCTTGTACAGCAGGTCGGTCGGCGCGGGCAGGGATCCGTCCGCTCCGAACGCCACCGCTTCCGCGTACCCGTTGTTCACCAGGGTCGCGTGCAGCTTGCGCCGGTTCCACCCGTCAAATGCCGGTCCCTCCAACTGCACGGAGTCGATCTCCATGCGCTCCAGGCTCAAGTCCTCGAAAACCCCTTCCAGAAATTCTTCGATGGATCCCAGATGATGGAACACCCCGTAGATCAGATTCACTCCCAGTATCCCCACGGCCATTTGCTGCTGCAGATTTGTCGGATCCTCCAGGTTGACGTGCAGTACCACGTCGCTCGCCGGGCCCCCCGCCGTTTGCTGGAACCGGATTCCCACCCAGCCGTGGCACTCGTTGGTCCCCTGAAAATTTAGCGCGGAAATCGTATCCACGAACGCAAAAAAGCTAGTGTTCGCTCCGCGGCTCTCCTTCAGCTCGCTCAGCAGTTGCTTCCACTCGTGTTCCATCATCGCTTGCAAGCGTTGCTGGGACACGTACCGCGTCCCCTTGCCGTATAAATCGTCGCTCACTTCCTTGTCGTACGCGGAGATGGTCTTCGCCACCGTTCCCGACGCTGCCCCCACGGTCAGGAACCAGCGCGCCACTTCCTGCCCGGCCCCGATTTCCGCGAATGATCCGAAGACCGAATCATCCAGATTGATCGAAAGCGCCTTCTGATGAGTTCCGATTTTTTCTTCACTGGCCATCTGTTCACCCGCTTACGCAAAACTCTACCCCGTTATCCAAATTGAGTGTTATTCCCGCGCCTCGGATACATGGTTTCTACCGGCAGGATTAAAGTGTGTTGCGAGAACTCGCACGGTCAGCACTTGAAACGCCTTCGGGCGGAGGCCACAATCGCGGTCCGCGGTCCGCTCTTCTCTGAAACTTAAAACTTAAGGCTTAAAACTTAAAACTTAAAACTTAAAACTCCTCTTCCTCAACGCCCCAAAAACTTCTCCAGCTTGGTAATCTCTCCGTCCGCCAGGTCGAAATACTTCTGCGCGCTCGTCACGTCCTTCGCCTTCAGCGCCGAATCCGCCTTTGCCAGGTACATCTGCATTCGCTGTTCCGCCGAGGAGATGTCTCCGCGCAAGCCGAACCCTTGCGCCTCCTGTTCGTGTCGCAGCGTGTCCACGCTCTGCGCGGCCGCTGATGCCCGGGCGTTCAATTGATCCAACTCGTCATCCATTTTCGCCAATTCCTCTGGAGAGGGTCCCGCCGGAACCTGCGGCGGAGCTGGCGCGGTCACTCCTTCGCGCATTGGTTTCGGATTGCCTTTCGGCGGCATCACTTTCGGCGCAGCCACATTCACGTCCGCCCCCGGCGCGGACACTTCCGCTTTCCCATCCGGACCCGCGTTCACGCTTACGCCCGATGCCTTTACCGATACGTTGCCCGACTCATCTACCTTCACCGAGCCGCCCGGTGTCGTTACCGAAACCGGCGCCTCCGTCCCCGATGTGCCCTTCGCGCCCGCATCCTTCGCCGCCGGAAATGTAGCGTGCTCCGGGTCCGCATGCGTCTTCAGTTTTCGCGGGATGTAAATCCCACCAGCAATCAGAACTCCGGCGCCCACCAACGATCCAATCGCCAGCCACAATCCGCGGCTGGAGCCTCGCGCCGGTGGCGGCACAAGCGCGGCTGGCGGCGCGACTACCGCCCCGGTCGCAATCGCCGCTGCCGGAGCCGGTGTATTCATCATCACCGTCGGCGCCACCGATGGCTTCGCCGGTGTGGGCGGCGCGCCCGGCGTCGCTGGCACCGGCACGCGGACGGCCGCCTGCGTGGTCGCCGGCGGCGTCGGCATCCGTCCCGCTGCCCGCGCTCCAGGGGCCAACGTACCCATCAGCGTCTCGTCGCTCGAGGCACCCGGCTGCGTCTTGGGCGTCGGCGTGAACGTCGTCCCCGGGCTTGGCAGCTTCGACACCGGCACGCTCTTCAGCGCATTCCGGAAAGCGTCCGCGGTCTGGAAACGGTCCGCGGGATCCTTCGCCATCGCCATCAGAATGATCTGGTTGAGCTCCGGCGGCACGTCCGCCCGCAAATTAATGGGCGGCTGCGGCTCCTCGTTCAGGTGCGCCGTCATCAGCGAATATTGCGAATCCCCCTGGAATGGCAATTTCCCCGTCAGCAGTTCGTACAGCGAAACTCCAAACGAATAAACGTCGGAGCGCGCATCCGCCGATTCGCCCCGCACCTGCTCCGGCGGCATGTAGTTCAGCGAACCCAGGGTTGTCCCGGTGGACGTCAACGATCCATCCGTTCCCGACCGCGCGATTCCGAAATCCATCAGCTTCACCATGCCCTGCGGCGTCAGCATCATGTTCGCTGGCTTGATGTCCCGATGGATGATGTTGTGGCTGTGCGCGTAGCTCAGCGCCGAAAGGATTTGGTCCGCGTAATTCACCGCTTCGGCAGTCGAAATCGGCGCGCGCGCGATCCGGTTCGCCAGCGTCTCGCCTTCCACGAACTCCATCACCATCACCAACTGGTTTTCATAGGTCAGCGCCGTGCGCAGCGAAGCGATATTCGGATGGTTCAGCGATGCCAGCAGGCGAATCTCCCGCAGGAACCGGTCCGCAAGGCTCTGGTGCGAAGTCAGGTCCGGCAACAGCACCTTCATCGCTTCCGTGCGGTCCGAAATCACGTTGCGCACCTTGTACACCTTGCCCATCCCGCCCAATCCCAGGATGGACAGCACCTCGTAGTCGCCTACATGTTGACCAACGGTGAACTCGGCAGTCATCGACGCCTCCAGGCAGGACCCTCAAATTCCCTTGAGAATACACCAATCATCCGCCCGAAAATAGAACGAGTCCGGGGAACCTCCTCCCCGGACTCGCCGGTACTCTTCGCATCGGATATGCGTTCGTCAATTTGGACTTCGGGCTTTCTATTTTCGGTTTTTCGTGCTCGCCTACGGACTATTCTTCACCACGTCTCCCACCTTCGGTGCCGTGGCTCCGCTGAAGGTCGCCGTCGACGAATCATCGTCCACTTCCGTCACCGTCGCGTCGCCCAGCTTGTCGGTAATTTCTTTCAGCACTTTGCCGGTCTTCGGGTCTTTCACCACGCGCACCTGCCGGCTGATCTCCAACTTATCGCCCATATGCACGCCCGCCTTCTTGCCGACGTCCAGAATCAGCGTGTTTCCGGAAACGTCCGCCACCAGGCCGCTCACGGCAATCTTCACTGCCACCACTTTGCCGGAATCGGAGTCCAGTTGTTCCGCCGTGCTGTCCACCGCCTGCCGCACGGCTTCACCCAGGATCGTGCTAGCAAAGTTGCTGCTGCCCATGTCCAGGCCGCCTCCTCCCCCGCCTGTCCAGCCGCCTCCTCCCCCGATCAGTTTTGTGTCGCTCCGCGTGGATTCGCCTTTGCCCGTCACCGCGGCCATGATTTCCGCTGTCGACGTATTGATGATGCGCGCGCTGATCGCTACCACCGCTTTCGATTTGCTGGTGCCCACGCCGCCCAGCCCGAACCGCCCCAGTCCGTAGCCACCGCCGCCCACGTTCGTGTGCTGGTCGTCCCTGCCGAACTGCGTAATCGATCCGATGATGATGGCGTCAACGCCAAGCACCGCCCCGATCTTTGCCGCCGTCGAGGAATCCGCCCGGTCGCTGTTCGAAAAGTTTTGCTCCTTCAGGATTTTATCCAGTGCGTTTCTCTCGATCACCGAATACTGGCCGCCGTTCACCAGTTTTTCCACCAGCATGTCGGAAATCCCCTTGCCGACGTCCTGGTCCGATCCGAAAATCTGTTGCACCGTGGTTCGCACCGTTCCGTAATCGAAATCCATTACCGCAACTCTTTTCTTTGGACCCGTGGGCGCCGTTGCGGCGGTCTGTGCCACCGCGGGCACAGCGAACACCACCGCCGTCAACATTCCGAGGGCCATTCGACAACTGCGTGGAAGCAACATGGGCTGGCTCCTTGCAGCGAGGTACGCCATACACGGTTGGCCGTGTCATGCCCCGCCAATTTCTGCCCGTATGTTAATGAAGGAACTTCGTCCCCGCAACGGAGAAATATTTATTCGTTCGCCCGAGGTAACACCAGGAAAAGTTAACTCCAAAAAAATACGCGGGGCGCATCGCTTCGCCCCGCGTTCAAAACCATGTTGGATTTGGGACCTACGCTGCGCGCTTCCGTCGGATCACTCCCAGCCCCGCCAGCCCGATCGCCAGCAGCGACAGCGACGCCGGCTCCGGCGTTGGGGTCGTGGAAGAAATTACTTCGGCCGATACGAATTCCGGGCCGCTGCTTGCCTCGACGAACCCCCACTCTGAAGGAAGACCGGCTCCACTAAACGTGTAACAAACCGTATCGCCAGGAGTACCGGCCGGACATATTTCTTCGGTGATGAAATTCGACGGATCTGTAAAGGCAGGATCGTTTTGGCCGAGGCTATTGCTGTTATCTGGGTTAAGATTATAGTCACCCAAATCGGTGCAATTCGTTGTCAAAAGTGTGTCGGATGTATCGTAAATGCCGGGTTGGTTTACCAGGGCCCCATCGTTTCGATGCGCGCATGGGAGGACCGAAAATGTGGAATTCGCGTCGTCCACGGGGACCCCTCCTGAGAAGGTGAATCCGATTTCCGTGCCAGGTTCAATGTCCGTTAAGAAAATGACTTGGTAGGTCACCGGAGCGCTGGCATCGACAGCAAAGGTCAGAGAGCTGCCATTGCCATTCACGCACGGACCTACACTCAAGTCCACGCAAGTTCCGCCATCCCCGGACGGCCTAACATATCCGCGCACATAGGATGTTCCCTGGCTGACTTGCGCCCCCGCCAGGCAGAGGCTCACCACGCTTAGGATTGGGATCCATGCACGTTTCAATCGCATTTTGCACCTCACGGCTTCCAGGCGGAACTGCGCACAAAGGGGGACTTAGGGCCAGAAGTCTTTCAAAATACCAACAGCTCGTCAAGTTGTTTTTCAGTGAACCACTGAAAAATGGGGCTCCTCAGCTCTATAGAATCCACCCCGATCCACTGGGAAAAATGTTGCACACTTTTGCCCAAATCATCGGGTTGCTGTTGCAACTACCCAGGCTCGCCTCCCACCGCCCCAATCCTTGTAACCCCCGCTTTTTCCAGTCCCCTTGTGGCATAATCCCCCCACGAACCGGCGCCCCGCCAATGGACGATCCTCCGTTCAAGCCTCCCCAAGACGATCCCAGCGAGCAGACCCTCGACTCTCGCACCTCCGATGCAGGCCCCGAAACCAAGCCCACCGGTGTCCGCCCGGCTCACTCCGCCGCTTCACCGTCCGCTTTTGCTCCCGGGGACCGCATCGCCAAGCGCTTCCGCATCGAACGTTTCATCGCCCATGGCGGTATGGGGGAAGTTTATGAAGCCCTCGACATCGAACTGAAACACAAGGTCGCTCTGAAATCCGTTCGCTCCGTCCTGCTCGCCGACGTGCAGGCTCTCGAGCGATTCCGCCAGGAAATCGTCGTCGCCAAGCGTGTCACGCATCTCAACGTCTGCCGTACTTACGATCTTTTCCGTCACGAAGCCACCAAGCCTGGCGAATCCGACGTGCTTGTCGTCAGCATGGAATTTCTCCGCGGCCAGACGCTTGATCATTTCCTCACGCAAAAAGGCAAGCTTTCACCTGCCGAAGCCTCTCCGCTCGTCCGCCAGATGCTCGCCGGACTTTCTGCCGCCCACCAGGCCGGCGTCGTTCATCGCGACTTCAAGCCCAGCAATGTCTTGCTCGTCCCCAACCCTTCTGCTGCGCCACCTCTTCGCGCGGTCATCACCGATTTCGGCCTCGCGCATTCTCTTGATCCGGCGGAGTTTTCGGTCACCGGTTCCGGCGAAATGCTTGGCACTCCGGCGTTCATGGCTCCCGAGCAGGTCACCGGCAACGCCATCACTCCCGCCACCGACATTTATGCGCTCGGTATTGTTCTCTTCCTGATGGTTACCGGCAAGCTCCCGTTCTCCGCCGAGAATTGGCGCGCGCTGGCCTACAAGCGACTCCAGGAGGTTCCTCCTCCGCCCAAATCCCTGGTCCCCGATCTCGATGAAGGCTGGTCTCGCACCATCGTCAAATGTCTCGAACGCGATCCCGCCGCGCGCTTTCAAACCGTCGAAGAAGTCGAAGAAGCCCTCGACAGCGAGGTAAAAGCGCGACGTCTTGCCGAAGCCGCTTCTCGCCGGCGCCGCCGCATGCTTTTTTCTACCATCGGCCTCCTGCTTGTCGCCGCGATTGGCATCGTCATCGGAATTGCCTTCCCCAATCTCTTCTCTCCGCATCGCTTGCCGACCGTCGCCGTCCTCGGCTTCAAGAACATGTCCGGCGATCCGAACATCGATTCCTGGGGCAATGAATTCCGCACCAATCTCGGCACTACCCTGGACGTCACGCAAATCCGCTACCTTGGCCCCGACGCCGTCGAACCCGCCTGGAACTATCCCGATGCCCGCAAGATGCCGGAAGAGCCGGCGAAGACCGACCTTGCGAAACTCTACGATTTAGGCTGTCGCTACGCCGTTTTCGGCACTTTCACCGTCGAAGGCTCATCGCCCCACCGGAGAATCTTGTGGAACATTCGCCTGGTGGACACAAAAACGGATCGCAGCCTCGGCAGCATCACGAAACGTCTCGGCGAAGAAAATCGCGTGGACGTTGTCACCGTCGCGGGGGCGGATCTTCGCAAAAAGCTTGGAGTCTCGCTTTCCCCCGCGGACGAGCGCAGTGCCGAGCACGCATTGCCCGCAAACGAAGAAGCCTCGCGCGATTACGCGGAAGGCCTCACGCATCTGCAAAACTTCCAATACGAACAGGCTAAAGACGCCTTCCAGGCTGCCGTCCAGGCCGACCCGCAAAACGCCGAGATCCGCAGCGCTCTTGCCGAAGCCTGGTGGAAGCTCGGCTATGAATCCAACGCCCGTGCGGAAGCCAAGCGCGCGATGGATCTCGCTAACCTTCTCTCCGGCGAAAAGAATTCCCTCATCAGCGCGCGTTATTTCGGCTACGCGGGCCAGTGGGACCAGGCGGCGAGCCTCTATAACTCCCTCTGGACCAAGAGTCCGGAAAAATATCCGTACGCCTTGTTACTCGCCGAGAGCCAGCTTTCGGGAAAACATTACCCGGATGCTCTGCGTACCCTCCAGAAGCTGCAAGGCATGAATCCTCCCGGCCAAATTCTGAAAGCCGAAATCCTGTTGGCCATTGCGGAAGTGCAGGATCGCCTCGGCAACCCCTCCGCGCGTTTGCAGGCCGCCGCTTCCGCCGTGGAGATCGCCAAGTCGCTCGGCGCGGGCTTGTTGCAAGCGCGTGCCGAAATTGCGCAATGCCAGGCTCTCCTCGATCTCGGAAAAGTCTCGGAAGCCGCTCAGGTCTGCGCCGACGCGGTTGAACTCAATCGTAAAGTGGGAGACGACCTCGGCACCGCTCGCGCCCAGAACGAAGTTGCTAATGGTTACTACAATCACGGTGAGTACGACAAAGCCGAGCCCCTCTATTCCGAAGCCTTGGCCCTTGCTTCGCGCATTGGCGACATGCGCGATCAGGCCGGGGCCCTGCTGAATCTCGGCAACATCCTGAATTCCAGGGGAGATTTCGGCAACGCCAAAAAACTCTACGAACAAAGTATTCGGATCTCTCAGGAACGCACTGGCATTAACAACGATTTGCTTCAGGCAAAGCAAGGCCTTGCTGTCTCGGTCGGCGCACTCGGACAAGTTCCCGAGGAGATCCGGCTTCTTCGCGAAGTTGTTGAAGAGGCTCGCAGCGTGGGCGACAAATCCAATCTCTCCGGAGCGGCCCTCAATCTTTGCCAAACCTTGGTCGCCACCGGCGACGTCTCAGCCGCGAAACCAAATTGCGAAGAGTCTCTGCACCTCCTGACCGAGGCCGGCGATAAGACCGGCCAGGCCCGGGCGCATCAGGCCCTGGGCGACGTCCTCCTTGCCTCCGACGTTCTCCCCGGCGCGGAACGCGAGTATCAATTCGCACTTCAGGGGCAGCTCGATCTCGGCGCGAAATCCGACGTGGCTTACACACAAGCCTCGCTGGCCGATCTTTCGGTTCAGAAACGCGACTTCGCCGCCGCGGAAACCTACGCGCAGTCGGCTTTGCAAACCTTCCTTCCACAGAAAGACCCCAACGGCGAACTTCTCATTCGCTGTATTCTGGCGCAGGCATACCTCGGCCAGCATCAGCCCCAAAATTCCGTCGAACAAATTCGCCAGGCGGCGGCGCGCATGCCCGAAGTTCAGGACCCAAGTTTGCGCGCGATTTTCCAGATCCAGCAGGCCGTCGTGGAAAACGCGTCTAGACCTTCGCCGGCCGCGATCGCCCAATTACGAACTGTCGAAAGGTCCATGAGAAAGGCGAATCTCTTACAAATCGCCCTCGAAGCTGAACTCGCGCGAGGGGAGGCGCTCTCCGGCGCGGCTCGCGAGGCTGAACTCTACGCCGTCGCCAAGGAAGCGCAGCAGCACGGCTACCTCCTCATCGCTCGCAAAGCCTCGACGGCCGCGGCCGGTTCTTGAGCTACCGCCCGTCTTTCAACTTCACCACGCGAAACGCCGCCCACGTTCCCTCATGCTTCGTCGGCACCTCGCGCGCCTCCACTTCCACGTCGCGCCACACGTGCTTCAAAAATTCCGAGCTTACAATAATTTCGTTCGCGCCAGCCGCCGAGCAGAATCGCGACGCGCGGTTCACCGCGTCCCCAATCACCGTGTACTCCAGTCGGTCCTGCGTCCCAACGAATCCGTGCAGCACTTCTCCCGCATGCACCCCGATGCCGATCTCGCATACCGGCAAGCCGCGCGCTTTGCGTTCCGCGTTCAATTTTTGCGCGCCTTCCTGCATCGCCAGCGCCGCGTGCAGCGCGTGCCGGTGTTGCTCCGGATCGGCGTCCGGACTGCCGAACACCGCCAGGATCGCGTCGCCGATAAACTTGTCCACTGTCCCTTCGCACCGGAAAATCGCCTCCACCAGTGCCGCGAAATAATGGTTCAGCATCTCCACCACTTCGTCGGGTTCCATTCCCGCGCTCATTTTGGTGAACCCGCGAATATCCGAAAACAGAATGCTCACTTCGGACCGCTCGCCGCCCAGCTTCAGCCGCCCGCGCCCTGCGCGCTCCAGCAGTTGTTGCCGTACCTTTGGCGAGAAATGCGTCAGCAGGCGTTGCAGCAGCAGGTTTTGCGTTTGCAATTCGTGCGTCTGCCGCTGCGAATGGATCGCCAGCGCCACGTGATGCGCGATCGCAATGAACAGTCGCAGGTCCTCGGGACCAAACACGCACCCCGGCTTCCGCGTGTCCACGCACAGCACGCCCACCCGCTCGTTCTGCCACGTCAGCGGCGCGTACATCGCGCAGCTCGTCTGCATCCCGATCAGGCTGCGCGCTCCGATATCGCCCGAAACCGCCGCCGCGGGATTCCAGATCACCGCCGCGTTTTGCTCCAGCACATGCTCCGCCAGCTCCATGCTCGCCGAGGGTTGCCCGGTCGGCACATGCGCCTGCAGCAAAAGCTGGTTCGATCCCCGGTCGCGCAGCAGCATCACGCCATGGTCCGCCTCGGGGAAAAATTTCAGCAGGGAACTCACCGCGCAATCCAGCATCGCCTGATAGTTCGGCGCGGACCCCATCTGCAGCGGCAGATCGTAGAACAGCGTCTCCCGTGGCGATGTCTTCAGGTCTTTCAGCGCCGCATTCGCCGGCATCCGCGACGCGTCCAGCAGCAGCGTCACCCCCGAAACCGGCGGAGGCGCGGTCACCCCCATCATCTTGTGCAGCTCTCCGCTGAAGTGCTTCGGTATCGCCGCGTCATTGTCCACCACCGCCGGAAGCAGCGCCATCCACAAATCCTTCAAGCTCGCCAGCGCGTGCCCGCTTTGCACCGCCTTCTCTTCCGCCCCTTCAAACACCGTTCGCGCCGCGGCCGAGCGCTTCGCCACATGATTCGTCGGCAGCACCAACGAATTCTGCGGCTGGCTCGCGCGTACCTCCCGCCGCAAGCGCACCACATCCAGTCCGGCGATTTCCGCCGCACTATGCAATTCACCCCAGTCGTCCTTCACGCTTCCGATTCGGCTCATCGGCACCGCGTAGCGCTCCCACGCTTCTTCGCGGATTACGCGTTCTACCCCGCAGATTCCCAGCAGAACGTGAATCGGCGCGATCTGCGGCTGCCCGGCGAGCACGGCTTCCTCCGCCGCAAGCCGCCACGCCAGCTTGACCGCCTCCGAATAGGGTCTCAACTGCTCGGCCATGAATTTTTCTCCTGCCTTCTTGGCAGTGCTCGCCATCCGCGAAACAGGACAAGCGCGTTCGCGTCTCCGGTGCGCCGCCCTTTGCGGCCTGTCACCTGCGTTCTTTGCACACGTGTTGCCGGTGCACTTTTCAGCGGGTCACGGCCTTCTCCGAGTTTCCGAGTTCCAATCAGTGCGCGATGGACTGCCTGCGCGCGCTTCGTTCCTGCTTGAGCGAGTCGCGCAACCACCCTCAGTATAGGTTGCGTTTCCATACGTCCTGGGATTTCTCCGCCCGCCTGTGCACAATTTGCTCATGCAACATCCACAACCTCCGGCACTTACCGAAGTCTTCCGGGCCCCCGCCCATGTGTTTCGTTGACAATTCCCCCCGCACCCCCTAAACTTGGGTTTTGTCTTTACAGGGAAAGGTGTGACTGTTTCGATGAGGACGTATGTAGCCAAGGGAGAAGAAGCTGAGGCCCTCAAATTGGGCGCTCAGTGGTATGTCGTGGACGCGAAAGATCAGGTACTCGGCCGTCTCGCCACCAAAGTGGCTCGCCTGCTGATCGGCAAGGATAAGCCCAGCTTTACGCCGTATCTCGATTCCGGTGATCACGTCGTGGTCATCAACGCCAATCTGATCAAGATGACCGGCAACAAGGTCGAGCAGAAGATGTATTACTCGCACAGCGGGTATCCCGGTGGCCTCAAGGAAGTTCCGGCCAAGCGGGTTCGCGAATCGCGCCCCGAATGGGTCGTTCGCGAAGCCATCGTCGGCATGTTGCCCAAGAATAAGCTTCGCGCGCGCCGCGCCAAGAAATTGCGCGTCTATCGCGATGCCGCTGGTCTTGCGCGGCACGCCGGCCAGAAGCCGCAAGCCGTCGCCGTCTAGAGTTTGGTTTCCGCGGCCTGTCCCGGTTTGTAGGGGCGGGACTTGCCCGGCCCGGCAGACCATTGCCCGCCCGGCGCGCACACGATCTTCTGCACGTTGCAGTTCCTTCTAAGTGGTGCCTTAGCAGGGATTCAACCGGGCATGGATTTCGACGAGAGTGGCAGGACCCGTCTCGTCAAAATGATTTCGAGGAGGAGCTTTGAGTACTATTGAAACACCCGCAGTGGGCAGCAAGGTCTGGTTCCATGGAACGGGACGCCGCAAGGAATCCATCGCACGCGTCTTCGTCCGGCCCGGCACCGGCAAATTCACCGTCAACGGCCGCACGGTCGAATCGTATTTCCCGAATCACGCGTGGCTGCACGACGCCATCGAGCCGCTCAAGTTCACTAGCCTGACCGACCAGATTGACGTGGTCGCCACCGCCAACGGCGGCGGCGTTGGCGGACAGTCCGGTGCGGTGCGCATGGGCTTGTCCCGCGCGATCATCCGCTTTAACCCCGAACTTCGCCCGGCTCTGCGCAAGAACGGATTTCTGACGCGCGACTCCCGTATGAAGGAACGCAAGAAGTACGGGCAGAAGGGCGCGCGCAAGCGCTTCCAGTTCACCAAGCGTTAAGTATCCGGTGGACTTTGTAGCGGCCGCCTTCTGAGGCGGGCGCTTTATGACCTCTGGCGGTGCGGCGCAAGCCACTCCGCCAAGATCACGGCCGGCAAGACGCCGGCAAGAGGCTGCTGCGGCTGCTCTCCCGTGGCACAGCCATTCTTGGCTGTGCTCTTTCGGTGAGAACAAACGATAAGCAGCTGTCTACTTAGGAGGAAATGTGGCTGTTGAAATCACCATGAAGGAGCTGCTGGAGGCCGGCGTTCACTTCGGTCACCAGACGCGCCGTTGGAATCCCAAGATGAAGGAATACATCTTCGGGGAGCGCAATGGCATTCACATCATCGACCTGCAGAAGACTCTCAAAATGTTCCGCGAAGCTTCCCGCTTCGTCGGCGACATTTCCGCGCAGGGTCGCACCGTTCTTTTCGTCGGTACCAAGCGGCAAGCCCAGGAAGCCATCGCCGAAGAGGCCAAGCGCTGCAGCGCGTTCTTCGTCAATCACCGCTGGCTGGGTGGCACCCTTACCAATTGGGCCACGCTCCAGAAATCCATCAAGCGCCTCAAGCTCCTCAAGGCCATGACCGAAGACGGCCGCATGGCGCAGCTCTCCAAGAAAGAGCGCGCTCGCCTCGATCGCGAGATGAAGCACCTGCACCAGAACCTCGAAGGCATCGAGAACATGAGCCAGCTCCCCGACATCATGTTTGTAATTGACTCGAATGCAGAGGAGATCGCCGTCAAGGAAGCCCGCCGCATGGGCATCCCCGTCGTCTCCGTCGTGGACACCAACTGTGATCCCGACATGGTGGACTGGATCATCCCCGGCAACGATGACGCGCTTCGCGCCATCCGCCTGTTCACCACCAAAATCGCCGACTCCGTCGCCGAAGGCCGCGCGCTCTACGAGCAGTCCCAGGTCGCCGACCAGAAGGCAGCCGCCGATCAGGCCGCCATCGAAGCCGGACCGGAATACGTGGACACCAGCGCCTACGAGCAGTACGAAAAGCAGGAAGGCGATTTCGTCGAAGGTACCGAAGGTACGGAAGCCTTTATCGAGGCGGCGCAAACCACCGTTCCTCCCGACGAGGAAGTCCGCTAGGTTTTTGTACCGGCCGCGCTTGCCCGGTTCGCCTCGATTGTAGGTGAGCGGCCGCAGTGGTTGGGCGATGGACCGGTGCTTTTCCCCGGTTTTCGTCGTCTTGCCCGATTTTCCGCCGGTTCCCCGGAGCCAAGGGCGTACTCGTGATTCGTAGGCCCGGTGCTGAGAATTTTCCCAGACCGGGCCCTTTTTGTACGAAACGCCCGGGCCCAATTGGGCGCAACGAATTTTGAATTTACCTTCTTCTCTCCGGGGCGAAGTCCAAGGGTCCCCGGCGGGCCGCCGAACGAAAGGTCCTTGTAGTGGCCGGTCTTTAAACCGGCGCTTTTTCCAGGGTTTTGTTGCGGCCGCTGCTTGCTCTGAGTTTGGAAGGGTGCCCGGCCGAAGGGTTTGAAACGGGCGCTCTTGCAGAAAGGAAGTTCCAAGTTACCGTTTTAGGGTTTTAGCTCTGACTTTAAACTTTCAACTTCGAACTAAAAAAGGATGAGTACCTCAAAACCAGTCATGGAAATCCCAGCCAAGCTCGTCAAGGAACTCCGCGAACTCACCAACGCCGGCTTCAGCGATTGCCGCGCCGCGCTCGTCGAGGCCAATGGCGACATCCAGAAGGCCGTTGATGTCCTCCGCAAGAAAGGCCAGGCCGCCGCGGCCAAGAAGGCCACGCGCGAGGCCACCGAAGGCCTCATCGGCCACTATATCCACGCGGGGGGAAAAATCGGCGTGATCGTTGAAATCAATTGCGAAAGCGATTTCGTCGCTCGCACCGATGCCTTCCAGCAGCTTTGCCACGACGTCGCCATGCACATCGCCGCCGTGGATCCCCGCTACATCCGCCGCGAGGACGTCACCCCCGAAATGCTCGAAAACGAGCGCGAAATCTACACCGCCCAGGCCCGGGCCACGGGCAAGCCCGAGCAGGTCATCCAGAAGATCGTTCAGGGCAAAATGGAGAAGTTCTACGAGGATACCTGCCTCTACGAACAGCACTTCATCAAGGACGAAACCGTCACCATCGGCGAGAAGATCACCCAGGCCATTGCCAAGCTAGGCGAGAATATCGCCATCCGCCGCTTCGCCCGCTTCAAGGTCGGCGAAGTCCCCAATCAGCTCGCCGGTGGCCCCGCGCCGCTCCCGCCGCAGTCCTGAGATCGCTCGCGGTTGGCCAAACAAAATGCACCGCGCCCTCCTCGTAGGGCGCGGTTCTTTTTTGGCGCCGGGCGGTGGCCCCGCCAGGCTGCGCCTTTCCTCGGCACGGCTATGTTTCGCGAGTGCCGCCGGAAGGCAAATTCCACATCCTTCCCGAAACCTCGGGAACGCCGGCGGGAGATCTGTCTAAGCAGTGCCGTGCCCCTTCAGATCGGATCTCCGGGACGCAAGAGCCTCAAACTCTCAATCTTCGTGGGGCGGGCAATCTTGGCCTTTTTTACCGTACCTTGCGGTTTCTGGTTCAGCTTCTTTCCCTCTTGCTTCAACGATTTCTTTTGAATTGCCATGTCATTTCTCCTTCGCTTGAAAAGGATGCCTCACAGCAAACTCTTGGAGAGCATGTATTACTCCAAACCGTGTTGAGCCACAAGGCCCCTGACGCCAATGCATGAAAAGGAGTTATCGCTAGGGAAGGCCGTTTCCCGGATCCGAGGTTCCTGCAAATCCGCAAGCGGTAAAAATTCAACCTGGCATCGGTTAAAATTTAACCTGGAATCTCCTTCGCCAGACCTGGGAACGCCTTCTTGTGCCTGAAGGCCCTTCCTCGCTTTTGCGGACGCCAAATGCAGTCCACGGGTCACCCTCTTTTGCTACAATTCCTCAGCTTCCATTCTCTCGATCGGAGCCCCATGGCCACGAAAGCGCTGAAAAAGTCCTCCAAAAAACGCCCGGCCTACCGTCGCATTCTCCTCAAACTCTCCGGCGAATCCTTCCAGGGCCAGCATGGCTTCGGCATCGACGGCCAGACCATCTACGCCATCGCCCAGGAACTCCGCGAGGTCCACAAGCTCGGCGTCCAGATCGCGATCATGGTCGGTGGCGGCAATATTTTCCGCGGCGCCCGCCAGCGTGGCTTTGAAATCGATCGCGCCACCGGCGATTACATGGGCATGCTTGCCACCGTCCTAAACGCCCTCGCCCTCCAGGACGCCCTCGAAAAGCTCGGCGTTCACACCCGCGTGCAAAGCGCCATCGAAATGCACCAGGTCTGCGAACCCTTCATCCGCCGCCGCGCCACCCGCCATCTCGAAAAAGGCCGCGTTGTCATCTTCGCCGCCGGCACCGGTAATCCCTATTTCTCCACGGACACCGCCGCCGCTCTCCGCGCTATGGAGATCAAAGCCGACGTCATCCTCAAGGCCACCCGCGTCGATGGCATCTACGACGCCGACCCCGAAAAAGTCAGCGGCGCCAAATTTTTCGCCGAAATCACCTATCGCGAAGTCCTCCACCAGAACCTCAAAGTCATGGACTCCACCGCCATCTCGCTCTGCATGGACAACGGCATGCCGATCGTCGTCTTCAACATGAACAACGTCGGCAACATTCACCGCGTCGTCCTCGGCGAACGCGTCGGCTCCACCGTCACCCCCGCCTGACCCCGCTCGCAGCAGGCGACTTTTCCGTGTCCCTAATGTAGTGGCCGGTTTTGTGGACCGGCCCACCCCCATTTGGAGTGTGGGAGCCTGCTCCCGTCTTTACGATCTCCTCCGTGCCTCCAAACTGTTTCGATCATCTCCCGTCCATCACCGCCCACAGGTCTCCAGGCCCTCCGCGGCTCTCTGTGGCCTCTGTGGTAAATTTCTGCTTCTTCCCGCGTCCCGTTGTAATTCCCTCCCCATTTGCCGCAATATGTTCCTTGCGCTCAGGGGCACTGCGCAAAACGCCAGCCATCGTTCCGGCTGACCCGGGATCATCGAACAGGAAGCGCTCCTCTCTGATATCTGATTTCCGATATCTCCTATCCGATATCCGCTCATTGCAACGGACTATTCTCAATCAAGGACTCTCACTCATGACCACAATCGCCACCACCAAGGACGCCTTCGCCGCCGCGAAAACTCGCATGGAAAAGGCCGTCGAGGATTTCCGCAAGGAGCTCTCCACCATCCGCACCGGCCGCGCCAACGCTGCGATTCTCGAGCACGTACGCGTGGACTATCACGGCACACCCATGCCCGTGAACCAGCTCGGCAACATCACCATTCCCGACGCCAGCACCCTGCTCATCGCTCCCTGGGACCCCAGCGCCGTCCCGCTGATTGACAAGGCCATTCGCTCTTCCGACCTCGGGCTCAATCCCAACACCGACGGCAAAGTCGTGCGCGTCCCGATTCCTTCCCCCACCGGCGAACGCCGCAAGGAACTCGTTAAGCAGATTCACAAGGCCCTCGAAAATCATCGCACCGCCGTCCGCAACATCCGCCGCGATATCAAGGAAGCCATCGACAAGCTCGAGAAAGACAAAAAGATCAGCCAGGACGAGCAGAAGCGCTCCCTCGACGAACTCGACAAGCTCTCCCACTCCGAAACCAAAAAAATTGAAGACCTCTCCGCCTCCAAGGAAAAGGAAGTCCTCGAACTCTGATTCCGGCAATCGGTGATCAGCAAACAGTCATCGGCAGGAAATGTGGCACAGCCATTCCTGGCCGTGCTCTTCGATTTCAACTGTGAACGCGGCCGCTCTGTTCGTGCGGTCTGGGGCCGCTTTACGCCGCCTTCTTACTCTCCAGCCTCATGAGCAATCAGCGATCGGTAATCAGCAAGAAACGTTGCACAGGTGCTCTTGTCTGTGAATTCCGCGTCCAAATACCTGGGTATCCAGACCTCCGCCATTGAGGCGGCAGGTTTTGCTGTGCGTGGACTCTGCCTTCGACGGGCTGGTGTTTTTTTCTGTCATCCCGACCGGAGCAGCGGCGCTTTTTGCCGTCGCGCGGCGGAGGGGCCTTGGCTACCCCTTGGCTTCAACTCCGCTCACCGGAACGGAGCACCGGTTTCATTTCTTCTCGGTCTTCTCCGCTGCAAACAACACCATCCCCTGCGCCTGATCCAGTTGCACGGCCCTCACAAACGCCCCGTAATCCGCCGCGCGTTCTCCCGGAATCTCCCGCATCATAAACTGAATGTGTCGTGTCGCGGTCACCCGGTTCAAATGACCTTCATACTTCGACGCATACGTCGCATAGTCCCGCTCCACCCTCGTACCCGGCGGCGACTGCACCTGCGTCCCCTCCGGCAATTGCAGCGTCATCTGCGTGTCCACGTCCAGTGGCGTTCCCAGATCGATGTTCGCCCCCGCCTTCGCCGGGCCGTCCGGCAGCGCGATTTGCGGCAGTAGCGCCGGAATGCGCACGGGCTTTTTCCGCCAGTCCACGAACTTTGGCTGCGTAATTTCGTATTCCACCTCAAACGGCTTTTCCGTTTCCATCGGATCCGAAGTCTTCACGCTCTCGATGTGCCCGCGAAATCCATCCGAAAGCGCCAGCAACCCCGCCACTTCGTTCCACTGCTCCTTCGGCGCCTGATGAAACGCCTCCCGCAATAACAACTCATTGTCCCCGCGCATTGCATACTTCACCTTCGCCTTCAACGTCCCGTCTTGTGCGATCGAGGCGTTCACCTCGACCCGTTGTGATGAGTCGAATGGCAGCTCGGTCGGAATTCGAAGGAAGCGCTCACCTCCGCTTCCAGTGGCTCCCTCGAGCACCAACGCCTTCCGTCCGCGAATTTTTGCGGGGAGCGCTCCGAAGGGCGCAACCTCAAGCCCAGGATCCAAAAAATATTCCTTCGATCCCAGTTTCACTTTCAGCAGCACTCCCCTGAGCCGGCTCGGGCTGGGCAATTCGGACTCCAGGTCTAGCTCATCGCTGTACATCACGAGCGCGCTCTTTTCTTTCGTTTGCGCCATCAAGAAATCAAGCAGCCGGACCTTATCCAGGGCCGTGCCGCACTTGGCCGCCAGAATTTGTGCCGGGTCTCGCACGGGATTGAGCCCCAGTTCGAAAGGCAAATCCACTGTTCGCACATTCACGGAAACGTCACGGTACAAGGATTCTGGCGTCGCGGGTGCTTTCTTGGGGTTCAGAGTTACGGCATCCTCAAAGCTCTTCGCATTGAATCCCGTGAGCAAGACTCTGCTCAACTGCTTCGCAAGTTGATCCCATGAAACAAAACTCGTCAGCGTGATATCGCTTCCACCTTCGGCGCCTTTCGATGCCTTCAATTCCCCCGCTTTCACATCCCAGTGATACGTTTCCTCGCCTTTGGTTCTTTCTAGGGTCGCCGGAGCCTCTTGATTCACCCGCACTTGTGCCTTTCCGGCGGGTACCGAAACCACGTAAACCTCGTGCAACACAATCCCTGCGCGGTCAAACGTATGCTCCAGCCAAAAGTCCGGCGCCAGTGGCGGCTTCGTCGTCGTTGTGATCACGCGGTACTCCAGCGTGTCGCCCCCCTGCAATCCCAGAATCCGCACCGTCTTTACCCGCACGTCTTGGTACGCGGAAAATTTCTCCACCGCCGGATTCGGCACATCCACAATCGCGCTCGGCAAGATCTCGCTCGTTCCGCCATTCGCGTGCGTAACCTTCACCAGCGGAATCTCCACCGCCTGAAACGCCCGGTTGTAATCGAATCCCAGCCGTGCAAACTGCCGCGCTCCGCCCAAATCATTGATCGCGACGATCGTGTGTACGTCCTTGCGCGAATCACCGTTCGCCTCAAACCGCACGTGCGTCTCCAGCAGTTGGATCACGAACGGCGGCGCCGTCTTCTCTTCCGCTTTCGCTGCTTTTGGTTTTTCGGTTTTCGCTTCTTGTGGAACCGCGTTCGCAGGCTTATCCGGACTCTTTGGCGGCTCTTTCACCGGCTCTTGCGCCACCGTCAACACGCCTATCCAGGCCGACAGACACCCAATCGCCATCCATTTCCGTCCGTGGAATCTCACGCTGTCAGTGTAAGTACCCACCACTTCACCGTAAACCTCGCCGTCTCTTCGCGTTTCACTCCGGGTACCCCCATGAAAATGCCGGTGCGCCTTTATGCCGCCTTCTTGCGGTTATTGGCCGAGCTTGCCCGGCCTGCCGCGAGCCGCAGCGACCGCCTGTCGTGGCCAGTCTTCCGGCCGGCGCAGTTCTTCTCTGTGCCCTCTGCATTAATCCTCGTCCTGCTTCTTTCTTCTTCTGCCGACGGCTCCCCCCAGCTCCCAATCCGCGTCTAATACCATGTTAAAGTGCTGGTTTGCCTCATCACCGCAATTCCCGGGAGACGCACCGCATGACTCTTCGCCAACTCGTCTTGGCCTCCATCCTTTTTGTCGCCAACTCCGTCCTCGCGGCTCCGGCCCCGCCTCCCAACGACGCCACGCAATCCGCCCTTGTCCAGATCGCCGGCAACGCCGCCATGAACACTCGCGCCTTCCAGTTCCTCACGGAACTCAGCGACGACATCGGCCCGCGCCTCACCGGCTCTCCTCAAGACCACAAAGCCGAAGAATGGGGCATCGCCCAAATGAAATCCATCGGCCTCCAAAACGTTCACACCGAAAACTATCCCGTCTGGAAAGGCTGGACGCGCGGCGTCGCCGAAGCTTCCATCCTCGCTCCCACTCCTCGCAAGCTCAACCCGGCCGCCATGGGCTGGACCGGCTCCACGCCTCCCGGCGGCGTCGACGGCGAACTTCTCCCCGCCAACGTTTTCGACCTGGAAGAGGCCATCAAGAACGCCAAGACCTACCGCGGCAAAATTGTTTTCCTCTGGGCGCAAGGCAGACCGAAATCCAACCTCAATATCGGGATCATCTTCGGCCAGATTGGCGAATTCCTACGCGCTGCCCAGAAATCGGGAGCCCTCGCCGTCCTTACCGGCGACTATGGCTTCAAGCCCGAAGGGCTCGGTCTCGTCCACACCGGCATTCTCGGTTTCAGCGCGGACTTCGCCATCCCCTTCGCCGAACTCCCCCGCGAAGATCAGGGCCAGCTCGAACGCTACCTCCTTGCGGGAGACACGGTTCGCGTTCATCTCAACGTGCAGAACCAGTTCACCAGCGGCCCCGTCGAAAGCGCCAATGTTCTCGGAGAAATTCCCGGCCGCGAACATCCCGAACAAATTGTTGTCCTCGGTGCGCACCTCGATTCCTGGGATCTCAGCGAAGGCACCACCGACAACGGGTTCGGTGTCGCGGCCGTGCTCGCCGCCGCTGATGCCATCGTCAAAAGTGGAGTTCGCCCGCGCCGCACCATTCGCTTCGTCCTCTTCACCGGAGAAGAGCAGGGACTGCTCGGTTCGCTCGCTTATGTGAAACAGCACGCCGCCGAAATGCAAAACCATCTCGCGGCCATCATTCTCGACAACGGCCAGGGGCCCATCAAGGAGTTTCAACTTGGCGGTCGCTCCGACCTCGTCGAATCTTTTCAGCCGTTCGCGGACTCCCTCGAAAATATTCGCGACATTAAAGTCTCCGACAAAATCGAAATCGAAACCGACACCGCCTCGTTCATCCTCGCGGGACTCCCCGGCATCAATCTCGATCAGGATTCTCCCGAATACAAATACACGCATCACAGCGCGGCCGACGCGCTCGAAGCCGCGAAGCCCGACATCCTCGTCCAGGATGCCGCCGTCATGGGGCTTACCGCATACTGGATCGCCGATCGTCAGGATCGCCTCGCCAAGCCGTGGCCTCCCGAAGAAACAGCGCGCGCCCTCCGCGAAAATGGCTTCTACGACATGCTCCAGGCGCTGGGCCTGTGGACCTTCGGCAACCTGGGCGAAGCCGCTCCACCCAACGATAAGTAGCCTATTTCATAATAGTTTAGAGCTGATAGCAATCCCCCCGCGATGGGCCCAATGCCCCGTTTTCTGTCCGCTGCTATCTGATATCCGGCAGCCGAAAGGGCTCCGTTTGATTAACTTATTCTATTGCAATAGCTTACAGGAGGAACCCCGGAATCCGTTGCACCCGCCTTGCCATCTGCTACTTTTCCACATACTTTTCCACTGCCTTGTTGCGAATCCGATTTGACAGAGTTGTTTTGCTTCTTTATACTTACGGTTTGTTCAGGGGTATTTTCCCCGAGCTGTAACAACCACCCTTCAGGGAAGTTGTTGCGGTGGTTGGATGGTTGGGAATTCTTCGGTCCCGGAACAAGTTCGATGGAATGGGACAGAAGAGCGGCCGGAATGGGGCGCCAGCCCCGAAAAGCCGAGTGAGCCTCTCCGATTCGAAACCAGGAGCGTTGTTCTCCCTCTTGGAGTGCGTGCGGAGTTTCTTGCTGGTCTCTCCGGATTCGCAGTACACCTTTGAGCCTGTTTGTGTGCTCTCGCGTTTTTCGCAGCGCGCCAAGCGAGAGTTCTCGCACTCTGTGTGCGCGTGAGTCTGTGGAGTGGCCGGGCTTTAGACCGGCGAGTTTGTTGATTGCTGATATCTGATTTCTGTTTTTGAAACGAGGATCGACTGTGCCGACGTTTTCGCAACTTGTCCGGATGGGTAGAGAAGGGATCGTCTCGAAGACCAAGTCTCCCGCGCTGATGGGCTGTCCCGAAAAGCGCGGCGTGTGCATTCGCGTGTACACCCAGACGCCCAAGAAACCGAACTCCGCTCTGCGCAAGGTGGCTCGTGTCCGCCTGACCAACGCCGTCGAAGTCACCACCTACATTCCCGGCATCGGCCACAACCTGCAGGAGCACTCCATCGTGCTCGTGCGCGGCGGCCGTGTGAAGGATCTCCCCGGTGTGCGGTATCACATTGTTCGCGGCACGCTCGACGCCGCTGGCGTGGAAAACCGCAAGCAGGGCCGTTCGAAGTATGGCGCCAAGCGCCCCAAGGCCGGCGCCGCCGCGAAGTAAGTTTCTGTAGCGGCCGCCTTCCGAGGCGGGCGCACTTGAGTAAGGCCAAAGTTTTCGAAGGAGCATGATACGCAATGCCTCGTAAAGGAATAATCAGCCGGCGCGCGCAAGCCACCGACCCGGTCTACGGCGAACCCATCGTCGAGAAGTTTATCTGCTCGATGATGTGGGAAGGCAAGAAGAGCACCGCGCAGCGCGTCTTCTACGGCGCCATGGATCAGATCGCCAAGAAGACCAACGACGATGCCCTCAAGATTTTCAAGAAGGCCATCGAAAACCTCAAGCCGCTCGTCGAGGTCAAGACGCGTCGCGTTGGCGGCGCCAACTACCAGGTGCCCGTGGAGGTGAATCCCTTCCGCAGGCAGTCGCTGGCTATTCGTTGGCTCCTGCAGTATTCGCGCGAGCGTGCGGGCAGGACCATGGTGGACAAGTTGGCCGATGAGCTGATTGACGCTGCGAATTCCCGCGGCGGCGCCATCAAGAAAAAGGAAGACGTCCACCGCATGGCCGAAGCCAACAAGGCCTTCGCCCATTACCGCTGGTAAGTAGCACAGGCTTCAGCCTGTGAAGATTTTGTTTTGGCCGGTCGTTAGACCGGCGGGTTTGCAGCGGTGGCTTTAGGCCGCACGCTATCGAAAGAATTTGGGGATCGCCGTGAGTGAAGTCGCAACAACCAAGGCAGGGGAGAAAAAAGCTGTCCAGGGGACTATGAGCCGGGCATTCAAACTCGAAGACACCCGCAACATCGGGATCATGGCGCACATCGACGCCGGCAAGACCACGTCGACAGAGCGCATCCTGTTCTACACGGGTGTGACCTACAAGATCGGTTCGGTGGACGAAGGCACCGCCACCATGGACTGGATGGAGCAGGAGCGCGAGCGCGGCATCACCATCACCAGCGCCGCCACCACCGCCAGCTGGACCCGCAACGACAAAAAGTATCGGGTCAATATCATTGACACACCGGGCCACGTGGATTTCACTGTCGAAGTCGAGCGCTCTCTCCGCGTCCTCGACGGCGCCGTCGCCATCTTCGACTCCGTCGCCGGCGTGCAGCCGCAGTCGGAAACCGTGTGGCGCCAGGCCGACAAGTATCGCGTCCCACGCCTCGCTTTCGTCAACAAGATGGACAAGATGGGCGCGGACTTCGACCACGTCATCCGCACCATGCGCCAGCGCCTAGGCGCGCATCCCGTCCCGTTGCAGTTCCCGCTCGGCCGCGAAGACAATTTCATCGGTTGCATCGATTTTCTCGAGGAAAAAGTTATTGTCTGGTTGGAAGAGACCCTCGGCGCGAAGTTCGAAATCTTTGAAGTCGCCAAGCTCTGGGACTCCTCGTTTGTCGCCGGCCGCCCCGATATCGCCGCCGCCCTCAAGGGCTCCGCGATCGACAAAAAGTTCTACGATGATCACCGCTCCAAGATCGTCGAATACATCGCCGAGCACGACGATGAAGTCCTCGACAAATATCTCACCGAAGGCACGCTGAGCCTCGAGGAGATGCGCAAGTCCATCCGCAAATCCACGCTGGCGATGAAAATCGTTCCCGTGCTGGCCGGTTCCGCTTTCAAGAACAAGGGCATTCAGCCGCTGCTCGACGCGGTCATTGACTTTCTGCCTTCGCCTCTCGATGTTCCCCCGGTCGAGGGTCAAGACCCCGATACCGAGGAAACTGTCCTCCGCCGTGCCGCCGATGATCAGCCGTTCTCCGCGTTGGCGTTCAAAATCATGTCCGACCCGTTCGTCGGCCATGTCACCTATATCCGCGTCTACTCCGGCGTATTGAACGCCGGCAGCTACGTCTATAACTCCACCAAGGGTTCCCGCGAGCGCGTTGGCCGCCTCCTTCAGATGCACGCCAACAAGCGCGTGGAAATCGAAGCCGTCTACGCCGGCGACATTTGTGCCTGTGTCGGCTTGAAGAGCGTCACCACCGGCGACACGCTGTGTGACGAAAACAAGCAGGTCATTCTCGAAGCCATGGATTTCCCGGCTCCGGTTATTTCCGTCGCCGTCGAGCCCAAGACCAAAGCCGACCAGGACAAAATGGGCCAGGCTCTTGGCCGTCTCGCGCAGGAAGATCCCACTTTCCGCGTTCATACCGACACGGAAACCAGCCAGACCATCATCTCCGGCATGGGCGAACTTCACCTGGAAATCATTGTCGACCGCATGAAGCGCGAATTCGGCGTGGATGCCAACGTTGGTCGCCCCCAGGTCGCCTATCGCGAAACCATCCGCCGCCAGGCCGAGGCCGAAGGCCGCCACGTCAAGCAGTCCGGCGGCAAAGGCCAGTACGGTGTTTGCTCGCTCGTCGTGCATCCGCTTCCCAGCGCCGATCACGAAAACATGCATGAAATGTCCACCGACGAGCTCGATGCGCTCTCCAAGTCCATTGCCGGATCCGGCGGCAAGTGGCGCTACGATAAAGAGCATCGCTTCCTTTTCATCGACAAAATCGTTGGCGGCTCGATTCCCAGGGAATTTATTCCGCCCATCGAAGCGGGCATCCGCGAAGCCATGGATAGCGGCGGTCTCGCCGGCTTCATGATGGTGGACGTTGCCGTGGTTCTCGTTGACGGCAGCTACCACGATGTGGACAGCTCCGAAATGGCCTTCAAAATCGCCGGCTCCATCGGTTTCAAGGAAGCCTGCCAGAAGGCCAAGCCGGTTCTTCTCGAACCCATCATGCGCGTCGAAGTCACCACGCCGGAAGAGTATATGGCCGGCGTTTTCGGCGACCTCAACTCGCGCCGCGCCCAGATTCAGGGCTCGGAAACGCGCGCCGGCAGCCACGTTATCCGCGTCCAGGTGCCGCTCTCTGAAATGTTCGGCTACGCCACCGATTTGCGCAGCCGCTCGCAGGGCCGCGCGAATTTCACCATGCACTTCTCGCATTACGCGGAAGTGCCGGGCAATCTTGCCGAGGAAATCGTCAAGAAGGCCCGCGGCGAAAAGTGATCACCCGATGAGGGTCGTCATCCTGGGTAGCGCAGCGGCGGAGGATCTCCCAGGAAGCGCAAGGTTCAGCAGCACCGGCGGTTGTTCCGGGATTTTCGTAACGGCCGGCTTCCTCCGGCCAAGGGTTTCTGATTACTGATATCTGATTTCTGATATCTCCGTAATCGAAGGCAGCAAGAATTCGATATCTGGTTATTCCGTAAGGAGCAGAAGCAGCAATGGCAAAAGAGAAATTTGAGCGCACCAAGCCGCACGTAAACATCGGGACGATCGGGCACATCGACCATGGCAAGACGACGTTGACGGCGGCGATTACCAAGGTGCTGTCGAAGCACAATCCGAAA